>Ga0070711_100000580_pt1 | contig 19101 bp, 29 predicted proteins | sample LARL53metaG_FD_65452 | JGI IMG/M metagenome (GOLD analysis project Ga0070711, IMG submission 65452) | Corn, switchgrass and miscanthus rhizosphere microbial communities from Kellogg Biological Station, Michigan, USA - LAR L5-3 metaG | ecosystem: Host-associated > Plants > Roots > Rhizosphere ... | reverse complement strand
TAGTAAGTCGCTGCCATTGTCTGACTCCCTTCCTACGTGAAGAGCACGCCGCCGCGCGAACGATTGCGCGTGGCGAGCTGGAGGACCGAGTAAATCTTCATGTTGACCATCGCTGCGTTCGCAAACTCCACCGGCTGACGGCGCTTCCGCCATGCCGTATTCGCGACAAACAGCGCGGTGTCGTTCGTGTTCCACATCCACGCCGAGTCCTGCGCGGAGGTGATGACCGACGAGAAGATGTAGGACGCGTTGATCAGTTTCACGTTGCCGAAGCCCGAGGTCGCCGACTTCGGATCCGTGAACCGCTGTTGCGGAGTCAGTGCGGCGAGGAAATTGCCGTACTGCGTCGAGTTCGCCACGACCACGTTCGGCTGCATTCCCGAACTGCCCTTCGCGCACGAGAAGTACAGTGTGTTGTAGTCGGCCAAGAGCGTGGCGCCCGTGTCGGTGTTCCAGTCCTTGAACTGGTTTTTCCACCATGTCTCGGTACCTGCCACGATGCCCTGCACCGTGCCGGTGCCGTCTTCCGAGAACAGATCGACGAATGTTGCAAAGCCGTCCGTGCCACCCGTGGTCGCGAACATCCCCGACTCGATCATGTAGTCGTGCGTGGTGATCGCGTTGTTCGCCAGCGTGTCCAAGAGGTCAATCTTGGCGTCGCCGTTGTTCAACGCTTCATCGGTGAATGTCCAGTTCGTGGGCACAACCAGCGTCGCCCAGCTCGGACCCGTCGCGGTCAGGATGTCCGTCTTGCTCGTGCCGGTGGCTGTGGCATCAGTCAGCAGGAAATCCCCTGCGGAGTTCTGCCGGTAGTCCAGCGGCATCTGGAGGGTTGCGCCCGGAGTGACGCGCTTCACGCCGCCGATGGTTTCGAGGAAGTTCAGACACGAGGTATCGGACCACTGGTCCGAGGCCTTGTTCTTTTCTTTGACGACCGCGTCGTAGGTGGACGCGACCAGTTGTGTAAACGGTACAGACATGGAGCCTGCTCCTTCAGAAAAAGGTTTGGTTTGTCTCTGAGATCACGGCTCAGAAGCCGAAACGAAACCCTGCTCTGACGGTGCAGGCCCGAAAGTGAGAGGTGCGGCTTTTACGAAGCCGCAAACGTGGTATTGCTGGAGCCTACTACTCTAGTTACCCTATAGACTACTCAAAGTCAAGCGTTTTCACGCTCCAGCCGCGCCACGGTGCGTGCGACGACGTCTCGCGTATTCACCGGCCCATTTTTCAGCGCGGGGGCATCTGTGGACGTTCTCGGTGTCGCTGACGACTTCGGCGCCTGATTGAGTTCCTGTAACAGCCGCTCCCGTTTCTTGGCGTCGTCTTCCGTCAGCCGAGGAAGGGCCACGCGCATATAGGCGCCTTCGAGTGACAGCGTCGGCCGACGCCCGGCTTTGGTCGCTTCGTCGGTATCTTTCTTCAGTTCATCGAGCACCGCCTGCTGAAACGGCGTCATGGTTCCATCGGCTTTGAGTTCACCGAACATCGGCCACTTCTGAGCCTCCGAAATCTGGCGGCCGTACTCCTGCGTAAACTCCTGTTCGATCCGCGCCTGTTCCGCCCTCGCGTGGGCTTCCTCTTCCCGCTGCTGGAAGGGCTTCAGCTTTTCTTCGACCTGCTTCAGGAGTTGGCCTCTGAGCCACGCTTCGCGCTTCTTCTGGCCTTCGAGCGAATACGTCCGCATTCCGTTGCCGAGATCGAGGTCGGGCTGTGGCTCTTCCTCTTGCTGCGGTTCTGCCGCTCGCTGTGCCTGCTGTTGGATGTAACGCGCGTACCGTTGGTCAATCCCAGACAGTTCGCGTAGAAACGCCTCTGGATCGCCAGATACGATTGACCGCAACTGCTGAATCTGCTGCTTGAGCGTCTTGGCTTCCGTCTCGACCTCAGACGACCACGCGTTGCGCTGCTCCTCCGCATAGCTGTCGAGCATTTTCTCGACGGTTGTAAAGGGCATAAACGACAGATCCGCGTTGCTCCCGGGCCGCTTGCCGTGTTTGTGTCCCTTTCCGATCAACCACTTCGCCGCGGCGGACAGTTCCGGCTCTTTCGGGGGCGCCACTTCCGGCGTCGTGCGCGTGTCCAGATAACCCGGAGCCTCTGATGTGCTTTCCGTCTTCTCGCTGTCAGCGACAACGGAGGCGACAATGTCGCGCGAGGTCTGCGGGGCTGGGGCTTCAGCTACTGGTGCGGATTCTGCGGCTAAGGGTGTAGCTCCGTCACTCATTTCGATACCTTTCCGACTTCAATAAACTGTCCCGCCGTGCCGACGATTACCTCGTCATCGAATCCATGCAATTTCACAAGCTCACGCAAGATCGGCCGAACATTCACATTGCTATGCCCAATGTGAATCAGCAACGCGTACAGCTCTTCGACTCTTCTCTTGTCATACTCGGTCATACGGCGGCTCTCCTGCCGTGTCGGGCATCTTCATCCATCCAGTCCATCCAGATGGGACGTTTCCGCTCATCAGGGCTACTGCTCAAACTGAGGATTCCACTCGAAATCGCAAATTGGGCTAATGCAATCGGCCAGTGGTCAAACTTGTGATCCGCCATCTTCCGAGGATTCTTCTCATCCCACCGCATCTTGGGGAGATACTTCGCCAGCATCGGACACCCGGGCTCGTAAATCTGGAGCTTGGGTACCCCGGGCTCAACCTCTTCCCCTAACAGCGCATGAATCGCGTCCGCATAGAGAATACGGTCGTTGATCGAGGCCTCACACGGGACACCATTCATTTCCATCGTATCCATCACCGTCACCACATCGGCCCCGGTCTTCATGTTGATCGTTGGGTCTACATAGGTCATGGCTACCGAGGTGTCGCCGACGAGTTCTTTCGTCGTCTGACAGATGAGGGCCGCGAGGTCTTTCGCGATGGTCTTGAAGTACGTTTCTTCGTGGAACGCGATGATGCGTTTGCCGATGACCGCGAACCAGACGCACACGGCAGGGTCCGGAAAGAATCCCATGTCAAATGAGCGGTACAAAACAAGCCAGGGCACTCGGAGCAATGGGAGGCCATCGACGGTGGGCAATTCTTGTATGTAATGATAGGGCTTGCCGTCTTTCGTCGGCTTGACATCAAATAACGTCCTCGCGTCCATCCGGACGCCGTCAATCCAGGCCGCCCGAAACGCTGGAGGAATCTGCCCCAGCGACTTCAAGTACTCCTCCGGGTCGATCGACGGATTATCCTTCAGGAAAATCGGGATATGCGCCCAGTCCTTCGGGTCATACCGCGGATTGTCCAGCACCGAAATGTCCTGGTCGAGAAAGTGCTTGTCGTGCTCCTCGATCGATTCTCCGGTCGGATTCCCGCTCAAGACCGTCAATGCGTAGTACGGCTGCTTCCCGTCCTCCGTCTTCGGGACCCGCAACGATCCCATCGTCAGCGCGACGTTGTCCCAGCCAATCTGCGGACTCTCGTCCACAAACAAAATCGCCAACTCTGACCCGACGATCTTCTCGACGTCCCCGAAGTCTTCGCACTGGCGATAGAACCCCAACGACCCGTTCGGATATCGACACAGCGGATGCGGACTCTGGACGTAGTCCCCGCCCAGCATGACCATCTCCGAGTGCAGATAAATCAAGTGGTTCAGATGCAGGTCGGGCATGTTCCGACGAACCACCCCATATCTCAGCCCAGGCAGCGCCATCGCCAAGGCATGTAACAACCCCTTGCGAATCGTGACCGACTTCCCACCGCCTCGATTCCCCCTCAAAAAGAACTTGCTCGGCCCCTCCCCCGTCATCACCCGCCGACTCAACCGCTCCAACAACTCCCGCTGCATCCCGGGATGCGGATCAAAGAAGACCTTCTCGCCAATCGTGATCGCGTAGGGACTCGGCATTACGGTCTATCCTGCGATGGGCTTGGGTCATTTTCATTAAGGATTTTTAGCTTTCGCGGCGCGAGCACTTTGCGCCTGATGCGCCGCATCCGCTCTCGCTGATATCGCCGCCGATGCGCCTCAGCTTCAGGCGTTGCAGCCACGGCCTGCGAATAGACCACCCCACCGCTCGCATGCTTTTGCCGCCATCTCTCGCAATACTCGGCCAATTCCTGCATGTTTGCACGCGACTCGTAGATGCCTAGCCGTGTGTTGCAACTTCGGCAGAGCCTATCTCTACAGAATCCAGTCGCGTAGCAATGGTCCTGCACTAACGGCAATGTTCGCTTGCAGATAGCGCACTCGCCCGTAGGTATACGCCACTTAGACATGAGTTTCTAACTACACCCTCGCATCCACGCCGGGCGGCCTAAAAACAAATTTCTGGCCCTGGCAATCGATTCGAGCATAACAGTTGGTTGCTGTAACTCGTTGATTCTACACGCTAATTCACGTTTACGTAATCAACCTTATGCGACGCTCCGCATTATTGCTAGGGTTTTCGCACACTTTCGCCATCAACTACCGGTATTTCCTGAGACTTTCGCCCAATGTCCTGTTCTGGGGAAACGATCAGAGCTGCTGATTGAGGCGTGAAAGCCAATTCAATGATGTCGGGCTCAACAGCAAATGCGTTTGTGCTTGTGGTGTTTGGCTGTTGGAACATCTGCTGTAAGTAGCCAATGTTCACCGTCACCTTGGATTCGTGGTGGTTGTCTCGTAAGGCTCCGTTCACTTTCAAGAGCAATTCGTTGGCTTTGAGGACGTCGGCGCCTTTGTAGCCTTTGGCGGGCTGCGTCTCGGCGATTCTCCCGATGCGCTCGAGAGCGGCTTGCGTCGATAGCTCGGCTCGATGCTGCGCGCGATTGATGTAGTCGCGGACCAGCGGGTCTTTGAACAGCCGCGAACCAATTTGGCCAGCAGTCTTTTCGCTGTAACCTGCGATGATGGCTGCCTTTGTCAGATTCCCGTTTGCCTCAGTTAACACGGCTTGCGCGAATCTTAACCGTTGCGGGCTCATAGCCTCTCTAGGCATTCGCCATCTTCAGTCCTTCAGGCATCTCTGGTGCAGGCTTCAATTCCTTCTTGGTGGTCTTGAGCCTGGCCACCGCACTACGGGTAATGATGACTTCCTCGACGATAGGCAACCGTGGCTCAGGGTGGAGCACCAGCTTGATCCGCTCTGCATCCATGGCGAAAATATCAACGCCTTCAACGCCGAAAAATAGCTCGCGCTCGCCGTTGACAAACAGTATGTCCAACTCGACGGTAACAATCTTCTCGCTCATGACCGATGCACCGCTCGACGCAAGCTGATATCCCCCTTGGCTAAAATTTCCTCGAATCCCGCATCAGTCCGTTTCAGTTCCCAGAATGCCGTTTGAGGACTGATTTCCGTGTCCGTGTCGTCTGAACTCACCGTGACCGTGATGCGCTGATTGTTCGTGTGCGGAGCGGCCGTAAAGTTCCCTGCCACATCACCTTCCAGCGTGAGGAGCGCAGCGCCGTCCGCATCATCAATCGTGGACTTCACCATAAAGCTCGTGGTGTAACCCGTCACATCTCGGCAGACCGTTCTCGCGTTCGATGTGTAAACCGTGAACTCCCAACTGTGATCGGTCCCGAGGTAATACACCAAGGGCGTCGTCAGCAGTCCATCGTTGGTGGCTCGACTGTTTGCCATTACGCCTCTGCGGTTGCATCAACAAACGTGCGATTGCCCATACTCACACTATCTACGCTGCTCGTGTTGAGGCTATCCACAGCGTCTACCTGTACCGGAATGATGCCCGTGGCTGCATGGGGCGCTAAGAGACCCACATACCGGAACTCGGAGGGCATGTACTCGGGTGGCAGCGTCCGTTTTGGCGGCGCCAATGGTGGTGCGTTCGGATTCCAACTCAGAGGCGCGACCGTGGGCACAATCACTGATTGGGGCCGTACATCCTGAGCGATCGACTGATGCTGTGACGCATGCAGCGTCCGCTGGGGACTCCACTGGTCGGGATACGACCAGACAACCTCGGCTTCCTGCGTAATGACTCTGGCGCCCGTGCTCTGCTGCGAGGCATGCAGAGTCCGTAGCCTCGGGACTTCGTTCGGATAGAACGGAAACCAAAAGGCCGGAGCCGCAGCAGGAGTAGATGCGATAACCGGACCCACGACTGACGTGTATTGCAGCAGCGTGACAGGCCCGAGGTTGTATCCACCTGACCCTGAACGGCCAGCCGTGGCCGTACCGGCGATGATCACCGTGGACGCGATGACCGGCCCAGTCAGGGCCGTATAGAGGATGTCTTTGCGAGGCTCGACGATTTCCATCCATCAGACCTTGTGGTCAGGCGGGGTAAATCCACTCGCCATCACACGCACCCCTCCGCGACGCTCGGCGCGATAACTCGGGAGCCATTCCAACGCGCTGGGCCCACCACCGCCGCCTGCAATCCCATCATCTTTCATGGATTCAATGGCGGCTGAATTGTTCTCGGACGTCGTCCAGCTAAAGGTCGGATTGATCGGCGTAGCGCTCGATTGGATGGTGTACCCAATGATGATGCCTTGATAGTTCACCCCATCACCAGGGAGCGAATCGAGTAGCGTCATACCCGAGACACCACCACTTGACCACGCACCCAAGACACTCGCGCCAGCGATCACCAGTTGATTGTTCGTGCTCGGGGTGATCGATCCAGGCTGCACCGAGGTACCAGAGGCTGTTGAACTCGTGCCAGACCCTTGATCAATGACCGAGCTCGCCGCATTGCCCTTGGTGCCGACGATGGCGATCGACGGGAAGCTGCCACCAATCGCCCCGCCCGCATTATCCAGCGTGAACGTGTGGCCACTCCCAACCGTGGGATTGAGACAATCCCAGATGCAGAGGCGCGAAATGTTCAGGCCGTCATTGGCAAACCCAACGAAGTTGAACGTATTGCTTTTGTTGTCGTGCAGGGCGCCTGAGCCAATGACGTTGGTCCCTGAGTAGCTCGAGACCCACACTTGCATGTAGGTGACGGTCGAAGTGTCAATACCAGATGTGGTACCGCCGCCTGAGGCGAGACCTTGCGCGGTGTGACAGACGATGGAAAACGCCATTACGTTAGTGTCCCGAACAGGTCATCGGCGTTTGCGGTACCAGCACCAACGCACCCGATGTCGTTGCCTGCACCGTAGGTCGCCGTGTCGCCTGCATCAATCACGAGCGTGGTGGGCGTGTAGCGCGTGCGCCCATCGGCGAGGACTGAGGCGACGGTAAACGTGCGCTTCCACACAGCCTCCACATCCCACTGAGGCGTGTTGTTCGAGTAGACCGGCCCGAGGCCTGCGCTGCCTGTCACGTCATGCGTCGGCGGCGTGATGGCTGGCGAGTAATGCACACCTTCTGGATTCATGAAGCAGTTGTAGTCGGCGGTGATTGATCCCCCACTCACGGAGACGGCCGGATCCTGACTCTGAATCAGGAGATTCGAGTTGAGATTCATCGCCCCGGCATCCACTTCGATGAAGCCTCGAGGAGGCCCGTCAAGAGGATTCGGCGTATGAACCGTGTTGTTGCGGAACTGTGTCGTACCCGTCAGCGAATAGACCTGGTAGACGACGCCACGGCTGCACTGTTGCGTATAGAGCAGGTTGTGATGGACATCGGGCGCGTTCCCGCCTGCGGGAAGTGCTGTCCACAACAGCCCCTCAACAAAGCCTGTCCCAAAGATGAAGTTATAGCGGAACTCGCCGCTAATTCCTCGGACAGGCCACGAACTGCCGTAAATGAAGTTGTGCTCGACGGTGACTCCGCTCAGGCTGCCCATCTCAAAGTTTGAGAGCTGCGACCAATATGCGGGATAGTCCGTCTGCGAGTAGTTGCGCTCAATCGAGCCGCTGAATGAACTAGCAATCTGAATCCCGATCCGTGGCCCGATGAAGATATTAGCCGCAGCTTCGGAGGTTTTGTCGCCAATCTTCCAGTTGGCCGTCTTGAACTGGAACGCACCCGCCGCACAGTTGTTGCCTTGGAACAGGTTGGTGCCGCTTGCGGTCCCGCTCCCGTCGAATACCCAGCAGTACTGACTTCCGAACAGCAGTTCCGGCACATGGCCCAGATAGAACCGTGAATTAGAGGCAAACAGATTGTTCTGAATCGTTTGGACGCCCGTGCTATTGGATGTAATCTGCCCGGACGTGCAACCAAAGAACCGGCAATTCTTGATAGTTGTGGCGCCGTTCGTGGTCAGATGAATCCCCGTCTGATTCGTCACCCCGACATTGATGAAATCGACATATTCCAGGTCGATCGATGACGGATTCCCTGTAATCTTCCACAGCCCCTGCCCATCGATGAGCACACGGCTTCCCGAACTCCCCACGTACGTGGCGTTGCTGCTCATGTCCAGATCGGACGTGAGGACATGGGTATTCGGGACGGTATAGCTCGGCTGCGCAATCACCGTAATGTGCTTCACTGGTGAATCGATCGCGAGTCCGTGAATGTCGTGAGATCGGCACCAGAAGATGTGGTCGCCAGCCGTAATCGTCTGGTTGCTCAGATGTAGGTGGAACTCGTGGGCGTCTTCTCCGGTCACGCCGTCAGCATCTGTGGTCGAGGCAGGAACATTCCCGAGTAGTACTGGGTTCGAGCCGTCTGCATCGGCGATGTAGAAATCCATGCTGGTCGGCGGCGCTTCCGGATCGAAGCCGGTGCCAATCAGGCGTAGTCCCACCGGCTGAATCAGCGTCTCTCCGTCAACGGGCGTGCTCAGATACGTGAACTTGCCATACGCCGTGACTCGCGGTGGATCGCTGAACGCTGGCGCCTGCGCGACGGCGATTGTTCCGCCTGTCGCGGAGTCGAAGGTAATCACACCACCGGCTGTTGAGACACAGGAGGCGATGGCGGAGCCGTTGAGCGTGACGTTGTAGAACTCCCCTGGCTGCAGGTTCGTGACGACATGCCTAAGCGACATACGTCACCCCCGTTTGCGGCGTCTGGTCCTTGGAGAACATCGCCACCCAGGTTGTAGAGCCATCCACCACCGACGCGCCATACATCGTGTCGCCAGTAATCAACGATGTCGTCGGCATCGAGCTTAGGCCGGACGCGCCCAGATAAAACGCATGGAGGCCGACCAAGAGCGCGGCAGGAGATGGATCGCCGACCGCCACGCGATAGGTAATCGGCGTACCCGTGTCATCAACAGAATCATAATCACGCCCGAGAGTGACCGTCGGTGAGCCGTTCCCGGGTAGCAGCGCCTTCAGGAACATCTTTGAGGAGCCGAGCGCCGCGGTGACCGTCGTTCCAGCTAGGCTGACACTCGCTTGCTGGTTAATGTGCCAGAAGAAGCGATCGTCGTAACTCCCACTTGAGCGCTGCACGTAGTCGTACACGATGACCACGCCCGTACCGGCCATCACAGCAGACCGGATGAAACTCGTAATCGGAAAGCCGGGAATCGGCGATTTAGGGGCCGGCTGGTCCCCGCTGCTCATGTAGTACGCCGACTTCAGTTCGGCGCTGGCGTACCCAAATCCAGCCGTTGTGTTCACTTCGCCGACGCGCGCATCTCCGTCATTGCCCCACCAGCTCTGTCCGCCTTCGTAGCCGCCCCCGGTGAAGGTGTAGCCGCCGTCATAGTGAAACAGCGTGTTGCCGTATTTGCTCACGCTGTTGAACGTCGTCGCGCCCGCGATGGAGCCGTCTCCTGCAGGACCTTTCCACTGATTGGCATTGACGAGGAAATAGTCGCTTCCGCGCTGCAGGTCCAGATGGCCTGCAAGTCGGTTCTGGTGGAAGGTGTAAAGGCGCGTCGCGAGACGGAGTGACATCCAGACGTCAGATGTGCCCCATCCCGCACGGTAGATGAGATGCTGGTCGCCGTAGAAATAGATCAGCCGCGCGAGCGCCGAACTGTAGTCGGTTGATGTGCGGCCAGCCTTCGCATAGTAGAAACGATCCCCAGGTGCATCCACTTCGCTGAACTGCGGGAAGCCTGTTGACGCGCCCATCTGGTCATAGAGGTACTGGATGTGCTCTCCGTCTGAGGTGCCGTCGAGAATGTCCGCGAAGTGCAGCGGAACCGGCCGCTGTACAACACCGGTGAATCCTCCAGGCTGATCCGCTTCCGCGATGACCTGCCAGCGATTCGGCTTCAGGTTGTAGATCAGATTCTTGGCGAATTTCTGCGCGTAGTTGGTATTCCCGATGATGTCTTCGCCCGTCGCCGTCTTGATGCACCCGAGGTACAGCAAGATGTTCCGCTGCGCGTTGACGCCGTAGATATAGCCCTCGAGCGGAGCGCCGCCAGCAAACGCGCCAATCGGTTCGGCAAAGTCCGCCGCTGCGGCGACGTCGAAATAACCACGCATCGTGCTCGTGATTTCGTCCGAGCGGGCGTTGTCACCTTTCGTGACCATCCCGGCGATGCCATAGCCGAGGAGATAGCCGACGAAGTAGTTCGACACCATCGGCCCGGACTGCTCGATGTCGTAGGTCTTATGCGCGTCCCAACACAAGTTGAACGTCGCCACGAGCTGACTAATCTCAGTCGGCGATAGGACGTTGTAGAACCAGTCAAACCCGATCGCCAGCCAGCGAATATTCGTCCGGGCTGGAAAACCGCTATCGCCAGTCGCAAAGGCATCAATACGCGCGACACCGAGACTCCGGGCATAGGCCAGCCATTTCTTGCCGAGAATCGAATACGGCGTGTCCGTGCCGGTTGACGTCAATTGGTGCATCAGGCCGAGCGTTTCAAACACGCTCCACCCTTCGCCGTTCACATCGCCCGTTCCCCCAATGAGGCCAAACGCGAAGAGCGCAAGCGTCTGTCCACTCGTGCTCCATGTCGGAAGACCCGTCGCATCAAACGGAATCGTGAAGGTATTCGAGCCTGTGCGCGTGCCGAACCAGCCATCCTGAGCAAAACCGGCTGTGAGTTTATTAATTCCTGTCCATCCTCCAACGGTGCCGCCACCGATATAAATGCCGACAGACGATGTCCCGCTCCACGGCACGCCTTCGGCAATCGTAATCTGACAAGGATTCGTGCTCGAGACGTCCGTGACCGTGGCGATCGGATAGGAGTTGCCAGAGACGAGTGCATCTGCTCCAGCTTTGACCGCCAGATAATCCGCATCATTCGCATTCTTCTTCGCGATGAGCGACGCCATCTTGGCAGAATCAAGGAAAAACAGCGGATGCGCTCCGGGATTGGTGATAACGACGGGCGGCGGCGTCGTGTTAGGCACCGCATTCACTACAGAGACCGGAAAGGCGCAATTACCCATTTGCCCGTCAGCCGATTGCGCGGAAACCGAAACTTGAGAAGCGCCAATCGGAAACAGCGTTCCCGATGGTGGGCTGTAGGTAATCGTGTACGGCTGTACACCGCCCAACGCTGTCGCTACGTAGGACACAGCCACAGAGCCGCCAGTCTCCGACTGCACCGTAATCGGGGCTGGACACGTCAGCGTGAACGGGGCTGGCTGGGGCGCTGGAGGCTGCGGCGTCGGTGTCAGACGTGGATCCGTCGCACCAACATTCGCCCATGTCAACGTCGTCGCGTTCCATTGCCACCAGAACTCGCCCCCGTCCCAGACGTAGATCGATTGCTGATACCAGAGGATGATCGTCCCGAGTCCGCCCGCCGCTTGGACCCCGTCCCTCAGAATGATGTTCGGGCTGGCAATCACCCAGACATGACCACCCGCATCCACAATCGGTGAGGTGGGCTGGCTCGTCGCGCCGTCCGGTGACGTCGGCAGCGGCGTTGATGTCGGCGTTGGCGCTGGCGGCTTGCGTTTGCGGGACATTCATAGACCCAGAGATCGCCGAAAGGCTTCTTTCCGGTCTTGCGCTTCTACGCGTTCTAACCATTTCTCGAGCGGCCTGCAGCGGCCATGCTGGTGACAGGTTTCACACACGGGTTTCTGACACTTCCGGCACCACGGCGGGATGTCTAACGGCATCTGGAGAAAGACGCGGTTACAGTGGCAGCATGTAATAGCATCCCGCTCAAACGCCGAGGCGTCCGGGTCCGTAATGACGACGTAGCCCTTGTGGAGGGCCACGCCCTTACTCCTGCCAGTACATCGAGGCGTTGATCGTCGGCGTGCCGCCTGATGCGATCGATTCCAGCCCGATCCAGTTGTCAGACGTCGCCGGTACGACCAACTCGCCATCCTGCGGGGCAATCCAGCGGAACGTCGCGCGCTGGTTGAGCGCCAAATCCATGATCGAGCTATTCGAGGTCTTGGTCTGGCCGGTGAACGTCCCCTGCTGCGAGGTCGCCAAGGCTGACGGGTCGGCAGAATCGATTTTTCTAGGAGTCACGGATGTGCCAGAGCCGGACACTGTGCCGCGAATGACGTTGAAGTCCGTCGCGACGTCAGCCGGCGAGGCGCTGGAGCCCACGATCATGTCGTAAATACGGATACGCGTGGAGGTTGAGGCGATGACTTCCAGAATCGTCAGATTGGAGCCCGCAGCCGTAGCAGCGGGGGACGTGTAGCGGCGCATAGGCGCGAACTCCTTATGGAAAAAGGATGGATACGCGTCTAATCTACGCCCTCCTAACTCATCAATCTACGCCACCCGTAGCGCATCTCTGTACTCAGTGCTACTAAATCTGGTATGGCAGTCCCGGCACTGGTGGCGCCTCCGAATGGCGTTATCTCGCTTGCGCCAACGGGTCCGGATGGTACGACTGCGCTGGAGACCGCAGCCTGGACAACGGAGTCGGCTAGGGTCTTTGCTCACCTCATTTCGTCTCCCTGTCTGTCTGGGGCACCGCCAGGGCGGCTAAGTCGTCACATAAGAATAAATTAGGGTCGTCATCGCTCCCTGATTCGACTATTAGTCCGAGTTCGGCCGCCTTGTCTTGTAACCATCCTCCATCGATGTCGCCGACGACGCCCGTGACGTAGCCATCGAGGACAGCCCTTGCGAATAGCGCCAGCGTCGTATGCTTCTCAATCAGCGCGGCGTGGGCCTGCTGGAGCGCCGTGAGGGAGGATTCGGCAGCCTGCGCGCGTTTCGTTGCTTCCTGATACGACGCTTTCCACGGCGCGTTCTGATTCGCGCGTTCGTTCTCATGGACGGCTGCGTAGGCGTTCAGGTTGATCGCTGCGCGATCCTTCTCGTGCTGCTCTTGCAGTTCGGCTATGAGCGCGAGGAGTCCGCGCACCGAATCTGCCCAAGCATTCGAGCCTGTTCTGTCTAAATGTCGCGCGAGTTGCTCGCCGTGCTGTATGCGGGGATCTGGTGTCATGCGGGCCTGTCTGTCCGTCGATAGCCGTTAAATGTGCAGCCCCTTACAGTTAGCCACGGCGCGACGAATATAGTTCCGCATCGCCAGACGTACATCGCTTCAAGCGAACACCGACGAAACGTGCAGTTCGTTATCTCGATGTCTGCATTCATCGGATGCGTAGCGACGACAATGTCAGCGTCTTCAAACTCGCGACCGTGAATCGATTCGGAAATGACGATTTTCATTGTGCGGGCCTGTCTGTCTGGGGAGCAGAGGTCGCGAGCCGCTTGATAAGTCTTTCGATTCCAGCAGCGATTGCGTTGTTATGGGGAGAGGCCGAATTTCGCAACCATCTGATGTGCTCGCGCGAAACGCTTATGTCAGCCTCCAGCTTCTCGGCTTCTTCGATCAGCCCGACAGCAGAAACAGCAGAAGAATCCGTGAAACCACCGCCGTTCTTGGCCCATTCGTATCGGCATCCCCACGAGCAGAAGTAGCGATATCGCATCTGCATTAGCGCTATTTCGGTGCCCTCATATGGCAGTCCACTTCCGTCTCTACCGCATCGATGACATTGCCATTTCAGCGGGGTCTTCTCCTGTGGGCGATCAGGAGAGGCAGCAGGCGCCGCGAGTCCCTTTTTGTACTCGCGCCACGCGTAAATTAACTCGCCATTCATCGGGTCCGGGTAACACGCGCTGCCACGTGCCTTCCAGCCTGCCGTGAAGGCATCTGACGCGACATGCCAAATGTGCGGCTCCTGTGGGGCGCTGAGGGCCTGAGAGAGCGCGTCGGCCCATGCCGATACATTCATCGGCGGAACGCCGAAACCTTGCGTCGATGGAGAGAACCCCTGCCGTGCGAGTTCTCGCATTTCAGCGATGATCGACTCGACGAGGGTCCGGTTCACGGAGTCCGCCGGTTTAGTTTCGTTTTTCATGTCTGGTCTGGTCCGTCTGTCTCTCGCTGAGGCCCCGGAGGCTCTGGGAGCGGCATCCAGTGTGTCGGTGTCACACGTTCACCGCTGAACTTTTCCACCCAGAATGAACCGCCGTCGTACCCGCTGCCACGTTCGGCGGTGTAATACGCATCGGCATAACCGACACACACTTCGCCATCATCAAGTAGAAGCAACAACCTAGGCGGCTTCACATAGTCCGGATGCCGTGTGTCGTTCGGACCTGTAAGCCAGCTTCCCTTTGGTGCAGTTTCAATCGGTTGCCACTCGCTCATGTCTGCTCCCGGCCTTCGGCGAGCGCGGCAGATGCGAGATCGTAAATAATCCCGAGCGCAGCTTTCGCATCCTCGAAGTCCTGCGGAGACGCATCGGCATGGATGAGGATGCGCTGGAGTGCATCTCGCATCGACGGAGGTCCATCTACGGGCGAGACAAGATTGCCAGTGTGGTGTTTGCACCAGGGGCAATGCTCAACCCCATCACGAACGGGTCGGGTGCACGCAGGGCAAATACGCATCTATTCGTGCTCCTTCAGCTCCCGGCCTTCGGCGAAGGCCCCGGTGAAGACTGTCATCGGCTTACTACTACAACCTTCTTGCCCTTGAGCGGGCGGGTGAATGCACCTTCATAATGCTCCGGCTCGCCCATCGGATGCAGGGCGAGCGTGGCGCCGAACTTCTTAGTAGCGGCCTTCACGATGTCCTGCCAATTCTCTGTCGTCACCACGTCGGCATCGAACTCCACCAATGCGGAATGCTGACGAATCACCGCAGCTTTCAACTCATCAACGAATTTGCGATCGGCTAATTGATGTGTCCACACGGAAGTGCCAACCAGATACTCGATGCATTCATGCATCTCCGAGAAATCGCAGAGCATTCGGCCCGAACTCACGGACAAGACCGCGCCAATCGAAAACTGACGGCTGTCTGGCTTCTTCATCTCGCGCCTTCTTTCTTCTGGGGGCCTTCGGCGAAGGCCAGAGCCGCATCAATTTGTCTAATCACTGCGTGCTCAGCTTTGGTCACGCGAGCGATGTAACCTTCGATCACGAGATACTTCCGCGCTTCCTTGAGGGCTTCGAGGAGGGCGGCATGGCCCGCACGAAGCCGCTCAAGTTCTTCTTCTCGCGCGTGGTCAGACATGGCTGATTCCATCGACTGGATCTACCGCAGCCACCGATCTGCTCCTTCCCATCGCCTACTAACTCGTGACTCGCCGCCACGATCCGCCGCCGACTCGCCGTCCGTGTCTCGTGTTCCCTTGCACGTCGGATAATTGGAGCAGCCCCAGAACCGCTGCCCCGTTGTCTTGTTCGCGCGCGACACCATCGGCTCTCCGCACTCTGGGCAGGTGACGTTCTGCGGTTTCATACGCGCGGAGGCCACGCCCACGTTCCCGGAATCGTGCCTTCCTTCACGCTCGTCACCCACAGCACGTCGTTGCCGTCGAGCAATGCCTGCCCATTCACGCCGGGGACACCTTCGCCGAACTCGTTCGGCCATACCGCCGTGATAATTAGGGGCACGGCGATCCCTGCCGACACGGGATTACCAATATGCGCTTGCGCGCCTACTGGCCACGCGGGAGGCTCCCGCTTCATTCGCTCCGCGATACTGCCGCCGTTCGTGCGCCGCCGCGTGATCTGATTCACATCCTCGTGGCTGAGCAAGTAGTGAACTGTTCTGCCGATTGTCGGTTCCATCGAATTGCCTCGTTGGTTGCTGCGGTAGATCCCCAAGCCGGAATTAGCTCAGGTTGTCCACGCGCGTATAGTCTTCATCTTCTTCATTCTGCTGTCTGGCTCAGTGTGCGGGGATCGGGTCACAGGCCCAGCTTCCAGACGATGAATGCGACGAAAAGTGCCGCAGTGGCGAGTATCAATCCACCAACATAATTTTGGCTCATGGCGGTCAGTTCCTTTCCTGCGCTCCCAAATTTCGGTTGGCAGCTCGACACGGCTGACATCGTCGGATGCCTTTGCGAATCTGTGAGGCGACTATCGGCCGTCCACATCCGCATTTGCCGTCTACTGCAGCCCCTTCAGCTCGCCGGCAGTCGTAGCATTTGGTGATGCCCTCGAGCGCCTGCGCTTTGCCGATGCTGCGCCCACACTTGCACTTGGGATAGTCCCCGTTCTCGCGCCACGAAAAGACCGGAGAAGCACCATCTACCTTCGCCTGCTCCTTTGCGCTGAGAAACGAGTGATCCACATCGCGCCCGGGTCTGATGTAGCCGAGGTAATTCCCGCGCACCTTCCAACCCTCAGGATCGGTCAGCGTATGCGTCGCTTGGGGGCCGGTGAAGTTCAGGACTTCCCAACTCATGACCAAACTCCGTAGAGCACGTATCTCCACAGCGCAGCACGGCTAATCGTCTCCCAAATAGCCCTCTGCCGATGACACTCGAGTGCCGCCCGCCACCAATCGTCATCGTTCTTCTGCTCTTCAGGCGTCTGCGGTCCTGGATCGCTCATCGTGTCGCCTTCTCTGCGGCCCGCTTGGCCCGACAGATATCAGAATCAGTGCATCTCGGAGTGTGCCAGCAGTAGCCGATTTTCTCGAGCCAGTCTTCGGCCGCGTCGCCTATCGGGGTGAAGCTGCTTTTAGCTCCTGGGCGCTCATCTTTCCACCGCTCCCCGCGTAACCAACTCGCAGGATACGGCGCAAACTTGAAGGATTCAGTAGCCCACATCGGGCTTTGCCATTTCAGCGCGGTAATCATCGCGTCCACGTCCTGAATCGAGGGGCGCAATTTACTCCACGCCATACGGGCTTCTTTCTTGCTACAGCGTCGAGGGTACGCATTCCAGAATCGCGCAAACTCTGGATCGTCTTCAGGGACCATGACCTTGCTGTCACGTATGCCCACTCAATGCCTCTACAAAGAGTTTTTGCCATTAAAGACACTACCCCCGGAACCCGGACCCCCTCCGCTCTCTCCCTCCCTCTGGCAGCCTGTCTCGATGTCTCTGAGAGGCCTTTGCTAGCGACCCCGAAATCTCGTTCGGGTCATAGTCGTTTCTGCCGTCGGTCGGTCGTGTCGCGTCGGTTACTCGAGTACGCTCAGCCCCTGATCACTGCTTCCGCACCGCTCGTGTGCGGCCCGCCATGCCACGCGTGGACCCCCATGATCAGGCGACTGCCCGCTCCGTTCAGACGGCTTGCCGTCATTCAGCGCGGGAATATCTTGCCGTTCGGTTGTGTGGGAGAATGAGCAACGGTTTGCTCGCTGACCGACATCAGCCGAGTAGACAAGGGGCGGGATTGGCGCATCAACGCCGATCTCGCTCCGCTTATCTTCGCCCCTCTCAACCACAAAATCAACCATAAAATTCGAGCTTTCGCCTTCTACTTCAATGCCAGCGAGAGCGTCTCGCAATGGGCAATGACGCCGGCGAGTCGTCTTCGCACCGCTTCTCGATCAGCTCGGCGATATGCGGCACGATGCACGTCAGCCACCTCAAGCCAATTCGCGGTGTGATCGAGCACTACTGAATCCTTCCGAAGAATCTGCGCGAACGTCTCGCGTGGCGTCAGATCCGGTTGTGCCGGCCAGCCGCCTTCAGGTGTCTCAGACATGAGAATCGCGCCTTGGATGACTAATCGTTGTGCTAAATCCGCTGCACGTAATTTCAAGTGGCCCGTTAGCATCCTCGCCACAGATATGCATTTTGCCGATGTCATACCAGTCGTGATGACGCGCGCAGAGCATCAGCGATCCCGCTGTCGTATGACGTTCATTCGGTGGTAGCCCGCGCGTATTAAAACGCTTCTTCTCTCCAAGGTGCGCCCACTCACTTGGCCCTTGGCAATAGATTCCGTGCAGCCGACAATACCCATCACGCTCCGCCACCAACTGCCGGATCTTTTTGGCGTAGGCGGCATCCTTCCGAGCCTTCGCCGCTCGAACTCGTGCAGTGACTCCGGGTTTGCGGTTGATGCGCGTCACAGCGGCGCCCAAAACAGCAACGCCAGCAATCCGAGGTAGCACAGCAACCCACAGCAACCGACTATAAATCCCAATACGGGCCTGTTGTGATATCCGACGAGCCATCCACCTGTCGCAGCCAGCGACGGACTTAGACCGGCAAGAAGAAATAGCAACACAGTCACGCTGCGTCATCTCCCTTCGCCGTCAGTCCGGTGGTCCGGTAGCAGGATTCCGCGCTCAGCCCTTGCGGATGACTGGCTGACCGCAGACGGCGCGAACCGCTGTTAAGCGGTTGTATGCCTTGCGACCGCGTTTGATACGAGCTCGACGCCACCACGCGCGGCCTCGGCGTAGGAGAGTCCATCGCGCACTCTTTGAGCATGCGAGCGACGAAAGACCGTTTGTATCTTCGGATTGCCAGTACACCGACATGAAAACCTCCCGATACGAGTAGGACAAACAGCAGTACCGCTTGCAATGTGTCCATCTCAACTCCTAGAGATATAACTGCGCGTTGCGTAAGGCTTCGAGCGGGGTGTAGACCAGGGCATACAACCCCTTCCACTCATCCCGCCACTTCACCTGATCCGGATTCAACTTTCCGCCTTTGGACTTCACTTCCATCACCATCGTGTTGCCATTCCGAGATACCAGAAGGTCCGCACACCCACCACCGATTGCCGCCATGGACTGCACGCTGCACCCGAACTTGCGCAACGTCTCCACAATTTCCACGTGATTGGAATCGACCTTGCCGTGCTTCTTCATCTCGCGAGGCGCATTTCCTCATCGAGTGACCGGAGGTACGCCTTACAGCTCCGAATCATCTCGACCACCAACTCCGCGGTATCTTTCGCTTCCCGAGCTCTCATGAATTGCGGGGTGACTTCCGCCGCGATCCGTGCCCGATTGGCTTTGTCGTGTGTCTGGAGACACCCCAAGAGCACTAGCTTGTATTCGTGGTCCGCGACCCGCTGCTCGTCTTGCACGTTCCCCAGAAGCGCCGTCAGCGTCACCAGCGATTCCCTCGTCAGGTCCGGCGTCAATGCGCCGTCGCGGAGGTGGG
>Ga0070711_100000579_pt1 | contig 19103 bp, 18 predicted proteins | sample LARL53metaG_FD_65452 | JGI IMG/M metagenome (GOLD analysis project Ga0070711, IMG submission 65452) | Corn, switchgrass and miscanthus rhizosphere microbial communities from Kellogg Biological Station, Michigan, USA - LAR L5-3 metaG | ecosystem: Host-associated > Plants > Roots > Rhizosphere ... | reverse complement strand
CCGAGGGGTGAAAAAGTGCCGAATTCGGCGGCATTGCCAACGAGGATATCGAGCCGACCCCAGCGATCTAAGATCTTGGCGGCAAGCTCGTCGATCTTGACGAAGTCGCGCAGGTCGAAGGGGACCAGGGTGGCGCTGCCGCCGGCTCCGCGAACCTTATCGTCGACCTCCTCAAGCGCGCCCACAGTACGTGCTGCCAGCACCACATGCGCGCCTTCACGCGCGAAGCGCTCGGCTACCGCCGCGCCGATGCCACGAGATGCGCCCGTAATCAGTGCAATTTTCGCCACCAGTCGCCCCAGGTATTCGGACTGGTCCTGCTTCCCGGCCATCAGGTCGCCTCAGCGGCCGCTCCTGGGCGCCGAAGTATCCATTGTCGGAAAAGCATCCGAGCAGCAATGATGAGACCGGCAGGGAACATCAAAGCCGCCAAATATGGTCACCGAAATGCGACATCCCTTCTGCTGAGCCGAGGGTGTCAGCGCTGATCAGAAGAGTTCAAGCAGGCGCGGCGAGTAATGAAAGCTGCACCGAAACTTTGCCGTTATCGGCGTCGGTTGGCGGTATCGGATAGTCGCCCGTGAAGCAGGCGTCGCAGAAACGCGGCGCCAGACGATCGCGCCGGGGTTCTCCCATGGCCCGGTAGAGCCCGTCGATCGACAGGAAGGCAAGGCTGTCGACGCCGATGAATTTGGCCATTCCTTCGACGTCGAAGCGGGCCGCCAGAAGCTGGTCGCGCTCGGGGGTGGCAATCCCGTAAAAGCACGGATGGGTCGTCGGCGGGCTTGAGATCCGCATATGGACGGCGGTTGCTCCGGCACGCCGGACCATGTCGACAATCTTGATCGAGGTGGTGCCGCGTACGATCGAATCGTCGACCAGGATCACCCGCTTACCGTTCAGATTGGCCCGGCTCGCATTATGCTTGAGACGCACGCCGAGATGCCGGATCTGGTCGGTCGGTTCGATGAACGTTCGCCCGACATAGTGATTACGGATGATCCCGAGTTCGAAGGGCAGCTCCGATTCCTGAGCATAGCCGATCGCTGCTGGCACGCCCGAATCGGGTACCGGGACGACGATGTCGGCATCGACATGGCTCTCACGGGCAAGTTCTCTGCCGATTCGTTTGCGCGCCTCGTACACGCTCGTTCCTTCGACGATACTGTCGGGACGGGCGAAATAAATGTGCTCGAAGACGCAGAACCGGCTGCCGCGCTGACCCGAGGGCAGCACGCTGTGCACTCCGCCGCTGCCAATGATGACGATCTCGCCCGGTTCGATATCGCGCTCGAATTCGGCGCCGATGATGTCGAGTGCGCAAGTCTCCGAGGCGAGGATCCAGGCCTCGCCAAGCCGCCCCAAAACAAGAGGTCGCACCCCGAGCGGGTCGCGCACCCCGATGATCTCCGTCTGCGATAGCGCAACCAAGGAATACGCGCCCTGAACCTGCCGCAAGGCATCGGTCAGCCGATCGACAACCGTGTCCTTGAGGCTCGTCGCAATCAGATGGACAATGACTTCGGTGTCGCTCGTCGACTGGAATAGGCTCCCCCGGCGGACCAGCTGCCTCCGCAACTGATAGGAATTGGTCAGATTGCCGTTGTGGCAAATGGCGAGCCCGCCGAATTCGAAATCGGCAAATAGCGGCTGCACGTTGCGCAGCGCCACCTCGCCGGTCGTCGCATAGCGGACATGGCCGATCGCGGCATTGCCGCGCAGCCGCCCGATCACCTCCTTGGAGCTGAAATTGTCGCTGACGTGTCCCAGCCCGCGATGCGCGTTGAACTGCTCGCCATCATAGGCGACGATACCGGCGGCCTCTTGGCCGCGATGCTGAAGCGCGTGCAAGCCGAGCGCCGACACTGCTGCCGCGTCGGGGTGGCCAAAGACCCCGAATACGCCGCATTCTTCTTGGAAATGATCCGCGTCCATGGGGGTGGTCGCCAGGGCATCGGTCGGAGGCATCGGCGATCCTCGTCTCAGAGTCCGGTACATAATTCGTTCACAAAGGAAAAGCGAGTCGGCTCGCGCAACCCTGCTATCGCGTGTTCTTGATCAGCCGATCCATATCGCTCCGGTCACCTGGCTTGTAACTGGGCGCCGCCTCCTGGCTGGGTTTTGCGGTGGTGGGCGTAGCGGGGCTCGAAAAGGCTCTCATCGCCTTTTGCGCCTCCTGCGCCCGCTCGAACGCTCGGTGGGCGTCGTCGGCGACCCCCGTGCTCTTGACCTGAAGCGATTCGGGCAACGCCTCGCGCAGCAAATCTGCGCCCTTCGCAAGAAAGCGCTCGCTCTTCGCCTCCTTGATCCACGGGGGTCGATCATTCTGCGGCAGGCTGATATCGAGGACGAGATAGGCGAGCGAGACAAGTACGACCCCGCGGGCCAACCCGAAAACCAACCCCAGCGTGCGATTGATCGGTGAAAGCGCACCCGAATCGGCAAAGCGCGCGAGGTAGCCAGTTACAATCGTCAATATGATCAGGCTGATCACGAACAGTCCCGCGCCGGCGATCAGGTCGGCGAGAAGCGGTGTCGTCACGAACCGTATGGCGATCGCGTAGACGCGGTTGAACCCGTAAAGCGTGATCGCCGCGGCACCGACCCAGGCGATGATCGACAGCGCCTCGCGCACGAAACCGCGGGCAAAGGCGAAGAGCGCCGAGAGCGCGATGATCGCGATGATGGCGAGGTCGAGAGCGTTCATCGGGAGATCTCGCTCACGCGCCGGCGGTGCGGCGCGTGCCGGGCAGATAGTCGCGTCACCAGCTCACTCAGATGTCCGATCGCCACCGTCTTCAACTCCGCTTCGGCGACTCGCGAGCGCCCGGTGCGCGCGCTCCGGCGGGGCGGCGCCCAGGCTGTGCCGAAGCCGAGCTTGGCAGCTTCTTTGAGGCGCGCTTCGGTGTGGCCGACTGGGCGCACGTCGCCTGAGAGGGCGATTTCGCCAAAGACCACGGTGTCGGCGGGAACCGGTGTTTCGGTCAGCGCCGAGATGAGGGCGGCGGCAACCGCAAGATCCGCGGCGGGCTCGACGATCCGCAGCCCGCCGGCGACGTTCAAATAGATATCGTTGATCCCGACCGACAGGCCGCAACGAGCGTCGAGAACGGCGGTGATCATTGCGAGGCGGGTCCCGTCCCAGCCGACGACGGCGCGCCGCGGCGTGCCCAGCACGGCGGGGGCGATCAAAGCCTGAACCTCGACGAGCACCGGCCGGGTCCCCTCGATCCCCGCGAACACCGCCGATCCGCTGAGGTGTTCCGTGCCGGCGCCTGTCAGCGCGTCTTCATCGGCATCAACGTCGGGCGCCGCGCGCCCGGCGAGGAACAAGGCGGACGGGTTTGCGACCTCGACGAGACCGCGGTCGCTCATCTCGAACACGCCGATCTCGTCAGTCGCGCCAAAACGATTCTTCACAGCGCGCAAGATGCGGAACTGATGGCCGCGTTCGCCTTCGAAATAAAGAACCGTGTCGACCATGTGCTCGAGAACTCTCGGCCCGGCGATGACGCCCTCCTTTGTTACATGGCCCACGAGGATCAGCACAAAGCCGCGCCTTTTGGCGAGGCGTATCAGCTCCTGCGCGGCCCCGCGCACCTGGCTGACGGTGCCGGGGGCGCTGTCCAGCGTGTCGAGATACATCGTCTGGATCGAATCGACGACTACTAGACCGGGCCCGTCCTCACGGTCGAGCGAGGCGACGATGTCGCGCACGCTGCTGGCGGCGGCCAGCAATACCGGGCTCTCCGAGACACCGAGCCGCTCGGCGCGCAACCGAACCTGATCGATCGCCTCCTCGCCGGTGATGTAAGCCGCGCCTCCCGGCACCGCGATGGCCGCCGCGGCTTGGAGCAATAGGGTCGATTTGCCGATCCCCGGATCCCCGCCGACCAGGATCGCCGAACCCGGAACAAACCCGCCGCCGCACACGCGGTCGAGCTCCGCGATGCCGGTTCCCCGGCGGGGGGGCAGCATGCTCGGCCCGGTCAGGCCGACAAAGCCGAGCTGGCGCCCGCGGCGGTCTTTGGATAGCCCGTGTGGGGTCACCTCCCGGGGCAGCTCCTCGATCAGGCTGTTCCAGGCTCCGCAACCCTCGCAACGGCCGGTCCATTTGACATGGACCGCCCCGCATTGCTGGCAAGCGAAACGCGCCTGGGCTCGCGCCATCCGCTCAACTCCTGCAATCGTCATTCCGGGCGGGCAAAGCCCGCATGCCCGGAATCCCAGAACACCGGCCTATTAGACCAGGGAAAGATCCTTGGTCATGAATTCCGCGCCTGCCTTTTTGGGGCATCCCGGAATGACATACGTGCCTCACGCTGCCCGGACCTGCATCTTGATCGGTCCGTCGGCGCGCCCGTTGATGAACTGGTCGACATAAGGGTTGCCGGAATTGTCGATTTCGGCGGTCGGCCCATGCCAGACTATGCGCCCCTGGTGCAGCATCGCGATCCGGTCGGCGATCTTGCGGGCGCTGACCATGTCATGGGTGATCGAGACCGCGGTCGTGCCGACCTCGCGCACACATTTGACGATCAGATCGTTGATCACGTCCGCCATGATTGGATCGAGGCCGGTGGTCGGCTCGTCGAAAAAAACAATTTCCGGCTCGGCCGCGATCGCGCGCGCCAGTGCCACCCGTTTTTGCATTCCCCCGGAAAGTTCGGCCGTCCGCAGCAGCGAGACTTCCGGCCCGAGCCCGACGGAGGCGAGCTTTGCGAGCGCGATCTCCCTTGCCGCCGGCCGTTCCATGCCGCGTCCTTGGACCAGACCGAACGCGACATTCTCCCATACGCTGAGCGAATCGAACAGGGCGCTGCCCTGGAACAGCATGCCGAATTTCTGCAACAGCTGCTCGCGGGCGGCTCGACCCAGCCCGACAGTCTCGGCGCCGTCGACGCGGATCGACCCCGCCTCGGGATGGAACAGGCCGAGGATGCACTTGACCAGAACCGATTTTCCGGTGCCCGAACCGCCGATGACGACGAGGCTCTCGCCGCGGGCGCAGTCGATGTCGATACCGGCGAGAACGCGCTTGCGGCCGAACGACTTGCGCAACCCTCGAACAGAGATCTTCGGCGGAGCGTAAGTATTCGTCATCGCCCGAAAAAAGCAGCGGTGAGCAGATAGTTGAAGACGAGGATCAAGATGGAGGCGGAAACCACCGCATAGGTCGTCGCCTGGCCTACCCCCTGGGCTCCACCGCGCGAATAATAGCCGTGATAGCAGCCCATCAGCGCGATGATAAAACCAAATGCCGCCGCCTTGACGAGACCCGACACGATGTCATTGGTCTGAAGGTACTGATGCGTCCGGTTCAGATAAGCCTCGGGGTTGAAGCCGAGCCTATAGACACCGACAAGAAACCCGCCGAAAACACCGATGATATCCGCGACGATGACCAGCAGCGGCAAGGTGATCAGTCCGGCGAGCAGGCGCGGCAAGACGAGGTAGCGCAGCGGGTCGGTCGACAGGGTGGTCAGGGCGTCGATCTGATCGGTGACGCGCATCGTGCCGATCTCGGCCGCCATTGCCGCTCCCACCCGGCCGGCAACCATCAGCCCGGTGATAACGGGCCCGAGCTCACGGGTCACCGACAGCACGACCACGGTCGCCACTGCCCCTTCGGCGGCGAATCGACTGAATCCCGTATAGGATTGCAGGGCTAGTACCATACCGGTGAAGATCGCCGTCAGCCCGACCACCGGCAGCGAGAAATACCCGATGTTGATCATCTCGCGCGCGATGGAGCGCAGATAGTAGGGTGGCGTGAACGCCGTCGCTAGCGCCATACCGGCGAACACCACAAGCCGCCCGGTGGCGGCGAGAAAGCCGAGAAAGACCGCGCCGATCGCGGCGACAAATCTCAGCATTGGCCCGAAAGGCCGCGATAGATCCGGTGGTAACGCCGACCGAGGGCGGTCAGGATCTCGTAGCTGATCGTGTCGGCATCGGCGGCGGCGGCATCGACGCCGTAATCCTCGCGCAACAGCTCGATGAACCCGCCGGGCTGCACAAGCGCGGGGTCGACGTCGGATATGTCGAAGACCACCAGATCCATCGAAACTCGGCCGAGGAGCGGCACTCGCCTGCCCCCGATGCGGCCGGAGCCGCGCTGGCTCATAGAGCGGAGCCAGCCGTCCGCATAGCCGACCGCGACGGTTGCGAGGCGTCCCGGTGCGTCCATGACATGCGACGCACCGTAGCCAACCGACTGACCACGGTCAACTTCGCGGATTTGCACAATTCTCCCTTTGAGCTGGACGACCTGATGCATCGGGTTGGGGCAACCGGGCTGCGGATTGACCCCGTAAAGCGCGGCACCTGGGCGTACGAAATCGTAATGAAACGCCGGCCCGAGAAATATGCCGGAGGACGCGGCGAGGCTGGCCGAGATGTGGGGGAGGCGGCCTCGCGCTGCGGCAAAGCGCCGAAGTTGGATCTCATTCAGCGGGTTCCGGAGTTCGTCGGAACAGGCGAGGTGGCTAATGAGGGCACGCCATCGGATCGGACCAGGTTGCAACAACTCGTCCACGTGCTTATCGAACTCTCCGATGGTCAAGCCGAGCCTGGCCATTCCGGTATCGAGATGCAGCATCGCCGGTCTCTCTCCGTTCGGCGCAGCAGCAGATCGCCAATCGGCGATCTGCCCGGGATCGTTGAGAACCGGGATCAGACGGAATTCGGCAAAGTCCTCCGCGCAACGGGGCGGCAGACCGTTAAACACGGCAATTTCCGTTGCCTCAGGAAGCACGCTGCGAAGCGCGATTCCTTCCTCGATAGTGGCGACGAAGAACCGCCGGCATCCGGCCGCCGCGAGGGCGGGCGCCACCCATCCGGCACCCAAGCCGTAGGCATCGGCCTTGACAACTGCCGCACACCTCGACGGTCTCACTTGGCGCGCCAAAAAGCGCCAGTTCGCGGTAATACCCGCAAGATCGATTTCGAGAATGGCGCCGGCGCGGTCGGCCGGATTGCCCGTCATGTCGGCGCGGTCCGTAATCCCTGACCGAGCTATCCGCCGGCCGCCGAACTCGTCTCGCGATGTCTGATCACCGCGGTCATGCCGAGCGAGCGGGCGACCGCGTCGAGGCGGCGCTGCACGGTTTCGCCGACGAACAAAGCACTCTCCGAGGGCACATTAAGGACAAGGATGTTGCCTGAGCGGCCGAGCTGCAGCTCAGACAGAAGTTCTATCGTGCCGGCGCATAAAGTGTAAGCGAGACGTAGCGCGAGGCCGAGTGTCCTCGCCTCCTGGGCGGCGGGTTCGTCGAGCAACTGCCGAGCAGGCTCCTTCACCGGGTCGTCGGCCGAGCCACCGTAACGGGCATGCAAGGCCGTTGCAACGAATACCCGGTCCGGGTGGGTGCTGCCGGCAAACGGCAAGGTCAAGCTTCGAACAAACGCCTGCTTGGCGCGGTAGTCAGGATGCTCGCTCCAGGCTAGATCGCTGAGCCAGGATGCGGCCCGATGACGACGTTTAGCCACTTGGGAGAGGTTGGCAAAGAGCGGCGCCGTCCATTGCTGCAGTCGGTCGCCGTCGAGCCGAAACCGGCTCTGCCGCCGGCCGACCGCGATATAGCCGGCGATCAGCGGATCCGATATACGCTCCTCCGAGGGGATCAGTCCGTAGGCATAGCCTTCCCGCAGCCCAAGCGCGGAAAAGATGACGGCTTGCGGCCCCGAAAGCGTAATCAGCTTGCGCAGCACCAGTGCCGCGAGCGGCACCACGTCGAGGCGCTTGCGCGAGATGGTGGTGATCCTCTCGAGCGACTTGCGAGACTGCCGGCCGATGATATCGAGGAAACCTTCGGCTTCCCTTCGGGAAATCGTGTACCGGTGAATGATGTGGAGCGGATATTGCGTGTGCTCCATGTGCAGCCGGGCAATGGCCCGCGCCGCCCCGCCGACCAGATATAATTTCTTTCCGCCCGCGCCGCGCAATACCGAGACGCCGGCGAGCGCCTGTTCGATCGTTTCCGAAAGAGCCTTTGCGCGGTCGGCGAACTCGGCCAAGCGAAGGGGGCCGAGCGGGAGACTAATGCCCTCGCCAATCTTTCCAATGTCATCGCGACTGGCGGACAGTGCGCCGGCTCCTACCTGAACCAGCTCCACACTGCCGCCGCCGAGATCGGCGACAATCCCATCCGCATCCGGAATCCCGGCGAGCACTCCGGCGGCGGACAGCCGCGCTTCCTCCACCCCGTCGATAATCTTTACCCGCACGCCGCATTGGTGCTCGACCTCGGCGGCAAAGGCTTCTCCGTCGCCGGCATCGCGCACGGCGGCGGTCGCGAGCACCGCAAGATGATCAACCGCAATGGCATGGGCGAAGGCGACGAAGCGGCGCAAATTTACCAGCGCCAGGGTGACCCCTTCGGGATTTAAGCGGCCGGTCGAGGCGATCCCTCGCCCCAGACCGCACATGACCTTCTCGTTGAACAGCGGGAACACCGCGGCGCCGAGTCGCTCGAAGACGACAAGTCGCAGTGAGTTCGAGCCGAGATCGATGACGCCGATGCGCTCGGCCACAAACGGATCTCGATCGTACATCCGGTCAGCGGACAACAAGCCTCGGGTGCCCTCGCCTCAGCGCCTTACCTCGTCCGGACAGGCTCGGATTCGTCATAAAGTAATTGTGGGCAGAAAAGCCTTCCTCATCGAGCACGCGCTCGTAGCCCCCGGTAGGCGACAGACTCCAGCTCTGCAGCGTATCACGGAGGTTCGCCACCATGATTTCGTCCAGCACTTGGCGGTGAACAGTCGGGTTTTCAATCGGCACCAGTGCCTCGACGCGGCCGTCGAAATTGCGCGGCATCCAATCGGCCGAACTGATGAACACCTTGGCTCGATCCGAGGGCAGTTTGTCGCCGTTGCCAAAGCACACGATGCGGCCATGCTCGAGAAACCGCCCGATGATGCTCTTGACGCGGATGTTCTCAGAAAGGCCCGGAACGCCGGGCCGCAAACAACAGATGCCGCGTACCACCAGATCGATGCTCACCCCCGCCTGCGAGGCTTCGTAGAGAAGATCGATTATGGCCGGGTCGACGAGCGAGTTCAGTTTCGCCCAGATCTTTGCAGGCTTGCCCTGCTTGGCGTTCTCGATTTCGGCTTCGATCAACTCGCCGAGCCGACCCCTGAGAGTAAGCGGCGCGACGGCGATTTTTTCGAGGCTGGCCGGACTGGCGTAGCCCGTCATAAAGTTGAATAGGCGCGTGGCGTCGCGGCATAATGCCGGATCACTGGTGAAAAACGATAAGTCGGTGTAAACCTTGGCCGTGTAGGGATGGTAGTTTCCCGTCCCGAAATGAACATATGAGCAAAGCTGACCACCCTCGCGGCGAACGACCAACGAAACTTTGGCGTGGGTCTTCAGTTGCAAGAAACCGTAGACGACTTGGACGCCAGCCCGCTCCAGATCGCGGGCCCAGCGGATATTGGCCTCCTCGTCAAAACGCGCCTTCAGTTCGATCATGGCCGTCACCGACTTCCCGGCTTCGGCTGCGGCGGCGAGCTCACGCACGATCGGGCTGTCCTCGCTCGTGCGATAGAGGGTCTGCTTGATCGCCACTACCGCCGGGTCACGCGCCGCCTGTCTTACGAATTGAACAACGACATCGAAACTCTCGTAAGGATGATGGACAATGATGTCCTTCTGTCGGATCGCCGCAAAGCAATCCCCGCCGAAATCCCGGATGCGTTCCGGAAAACGCGCGTTGTAGGGCGTGAAGACGAGGTCGGGGCGCTCGTCGATGATCAGCTCTTCGGTGTCGTTGAGACCGAGGATGCCATCGGTCGCGAATACGTCCGCGGGCGTCGCATCGAGTTTTTCCATCAGGAAGCGTCGCAGGTCCGCCGGCATCGTCGAATCTACCGCGAGATGGATGGCATGACCGCGGCGCCGTCGTTTAAGCGCGGTCTCGTATAGACGAACCAGATCCTCCGCCTCCTCCTCGACCTCGACCTCGCTGTCGCGCAACAACCGGAAAACGCCCTGCGCTACGACGGCAAAACCCGGGAACAGATGATCGAGGAAGAGCGCGATCATCTGCTCGATCGGCAAAAACCGGATCTTGCTGCCCGGCAGGCGGACGAATCGATCGATAGAGGACGGGATCAGGGTCAGCGCTTGAAGCCGAATATTGTCGCTGACTCGCTCGAGCTCGAGTGCCAAGCCGAAGCCGCGATTGGCGACAAACGGAAACGGATGGGCAGGGTCGAGCGCAAGCGGGGTCAGGACAGGAAAGACCTCCGCCATGAAACGATCCTCGAGCCACTCGCGATCACCTGACTCAAGATCGGTCGGCTCGATAACGTTGATCCCGGCCTCGTCGAGCTGCCGGCGTAAGGTGAGCCAAGTGATCTGCTGGTCGGTCATCAACTTGCCGGCTCTTTGCTTTATCGCTTCGAGCTGTTGCGCAGGGGTCAGTCCGTCCTGGCTCAAGGTCTTGATCCCGGCGAGATACTGGCCTTTCAGCCCGGCCACGCGCACCATATAAAATTCATCGAGATTGTTTGCTGAGATTGACAGAAAGCGTAGGCGCTCCAGCAGTGGGTGACGCAAATTATCGGTCTCGGCGAGCACTCGCTCGTTGAAGGCGAGCCAGGAGAGCTCGCGATTGATAAAGCGTGCCTCGGAATGGAAATCGACGGAAGCGATCTCGACGGGTTGGGCGCTGGTGCTCAATGCCGCTCTCCCCACGGGGACGGAGTGGAACTAGTCGACGCGGATTCTATCTGTCGGGTGAACAGTGTCATGTAAATGTGCCTGTGCGCCAGGGTCTAAAGCGCGTGCGGGTCAGGCCCAGGCGCATGCAAGTAATTCCTGCAACGGCGTTGCCCAGGTTCCGATCTGGTTAGTGCCCGGCAAAGAGGGCCGAGATGAGCATGCTGCATCTGTTCCGCCATGCCAAATCGAGTGCTAAAGGGGATGTCGATGACTACGAACGGCAACTGAGCCGACGTGGCCGTGAGACGGCGCGTCGCGTCGGCAAACATCTTCCGGCCAAGCTAGGCGCCATCGATCTTGTCCTTTGTTCGAGTGCCCGACGGACGCGCGAGACTCTTGAGCTGGTCCTCGCCAGATTCGTTCCCGAGCCACGAATTCTGATCGAGGACGAGCTTTATCTCGCCGCTCCAGAAAGATTGAGAATGCGCCTGCGCCGCCTGGACGCACGCGATACCAACGTATTGGTAATCGGGCATAATCCGGGGCTTCACGACTTGGCCATCGCGCTCGCCGACAACGATTCGCCGGCTTTCCGGGCGCTTGCCTCCAGCAAGTTTCCGACTGCCGCCTGTGCCAGCTTCCTCGTTTTGCCCGACTGGTCGGCCTTAGGCTCCTCACAGCTCAAATTGACCGACTACATCACCCCGGAATCCCTGGCTGGCGAGGAAGAGTAAGCCCCAATCTCTGCCAGAACTCGGTGCGCCAGCCGAACGGTGATCGCGCGCCGCTCCCTCAGCGACACCGAATCGAGTCGAGCCGCCGTGTCGGCCGCCGCCGCGAAAGACCGCTCCATGTGCCTAAGTAGATACGGCACCACCTCGGGGGCGACGCTCAGCTGGCGGTCGGCAAACTGCTTGACCAGAACTGCCTCGAGCAGCGCGTCGTCAGGCAGCCCGATCTCGATGGCTAAGACCGCACGCAATCGCGAGCTGAGATCCGGGAGCGCAACACTCCAGGCAGCAGGCACTTGACGAGCGGCGAGTAAAACATTGCCTCGGTTCTGCAAACAGAAATTGTAGAGATGGAGGAGCGCACGCTCGCAAGCTCGGTCGGCATTGTCGATTGCGATGCGATACCGATGCTCCGACATGAGATGGTCCACCAGCCCCTCGCTTACGGTTTCACCGGATAGGATGATGCCAGATGCCTGGGCGCACCAGAGATGGACCAGATGCGTCTTGCCACAGCCCGCCGGCCCATGGAGCGCCAAGGTTCGGGATGGCCAATCGGGCCACCGGTCTATCCAGCCGACCGCCGGGGCGTTGCTGGCCGAGATGCGGAAATCGGAGCGACTCCGGGATATGTCCCGGGGCAGGTCGAGGGTGAGCTGCATCGTTACGCCGGAATTCGAAGCGGTCCGGAAACCGAAACCGGTGCCCGACCAATCGGGCTCACAGAGCCTGCTCCGAGCGGGCGAGGATCCGCGCCCACCGCACGAGATAGGTCAATCCGGAAGCGACTGTGGTCACGGCTACCGCAATGCCCAGCGCCAGGTCCATCGGGCCGGCTTCGGCGCCGAGCCCGCGTCGAGCCAACACATAGCCTATCATCGCGACCTGCACGCCTGTGTTGACTTTGCTGACGAACAGCGGGTGAGTGGGTTTCGGCATCGCGGCGACCGCCTGGATCAACAAAAAGCCCCCGATGATCATAACGTCTCGAAAAACAACCAGAACCGCAAGCCAGGTCCAGATCTGGCCGGCGATGCCCAGAGTGACATAGACGCTGACAAGCAGCACCTTGTCGGCAAGCGGATCCAACAGGGCACCCAGCCGCGTACGCCGGTCGAAGCGCTTTGCAATGAAGCCGTCGAGCGCGTCTGAAATTCCGGCGACGACGAAAACCCAGAAGGCGGCCCAGTAGCTCCCGTCGAGAATGAGCGAGATCGCCAGCGGAACCAGGAGCAGCCGCCCGAGCGATATCAAATTCGGCAGATTGAGCGCGAGCCCGCTTATCGTCATCGGCGGACTGCGAGGTCAGCGAGGCCGCCGCGCAAATCCACGCCACACGAATGCGACGATCGGACAGCGCGGATGAGGCGGCTCCCCCGTTGCGAAGATCGGCATATCGAAGCGACTCTTTCGGGCGTGGCTAGCGTGCACTCGTCGCGCCCGAAGGCTGGATCCGCCACACCGGGTCGCCACCGCCGAGATCGAGGCTGACCTCGGCAAGGCTGGACTTCAACTGGTCCTGACTACCGACGTATTTGACCTCGATTTTCGCTTCCTGACGACTGAGCGAGAGCAGGTCGATCTTGCGGATCGCGCTGACCGAGGCGAGGCGGTCGCGCACCTGCACCCACTCGCCGAGACTGTTGATCGGAACTGTGACCGCAAGGCTTGTCGGCTGGTCGGCCCCGGCATTCCGTTTGGCGCCGCTCTCGATCGCTGCGGCGACTGAAGCCGCAGCTCTGCTCAAAAGGTCGGTATCATTTTCCCCGCTATTGGCTTCGAGCGAGGTTCCTTGCGTGTCGACGAGGCGTCCGGAGCGGTATCTCTTGACGTTGACGTCGAGCCCGGCAAGCGTGGCGCCTTGGCGCCGCGTCGTCGCCAGCGCGACGACCACTTCGGACCCCCGATTTCGTTGAGCGATCGCGGTCAGTGCCTCGGATTCTCCGGACTCGGCCTTCTCTGCATCAATCGCAGCCAAGTCCCCGGCATCGCCCAGCGGTAGCACCAAGCGCCCTGAGCCGGAGCCAGTCGGTCGTTCCGACCAGGCTGCGCGCCACGCATTAGGGTCGTCCCATAGAACCAGATTCGACCCGTCTCTGTAGACCGGCAGAACGACGACGGACCGATTGCCGCTCTCGACGGAGGGCTTGCCGCCCTCCGCAGGGCTCTTGCTGGCGCTTTCCGTCGGCGCAGTTTCGGCCACCCGGACCAGCCGCCGCACCTTGGAGGGGCGGAAGTGAAAGGTGTAATCGGCAACATAGCGCACGGTCGACATGTGCTCGTTTGCAACCTCGAAACTGGCCACCATATCGGTGATCGTCTTGTCGTCGAGCTTTGGTGGGTTGGTGGTTTCCGACGAGCCGGACAGGCGCTCGATCACGGTCGTGAGGGCACGCCTTTGCCCGTCGATGCGCGCCATCTCCCGCGCCGCCGCAGCGCTGTCGGCCGTCGCATCGACCTTCACCGTCGCCGAATAGGCCTCGTCAATATTCTGCGCCGCGGCTGGTCCCGACCGCATCGCTACTCCCGCCAGCAGCAGGAGAGCACACCAAAGGTTGCGCCGCGCCCGGCCTCCGGCGATCGCGGTCACCAACCGCATAGCCATTGCAAACCGCCTCCGACCCTTTATGTTCGCGGCTGCCGGCCGCCGCGCAGCGGTCATACAGCACTTTTTGCGAGGATGCCATCGACAGCCGGACCCGCCGGTCGCTCGACCTGGAACGGCGCTGTAGAGCCGGAGAATCGCAATGGAGCGGCTGAGAGTCGGCGTGTTGATCTCGGGCCGGGGATCCAATCTGGGCGCGCTGATCACGGCGTGCGCAAATGAGGCCTACCCGGCGGAGATCGTTCTCGTGATCAGCAGCCGAGCCGAAGCGCCGGGTCTCGCCCTAGCCGCCGCGAAAGAAATTCCCGTAGCGATCATTTCACACAACGATCGCCGCGCGTTCGCGACCGCCGCGGAACCGCTGCTCTGCGAGCGGCGCGTCGAACTCGTATGTCTCGCCGGCTTTATGCACGTGCTGGATGCGAATTTCGTCGAGGCGTGGCTTGACCGGATGGTCAATATTCATCCCTCGCTGCTCCCATCCTTTCGCGGCCTGCATGCGCAGCGGCAGGCGCTCGCCGCCGGCGTCCGATTTGCCGGCTGCACGGTGCATTTCGTCCGCCCCGAGCTCGACTGTGGACCGATCATTGGCCAGGCGGTCGTGCCGGTTTATCCCGACGACGATGAGGAGCGGCTATCGGCACGGATCCTCGGGGTCGAACATCGGCTCTACCCACTGGCCGTGCGCCTGATCGCGGAGGGACGGGTGCGCGTCGTCGCCGACCGGGTCGAGTTCGTCGGCGTTCGGGTTCCGGATATGATCGCGCTCAATCCCGGGGAGTCTTTCGGCGAGCCACTTGCCTCACTCGAAGGTTAGGTGATACCTGCAGTAGGTTCCGGTGGCGGATAGGGAAGCAATGGCCACGGTTGACCCTAATTTTGAGCAGCATCGTCAGACGTGGATCGGGTTCACCCGGCTGATCAGATACGCGCTCGCCGTGATTATTCTCATCCTGATCGGGCTTGCGGTCTTTACTTTGTAGGCGGGCGGCGCGCCGACGAGAGTGCGCTCACGCGCCCCATGACCAAGACCAGGAAAAGCGAGAACGACAAAGTGCCGAGCCACCATTCCTGCCATATGCCGTACGTGGCGAAGCATCCTACAAATGCGATCGACAGGCTGCCGCCCGCCGCGGCTGCGAACAGGGCTGGCCACTCGACACGCGCGAGAGCGCGCCAGACGATACCAGCCAATAGCGCGAACAACACCGTACCAGGCGCGCCGAGCTCGAGCCAGACCTGCAGGGCGGCATTGTGGGGATGCAGCGGCATCCAGGTTTCGCCGGGTCTGATCGGATCGTCGCCCCCCGGAATGGCGCGCGATGAATCCAAGCCCCAGCCCGTGAGAGGCCGCTCGGCGATGCGATCGCCGGCAAATGACCAGATCAGCAAGCGGTGCCCGGCCGAGATTTTGAAGCTGTCGGCCGCCCCGCCGAGACCGGGCAGCCGTTCGAGCCGCGCAAAGGTCACCGGTGCCGCAATAATCGCAGCAACCGAGATCACCATGGCGACCCGGGCGACAATCGGGCGTGCGTAGTAGAAGAGCAAACCCGCCGCCACGCTGGCGAGCAATACTCCTTTTGCCGCGGTCCCCGCCAACTCGTAAACCGTCACCGCAGTCACGGCCGCTAGCAACATTGCAAGTGTCGCCCGGCCGAGAGAAACCAATAAGGCGCTCGCCGGCAAAACCAATAGTGCAAAAGAGATAGAAGCCTGGTTGAGCCGGGTTGGCCGAAAAACGCGGTCGGAGAAGTGCGAGCTCAAGCCGCCGGCAGTAGCGAGTTCCATCGCCGCCATGGCGATCCCGACCACCATCCCGACGAGCAACAGGAACGTCAGGCGGCGCGGCGCTACGACCAGACCGGCGGCTGCAGCGAGCGCGAGGCCGGCGGGAAACAGCCCGGCGAGCCGGGCCGCCACGACCAAGCTCCGCATCGGATTGACCGACCACAAGGCCGAGGCAGCTCCCCACAGCAAGAGGCCTCCGAGCAGGGCAGTCGCAGCGGCAAGAGTGGGGGTCAGCCTGTTTCGGCCCGCCGACAGGACCAAACCGCCCGCGCACAGCCCGCCAGCCGAGACGAGTGCGGCCACGCCGCGGGGCAGCACGACGAGGAGCGGAAAAAACACCAGAGCAGCGATGTCGAGACCAGCCTCGGACCACGCTGCGATCCGCTGGGCGGACCGGTTTGGGAGGAATGGAAGGTGTTGGGACCGCGCGTCTGCCGCCCACATCGCACGCAAGGTGCCCGCGTTCGCAGCCGCAGGCTCAGAGGGGTCTGCGGCCCTCACTAAGGGCAGATTTCGATCGCGGAGAAGAAGAAGGCAATCTCCTGCGCCGCAGTTTCGGGCGAGTCGGATCCATGCACCGAGTTTGCTTCGATTGACTCGGCGAAGTCTTTCCGAATTGTGCCCGAGGCGGCGTTCGCCGGGTTCGTCGCGCCCATGATTTCACGGTTCAGCGTCACTGCATTCTCCCCCTCCAGGATCTGCACGACCACCGGGCCCGAACTCATAAAGGCAACCAGATCCCGGTAGAACGGACGCTCTGCATGCACTTGATAAAACTGCTCTGCCTGGGTCTGCGATAGTTGGACGCGCTTCTGGGCAATGATGCGCAGCCCGCCCTTCTCGAAGCGGTCGTTGATCGCACCGGTGAGGTTCCGCCTGGTCGCGTCCGGCTTGATGATCGACAAAGTCCGTTCGATGGTCATTCGCATCTTTCGTCCGGGGCGGAGCGGCGGGTTATACCGAGGGCAGGGACGACCGGCAACCGGGGCTAAAAGGCAGGCTGCTTCACCCCTTCTGCTCCCAGCCTGAGGGCGTCTGCTGCCAATAGGTCAAATTGTGCCCGGCTTCGCGGACGCGCCGCCAGCGGCTGCGCGCCGCCTCGACCGCGTCTGCGTCGTTACCGTCGAAGACATCGGCACAGCGGGCAAATGCCTGGAGATCCTCGGCTTCGAGGCCGTCGACGACAACGATCATCGACGCGCCGTTCGGGTTTTCGTCGAGATGGGTCAGCCAGATCGGCTGCTTTGCGGGATTGCCGTCGCGAGCCGAGCCGTGCGGCAGGAAAGTGGCCTCCCCGTAGGTCCACAGCGCAGTATTGAGGTGTTCGACCCGCTCTGGCGACGGGGCCCGAATGACCACCCGGTGGCCGTGCGCGCAGGCGCGTTCGAGGAGCCTGGGCAAGGCCCGTTCAAGCGGCATCGACAGCAGGTGGTAAAAGCCGATCTCCGTCATTTCCGCCTCCCGAGTCGACGGTTGGCGCCGCTACTCCCTCTCGTAATATTGCGAGACCAGTCGGTCGAGCAGCCTGACGCCGAAGGCGGTGGCTCCCTTCGGCACGGTCGGGGCATCCTTTGTCGACCACGCGGTTCCCGCGATGTCGAGATGTGCCCACGGCACGTCATTGACGAAACGCTGCAGAAACTGGGCTCCGATGATGCTGCCGGCGGCGCGGCCGCCGCCGATGTTCTTGACGTCCGCCGCATCGCTGTCGATCTCGCGGTCATAACTTTCGGCAAGGGGGAGCCGCCAGACTTGCTCGCCGACCGTTTTGCCTGCCTCGATCAGGCGGTCGGCGAGTTCATCATTGTTCGAGAAGAGCCCCGCGCGATGATGGCCGAGTGCGACGATGACGGCCCCCGTCAGGGTCGCCAGATCGACGATCAGCCGCGGTTTGAAACGGTCCTGGCAGTACCACAGCGCATCCGCCAGCACCAATCGGCCTTCTGCGTCGGTGTTCAGGACTTCGATAGTCTGACCGGACATCGAGGTGACGATATCGCCCGGACGCTGCGCGGTACCCGACGGCATGTTCTCGACGAGTCCGACAATGCCGACCGCGTTCACGGCGGCCTTGCGCGTGGCGAGCAGCCGCATCAGGCCGATGACGACCGCAGAGCCCGCCATATCCCATTTCATGTCGCCCATGCCGGCCGCGGGTTTGATTGAGATGCCGCCGGTATCGAAGGTGACGCCCTTTCCGACAAAGGCGAGAGGTTGGCTGCGCGTCCCGCCCGTGCCTTTGACGCCGTGCCACTGCATGACGACGACGCGCGGAGGCCGGGCACTGCCTTGTCCTACGGCGAGCAGCGCGTTCATCCCGAGCTCTCGCATTTTGCGCTCGTCGAGGATTTCGACGTCAATGCCGAACTCGCCGAGCCGCTCAGCCTCGGCAGCGAGCGTCTCCGGGTAAATCACATTCGCGGGTTCAGAAACCAGGTCGCGGGTCAGGAAAACTGCCGCCGCCGCCTTTTCCAGAGGCTGATAGGCACGTTTCGCGGTACTTGCGCCGCTCGTCCCGACCCTCAAGCGCGCGAGCGACGGCTTTTGCTCAGGCTTCTGCTTCGTCTTGTACTTGTCGAAACGATAGGATCTGAGCTGCGCGCCGAAGGCGATTTCGGCGGAGGCCTCGGTTTGGCCTATCGGTGACGTCTCGGCAGCGTCGATCATCAGTGTCGCCTCTTCCTCCCCGGCACCGTTCAAGTGAGCGACAAGATTACCGCCGAGTTGCTGGAGGGATCGGGAATCGACCGATTCGGGTTTGCCCAGACCGGCAAGAACGATGCGGCTCGCCGAGAGGTTGGCCGGGCCGACAATTGGCAGCAGTTCGTCTTTCTTCCCGTTGAACCGCGATGGGGCGGAGAGCGCACGCGTGATCGCGCCTCCCGCCGCTTCGTCGAGCCGTCGCGCGGCGGGTGTCAACACCTTTCCTTCCCATATCCCGACCACGACGGCACCGGAACTGGGCAGGTCGGGTTCGGTAAAACTGATCTTCATTGCGCGGCCTCGATAATTGGGCGGGAGGAGCGGCAGGCGCTCGGGACTCGTGAATGCTGGGTGTTAAATAGTCGAGAGCGGCAGGTCACGCCAGAGATGCTCGAAGCCGATGCGCTCGCGGCATCTGCAATCAAAACTTGTGTCTGAATCGGCTGGCCGCTGCACCTGCAGCGGGTCTGCAGCGGCATTTCTCCTAAAAGCTGTAGGGGCCGTGATTATCCGGACAACGAAATGTCCCTTTCCCAGCCCTCCTCGGAACGAGCATATACGCATGCGAATTGGGCATTTTTGGGGTCGCGCTTTTGGCAGA
>Ga0070711_100000578_pt1 | contig 19122 bp, 35 predicted proteins | sample LARL53metaG_FD_65452 | JGI IMG/M metagenome (GOLD analysis project Ga0070711, IMG submission 65452) | Corn, switchgrass and miscanthus rhizosphere microbial communities from Kellogg Biological Station, Michigan, USA - LAR L5-3 metaG | ecosystem: Host-associated > Plants > Roots > Rhizosphere ... | reverse complement strand
GGCATCCTCGCGCTGACAGCTCTCATGTTCTTATGGATCGCTGCGCACTACGGTTCGTTGACGTGCAAGCACTGTGGCCGCGACCCAAGAGACAGGAACAACGAACGCGGTAGCGGCACGCACGGATTGGACTGAACATGGCTCGCAAGGTCACACTCGAGTTCGAATACGAGCACGAGTACCGGCGGTTCATAGACGCGTTGGCGAAGAACAAGGTGCTAGCGCACGGGGATACGTTCACGGCGAGAGTCGTGGAGAACGGTCCGCGTAACGTCGTCAACGGCAACGCTGGGAACGTCGTGCAGGCCGACAACATCATCGGTGGTCTCCGGATTGGTGGAGAGGAGTACTGATGCCGACCAAGATGATCGTGACACGTCAGAGGATCACGAAGGTACAGCGTCGACGGGCGAGGCACGCCAAGATGTGGCGGTTCGCATCGGTGGACGAACGTCTGTGGCACATCGCCAACCCCTGTGACATCTGCGACGTGATCTTCGAGGTTCGCGTTGGGCAGCGTTCGGTGTGATGTAGTGACTCCACAGGTCGAAACGCCGAGAGGCGTCGGTCAGTGATGCTGGCCCTGATGAGACCAAGGAGGTGTGACATGAAGTACACTGAGGGTGAAGAGGTTGAGGTGCGCGGCGTGCCTTGGAAGGGTGTCAAAGGTCGTTACGTGCGCAAGGCGTTCCTGGGCCACATCGTTGAGGTAGGTGACCTGATCAGTGGGGGCACGCCTCGGCGTGTACGTGTAGGAAGGATTCGCAAGTGGGCACGAAACTCCGGTCCGGGAAGGTCCTGAAGGGCGAGGCTCGTGAGGCCTGGATGGAGTACCTGAAGAAGGAGTACGAGGACAACCACAAGACCATCCGGGAGCTGGTGCAGATCACCGGACGCTCGTACGGGGGTGTCCACGACCTCCTGAGGCAGGCGGGTACCAAGATGCGCCCGCATGGTGGTGTTCCGCCCAAGCGTGTCAAGAAGGAGAAGCAGAGTGTCTAAGCAGATTGAGATCAGGTGCAAGCTGGTCGCCAAGTTCGACTTGCTGCCGCAGAACTACGCTGGGGAGTTCAAGGACGCCGAGGGCAACTTGATCGAGGCCAAGGTCATCGAGTACGAGCTCGAGGCTGTGAAGGACGACCCTGAGGCCTTCTTCTCCATCGCGGACTGGGATGGCGAAGACCCGACGGCCAAGATTGTCGAGGAGACCGAATGAAGATGACGGAGCGCGAAGAGGGCTACGAGATCGACAACACGACCGGCAGGCCACGTAACATCGTGCCGGTGATCGTTCTCGGGCTCCTGGCGTTGGCGCTAGTGATCTGGAGGTTCGCGCTGTGATTCCTCTCAAGGTACAGACGTCTGCGGACAGGAAGCTCCACGCGCAGGCGTACGAGCAGGCGATGACACGTCGCAAGTGGGCTCGTCGTTCCGGGGCCTACATGGGCGTGACGCGCAAGCGTGACCTCCGCATCGTGAAGCACCCGGTCTTCGGTCCGGAGGCTCGTCTGAAGTTCGGTCCGCGGAGCTCCAACCCGAAGACCCGCAAGGTCGCCAAGCGACGTGCACGTCACTACGCAAAGCACGGCATGGTCTTCCTGAAGGATATGAACCGTGACTCCTGAGCTGGTGAAGTGGATCGCGTTCTGGAGTCTGGTGTTCGTTGCGGGTCTTCTCACACTGGATGCGATCCTCGGCGGCTTCTTCGGTTGGATCAGCACCCTTCTGGGGCGGCAGCAGTTGGACTACAAGATCTGGCTCTCCTCTCTGGGGGTCACGGTCGCTGCAGACGTTGCTGTCGTGTTGGTCAGCCGCATGATGTGATATCTTCTTCAAGAAAATTATAAAATTACGCTTTTTGCCCCGTGAGATCCCGCTTGTAGCCCATGTAAAATAGAATCAAGAGCGAGAGAAAAAACCAACGCCCAAATGGAAGAGGAACACATGAGCGACCACGCCCTGGCGGACGAAGACTTCGACGTGGACACCGACCTGGAGTCGGAGGAGATCGAGGACACCTCCAGCACGGAGCCGAAGGCGAAGGCCGAGAAGGCGCCGGCCGCCCCGAAGCGCGGCGACCTGCCGGAAGGGTGGGTCACGCCCGTCGCGTTCGCGAAGCACATGACCGAGAACCAGCTCCACACCGACAAGGACGGCAACGTCGCGGAGCTGAAGCCGCAGGTCGTGTACAGCTACATCAAGAACGCGCCGAAGGACCACCCGTTCCCGAACTCCGAGGACGGCAAGCTCCTGGAGGTCGAGGACAGCAACGGCGTGTCGCGTGGCGCGTTCCTGCTGGCCGAGGGCCTGGAGTGGTGGGAGAACCGGAAGCGACGGGCGAACGAGCGCAAGGCGAACGCGCAGGCCAAGGCCGCGAAGAAGACCGCGAAGCCAGCCGACAAGCCGACCGCGGGACCGGCCGGCGAGGACGACGAGCTGGAAGAGGCCGTCGAGGCCGAGTGAGACGTCGTCGGCGGGGAGTGCCAGGAAAACCTCCCCGCCGGCTGACCAAGCCCTCATAGCTCAGTGGTAGAGCACTACATCATTTGGCCGGTGGCGGCCTCTTCGGACATCCGGGTGCCGGAGGGTGATGTGGAGACGGAGGTTCGATTCCTCCGATGGGCGCTGGTAGACACGTTAGTGACAGAGTTAACCCTTGCTCGGGGTGCACGAAGTCGGGGAAGCTAACGTGTCTACCTCCAACTGAAGACGTACGCCAAAGGAGGCGCGGCTTCTCCTGCCTAGGCACTGTCAATAAGCCCTTGGTGGTACCCAGCCCATACACCGTACGTCTTCACCAACTCAGGCGAGCACGGGCGCCTTGTTGTCGGGGGACTCGCCGTCTCCCCAGGGCAGCAGAAAGGGTTCACAACTCTCCGTGCACCTAAGCAGGGTGGTGCAACAGACGTGTTGCGGAACGGTACTCGACGGGGTACTGTAAGTCAGATCGTCGAGCTGGAAAGGTCGACCCTCTGTGCCACCCGTAAGCTGACCCGGAAGATGCGTCGAGGTCAATCCCTTCCCTCGACGACCCCGAGCCGGGTCGGGGAGCGTTACCCGTAGCGCCGTCGGCCTTCGTCGGCGCAGGACGGCAGCCTCAGATGTGCTATGAACCCAATAGCGCATCGGTCCGCAGCACCTGGACAGTGCCCCCCGAGCGGACGGTTCAAGTCAGGCTAACGCACTGGAGCTCTTCGACAACTTCCTACATGGCAGGCGGGACCCCCTCACTTGGCATAATTGGTCGGTTCGAAGAGCTCCTCTAGCCCGTGGGGACGGGAATGGGGAAGAAAAGCCCTGTGGTCGTACGGCGTCTAGCATCGGCGTGGCGGCGACCACAGGGCCTTCTTTTTGCTTCTTGATTACCCACTAAGGTTTCCTATATAATAGAAAGAGAGGAGGAAGAAATGACTGACCCGATGCCGCAGATGTACAACCACTGCGTGAATGTGTACGAAGCCATGAAGGCCACTTCCCAGGTCGTGACTGAGAACGGTAGTCCGCCTCGACGGATCTGGGTCGGCTTCTTGACGAAGCTGATCAACGACGACCTCGGTTTGGCGGTGCCCTACTACTCCGCTGTGCGCAACAACCTGAAGCGCATGGGTTGTATCGACCAGCTGCAGCGAGGCGGCGGTACGCATCCGTCGACGTGGGAACTGATCAAGAACCCCACAGAGCAGTTGTTCAACGACAAGGGCCAGATTCGGACTAACAGCAAGACGTCGCAGCTCGAAGGGCAGATCAAGGACCTGTCGCAGCGCGTCCAGGTTCTGGAGGACCTCATCAAGGGGGTTGCCTGATGATCAGCAGCTTCTGTCAGGATGGCGGCTGCGTCAACGTATACCGCGACCAGGACGACCTCATCGTCGTTGTGGACGAGGATGGCAATGAGGCCTGGTTCGTCAACCGAGAGTGGGAGGCCTTCGTCAAGGGTGTGAAGAACGGCGAGTTCGATCTGGACAAGCTCAAGACTGTGGAGGAGCACCATGGATGACGTTGACGCAATTGCGATCGGCAAGGCGGCCTACGAAGCCTACTGTGAAACCGTAGGCTGGAAGTCGTTCAACGGCGACCAGCTTCCGACGTGGGAGCAGCAGTTGGAGTCCAAGCCCGGAATCGCCTACGCGTGGGTGCAGGCAGGGAACGAGGCAGTTCGAAAGCACGAGGAGCTGGGACGTGGCTGAAACGGAACTCGACAAGCGCAAGCGGTGCCCCAAGTGCGACCAGCCGGGTCGAGATGGCGGCACGCTTCCGTCGGCCGATCCGACGAAGAAGGTTCTCACCATGATCTGCGAGAACAAGCGCTGCGTGTGGGACCAGACGGGATGGGCGATCACGCTTCGCCTGGATGGGAGCTTGCCCACCGATGACGTGAGCCCTCTCCTGAAGCCCAAGGGGTTTCCTGTTCTCGAGCGCGGTGTCTCGGGTGACGAACGCGAAGCGCAGCTCAAGGCCTTCTACGGGCAGTTCAACCAGTAGATCAAGAGCCAAGTCTAAGAGAGTCTACGAGTGTGACTTATAAGCCCTAACGAGTTACAACGGGGCTTATAAGTCATCTCGGTAGACCTAGCTTAGACTCGGTCTATTGGCTAGTCTACGAGTATCTGCTCACCGAGAGCTCTCGAGATTGGGTCTTGAAGGTTCTAATGAGGGCGCTATATAATAGAAGTAGGAGGTGAAATATGGAAACCAAGCTGGAGTACATGAAGCGTGTCTGCAACGAACTCGATGTCGCACTCACGGACGTGACAACGAAAGCTCTGCACATCGCGGACGAACTGGGGATCAGCAAGGGTGAGGATATGGGCCCTGCCGAAGTACTCATCACGCTGCGTCACCAGATCAGTGTCGGGGAAGCGTACAACAAGCCCTTCGAGCCGTCACCTCGACCGCGACGCAACCGTAAGACTTGCCCGGAGTGCGGCAAGGTAAGTGGCGACGGTGGCAACAAACACTACGCCACTTGCAAGGGCAAGCCAGCACCGGTGACGCAATGAACATCGACGAGCTGATGGCAGTGATGGAAGCCGACGAGCGCGAAGATCAGCTCGCAGAACAGACAACGGCTTCAATCAGCGACTACGCTAGGGCGCGAGGCTTCAGACCTCAACTCGTTCACTATCACATCCGCAGAGGCCACATCAAGAAGGAGAAGTGTGCCTGTGGACGATGGGTCATCAGCATCGCCGAAGCCGACGCCGTCATGGCTCGAGGGCGGTCGGAAGCAGTACAGGCGGAGGAAGAAGTTTCAGGGAGCGACCTGGACTCCGGAGAGTCAGAGCGCTGATCCGCAAGACGGTAAGTACTGCAAGGCATGTCACAAGTGGCACGGCTACAGCACCTTGAGCATGCATCACGAAAAGCGTGGTCAGGCATGGGTATCACTCTGGATCTGCCGCGTAACAGGTAACGTCATCGGCGAGATGTGGTTGGGTGATAATGTTTCCGTACGAACCGACACCGGAAGAGAAGACGCGGATCCTGATCGAGAGGCAGATACTGAGGGAACGGTTTGAGGAGTGGATGGGCAAGCATGGCACCTTCATTCCGCCAGCGATTAGTGAGTTTGCGTACACCGTGTACGAGGCCAGCTGCAAGCAGTTCGGTGAACTGATGGAGCGCGGCCAAGAACAAGAAGCGGGAATGGAACCTATCTTGGCATTGTGTTCCATGCTGTCATTCGGTATGTTCCTCGGCAAGATTGGCTTCGCGCCAGAGAAGCTGACGATGCCACCACTTCTGACGCCCACGGATGAAAGGAAGTTGCTCGGTGGAGATCCTGAACGTCCGGAAGCTGGATGAGCAACTGCGACCGGGGTACGAGCTCTTTCCTTTTCAGCAAGAGGCAGTAGATAAGTTCGCTGCGCTGGACTACGTTCTGTGTGGCGACGACATGGGGCTGGGAAAGACACTCGAGGCTATCGCAACTGACCGCGAGTGGCGACTGAAGAAGGGCACGACCAAGTCGAAGACCCTCATCGTTGCACCTCTCACCGTCCTCAGCAGCTGGGTGCAGCACTACCGATGGGCGATGCCAAACCTCAAGGTTTACTGCATCGACCCGAAGAACCGCGAAGGGTTCAAGGCGGCTCTCAAGAAGCCGTACCACGTCTACCTGATCCACTACGATGCCCTTCGACTGGTCCAGGAGTCGCTGGCACGCACCGAATGGTTCAACGTCATCCTCGACGAGTGCCACAGGATCAAGAACCGTAAGTCGCAGATGACGCGCGCGGTCAAGATGATGCGGCCCGAGAACAGATTCGCCGCCTCCGGCACGCCCGCCGACAGCAAGCCCCACGACCTGTGGAGTGTACTCAACTGGCTTCAGCCCAGGAAGTACACCTCGTACTGGAAGTTCTACAAGACGCATGTCATGTACGAACTGACTCCACAGGGGTATCACAAGATCACCGGTGCCAAGAACGTCGACCAGCTTCAGAGCGACATCGGGCCCTTCTACCTTCGTAGGCGCAAGGAAGAGGTTCTGAAGGACCTGCCGGAGAAGTACTACACCACACAGTGGGTCGATCTGACCCCGGCTCAACGCAAGGCCTACGACGAGATGCGCAAGACGCAGTTGACGTGGGTGACTGACAACAAGGGCAACGAAGTTCCCCTTCCTGCACCTGAGGCGATCGCGAAGCTTACCCGCCTGCAGCAGTTCGCCGTTGGCTCGATTGAGGTGGAGCAGTACAAGAAGCGTCAGCTGAACAAGCGATGGGATCCGAACAAGCCCACCGAAGTGTTCGACAGGGAACGTCAGTACGATCCGAAGCACAACTGGAAGTGGCGCGAAGTCGTAGCTGTCCGGTACAACATCATCGATCCGTCCGCCAAGATCAGTGCAGCGATGGACCTGATCGAAAACAGTGCCGAGCCTGTGGTAATCTTTTCCCAGTTCAAGTCCGCGATCAACCTGCTCGCCTCGCACATGTCGAAGGAAGGCATGCCCCATGGGCTCATCACGGGTGACGTCCCTGAAAGGGCTCGCGCGAACCATATTGTCAACTTCCAAGCCGGACGACTCAAGTGCATCGCAGGAACGATCCAGGCTGGCGGAGTGGGCATCACTCTCACCAGGGCCTCTCATGTCGTATTCATCGATCGATCTTGGAAGCAGGCAATCAACCGGCAAGCCGAGGACCGACTCCACAGGGTGGGGCAGAAGAACGCAGTCCAAGTGACTGACATCATGGCAAGGAATACTGTTGACCTGGGTAAGGATCAGCAGCTCAAGGAACAGTGGACGTGGCTTCAGCAAATCCTCGGCGACTCCGTTTACGACTACCAACTTCGCAACGAATCGCACAACGAACAGGGATGGTTGTAGTGGGCTACAGTGAACAGCGTGACCTGAATGTGTCGCTGCTGACGAACATCTATGTGGGTGTCAGTGCGATCATCAACGATCCAGTGGCGAACATGGAAGCCTCTACTGAGTACTACGCCAAGGCGTTCGAGTACTGGGCGGAACTGGTGAAGCTGTCATCACCGAATCCGTCGTACGCACTGCAGAACCTAGACGAGAACAACAAGGAAAAGTTCACGTCCATCAAGCACAAGCTCCGCCTCCTGCAGAACACGTATGGCACCAAAAGTGAGTCTTGATGACCCCATAGGAGACCATATATAATAAAAGTATGAAGCAGATAAGGCGAGCCAGCAATCGGCTTCTGGAGCCGATTCCGAACGAGCTGCGTTCCGATGTCAGGACGTACTACATCTACAACGACAAGCACATCAACAAGGACGAGTGCGTCGTTCAGGGGCGGGCCTCGATCAACAAGGGCGACTACAAGATCGTCGAGGTGCACATGCACGGAGCAGGCATCGACGTTGTCTGCCCTGGTGTGTATCTGAAGGACGAAGACGGCAAGTGCTTCAGGTTCGGAAAGGGGATCGGCTGATGGCGATCGTGACCATCACAGCCACGATTCAGGTGGACACGGACGAGGCCGGGATCGATATCTACTCGGTCGACGAGAACCCGACTGAGGAAGGCGTCGAGGACGTTGTCTACTCGTACTTCGAGAAGCGTGGCGACGAGCTCGCGGACCTGATCAAGCAGCAGTGCGTCGAGGAGAAGAACTACCAGGACACCGTTGAGGTGGCCTTCGAGGAGTGGGGCTGACATGTTGTTCGTGCTGGGTATCCTGCTGGCGGCCATCATCGGTGGCACGGTGTACATGCTCCTGGAGGACTACTTCAACTGGTACAACGGTCGCCCGTTGACCGATCCGAGGGCACAGGCTGAGAAGCTGGCCTGGAGCAACCCTCACCTTCTGGACCTGCTGCAGGATGCGGGGATGCTGGCCAATGGCTAGGTACGTCGTACTCTCCTTCGACGACGACACAACGGCTGACGAGTTCGTCGCTGCTGTTCAGGAAAACGGTATTCTCGGGCATGTGTCAAACGAGTCCGGATTCATGAAGCACTTTGCACCTGTGGTGCGTGCAATGTTCCAGCGCCCGACGAAGTTCTGTGACTGCGCCTCCAGGGGTGGTAACATCAAGGCACGAGGGTTCACTCGTGGCAAGAAGTATGGATGGTGGGTCTGCAATGCATGCAAGAAGCCCACCGTGGGATGGGCACAGGGGCAGGAGTGGTTCAGGTTCCTGGGGCGGAACCTTCTGCCGGTGAGTCCACAGGCCCCTGAGTATCGAGGTGATGGCACCTGGGGAGCACCTCGTGGCGAAGCTGGATGAGGCGATCGCTGTCGTGTTCGAGGAACGCGGTGGCCAAGCCTTTGCATACGACGAAGAGGACATCAAGTTTCAAGTCAACTACCATGTAGGCAAAGGGCGTAGAGTCTGGGTGTTCAGGAAGGACGAGTCATGCTCTTCAGCACCCTTGAATGGTTAAGGAGTAACCCTGTGTCACCGATGCGACAGTACGGACCTCAGGCACAGTACGAGGACTACTCCCTGAGGAAGCACGACGGTCCTGCGACTCCTGGACGTATCAGGATCGAGTACATGCTCGGCGACAAGATGTTCGTCATCGACATGCACGTGCGAGATCACGACATCACCAACGATCAGTTCGGCAACATCCAATACATCCAGCTGCTGCACGACGACAGGCACGTTCAGATCATTCGTTCTAACACTTTCGTCGTCGATTTCTGGGCTGACTAAGGAGACTGATGAACGACTTGCTTGTGACCCGAATCTACGGTCCGATCTGGCAGGGTGAGGGACGCCAGCGCGGACAGTACGCCGGGTTCATCCGGACCGGTGGCTGCCACCTCCATTGCACCTGGTGCGACACCCCCTTCACGTGGGTGTACACGGAGCGACAGGTGCAGTTCCACGCGACGGTGGAGAAGCCGTACAACCCTCTGAAGGAGATGAGGCGTGTCGGTACGCGCGACGCTGTCAAGGAGCTTCGTGGAATGATGCCGCGAGGTGGCCTGGTGATCATCAGTGGTGGTGAGCCGCTGCTTCAGATCACCCAGATGGAACACCTCGTCCAGGACTTCATGAACGAGGGCTCGGACTGGCGGCTCTCGTTCGAGACGTCCGGAACGAAGTCGCCGCGTGACATCTCGAAGCTCGTCAGCGGCATTCAGTGGAACGTCAGTCCCAAGCTGAGCCACAGCGGCAACGACCTCATGTCGCGCTACATCCCGAAGGTGCTCAACGAGTTCGCTGGTCTCGGTGCCGACTTCAAGTTCGTCGTCAAGGACGAGTCGGACTTCGAGGAGATCGACAACATCGTCGCGGTCCACGACATCCCTGCAGACCACGTCTGGATCATGCCTGAGGGTGAGAACGGTGCAAAGCTCCTGGAGACCGTGAGGCGTCTGGAGAAGCCGATCCTCGACCGTCAGTTCAACATGACTCTGCGCGACCACGTGCTGCTCTTCGGAGCGGAGGAGGACAAGTAGTGGGACGCCGTAGGGACGCCTACAACAGGGAACGCTCCTCTCTCAACCGAAGCACTCAGCACCTGCCCGCGAGTCAGACACGTGCAGGACAGCGTGCGATCAACCAGCACGCACGCATGAAGGCTCGTCAGAGTTACCGCGCACCGAAGCAGTCGAAGGGCTGCGCACTCGTACTTCTCGCTCTCCCGCTGACCGCCGCACTTGTGTCCGTGTTGGGCATCTACGGACACTGGTTCAGTTAAGACTTAGGCGGTAGGGAGTGCTGGAGAATGTCCTCCCTACCGCCCGAGGATGACTACAAAAGTCACAGTTGATTTCCCTAGTGGGCATCATATATAATAGTAGTGTAAGCAGTTCAGCGAACCAAGTGAAGGGTTCGAGCATGACATCAATGCTCCTGACTGTTCAGGACTACATCGACACAAAGCTGGTGCACTCGTTGCACACCAGTGAGTCGAAGTCCTTTCGGGGTTGCCGGCGACGGTGGAACTGGATCTTCCGTGAGTTCTGGTACCCTCGCACTACTGCAAAGCCGCTCGAGTTCGGGTCGGCGTACCACGTCGGCATGGAGAAGTTCTACCAGCCCGACCTCTGGGACAAGCCACGAGAAGTGGTCAAGGAACTGGCCGTTCAGGCCTTCCGCAAGAAGTGCCAAGAACAGCTTGACGCATACTGCGATGCGAACAACGTCACCAGGCGGGACCTGGATCCTGAGGTCGCGAAGGACTACGAAGAGCGTATGGCTCTTGGCGAGGGTATGATCCAGTACCACGCCGAAGAGGTCTCACCCGCTCTGGACAAGAACTTGATCCCCCGCAAGGTCGAGATCGCCTTCGAGGTCCCGGTTGTCAACCCGGACACTGGTGAACAGCTCTGGTGCAAATGCAACACCTGCTGGACGCGATACATTGCCTACTGCGAGATGCACTACCCTCCCACGCGCGATGGCATGTGGCACCGAAATAACTTCAAGGGTCTCCCTGTCACATACGGCGGTCGCATCGACGCCATCTTCGAGGGCGTCGACGGTCGCTACTGGATCGTGGACTGGAAGACCGCTGCCCAGCTCGCCGGCGACAGGGATGAGTTCCTGCTCATCGACGACCAGATCACTCGCTACTGCTGGGCCCTGTGGAGTATCGGCATTCGCATCGCCGGCTTCATCTACCATGAGCAGAAGAAGGCCTTCCCCGAAGAGCCTGAGCCCATGGCACGTCGTCGCCTGGGATGCCTCTACAGTGTGTCGAAGCAGCAGAACACGAACTACGACCTGTACCTGAAGACTATCCAGGAGAACGACAATGGTGCCTATGTCATGGGTGCCTACGACGAGTTCCTGGAATGGCTGAAGGAGAACGGCGGCGAGTTCCACCAGAGGTTCGTCGTCCACAGGAACGAGACCGAGCTGAAGCAGGCCGCTCGGAATGTGTACATGGAAGCGGTCGACATGACCAACCCCGACCTGATGATCTACCCCAATGCAGGGCGCTTTGGATGTAACACCTGTGCCTTCAGGCAGCCGTGTATGGGTGTGAATCAGGGTGAGGACTTCCTGTACACCTTGTCGACGATGTTCGACAAGCGTAGGTATCACTACTGGGAAGACAAGAATCCATCTACGGAGTCCAAGGGTAACGAGTGAGTCACACGCTCTACCGGATCTACTGCGTCATGTGTGTCCTTGTTCTTGTCATCGTTTTCACGTATGGAGCGTTCCGTGACTGAGTTACTCACTCCCAGTACCTTTGCCGGCCTGAAGGTTGTGAAGGCTGGCAAGAGGGAATCGAACCTCAACATCATGATCTACGGAGACAGCGGTGTCGGCAAGACGCGGCTGGCTGGCTCCGCAGACGATGTTCCGGAGATGCGTTCCGTTCTGGTCGTGGACTTCGAGGGTGGAACCGAGACTCTCAAGCACTGCTACCCGAACTGTGACACAGTGCGTGTGGCTTCCTGGAAGGACGTACAGGACGTCTACGACGAACTGCATGCCAGCAACCACAAGTACCGCACGGTCATTCTGGACTCTCTGACCGAGGTCCAGAAGTTCAACATGTACAACGTCATGCAGAAGCTCGTGGAGCAGAACGAGAACCGTGACGTCGATGTCCCGTCTATGCGTGAGTGGGGCATCAACCTGGAGCAGATGCGGAAGTTCGTTCGCGCTTTCCGTGACCTGCCCATGAACACAATCTTCACGGCTCTGATGGTCTCGGAGAAGGACAACAAGACCGGTCTGACTGTGAAGGAGCCTCACCTTTCCGGGAAGCTGAAGAAGGAAGTCGCAGCGTTCCTGGACATCGTGGTGTTCATGTACATGCGTGAGATGGAGATCGACAACGAGACGAAGCAGGCCCATCTGCTTCTCACGCAGGCTACGGACACCTGTACGGCGAAGGACCGTACCAACAAGCTCCCCCAGGTGATGGTCGAACCTACCATGGCGGAGATCATGAAGTACATCAACCAGGAAACCGAACTCATCAACTCCTGAAACGGAAAACTGACATGACGCTCAAGGTCAATTTCTCCTCGGAAGAGGCGGCGTCGGAGGGCAAGTCCTTCGACCCGATTCCCTCAGGCGAGTACCACGTCAAGATCACCGACGTGGAGCTCAAGGAGTGCGGCGAGAACAGCAAGAACCCGGGCAAGCCCTACTGGGCTCTGGAGTTCACGGTGCAGGACGGCGAGTACGAGGACCGCAAGGTCTGGACGAACTGCATGCTCTTCTCTCCCGCCCTCTACACGCTGTCGCAGCTGATGAAGGCTCTCGGGCACAACATCTCGGCGGGCGAGTTCACGCTGCCCAACGGTGACGACCTGATCGGCCGCGACGTCATCGTGATCGTCAAGATCCAGGGCAAGAGGGTCGTGAACGGTACGGAGTACGACCCACGCAACGACGTCAAGGGCATCAAGGCCTGGGTCGAGGGCATGAAGATCGGTGCCACGACCGGAGGCGCGAAGAAGAAGTCGGGTTCGCTCCTGCCGTGACCGTCCTGGGAGAGGTCTGGACAGCCAGGTAAGAACACCGGATAGCTCACTGCGGCTGGTTGGGTGAGTGCCCGCAAGGGAAGTGCAGTGTCCGGTGTCACCTCTCCCTTCCTAGTCCGAGAGGGATGGTAAGTTGATCTACACCTCTTTCTTTTCCCATCTCTTCGGGCCTGCGGAAGGGTACCTCTGCATCGCCTTCATCCAGGCTGGAATGAGGAACTTCAAGGAAGAGTTCTTCATGTGGCCGGCAGAGAAGATGAAGGCAGAAGAACGTATCGACTCGATGTCGGCGACACACAACGTCTACTTCTGTCCGCAGCTCCTATCCCGCCCCAAGAGAAACAAGGACAGCGTTGCAATCTGTACGAACTCTTGGTCGGATCTCGACGAGTGTCACCCCAGCAATGCACTGGTAAAGCCCACGCTTGCAGTTGAGACTTCACCGAACCGATTCCAGGCGTACTGGGCCTTCGAAGACCCGATCGATCCTTTCGATGCGGAAAGCGTTAGCAAGCGCATCGCGTACTACCATGCCTTCCAAGGTGCTGACAAGTCAGGCTGGGACCTGACACAGCTGATGCGTGTGCCTGGAACCTACAACAGGAAGCCCGGCTACGACAACGTCACAGTCAAGCTGATCACGCATCGTCCGAACAAGTACCGCATCGACGACTTCTCCAAGTATCCGAAGCTGGCAGAGACCTCAGGTGTAGAAGAGGCTCTACCAGAAGCTCTGCCGTCGTTCACCGGTGAAGAGCTCATCGAGAAGTACGACAACGACCTTCCTCCTCAGGCCTATGTCCACTTTACCATCGAGCCTGACAAGGGCATCGACTGGAGCAAGACCCTGTGGAATCTCGAAATGATGTGCTTCGAGTCTGGCATGAGCAAGGAAGAAGTGTTCATCGTTGCACGCGACTCCGCATGTAACAAGTTCAAGCGTGACAACCGCCCGGAGTTGCAACTCTGGAAGGACGTCTGTAAGGCCTGGCAGAGGTTCCAGGAGAACCAGAAGCTCCTGGCACCCGCTGAGATCCACCTGCAGCCCCTGCTCCTTGATCGTGAACGCGAGGAGATTGCAGGCTTTTCCACCTTCGTAGATGACTACATGAAGTGGGCAGGATCTCTCGGCGATGCCGCTAAGCAGTACCACCAGGCAGGAGCGTTCATTATCCTGTCAGCCCTCTTGGGGGGTGCCGTGAGATTGCCCACCTCGTTCGGCACTATGAAGCCCAACTTGTGGTTCATGATCCTGGCAGACACCACGCTGACCCGTAAGTCAACAGCGATGGACATTGCAATGGATCTGCTCGAGGAGGTAGACAGCAGTACCATCTTGGCGACCGATGGTTCGATCGAGGGACTGATGTCTTCCCTCTCTACCAGGCCTAGTCAGCCGTCGATCTTCTTGCGTGACGAATTCAGCGGACTACTGGATGCGTTGAACAAGAAGGACTACTACGCGGGCATGGCAGAGACGCTTACCAAGTTGTACGACGGTAAGCTGCAGAAACGGATTCTGAAGAAGGAGACCATCGAGGTCAAGGACCCAGTACTGATGCTCTTCGCAGGCGGCATTAAGAACAAGGTGTGTAGCCTCCTGACGCACGAGCATGTCAGTTCAGGGTTCATTCCTCGGTTCGTCTTCATCACGGCAGAGTCTGATGTGACACGTGTCCAACCGCTAGGGCCTCCGACCAGCAAGGATTCCACAGGGCGCGATCTCATCATGCGTGCCATGAAGGAGATGCGTGCACACTACCATACAGAACCAAAGCTGACCCGCAAGCCTGATGGCACCTTGTCCTACGAGGCACCTAAGGCCTGGAATGCTCAGCTGACGCCTGAAGCTTGGGCGCGCTACAACCTGTTGGAACAGGACATGATGAGGGCTGGACTGAAGTCCTTGCAACCTGACATCATGACTCCTACGTATGACCGTTTGTGCAAGTCAGGACTCAAGGCAGCTGTACTGGTTGCAGCTAGCCGGAAGTTGATTGAGCCTGACCAGACTATCGAAGTGGAACTCGTCGACCTTCTCTACGCCATCAGGTTCGTGGAGGAGTGGCGTGACTACACGAACCAAGTAGTCAACGGTATTGGTACGACGACCAATGAGCGTGAGCTGGAAAAGGTACTGGGGGCGATCAAGGCTAACCCCGGCATCTCGAGGTCGCGGCTCATGCAGTCGTATCACCTCACAGCTCAGACAGCGGGTAATATCTTCCAGACGCTCCTGCAACGTGGACTGGTAACCTATCACAAGCAGGGTAAGGGAGAACGTTACTTTCCGACCGAAAAGAAAAAGAAGGTGGAAATTCCTTGACGAACATTGCAGTCGTGAGTGGTGGCATGGACAGCATCGCGATGCTGTACCAGATGCACGCCATTAGTCCTGACGTGAAGGTGTTGTCCTTCAACTACGGGCAGAAGCACAAGAAGGAACTCGACTTCGTCCAGTACCACGTGGACAACCTGGGCAGCCTGGACTGGAAGGTCGTTGACCTGACCAGCATCGCACAGCTGCTGACGAAGTCGGCTCTGGTGGGCAAGACCGACGTGCCCGAGGGCCACTACGAGGCCGAGAGCATGAAGCAGACGGTCGTGCCCAACCGCAACATGATCATGGCGAGCATCGCTGCTGCTGCCTGCATCAACGAGAACGGTTGGCTTCTGGGTCTGGGTGTGCACGCCGGCGACCACCACATCTACCCCGACTGTCGTCCCGAGTTCATTCGTACGCTCGAGACGACGCTGCACATCGCCAACCAGGGTTTTATCCACCCGCAGTTCCAGGTGTACGCGCCGTGGCTGATGGTGAGCAAGGCCGAGATCGTCGCGATGGGTACTCAGCACGGCATCGACTGGGCTGAGACCTGGAGCTGCTACAAGGGCGGCGAGCTGCACTGTGGTAAGTGCGGCACGTGCGTGGAGCGCAAGGAGGCGTTCGTGGTCGCGGGCGTCGAGGACCCGACGAAGTACGACGACGCCGTCGACTTCGAACCTTCGAGGGAGACCTTCTGATGCCTGCACCGTTGAGCGTCACCCAGAAGCTCGCCACTGCGAAGTCGTGGCAGTGGGATGGGACCAATCTGTCGGACTTCCAGACCTGGCTGGGGACGATCCCCGCGAACGCTTCCCAGTACGCGAACCAGCAGGTGGCCATCCCTGGTGGTGACCCCGGTGTGCTGTTCGTACGCCAGCCGGGATCGCCCATCATCGCACTGAACCCCACCGACTGGCTGGTCATCGCCGACGACTCGACTACGCCGTGGTGCAGGATGACCGACCAGGACTACGGCAAGTCCTGGGCGTGACGTGAAGCGCGGGCAAGCAGTGAGAGCTCAACAGCTGTTTGTCCGCGCTTTGTCCATAGCTAGACTTTCGATAGACAGCTTTTGTCCAAGCCTTGCGTAGAGAGCTAACGGCTGAAGTTGATCTTGATTAGACTTAAGGAGACTTTGATGGTTCGAGGGCAGGTGACTCTCGCGATAGAACACAACTTCGAGACCGCTCACAGGCTACCTTTCCTGGGTGGCAAGTGCGAGAACTTGCACGGTCACTCGTGGAAGGTCAAGGTTCATTTGCAGAGGACCACGGTGGTCGGAGGCATGGACGCCGACGGCATCAGCATGGAGTACGGATCGGTCAAGAAGGTCGTGCGACAGTGGATCGACATGTACCTCGATCACGGCGCGATGCTTGGCCACCAGGACGTACTGTTGGATGCCCTGCTGGCTGACAACAGCAAGGTCTTCGTGTTCGGTCCTCCTGGAGAAGTCGCCGACGTGCCTCCTGATATGCGCTACAGAGACAAGCCCTGGCCTACTGTGGAAGCCGTGGCCGAGATGATCTGCATGAAGCTTCAGGAGCAGTTCGACGACAGCATCTTCATCGTCGCCACTGAAGTGCGCGAGACCGGAACCAACTGGGTCACTTTCACGCAGGCGTCTCCCTACAACAAGGATGCGGAGGCTACCAATGGCTGACTACGTCGACCCTCCTGAGAAGATGACTCCGGAGCTCGAAGAGTACCGCGAGAAGTTGTCCCAGGTGAAGATCGGGTATCCGGTTACGCACTACCCGAACGACGGACACCCGCAGTGCAAGACCACTAGTGACATCATTCCCGGCAAGACCTACACGATTGTTTCCGAAGCTGACCAGGAAGCGTACGAGAAGGCCTTTAAGGATGCTGTCATGCTCGGTCACCGTGACCCTGCTGAAGTGGCTGCATCTGACTTTCTGCGCAGCATCGGGGTGGATCTCGCTAAGGAACACCACAGGGGGACGCCGCGTCGTCTGGCAGCGGCAATGAAGGAACTGACGGTTCGTGAAGAGTTCAAGTTCACGACCTTCGAAGCGAAGTCGCAGAACATGATCACTCTCGGTCCGATCCCCTTCTACACCCTGTGTGCCCATCACACGTTGCCCTTCCACGGTCACGCCTGGATCGGTTACGTTCCCGACGAGCGTATCGCAGGTCTCTCCAAGTTCGCCCGAGCTGTGGGGTATGTGGCCAAGGGGTTCCACGTTCAGGAGGAACTGACCACCGAACTGCACGACTTCCTGAACGGGAAGCTGCAGCCCAAGGGCCTCGCGATCGTGATGAAGGCCGAACACATGTGTATGGCGATGCGAGGCGTTCGTGCTTCCGGTGTCATCACTACGACGTCCGAAATGTCAGGTGTCTTCGCGGATCACGCACGCACTGCGAAGGCCGAGTTCCTGGAGTGGATCCGCAATGGCTGATGACCTTACCCCTGACGAGGTTCGTGCTCTGTTTCAGTACCCTTCCACCCAAGAGAATCCCGTCGAGGTCCTCTTCAGGGTTCTGCAGAAGGAAAGCCACTTCGCCTCGCAGCGCTGGTTCCCGCAGACTGCTTCCGACCTCGGACACCACTCTCTTGCCCTCTGTGGTGAAGTGGGAGAGGTCGCGAACGTCATCAAAAAGCTCCAGCGCGGTAGCCTGGAAGAGGACGAAGCACGTAACCTCCTGAAGGGTGAGCTGGCTGACGTGCTCATCTACCTTCTGAACTGCGCAGCCATTCTCAAGGTCAACTTGGGTCAGGAATACATCAACAAGCAGAAGTTCAACCAGAAGAGGTTCTGATGACTGACGAGAACACGACGAAGGTCAGGGTCAGCGAGACTGGCCTGGCGGAGATCGTCGAGAAGCTGTCGGCGGAGTTCGACCACAGGGTCATCGATCGGCACCGGCTGGGTGCCGAGAAGTACGGTCCGTTCAGCTTCTTCAACAAGGACATGTTCGAGGAGGCGTGCCAGGAGGTTCTGGACCTCGCCAACTACGCACGCTACTCGTACATCAAGCTTCGCCTGACGCAGCTCCAGATCGCTGAGGAGTACACGGAGTTCATGCAGTGGAGGGAACGTAAGGAGTCCGAGTACACTCCCGATGGTGGCAACGCTCCTCAGGTGAATACTCGCCCGATGATCCCCTCGATGGACCTTCCGCCTACAGGGTTCCGCGGTCACGGTTTCGCCCCGAACGGAGAATAACATGCAGCTCGCGCTCATCCCACCGTACAGCCAGATGGAAACCATCTACAGAACCAGCTACCAGTTGGTTCTTCCGGAACACCTCGCGAACCAGCAGTACCAGAGTGCGTACATCACCGCACGTCGTAATGGCGACTACCTGATCCTGGACAACGGTGCTGCCGAAGGTGAGCTCCTGTCGCACGGACAGCTTCGGTCGATGGCGCTCGGCTTGATGGTCAACGAGATCGTCGTTCCTGACGTGCTCGGGAACATGGACGAGACTCTCCAGCTGACCAAGGACTTTTTCCGGTTCGGTGTGGACATCCGGTTCAAGTACATGGGTGTCGTGCAGGGCAAGACGTACGACGAGTGCTGTGCCTGCATCGAGGCCTACTACGAGACGTTCGGTGAGATCACCGTTCTCGGGCTTCCGCGTCACCTGATCACGACCTGCGACAAGGACGACATCAGGTCCGAGCTCGCTCTGTACATTCGGCGCACGCACCCTGGATACCAGGTGCACCTGCTCGGTACGAATCCGGAGTACATCCGGGAACTCAGGGAGCACCAGGAGCAGTTCCACATCGCAGGCGTTCGCGGCGTGGACACTTCGGCTCCCTTCAACTACGCCTACCACGGCAGGAGCATCCTGGAGGGCGATGTGGCCCCTCGGCCCGACAAGTACTTCGATGTCAGCATCAACGGCAAGCAGGCACTGAACTACAACATC
>Ga0070711_100000577_pt1 | contig 19125 bp, 9 predicted proteins | sample LARL53metaG_FD_65452 | JGI IMG/M metagenome (GOLD analysis project Ga0070711, IMG submission 65452) | Corn, switchgrass and miscanthus rhizosphere microbial communities from Kellogg Biological Station, Michigan, USA - LAR L5-3 metaG | ecosystem: Host-associated > Plants > Roots > Rhizosphere ... | reverse complement strand
ACCAGGAAGAAAGTTTTGTTGCGTCCGTCATAAACTTTCGGGATGTAGATCGGGCCACCCAGCACAAAGCCAAACTGGTTCTGCCGCAGTTCTGGAATCGCCGACTGGAAAGGCGCCTTGGCGTCGAAGGCATCGTTTCGCAGAAATTCAAATGCGGTACCGTGCAGCTGATTGCTGCCGCTCTTGCTCACGATGTTGACTTGGTTGGCGCTGAATCCATATTCGGCAGAGTAGGTTTCACTCTGCACCTTGAATTCCTGGATCGCGTCCTGCGAGAGGATCACAGCCGGAGTATTCAGCGCGGTGTCCGTGTTCACCAATCCATCGAGAGTGTAATTGTTTGAGGTCGGTCGGCCGCCGTTGATGCTAATGGCGTTGCCTTCTCCTTGTCTCATCTGGCCCTGTTCGCCGGTGGTCTGCACCGCGCCGGCGCCAATAAACAGCAGGTTCAGGAAATTACGGCCGTTCAGCGGTAACTGCTCCACTTGCTGCTGGCTGACCAACTGCGCGACTGCGGCGCTGTCAGTGTCGAGCGATACCGCATTGGCCTGAACTTCAACCGTTTCCGAGACCGCGCCCGGCTTCATCGTGACATTCACCCGGGCCTGTTGCGCAACCGCCAGAACAATATTGTCAGCCACTGCCTTTTGGAATCCAGAGGCTTGGACGGTGACCCGGTAGGATCCGGGAGCAAGATAGGGGACCGTAAAGTTGCCGTCGGCGCTGGTTACCGCATGGCTGGTGATTCCGGTAGCAACGTTGCTGACGTCAACATTCGCATTGGCGACCACTGCGCCGGAGTTGTCGATGACCGTTCCAAGGATAGTTCCATTGGCCCCCCCCTGGCAGTAAAGCAGGCCTGCCGAAGCGATGACAAACACACAAACTGCAAGTTGGTGGACTTTCATGGTCGCACTTCCTCCTGTGCCTTTAGGCACCAGTGATCGACAGGGAACGACACCACTACTCACCGCTGAACATTACGCGTCAGAGCGTACCGCTTGGCCGTTGAGCAGGCCCTGCCACGACCGCCGCGACAATCTCTTCATCCATATCCATCGAGTGCAAGGGCCGCACATTTCCGCCCCGCACTTGTGACTGGGGCGCACTGTAGCGATGCTGAATTGAGCTTGTCAAGAAAATAATGAATTTATTTCCCTATTGAATTTCAATACCCGAAAAGGTACCCGGCCTCAGAATTCCTTTCAGCGATTTTCATCGAACCATTGCAGAGTCTGGCTGGTGCCCAATAGGCGAAAACCTCCAGGCCACGTTATAGTCTTTAAGCGTTCGCCATCCGGAGGCTCAAGCGAATTGACACGCTCATCCCCCAAGCGGCTTTACCTGATACCAGTTCTCTCCAAGGCGCTCGACATACTCGAGTTGCTGCAGAATGAGAAAAATCCGCTCCCGCTAGAAGCTATCTATCAGCGCACCAGCATTTCAAAGACGACGGTCTATCGCATCCTGAAAACCTTCGTTCACCGCGGATACCTGGCCCAATCGCAGGAGGGGCTTTACCGATTAGTAGCGCGCCCCAAAAAAGCCAGATTCGGATTTGGCAGCGAGTCGGCGGAGATGCCGTTCTCCGAAGCCGTAACCGATAGTCTCAGAGCCGCGTCCTCTGCGGCCGGCATCGATTTGATCGTTCTCGACAATCGCTATGACGGTACCATCGCCTTGCGCAACGCAGATGAATTCGTGCGCAATCAGCTCGATTTGGTGATTGAATTTCAGATCGATCAGCACGTGGCTCCGGTGCTCGCCGATAAAATCAATGCGGCAGGCATCCCGCTGATTGCGGTGGACATACCCCATCCCCACGCGACTTTCTTCGGAGTAAATAACTATCGAGTCGGCTTCGAGGCTGGCGAGTGCCTCGCCCAATATGCGAAGAAAATGTGGGGCGGAAAAGTCCGCTGGGCCCTCGGACTTGACGTCGATGAAGCCGGTCCCCTGGTTCGCAGCCGGGTCACCGGTGCTTTCGAAGCGATTCGATCCAAGCTCACGGACATTCCTCCCGAATTCCTGGTGCGGATGGATGCCCGCGGCCTGCGCGAGAAGAGTACTCAATTGGTGCTCGATTTTCTGCGGCGTCATCCCAAGGACCGTGGAATTCTGATCGCCGCCGCCACCGATACCAGCGCTCTGGGTGCCGTACAAGCCGTACGCGAATTGAAGCGCGAAAAGTACGTTGCGATTGTTGGCCAGGACTGCATTCCCGAGGCCCTGAAAGAGATTGCAACTGTGGACAGCCCGTTGATTGGCTCGGTGTCGCACGAAGCTCAAAGTTATGGACCTCGCTTGATTCATCTCGGCCTGTCGCTGCTTAGCGGCCACCGCGTCGCGCCTTACAACTACGTCGAGCATAGATTGGTGACGGGTGCCTGGTCAGGAAAGGGCGGCAAAACCGCCTGACTCTGGCATTCGGTTTGGTTTTTTTCGCTAGCCCGTCAAGCAAAATGTAATTCTCTTATAGAAATAGTTGCCCTATTGCACTAAGGGAGTATGATAGCAGCGGCTTTTCGAGCGCGGCCCTGCCGACCAGCTTCTATTCCGGTTCCTTAACAGCGCTCTTCTGGTGAGAGTATCCATGCACGTTAAAACCAAGCTGCGCTATTTGGAGGACCGTTGGGACGACACGGTGGCCCGCGAACTCGACGAACCTGAATTACTCCGCTACCGCTCGAACCTGTTGGGTTCCGACCTTCGCATTACCAACTTTGGCGGGGGAAATACCAGTTCAAAGATCGTCCAGACGGATCCTCTCAGCGGAGAAAAACAGGAAGTATTGTGGATCAAAGGCAGCGGAGGAGACCTCGGCAGTATCAAAATATCCGGTCTCGCGGCACTTTATCTCGACAAGCTGCACAATCTGGAAAACATCTATCGCGGCGCCGAATTTGAAGATGAGATGGTGGAGATGTATCCGCTCTGCGCGTTCGGCAAGAGCACGGTCGCGGCCTCGATTGACACACCGCTCCACGGATTTCTGCCATACCGGCACATAGATCACTTGCATCCCGACTGGGGAATTGCTTTGGCAGCCTCGGCGAATGGCCGCGAGAAGATGGGAGAGTTCAATCGTCTGTTCGAGCATCATCTGATTTGGGTACCCTGGCAGCGGCCAGGATTCGAGTTGGCAATGATGCTCCGCCGCGCAGTCCAGGAAAATCTGAAATGTGACGGCGTGGTACTGGGCGGACACGGTCTCTTTACCTGGGGAGATTCGCAGCGCGACTGCTACGAGAACACGATTACCATAATCGACCAGCTCGGACAATTCGTAATCGACCACGTCGAGAAGAGAGGAGCAAAACTTTTTGGGGGCGCGCAGAATGAAGCCTTGCAGAACCGTCGCGAATTCGCTCTCGATATTTTTCCTTTCCTGCGCGGCCGGGTTTCCAGCCTCCGCCGGCTGATTGGCAACTTCAGCGATCTTCCGGAAGTCCTGCGCTTCGTGAATTCGACTGAGGCCGAAAAGTTTGCCCACCTGGGCACCAGTTGCCCCGATCATTTCATTCGCACCAAGGTGCGGCCCCTGTTTGTGTCGTGGAAACCGGGAACGGATACCCAGGAACTTCGCGTCCGAGTCGATGCGGCCCTAAACAATTACCGCAAGGAATATGCGGAGTACTACGCAGCCTATGCACAGTCCGATTCCCCGGCCATGCGAGATGCGAACCCCACGGTGGTGCTGATTCCCGGTATTGGCATGTTCAGCTTCGGAAAGAACAAGACCGAAGCGCGGCTGACTGGCGAGTTTTATGTTAACGCGATTCACGTCATGGAAGGTGCCACCTCTCTCGGAGATGGACAAACGCCGGACATATTGCCCCAGGCGGGCCCGGCGGCGGCAACCAGCAAGTTCTCGGTGTATTCGAATTACGTGGCTCTGCCTCTATCCGAAGCCTTTCGAATTGAATACTGGCAACTGGAGGAAGCCAAGATTCAACGGCAGCCTCCGGAAAAAGAGTTAAGCCGCCGTGTGGTTCTCATCGTTGGAGGTGGTAGCGGAATCGGCCGTGAAGCTGCCTTGCTTGCGGCTGAGCGCGGAGCTCATGTTGTAGTAGCTGACCGCGATGCCGACGCTGCCAAGAAAGTTGCCGAAGAGGCGAGGGCAATTGCCGGAAAGGAAGGCAGTCTGGCGGTCGCGGTAGATATTCGTCGCCGCGATGTTATTCGCCGGAGTCTTCTTGATCTAGTGGCAGCCTTCGGCGGACTGGATGTGCTGATCAACACTGCTGCGCTGTTCCCCTCTTCCACCGACGGAAATATCAGTGACGAGCAATGGGGAGTCACGCTCGACATAAATGTCACGGCTAACTACCTTCTGGCTGATGAGGCGGCACGTATTTTACGCGACCAGAATCTTGATGCATCCATCGTGCTGACCAGTTCCGCGAATGCCGTGGTCGCTAAACGGGGCAGCGAAGCCTACGACGTCAGCAAAGCAGCTCTCAGTCATCTGGTACGCGAATTGGCGATCTCGCTGGCCCCGCAGATTCGTGTCAACGCCATCAGTCCCGCTACGGTGATCAAGGGATCGACCATGTTTCCCCGCGACCGCGTCATAGCGTCTTTGAAGAAATATCAGATTCCCTACCAGGAAACCGCCAGTGATGAGCAGTTGCGGGCTTTGCTCGCCGAATTCTACGCGAAGCGAACTCTCACTCATCGGCCGATTGATCCCAAAGATTGCGCTGAAGCAATTCTCTTCCTTGCGGGACCAAAATCACCTTGCACTTCCGGCCATATTATTCCGGTGGATGGTGGGCTGAGTGAGGCCTTTTTGCGATGAGCTTACTGCGGAAACAGAATGCTCGAACAGGCATGAGCAAACCGTCCGCGGATCGCGATGCGGAGTCCAGATCTCGGGGGGCTCTCATTGCCGTCGATCTGGGCGCGGAAAGCTGCCGCATTTCTCTCTTGCGGTGGGTTGGGGATCAACCGGAGATCGAAGTGGTTCATCGCCTCCAGAATTCAGCCGACGACCGGGCCGGTGGCCTTCGCTGGGACATCACCGCCCTCTGCAAAGGAGTTGAAGACGGGCTTCGACAGTGTGCAAAGCTTGCGCCTGAAGGCATAACCGCGGTGGGAGTGGACGGCTGGGCCGTGGACTATGTGCGCCTGGGAGAGGACGGTAAACCGGTTGAGAATCCTTTTTGCTATCGCGACAAACGCACTTTGGAATCGCAGAGACGGGTGCATTCCCGCATTTCTCCCGAACGCCTCTATGAAATCACCGGTGTGCAGATTCTTTCGTTAAACACTCTTTACCAGTTAGCGGCCGATGGCGACAAAACTCAAAAGCTTCCCTGGATCAACCTGCCCGAGTACGTGATGCACTGGCTCGGCGGAAAACGCGTCTCCGAGTACACCAATGCCACACACACCCAGCTCCTGGGAGTCCGCGATAAAACCTGGTCTCCTGAAATCTTCGCAGCCGTTGGACTGGAACTCAACGCCGCGCCACCGCTGGTGAGGCCCGGAGCGGATATCGGGCGATTGCAAGGACCGCTGGCTGATCTTCCCGCGTTTCGCTTCACCACATTGATCGTACCGGCATGCCATGACACGGCTTCGGCCATTGCTGGAATTCCCGCCCAGGGAGACGACTGGGGTTTTATCAGCTCAGGAACCTGGTCGCTGGTCGGATGCGTTCTGGATTCGCCATGTGTCTTAGCCGACGCGCAAAATGGGAATTTTAGCAACGAAGGCGGAGTGGGAAACAGGATTTATTTTCTGAAAAATGTGAACGGTATGTGGCTGTTGCGTCAATGCATCGAGCACTGGAAGTCACTCGGTGACTCGTGGACGGTAGAAGAACTGATCGCCGAGTGCGCCGGTCTCAAGGCTCCCAACTTTTTGTTTGACGTAGATCATCCGGATCTACTGTTGCCCGGCGACATGCCGTCGCGAATCAACGCGCAACTCAAGATCGTTGGCCGGTCCCCGATTCCGGATGGGCATGAAATGGCGCCGGCAATGGCGAACCTGATTTTTCACAGCCTCGCAGATCGTTATGCGGCAGTTTTTCGAGCTGCGAAAAAGATCACCGGTAAACCACTGAAGCGACTCTATATCGTAGGAGGCGGCAGCAAAAACACCCTGCTGAACCGGCTGACCGCTAAAGCTACAGGACTTGAAGTCTTGCCTGGATCGACCGAAAGCACGACGGTCGGTAACTTTGCCGTCCAACTTGCCGCGCTGGACGGGGATTACACTGACGCCACTGGAGTATCCGCTGGCGCTGTTGCCCGCTGGGCGCACATCCTGGCGACACAGCCGATCCTGGCGCAAAACATTCGTGCGCGGAAAGTTGACGGAACTCAGCCTGGAATTGGAGAGGCACTCGCATGACGGAAAAGCCGGAGACACGCATTCATCGGGCACTGGATAACTTCAACATCGAACTGCCCTCCTGGGGATTCGCTAATACCGGCACGCGCTTCGGCAAGTTCATCCAGCTGGCCGCCGCCGTCTCTCTCGAAGATAAGTTTAGCGACGCCGGCCAGGTCCACGCTTTGACCGGTGCCTGCCCAACGGTCGCATTGCACGTACAGTGGGACCTTCCCAACGGCTTGAAAGATCTCGCTCAGGTGGAGCGACTGGCTGAAAAATACGGTGTGCAGGCAGGCTCCATCAACCCGAATGTTTTTCAGGATCAGGAATATAAGTATGGATCCATAGGCAATCCTGACCCCGCGATTCGCAAACGAGCTCTGGATCACATGCTCGACTGTGTTGCCATCGCGGACGCCCTCCAATGCCGAGACATTTCACCGTGGTTCGCCGATGGCTCGAATTACCCCGGTACGCAAAGCATTCGCAACCGCATCGGGTGGTTTGAAGAAGCGCTAAAGAAGGTTCACGCGGGCCTCAACCCCAAGCAACGGTTGCTGGTCGAGTACAAACCCTTCGAACCGGCTTTCTACCACACCGACATCGCCGATTGGGGAATGGCATTTCTATTGGCGCGCAATGCCGGTCCACAAGCTTACGTCCTGGTAGACACCGGACATCATTATCAAGCGCAAAATATCGAGCAGATCGTGGCCTGGCTACTTCACCACAAAATGATTGGCGGCTTTCATTTCAACGACCGCAAATATGCCGACGACGACCTAACTTTGGGTTCGATCGATCCCTACCAGATCTTTCGCATCTTCCATGAAATTCACACCTATGCCTGGGAGACCGGATCGTTTGCCGATGTCGCTTACATGATCGATCAAAGCCACAATCTGAAGGGCAAGATGGAAGCCATGATTCAAACCGTTTGCACAGCCCAGGAACTTTATGCCAAAGCGGCGATTGTCGACCACGCGGGTCTGGCCAAGTTGCAACAGGCGTGCTCGCTGGTTGAGGCGGAAGAAACCCTGCGTAGCGCCTTCTGGTATGACGTCCGTCCGGTCCTGCGCGACTGGCGCCGCAGCCACGGCTTGCCCGAGGATCCCATGCAAGCATTCCGGGAAAGTGGATATCTTGAACGAATCACGGCTGACCGGCGTTCCCGCAATGCAGTATCTGTAACCACATATGCTTAGCGGGCGCAGTCTCCGATCCTGACTGTTAAAGAATTGCGCCTTGTGAACGAAGTTTGAAAGCTTCAGCAACGCGCTACACTCAAATTATTCGGGAATTGGCGTCGTCGAAAAAACTCATTCGCAAGTCCTATCTCGTGGTTTCTCTTTGCAGCTTCACCGGTCCCAGCAATCCCGAAGGCAGCAGTGGCGAGTTCGCCTTGTACGGCTTCACATCAGCAAACGTGTATTTGGTTGTTGCATCCGGCTGTTGATCGCCGATCAGCCGGTTCACCCATGCGTTAATCACCTTGATCGTTATTTTATTCGCACCCGGCTTCAAGGCGTTCGATATATCCACTCGGTAAGGCGCATGCCAGACAATACCACGCGACTTGCCGTTCACGGTCACTTCTGCCAGGTTTTTCACGTCGCCCAGATCGATCCATATGCGCGCGCCAGACTGGAACCAATCTCCCGACGCCTGAAGTGTCTTAGTGTAGGTGCCCGTGCCGGAAAAATACTTCACGCCTTTGTCCTCGCTGTCGCTCCACGACATGAGTTTGTCCAGCTTGGTCGATACCGGCGCACCACGACCTTCCTGGAAGCCTACATTCCACGGACCATCCACGGCCGCCAGCTCCGTCTCCACCGGCTTTGGCAGGGCAAGAGATGTTGACCTCGCAGGCTTGCGGAAAACAACAAAGACGGTGCCCCACGGTTCGAGATGCAGCGGTACCATGGTGCGGCCTTCGGCAATGTTGTACGAAACGGCTTCTGACTTACCACTTTCGGCGTGCCACAGTTCGGGTGCTTTGCCGCTGATGCGGAAAGTTGCGTCTACTGTTTCGTCGCGGTCATTGCGGTTATCCAGAAAATAGATGTCACTGTCACCCACTTTGCGATGGACGAACAGAATCCGCGTATCGCTCTGCGGTTTGGTGTGATCGAAGTCCGGGGCCACGCTCAGCGCTTTCAACGTTGCTTCGGCGTTCTGGCCCGCATACACCTTGCCCTGGCCCACCGAGTGCACGCCGCTTCCATCGCCGAATAGTTCGTCGTTTAGTTTCTTGAATTCGGCACCATCATCGGCCAGACTCGGCGTGCCCGTCGGCTTCCCGCCGGTCACCGTGGCGCCTTGCTCCACCAACTGATGGATTGCCCGCAACACCGGTAGAGACATATGTTTGCTATATGGATCGAGTGCCAGCAGGCGATAGTTCATTCCACTCTTCGTGGTGATTCGTCCGTCAAGCGCGCTTAGCTCGTGGATAAGGCCGTCGGCATTGATGTAATCGAAACCATATCCGGCGGGCATATCCGGCGCCTTGTCACTGAAAATCGCAGTGATATTCGAGTCCTCCCCATAAAAGTAAATTACGTCCGCGGCAAAATGTCCCTGCTGCAACATGTAGGAGCTGCGCGCCAGGTAATCGAGCCAGGCCCCAGCTTGCTCAGCCCAGGTTTCATTGCGATTGAACCATTGTCCAAAGGGCCCCAGGGTCAGGCCGGGAGCCTTGTCGATCAATGGCTGATGCGCGGATTCGTGAATGACGAAACGGTTGATTCCGTTCAGCAGCTCCTGGTCAGCCGTCGGCTTCAGCGTCGCCGGCGACCAAGCCCACGCTGCGGCTCCCGCGGTCAAAGACTCCGCCGCCACAAGATTCTGCCCGTAAATGTGCGCCACCGATGCAGATTCGCGATCATCGGCGTTGTAGCCGAATTGTTCTTTATTCACTCCCGGAACCTGCGTCCACATCGCGCTCATCGGGACTTCAGCCAGCTTCTTCACCTCCATACCATCGGCGACGAATGCCCGGCCGCTCTCGTGCGATTCCGAATAGTGGCCGATGCCCCGCTCGTTCAATGACGCCTGTACCTGACCATAGTGTTCGTCTGCAATTAAATCCGCAATCGTCTTGCGGAAGTCCCACAGGAACTGATCGCTGGCTTGAGCGCTTTCGACCACTCGCCCGGTGAGGACGGGCATCCACGGCGTCGGATCGTAGCCACGCCGCTTCTTGAACTGTGCCACCATGTCGTCGGTCCAGTTCTGTGAACCCGCCTCCCAGCTGTCGGTGATCACGTAACGGATTCCCCGCTTGCCCATGTAGTCTGGACCGACAGTCTCCTTGTAGCGGTTCAGATACCCGTCCATGTACTTCTTAACGTAGCCGCTATTCAGCTTGTCCACTTCGAGGCCTGTAGCTTCCGCAGTCGCGGGATGGTTGGTGATGCCCAGCAGTGAATATCCGAAACGCACCACGACCCAATGGCCCGATGGCGGAGTCCAGTCCAAGGTTCCGTCGGGATGCATCTTCGAAGTCAAATCGATCACGTCGGATTTTGAAACCACCTCATCGGCAGCAACTGAAGGCGTCGCAAACTCGTAGATATCGGGCACCGGCGTGAACGCTGCTTTTTCTTCGAAGCGGTTGACGCGCGCTCCCGGATTAAGCGCCAATTCCGCAATTTCATAGTCTGTCGGAGGCGGCCCGATCTTCATTCCCAGGGATGAAGGATCGATGCCGGCGGCCCAGGCAGGCACCGGTGGTGGCGGCGTTCGCTTGAAAACAATTCGGAAATATTGCGCACGAATCGGCGGAAAGGAAAGCGTATGTTCGGGAGCGCCGCCCTCAGGCACTTTCACCACCGATTGGAAGTTTTGCCCATCGTCGCTCGCCTCGAGCCACGTCTCCGGGTTTGAAATTCCGGCAACCATTGCGGTGATAAAGTCCATGCCTTTGGTCACAATGGTTAATGAACGCATTGTTTGCGGCTCGGCAAATTTGAACTGGATCCAGGAGCTCTCTCCTTCTTTTGGCATGGGAAGCTTGGTGGTCTTCTCCAGGTCGCCGTCCATGAGCATGGAGCCGTCAGGAGCCCCCCCACTCGCTGTGATTGTCGGATGCAACGATTCCCCCCGCACATCGTTTTCCGCTCTGCGGTAGGCAATCACGGAAGCGTCGGCATAGTACCGCGGCGGTGGAGGTGCCCCTGCTGGAGCAGCCAAGGCATCGCGAACGCCCATATTCTGGAATGCCCCAGTGTTCGATGGGGGATGAGCCAGCGTCCCCGTGAATGGTTTGCCGCCCTCGACCGAGGTCTCACTCCACACATACTTTTTCATACCCTCCGACGCCGGAACCCAGGGCCCACCTGTCTCGCTCCAGCCCGGAGAACCCGCGATCGCCTCTTCCATTCCCATTTGATCGGCGAGAGTGGTCGCATATTTGAAGGCTTCTTTCCACTCCGCAGTCATGTATGCGAGGCGATGGTCCACCACCTGCGGTGTCGCCAGCGCCGCATCGAAGTTTTGAAACCCGCGCAGCCCCACCCGATGCATCCACTCCAGGTCCAGTTTGATGCCTTCCTGGCTGATGTTGCCATTCATCCAGTGCCACCACACCATTGGCTTCGCCGCGTCCGGGGGCTGCCGGAAACCCTGCTCGAGCGGGTCGTTCGAACTCTGGCCCGTTGTCCAGCTATTCACAGCCGTCAATACGAATCCAATCGCGAACACTCGGAGCAGCAAGGCGCCGTAACGCTTCATGTCAATTATCCTTTTAAGGAAATATTTGCCAGGCGGAATAAGAGGCGGACGGACGGGCTTAGCAAGCTGTGAAGAGATCCACGTTGCGTCTGAGATTTCAGACCGTCTCCTCCATCGAAAAACATCTGGCTATCGGGATGCCGCGCAACTTTAACCAGCCCGGAGATCACTGTCAAGCAGAATGAATATATTTACCTATTGAATTTCGGCTATTAGAGCCTGCTTACCACGCTGGCTTGCATCAGAGTGACGACCGCGCAATACCCTAACGCTGAATTGTGAAACTGTAAGACCCTGCCCCGGCTTCGTAGATCACGCTGCGATCGTCCCCGAGAATCGGCGTTACGTCGCTGCTTTGACGAATGTCTTTGCCGGCTTCCATGATTCGGGTTGTGACATCGACTGCGAAGTGAAGCAGAGCCTTGGTGTTCGGCGGAATTACAACGTCCCAGGTAGTCGTGGTGCCAACCACTTTCCAGTTCGAAGTAATGGTCCCGTAGGAAGAATCATAAGTCGCTTTCGTCTCTCCCAGGGCGGCATCAAATTGCGGATGCAGGTTGATGCGGTGGAACCCTGGGTCTTCAGCCGATTCGTCGATGCCGGCCGCGTAACGGTATAGCCACTCCGCTACCGCGCCATAAGCATAGTGGTTATAGGAATTCATCGACGGGTCGCCCATCATCTGGTCGCCATTCCAGCGCTCCCACATCGTGGTCGCGCCATGTTCGATCATGTAGCCCCATGAGGGATAGGTGTTCTGCAACAGCAACCGGTAGGCTACATCACTGTGACCGCTGTTGCTCAGTTCGATCATCAAGTAGGGCGTGCCGAGAAAACCGGTGGTGAGATGCCAGTCGTGGGCTTTGATGTCCTCCACCAGCTTTTGCACCGCCACTGCGCGTAGTGGCTGCGACAGCAAGTTCATGTGCAGCGCTAACACGTAAGTCGTCTGACTTCCGGTTCCGATCGTGCCATCGGGCTTCACGTATTCCGCATTAAACGCCGCCCGAACTCTTTCGAAAACCTCTCTGTATTTCTGCTCATCCGCCGGACGATCGAGCTGATGAGCCATTCGCATCATTAAAGAAGCGTCGTAAGCCCAATAAGCCGTGGCAATCAGATCTTTCGACGTCTTGCTTCCGATAGCCAGCCAATCGCCGTAGTCATTCCCCCGCTCTTTCAGCCAAAGATAGTTTGGATTGGCGCCTCCAACGTGCTCCATCCACTTTTCCATCGCAGCCCAGTTTTCTTCCAGAATCCGCTTATCGCGGAATTGCAAGTAGGCAGACCAGGGAATAATGACGCCTGCGTCAGCCCAGCCCGCGACGCTGTCCGTCGTCGGTCCAACCCGGGGAGACACGTCGGTGAATGCTCCAGTCGCACTTTGCGCGTCGCGGATGTCGGTGGTGAACTTATGCGAGAACGCTGCCAGGTTTGTGTTGAATGAAGCAGTTCGCCAGAATACTTCGGCGTCGCCCATCCAACCCAATCGTTCATCGCGTTGCGGACAGTCGGTGGGTACACTCAAGAAGTTCCCGCGCTGCCCCCACAGAATATTGCTCCACAACTGGTTCACAGTTTCATTCGCCGTCTGGAACTGAATGGTAAAGGGCGCAGCCGTATAGAAGACGATGCCTTCAATTGCATCGTTCGTCGGCGTCCCCGGGTATCCGGTTAGTTCAACGTAGCGGAACCCGTGAAAAGTGAAATGCGGTTCGTAAGATTCGGTTCCCTTTCCTCGTAGAGTGTAGAGGTCCGTCGCTTCGGCAGTGCGCAAATTCTCCGTATAGAGTTCGCCATTCGGTTTGAGCACTTCTCCAAACCGCATTTGCACCCGAGTCCCAGTCTTTCCGGCAACATGCAGCCGCGCCCAGCCGACCATGTTCTGGCCGAGATCAAAAATATAGACGCCGGGCTTTGGATTGGTGACCGCCTTCGGCTTGAGAGTTTCATTCACTCGGATAGGCTGAAAATCCTGGGCAACCACGGGAGCAGGAGGCTCGGCCGCAATGGCTACGGCTCCCCAACGCGAGTCGGAAAATGATGGCTGGTTCCAGCCGTTCTGCTCCAACCGGGCGTCATAACTTTCCCCATTGTAAATTTCGGACGCCAGAATCGGAGACTGCGTCGCCTTCCACGACTCGTCGCTCACCACGGAATCGCGAGTGCCGTCGGCATACTCAAGTTCGAGCTGCACCAGCAATCGGACGGGCGGCGGCCCGAAGTTGTATCGAGTCTGCAGCCAGCCCAGCCCATCGGCATACCACCCTCCACCGAGAATGGCGCCGATCGCGTTTGCTCCTGCTTTCACTTGGGAAGTGACGTCATATACTTGATAGACGATTCGTTTCCGGTAGTCGGTCCACCCCGGAGCGAGAATATCGTTTCCTACACGCTGCCCGTTCAAATACAGCTGATAGGTTCCCAAGGCGGTCGAGTAGATTCGAGCACTGTGGACGGTTTTGGCCAAAGTAAAGTCTCGCCGCAACAGGTTTACCGGCTGCGCGGGCCACGGAGTTCCGAGCGGCTCGTGTCCAATTTCCTGCGCCACCGAGGCGCTTGACCACGACGCATCATCAAAAGCGGTTGCGGTCCATGCGTCGCCCTTTTGTTCCGGCCCTATCTTCCATTCGGGCCCCGAAATAAGCCGCTCAACTTTGCCGTCTGCCATCTCGATTCGCAGCATCGCAATAAGTCCGGCCTGCGGAGGTCGATCATGATCCTTCTGCACAATGGCCTCGGCTGCCAGCAAGTTGGCGCCCTCGTTCAGAAGCTTGCCGACGGGAATCACACGAAAGTATCCCCAGGGATCCCGCGCCCGTCCGAAATTTCCCATCGGAGATTCGACCAGCACCTGCTTTCCATTCACCCATGCCGCGACATTGTCTTTGGCCGTGATGAAAAGCGTAGCGGCTTTAGGTTTCCCTTTCAGATCAAAATGAAAACGAAAATGATGTTTCCCTGGGGTCGCATTGGTCAGCGCGTTGTCGCCCGCAGCCCAAATCCACTTGGGTGCCGAGTCGTAGTCTCCCCGCTCCACTGGCATGTCGCGGGTAATCCATTTCGCTTTCCAGTCCCGCGGTGAAAGAAGTCCCATCTCCCACCAACTGGGCTGGCTGTAAGAGGAGGCTTCTCCTTGCGCGTCCCAGGTTCGCACCTGCCAGTAGTACCGGCGTCGAGACTCGGCTGCTGGCCCACCGTATACAACGTTCACCGACTCATCGGAATTGACCTGTCCGCTATCCCAGACATCTGCGTGATTTTGGGCCAATGCATCGGCAGAGCTCGCAACACGAACTTCATAAGCTGTTTGCCTCGCGCCGCGCACTGAATCCTGAAGCTGCCATGAAAGTCGCGGATCAACAATATCGATTCCAAGAGGCTCCTGCATGCCTTCGCATTGGAGATGGACCGGTGCTTTGCCTTCAAAGGCCAGAGCGCTCTGAGAAATAAAGCCGGCGGCCAGCAGCAAAAATGCAACCGCTGTTGCCAGCCGCCAGAAATGTGTGGCGCTTCTTCTCTTACCAGGTAAAGGAGCGGCAGCCAAATCCTGATCTTGCGACAAATCTGTGGTCAAAAACCCCATCAGGTGGAGATCTCGTGCTTCAGACATTTGCGGAACTCCTAAATAAAGTTCCCTATTGTACTTATTTGTCTTTTGGAATACCAGCCAGATTGCGAGTCGATTCTCAAATCACTGCAGACGCGATCACCTCTATCGCACCGAGGCGGGCAATAGATGGACGATGCGGACCTCTGTCACACGGCTGCCGAGTATCATTCCGCAGGATCGTAGTTCAAGTTCTGCCCGAGCCAGCGCTCGACCTCTGCTACGCTCATTCCCTTGCGTTCGCTGTAGTCGACAACCTGGTCGCGATCGATTTTACCCAGGCTGAAATAGCGCGATTCGGGATGGGCGAAATAGAGCCCGCTCACGCTCGAGCCCGGCCACATGGCAAATGACTCGGTGATCTTTATTCCAGTATTCGCCTGCGCATCGAGCAGTTTCCACAGTGGACCCTTCTCGGTATGGTCCGGACACGCCGGGTAGCCTGCGGCTGGTCTGATCCCCCGATACTTTTCCGCGATGAGGTCCGCATTGCTCAGGCCTTCGCGGCAGCCATAACTCCATTCGCACCGTACCCGCTTGTGCAGGCATTCGGCGAAAGCTTCCGCCAGGCGATCGGCGATGGCTTCCGCCATGATCGCGTTGTAGTCGTCGTGCTCAGACCTGAACCGGTCGCACAGTTCCTTCAGGCCAATGCCGCTGGTGACGGCGAATGCGCCAATGTGGTCGAACAGCCCGGTTTCCTTCGGCGCAATGAAGTCGGCCAGCGACCGGCACGGCTCGCTTCCCTCTTTATTCGATTGCTGCCGGAGAAAGTGAAACCGCTGGAGAACCTTCTCGCGTGCGTTGTCCGTGTACAGTTCGACATCGTCGCCCACGGTGCTAGCCGGAAACAAGCCGTACACCCCGCGTGCCGTAATCAGGTCCTTCTCAATGATGGCATCGAGAAGAGCATTGGCTTCACTGAAGATCTGGCGCGCCTGCGCGCCTTGTCCCTCGTGCTCGAGAATGCGAGGGTAAACACCCTTCAATCCCCAGGTATGGAAAAACGGCGTCCAGTCAATGAACTCCCGTAGTTCCGCCAGTGGAAAGTTGTCCAGCACCCGCACACCGGTAAACGACGGTACAGGCAAATCTTCGGGTCGCCACTCAATAGGAGTTCGCCTCGCGCGAGCCGCCTCAATTGAGATAACCGTCAGGCGCGGCGCAGAGTGGGCCTTTCGCAGCGCCTCATAGGCGGCGCGATGCTGCGCCACAAACGCCTGCTTGCCTTCGTCACTGAGAAGGCTGGTAGTCACGGGTACGGCTCGGCTGGCATCCAGCACGTGGACCACCGGCTCGCTGTAATGCGGCGCAATCTTGACGGCGGTGTGGGCGCGACTTGTGGTTGCCCCACCGATCAGCAGCGGCACCTTGAAAGCTTGACGCTCCATTTCGCGAGCTACATGCACCATCTCGTCAAGAGATGGCGTGATCAGGCCGCTGAGTCCTATTATGTCCGCCTTCTCAGCCTTTGCGCGCTCGAGGATCTTTTCGCATGGAACCATAACTCCCATGTCGATCACTTCATAGTTATTGCAAGCAAGCACAACGCCGACAATATTCTTACCAATGTCGTGCACGTCACCCTTGACCGTCGCGAGTATGATTTTTCCCTGCGCCTTGACCACTTGGCCCGATGCGGCCATCGCGACTTTCTCGGCTTCCATGAACGGCGTCAGGTGCGCCACCGCCTTCTTCATCACGCGGGCAGACTTAACCACTTGAGGCAAAAACATTTTGCCCGATCCAAACAGATCGCCTACCACGCTCATCCCGTCCATGAGCGGTCCTTCGATGACCGATAGAGGGCGGTCCAGCTTGATGCGGGCTTCCTCGGCGTCTGCCTCGATGTACGTGTCGATCCCCTTGACCAGCGCGTGAGAAAGGCGCTCCTCGACCGTTCCGTTCCGCCATTCCTCGGCTTTCTTTTCACTGGCTAACGTGCTCGCGCCCTTGAGCGATTCGCCGTGCTCCACCAGGCGCTCGGTGGCATCGGGACGTCGGTTCAGCAAGACGTCCTCCACCAGGACCTTTAGCCCTGGATCGATCTCCTCGTACACCTCCAGCATTCCGGCATTCACGATGCCCATGTCCATGCCTGCCGAAATGGCGTGATAAAGAAATGCGGAGTGCATGGCTTCGCGAACTTTGTTATTTCCCCTGAAGCTAAACGAGATGTTCGAAACGCCGCCGCTGACCTTGGCGTGCGGCAAGTTCGCTTTGATCCACCGCGTAGCGTTGATGAAGTCAACCGCGTAATTGTTGTGCTCCTCCATGCCAGTAGCGACAGTGAGGATATTGGGATCGAAGATGATGTCTTCGGGAGGAAAGCCAACCTGGTCGACCAGAATCCGGTAGGCGCGCTCGCAGACGCGGATCTTGTCCTGGTACGTGGCAGCCTGGCCCTGCTCGTCGAACGCCATCACCACCACGGCCGCGCCATATTTCAGAATCTTGGCGGCATTCCGGCGGAATTTTTCTTCGCCTTCTTTAAGCGAGATCGAATTGACGATGCCCTTGCCCTGCAGGCACTTTAGTCCCGCCTCGATAACCTCCCATTTCGAGGAGTCCACCATAAAGGGCACCTTGGCGACTTCAGGCTCGCTCCCCAGCAACTGCAGGAAGCGCGTCATCGCCACGACTCCGTCGATCATGCCCTCGTCCATGCAGATGTCGAGAACGTTCGCCCCGTTCTCGACCTGCTGCCGGGCAACGCTTACCGCTGCTTCATATTTACCTTGCTTGATCAGCTTCGCGAACTTGGGCGAACCGGCCACATTGGTCCGCTCGCCGATCATGATGTAAACGCCAGGCTGCTGGGTGAACGGCTGAGATCCGGAGAGACGGAGCGGCTTCGTCTCTTTGACCGCAAGAGCCTCGGGAACGTTGGCATCGGGCCCACTCACGCGCGACTCTCCATCTCGCTCGCACGTGCGTAAGAGCCATCAATCAGTGTCGTCCCCCATTTTCTCGGAGCCTGGCCTTCCAGCGCTCTCGCGATTGCCGCGATGTGCTCGGGAGTGTTGCCGCAGCAACCACCGGCAATATTGATCAACCCTCCCTTCGCGAAGTCGCCAAGATAGCGAGCCATGTCTTTCGGGCCCAGATCAAATCCGGTTTCCGACAAAGGATTCGGGAGACCTGCGTTCGGATAGCACGAGATTGCGACGTCCGCTTTTTCCGAGAGATTCTCCAGAAACGGATACATTAAATCCGGACCGAGAGAACAGTTGAGGCCCACGGACAGCGGCTTCACGTGCTGCACCGCGTTCCAGAACGCCTCGGTGGTCTGTGCGGAGATCAGGGTCTCGCCGCCCCGCCCCACCGCCGCTGAGATCATGACCGGCAACTCCTTGCCATTCTTATCGAACACCTCACGGATGGCGACCAGCGCCGCCTTTGCGTTGAGCGAATCGAAAATCGTCTCGACCAAAAGCAGGTCCACTCCCCCGGCGATGAGGGCGCGCACCTGCTGCATGTAAGCCGCTTTCACCTGGTCGAACGTGATCACCCGAAACCCCGGATCGTCGGCGTCGGGCGAGTTCGAAAGAGACACGGTCAGGGGCCCGATCGCCCCCGCGACGAAGCGTTGACGCGAGGTTGCGGTCCCGACCCGGTCCGCCCATTCCCGGCACTGACGCGCCGATTGCTCATTGATATCCGAGGCGAGCGTGCCGAGAAACGGATCGTCGATGACTTCTTGGTAAAACACGGGGTCTTTCCGGCCGCCGCGCTCCCGCGGATCCTCAACAAAGAATTCACTCTGAGTAATGCTGGTCGCGCCGAAGGTGTTGGTCTCAAGAATGTCTGCGCCGGCCTCCAGAAAGCGGCGATGGATGTCGCCAATCATCTCCGGTTTGGTCAGCGAAAAGAGGTCGCCGTTGTTAAGCAGGCTTTTTTGGGAATCCTTGAAACGGTCGCCGCGGATGTCCGCTTCCGTCATGCCGTAGGTGCGGATCGTCGTGCCCATGGCGCCGTCGATGATGGCAATGCGATTTTCGAGAATCTTTTCCAGCGGATGTTGGTTGAATTTAGTCATTTCTCCTTGTTGGCGTTAAGCCTTCATTTCTGACGGCGCTTCAACGGATTACAATCTCTTTAATTATAGCGATTGGCGGGATTCCGAAGCCCGGGGAGTGAGATCAATGAACTAATCGTGAGTAACGCAGAAAACACCCCCGCTGCCAAAGACCTGAAACAGAAGGCCTTGCCGCCAAACATTTGATGCGGGGAGAACCCAAAAGAGTGCAATCGACCGCCAATCGAATGTAATCACTTCGAGATCGTCAACATGCCGGCGCGACTGTATTGCACCGTCTCCTAGAGCGTCCAGTCTTCTCCAGAGCATCTTTCATTCCAGCCCAGCTCTGTAAGGATGAGGCTTCTGGCCAATGGTGTGATGATAGCCGTCTCGTTTTGAGAGCTTTGAATTGCCC
>Ga0070711_100000573_pt1 | contig 19204 bp, 20 predicted proteins | sample LARL53metaG_FD_65452 | JGI IMG/M metagenome (GOLD analysis project Ga0070711, IMG submission 65452) | Corn, switchgrass and miscanthus rhizosphere microbial communities from Kellogg Biological Station, Michigan, USA - LAR L5-3 metaG | ecosystem: Host-associated > Plants > Roots > Rhizosphere ... | reverse complement strand
TGGGCCGTTCGGGGACGCAACGCGCTGCTTACCGCGTGCTGGATCGTGCTTGCCGTGGCCGCATTCGGTGAACGCTTTGTCGTTCCGGCGCTCACCGATTCCGCGCCGCCGACGGCACGAGCGCTCGCCACCGGGCGCGGCCTCGACACGTTGGCGTGGGGAATCCACCAGCCGGGGCCGGTTGTGTCCTCCGACACCACTCCGCCCGTGACCGCACTCTGGGACGAAGAGATGCTCGCTCGCGTGGCCGAGCGCGGAGGCGCGTCGATCGCGGCGGCCACGCCAACCGCGGTGGTCGGCGGCGGTCACTCACAGCCCGCGTGGCTCGTGGCGGCAGCTTCGCCCGGCGACACGCCGCGACTCGACGTGCTGGCCATCGCCGATGGGGCGCTCGCCGGGCTCGGCGGCCCGGTGATGCTGCAATCCGACGTCGCGGGACGCGCGCCGCGAAATGTCTGGACCTCCATCGCCGACCCGCGAACCCGTCCCGGCGCGCCCGGGTGGCGAACCGCCAGCGCCGGGGTACCCTCCGGCGGACCGCTGCGCCGATTGATGCTCGCGTGGGCACGACAGGCGCCCGGAATGCTCGGCGATCCGCCCGAGCACGGATTCGATTGGCACCTCGATCCGGCCGAGCGAGCCGCCGCCGTCCTCCCGATGCTGACATGGATGCCGCCCGATCTCGTCATCGTGAACTCGCGGCCGACGTGGCTCCTGCAGGGAATGGTGGCGGTGACCACATTCCCTCTGGCAACCCGGGCGGCCTGGTCCAGTCGGCAAGTCGCCGGTGCCGGGCCAGTGCTGTTGTGCACCATTGACATTGCCAGCGGCACGACCCGCTTCTATCTCGATCCGGCGGCCGATTCGCTCGGCGCTGCCTGGGCGCGCTTCATCGGTCCGCTGGTCGAGGCTACCGCCTCGTTGCCGGCCACCGTTCGCAGCGCCGTGCCGTACGACTACACCTGGTTTGAGGCCCAGTTGGCGGTGCTCGAGGGCTCGACCTGGCACGCCGGGCGGTTGCCCAGGCAACTCGCCGGGCAAGGGGCGTCGGCGCCGGTCTGGGTCACCGCAACGCTTCCCGGCCGCCAGACGGCGCTGGAAGACGCCGCGCACGGCGACGTCGTGACGGTGGCTACCGCCTACCGGGCGGGCGGGGTTCCGCAACTGCGCCTGGATCGTCGCGAACCTGACGGTTCGCTGGCGGGCAACCGGTCGGAACTGCGGCAGGCCTGGAGCCGGACGCCGATCATGATGCATTTCAACGACTCGCTCGCCGCAGCCGGCGATTCGATCTCGCTGCGCAGCATCCGGTGGCACGTCGGAAGCGGTGCACTCGCGGCGTGGCGTCCGGTGTTCGCGTTGCCACGCCGCGCCGCACCGGTGTTGGTGTGGGTCACTACAGCGGTCGGGGAGCGGATCGGTGGGGGACACGCAGCAACGCCGGCGTGGCTGACCGTCACTCGCCCGGCGGAAAAAGTGGAGGATCATGGTCCGGATGCCAGCGCTTCGCTGGATCTCGCTCGCCAGATGATGGCGCGCGCCGATTCGGCGTTCCGGCGTGGCGACATGACCGCATTCGGACGGGCGTACGAGGAGTTGCGCCGTGCGCTCGGGATCCGGCCGTGAGCCAGCGGGGTCGCGTGGCGCCCTCGCCGTCCCGCCGCTACCTTGCGGCCCGGTCGATTACTCCGTCGAGGTGCTCGTGAATTTGCACGAATATCAAGCGCGCGACCTGCTCAAGGCCGCCGGCGTCCCGATGTCCGATGGTGACGTCGCGGTCACGCCGTCGGAAGCCGAGGCGATCGCTCGCCGGGTGGGTGGCACGGTGGTCGTCAAGGCCCAGGTGCACGCTGGCGGGCGGGGCAAGGCTGGAGGCGTCAAGCTCGCCCGGAATCCGGCGGAGGCCGCCGAGCACGCTTCGCAAATCCTTGGCATGACGATCAAGGGGCTGGTGGTCAACAAGGTCCTCGTCGTGCCCGCCGCCGAAATTGCCACCGAGAGCTACGTCGGCCTGATCCTCGACCGCGCGACGCAGAAGCCGGTGTTCATGGTCTCGGACGCCGGCGGAATCGACATCGAAGAGGTCGCAGCGAAGACTCCGGAACGCATCACGCGCATTCCCGTCGATCCCCGCTACGGCCTGCTGCCGCACCAGGCGCTGAAGCTGGCGCTGGCGCTCTACCGGGACTGGGACCAGGCCCGCGCCGCCGTCAGGATCATGCGCCAGCTGTTTCAGGTCTTCATGGCCAATGGCTGCTCACTGGCTGAAATCAACCCGCTGGTCACCACGCCGGACGGCAAGGTCCTCGCGCTCGATGCGAAGATCGTGATCGACGACAATGAACTCGATCGCCGCCCCGACCTCGCGGTGCTGCGCGACGAGTCGGCCGAGGAGCCCAGCGAGGTGGCGGCGCGGCGCGCCAACCTGACATTCATCAAGCTGGACGGCAACGTCGGTTGCGTCGTCAACGGTGCCGGGCTGGCGATGGCGACGATGGACCTGGTCAAGTACTACGGCGGCGAGCCGGCGAATTTTCTTGACATCGGCGGTTCGTCGAATCCGGACAAGGTGATCAACGCGCTCAAGATCATCACCGGCGATCCTCGTGTGAAAGTGATCCTGTTCAATATCTTCGGCGGCATCACGCGAACCGACGACGTCGCCAACGGGATCGTGGCCGCGACGCGTCAATTCAAGGTGAGCGTCCCGATCGTGATCAGGCTCACCGGTACCAATGAACAGGCGGCATTCCGCATTCTCGAGAGCGTCGGCATGTCCGCCATGAACGACATGGACGCCGCCGTATCCAAGGCCGTGTCGCTGGCCAAGGCGGCCGCATGAGCATCTGGATCAACAGCGAAACCCGCCTGGTGGTGCAGGGCATCACCGGCCGCGAGGGATCGTTTCACGCCCGCCAGATGATCGAGTACGGCACCAACGTCGTGGCGGGCGTGACGCCGGGAAAAGGCGGCCAGCTCTTCGACCGGACGGTTCCGGTGTTCAATACGGTGGCCGAGGCCGTGACGGCGACGGGGGCGAATTGCTCGGTGATCTACGTGCCGCCCGCAATGGCTGCCGGAGCCATCGAAGAAGCCGCCGACGCCGGTATTCCGCTGGTGGTCTGCATCACCGAGGGCGTTCCCGTCCTCGACATGACCATGGTCATGCCGTACCTCGCCGAGCGGGGCGTGCGGCTGATCGGGCCGAATTGTCCGGGGCTGATCACGCCAGGCCAGGCCAAGGTCGGCATCATTCCCGGCTCGATCTGCAAGCCGGGCCCTGTTGGGCTCGTTTCGCGGTCGGGCACGCTCACCTACGAAGTGGTGCATCAGTTGTCTGGCAACGGTCTTGGCCAGAGCACCTGCGTCGGGATCGGCGGAGATCCAATCGTCGGCACCGACTTCATCGCCGTCCTGGCCGCCTTCAACGCCGACCCGGCGACCCAGGCGATCGTGATGATTGGCGAAATCGGGGGAACCGCCGAGCAGGAAGCGGCGGAGTACATCAAGCAACACGTGAAGAAGCCCGTCGTGGGATTTGTTGCCGGCCAGACGGCGCCCAAGGGGCGCCGAATGGGCCACGCCGGCGCCATCATTTCCGGCTCGGCCGGCACCGCGGACGAGAAGTTCGCTGCGTTCGAGGCGGCGGGCATCGGGATCATGCGCCGGCCGGTGGACGTCGTGGAGTTGCTCAAGGCAAAGTTGAAGTAATCGTTGATGTAATCGCCATTAGTTATTGTGCGGCAACTGGTTACAAATGGAGAATCGATGGCGGGACGCCTGACCTTTGCGATGATCAAGCCCGACGCGTTCGAGGCCGGGAAGTGCGGCCGTATCCTGGCACACCTCGAGCAGGCCGGGTTCGCCGTGCGGGCGGCGCGGCTGGTCCGGCTGACCCGGGTGGAGGCGGAGGCGTTTTACGAGGTCCACCGCGGACGCCCGTTTTTTGAGGAGCTCGTGTCGTTCATGAGTTCGGGGCGGGCGCTGGCGATGGCGCTCGAGAAGGACGATGCGGTCACGGCCTGGCGAGCCGAAATCGGTGCGACCGACCCGGCTGAGGCAAGCGCCGGTACCATTCGACGGCTCTTCGCGGAGTCGAAGGGACGCAACGCCGTACACGGATCTGACAGCGACGAGAACGCCCGGCGCGAAATCGCTTTCTTCTTTCCAGAGCGTGAGTTAGCTCTCCTCGGCGGCCCCTCGGCGGGTTGACCGGAACCCGGCTTCGCGGGTAGCTTTGATGGCTATGCTGCGGCTGAACATCCGTGAATTCCGTGACGGTCCGGTCAGCACGCAGGGAGCACTGCAGCCGGATGATCCAGCGTTCGCGGGCCTGGCGCTTCGGCTGCTCGGTCCGGTCCAGGTCGAGGGCGCGATCCAGCGGGCCGGGAACGATTTCCTCTGGCGCGGACACATACGGGCGCAATTCGACGGGGAGTGCCGTCGCTGCCTGACGGACCTGACGCTGGAACTCGATGATGACGTTGACGTGCTGTTTTCTGCCGACCCCGACCTGGCCGAAGACCCGAGCGTTTACCCGCTGGACCCGCTCGCCGACGTCATTGACCTGACGCCGGCGATCCGGGAGGAACTGGTGCTCCGGTTGTCGGCATTCCCCTTGTGCCGGCCGGATTGCAAGGGGCTGTGCGCCGCGTGCGGCGCCGATTTGAACGCCGGTCCATGCGATTGCGTGGCCGCCGGCTCGACCAACTGAGGCATCGATGGCTGTCCCGAAGAGAAAAACCTCGAAGTCGCGCAAGCGACTTCGCCGCGGCCACCACACCGCCGCAGGGATCCGAACCCAGGCCTGCCCGCGCTGCAGCGCCCCGCGCCTGCCACACCGGATCTGTCCGTCCTGCGGCTATTACGCGGGCAAGAAGCGGCTCGAGGTCGAGGACAACTAGGCCGTGATCCGCATCGCGCTCGACGCGATGGGAGGAGACGGAGCGCCGGCCCCCGAAGTGGACGGCGCGGTGCTCGCGTTGCGCGAATTTCCGGACATCGAGGTCACGCTCGTCGGCCGGGAAGAAGTCATTCGGGGCCAGCTCGCGCGGCATGACGGCGTCGACGCCGACCGCCTTCACGTCCTGCACGCACCCGACGCGATCGGCATGGACGAGCGGCCACTGGCCGCGGTCCGCAAGAAGCCCAGGTCTTCACTGGTCATGAGCATGGAGCTGCACCGCTCCGGTGCGGTCGATGCCTTCGTCTCGGCGGGCAATACCGGCGCGTCGCTGGCGGCCGCGACCATCATGCTCGGTTTGCACGACGGTGTCGATCGCGCCGCCGTCGCCTCGCCGTTTCCGACGGCCGAAGGCGTTGTGCTGGTGATCGATGCCGGAGCGAACGTCGACTGCACGTCGAAGGAGCTCGTGAATTTCGCACGGCTCGGCAGCATATACATGCGCGATGTCATGGGCCGGCCCGATCCGGCCGTCGGCCTCCTCAATGTCGGCGAGGAGGACGAGAAGGGCGGTGGCATCGTGCGCGAGACCCACAAGGCACTGCGTCATCAGCCGCGCATCCGCTATGTGGGCAACATCGAGGGGCGCGACATCGTCGTGCCGCATCCGCGGCACGGGCAGCTGGATGTGGTCGTCTGCGACGGATTTGTGGGCAACGTCGTCCTCAAGTTCTACGAGTCGATGGGGCCGCTGGTCACCGGGCTCATCCGCCAGCAGAACGCCGCCATGCTGCTGGCTCCCGACCTGAAGCCGTTGCTCCGTTTTCTTGACGTCGCGGAGTACGGCGGCGGGCCGCTGCTCGGCGTGCGAGGGGTGGTGATCATCGCCCATGGATCATCAACCGCGAATGCCATCAAGAGCGCGATCCGGCGCGCCGTGCATTCGGTGCGCAGCGGCCTGAGCGACCATATTGCCGCCGAAATGGCGGTGCTCGAAGCGGCTCCCGCCCGGTGACCGTCAGTCCACCCGCCGCCGCGATTGCCGGAATCGGCGCCGCCGTGCCGGCGGGCGTGCTGACCAACGCGGATTTCGAGCGCACGCTCGACACATCCGATCAATGGATCGTCGAACGCACCGGCATCCGCGAACGCCACATCGCCGCCCCAACCGAAACCCTGCTCAGCTTCACGCTCGTCGCCGCGCAACAGGCGCTGCAGCGCGCCGGCGTCACCGCGCAGGACCTTGACGGGATCATCTTTGCCACCGTGACGCCGGATCGGCGACTGCCGTCCGCCGCGTGCGATCTGCAGGCGCTGCTCGGTGCAAGTCGTGCGTGGGCCTTCGACGTGGTGGCGGCCTGCCCGGGCTGGCTCTTCGGTTTGTGCGTTGCCGACGGTCTCATGCGCGCCGGCCTTGGCGACACCATCCTCGTGATCGGCGCCGAAAAACTCTCGTCGATCACCGATTACAGCGACCGGTCCACCGCGATCCTCTTTGGCGACGGCGCCGGCGCCGCGGTCGTCAAGCGCGCCACCGGCGATGGGCGCGGATTGCTCTCGAGTTACATGGGATCCGATGGCACCCTCGCCCCACTGCTCTACATCCCCGGTGCCGGAGGTGCAGAGCCGCTGACCGAGCAGGTGCTTCGTGACAAGAAGCACCTCGTGAAAATGGCTGGCCGGGAGGTGTTCAAGGCTGCGGTGCTGGCGATGAGCCGGTCCACCGACGAGGCGATCGGGCGCGCGGGTCTCCCCCCCGAAGCCATCGACTTGCTCATCCCTCACCAGGCCAACCTGCGGATCATCGAAGCGACGGCCAAGCATGCCGGAATATCCATGGACAAGGTGATGGTCAATCTCGACCGGTACGGAAACACCAGCTCAGCCAGCATTCCGCTGGCGATGCAGCAGGCCGAGTCCGAGGGCCGGCTCCGGCCCGGCATGATCGCGATGCTGGTCTCGTTCGGCGCCGGCTTCACGTGGGCGAGCGTGGTCGTCCGGTGGTGACGGTCCTGCTCTTTCCAGGTCAGGGCGCGCAGAAGGTCGGCATGACGAAGGATCTCGCCGCGCGGTTTCCCGAGGCGCTCGCGACCCTGGAGTCCATCGACGCTGCGTTGCAAACCAGCTTGACCCAGTTGATGTGGGACGGTCCTGAGGCCGAGCTGACGCTGACGCACAACGCGCAGCCCGCGATCCTCGCGCATTCGGTGGCGGTCCTCGCGGTGGTCCGCGACCGACTCGGCGATGTTGTGGCCGCAGCGGGTCACTCGCTCGGTGAATACTCGGCCTGGGTCGCCAGCGGTGCGCTCGAGGCGCCGGCAGCGGCGAGGCTGGTGCGTCGCCGCGGCGAGTTGATGCTCGAGGCGGGTGAGGCGCGTCCTGGCGCGATGGCGGCGGTGCTCGGACTCGGCACCGCCGAAGTCGAACTTGCCTGTGCGCAGGGCGCGATCGAGACGCACGGCACGGTCGTCGCGGCGAACCTGAATTCTCCGGACCAGACGGTCATTTCCGGTGATCCGGATTCCGTGCGCCGGGCCGGAGAGCTCTGCCAGGCGGCAGGGGCCAAGCGGGTGCTGCCGCTCAAGGTCAGCGGTGCGTTCCATTCTCCGCTCATGGAACCGGCGGTGAGCGGCCTGCGTGAGGCGCTCGGCGCGACGCGTTTCGGGCATCCCGCGTTTCCGGTGGTCGCCAACGCGACCGCCGGGTTTGTGGAAACCGGAACCGAGGCGGCCGACGTGCTCGCCGCCCAGCTCACTTCGCCGGTTCGCTGGGTCGATTCGATGCGTCGCCTCGCCGAACGGTACCCGGACGCGCAGTGGCTCGAGCTCGGACCCGGAGGCGTGCTCACCGGCCTGCTCAAGCGGATCGTGCCCGACGCCACATGCGTGGCACTGGGCACTGCGTCGCAACTCGATGCATGGATGGCGGCGTGAGCGTAGTCCTCGACCTCGGCGGCCGCACGGCGTTTGTCACCGGGAGCACTCGCGGAATTGGCCGCGGGATCGCCCAGGCACTGCACGCGGCCGGGGCGCGGGTGGCCGTTCTCGGGCGGGCCGCCGCAACGGCGGAGGCCGTGGCTGCAGAACTGGGCGAGGGCGCGCGCGGTTTCGGCTGCGATGTCACCGATGCCGAGTCGCTGCGCGCCGCTGTCGGCGCGTGCGAAGCAACCCTGGGCCCCGTCGACATCCTGGTGAACAATGCCGGCGTGACACGGGACAACCTGCTCATCCGGATGAGCGTCGACGACTGGGACGCCGTGCTCGACGCCAACCTCAAGGGCGCGTTCATCGCGACGCAGGCCGTGATCAAGGGCATGATGAAGCGCCGCTGGGGCCGCATCATCAACGTCACCAGCATCGTCGGGATCACCGGAAACAAGGGCCAGGCAAACTACGCCGCCAGCAAGGCGGGCCTGATCGGGTTCACCAAGTCCGTTGCCAAGGAGTACGCCGCGAGGGGCGTGCTGGTCAACTGCGTGGCCCCCGGGTTCATTGATACCGACATGACCGCCGCCTTGCCGGAGCCCGCTCGCATTGCGTTATTGGAGGCGATTCCACTGGGTCGGCTGGGCAGCCCGGCGGACGTTGCGGCGGCGATCCTGTTTCTTGCCTCCGACCTGGCGGCGTATGTTACCGGCCAGACGCTGATCGTGGACGGTGGCATGGCGGGCTGAGCGGGTACCACACTTCAACACTGCAATCGAGGCGACAGATGAGCGACGTGGAGGAGAAGGTCAAGGACATCATAGTCGAGGAACTCGGGGTCGAGCGCGAGAAGCTCACGCCGGAAGCCTCTTTCATGGAGGATCTCGGCGCCGATTCGCTCGACACGGTCGAGCTGGTCATGGCCTTCGAAAAGGAGTTCGACATCGACATACCCGACGAAGAAGCCGAAAAGCTCCGCACCGTCGGTGATGCGCTCAAGTATCTCCACGAGAAGCTCGGGAAGTGAGCGGATGCGCCGTGTCGTCGTAACGGGTCTCGGCCTCGTGACCCCCGTGGGGCTCACGGTGGATGAGACCTGGAACAACCTGCTGGCAGGCAAGTCCGGCGCGGCGCCGATTACGAAGTACGATGCCAGCGGCTGGGCGGTGCGTTTTGCGTGCGAAGTGAAGGGCTTCGACCCGCTGCTGTATATCGACAAGAAGGAAGCCCGGCGTTACGACCTCTTCGCGCAGCTGGGCATCGCCGCTGCGCACCAGGCGATGGTGCAGGCGGGACTCGATCAGGGTGTCGCCGATCCGGCGCGATGCGGGGCGATTCTCGGGTCGGGCATCGGCGGGATGATGACCTTCCAGGAGAACTGCGAGGTCTTCTTCTCGAAAGGGCCGGACCGGGTTTCACCGTTCTTCGTGCCGATGTTCATCCCGGACATCGCGTCCGGCCTCGTGTCGATCCGCTACAACCTGCAGGGCCCCAATTTCGCGACGGTGTCGGCCTGCGCATCGAGCGCGCACGCCATCGGCACCTCTTGGCAACTGATCGGAAGCGGCGTGGCCGACGTGATGCTCACCGGCGGTTGCGAAGGCGCGATTACCGGGGTTGCCATTGCCGCCTTCGCCAACATGCGGGCGTTGTCCACCCGCAACGACGACCCGCCGGCGGCATCGCGGCCGTTCGATCGCGGGCGCGACGGCTTCGTGATGGCCGATGGCGCCGGCATGGTCGTGCTGGAGGAATACGAGCACGCGCGCGCGCGCGGCGCGCCAATTCTCGGCGAGATCATCGGATACGGCGCCAGCGCCGATGCATTTCACATCACCCAGCCGCCGCAGGATGGGCACGGGGCGATCCGCGCCATGAAAGCCTGCCTCGAGAGCGGCGGCATCGCGCTGGACCAGGTCGACTACATCAATGCGCACGGGACATCCACGCCGCAGGGCGATATCGCCGAAACCAACGCCGTGAAAGCCGTCTTCGGCCACCACGCCCGCGACCTGATCTTCGCGTCGACGAAGTCGATGACGGGGCATACGCTTGGCGCCGCGGGGGCGATCGAGGCAGTCGTCTCCCTGCTGGTGGCGTCGCGCGGCGAAATTCCGCCCACGATCAATCAGGATGACCCCGATCCGGAGTGCGATCTCGACTGCGTGCCGAACGTGATGCGGGAGCAGAAGGTCCGGATTGCACTGTCGAACTCGTTCGGGTTCGGCGGCCACAACGCGACACTGGCGATCCGGGCGACCTGACCGGCGCGGGGGTGTTCTGGAGGTACCCCGGGCACCACGGCGGCGCTAAATTCCTGCCATGGTAACCAGCTCGTCCGCCCCTTCGGGCCCGGCGATGGCGGTGCACCGGATTCGCGACAGGGCACTCCTCCCCATCGGCGAGAAGGTGGCCGAGGGACGGCGCATCGACGCGGCTGATGCGCTGGTGCTCTATGGCACCAGCGACCTCATCGGTCTCGGCACGCTCGCGGAGTTTGCCAACGCGCGGCGCAACGGCGACCGGGTGTTCTTCTCGGCCAACCAGCACATCAATCCCACCAACGTCTGCATCCTCCGCAACACCTGCACCTTCTGCTCCTTTGCACGGATGCCGAAGGAAGAGGGCCATTACACGCGGACGCTCGACGAGGTGTACCACGAAGCCGCCCAGGCGACCGGCTCTCCGACCCGCGAATTTCACATCGTCGGGGGGCTGCATCCGAAACTCAGGCTGAGCTACTACACGGACATGATCCGCGGCCTCAAGGAACGTCATCCGCGCGTGCACATCAAGGCGCTCACCGCCGTGGAAATTGCCCACCTCGCGCGGATCGAAAAGCTCAGCGTTCGCGATACGCTGCTCGCGCTCAAGGACGCGGGCCTGACGTCGCTTCCCGGCGGCGGCGCAGAAGTGTTCTCGACGGCGGTGCGGGCGACGATCGCCGAGCGCAAGCTGACCGGCGCGGAATGGATCGCGGTGCACCGCGAGGCCCACGCCCTCGGGATTCCAAGCAACTGCACGATGCTGTACGGCCACGTCGAGACGGCCGCCGACCGCATCGAGCATCTGCAGATGCTGCGCGACCTGCAGGATGAAACGGGCGGTTTCCTGACCTACATCCCGCTGGCCTACCACACCGAGCACAACGAGCTCGGCGAGATGCTGGGACGGGTGGGAACGGCCACCACCGGATACGAGGACCTCAGGAACATCGCGATCGGGCGGCTGTTTCTCGATTCGATACCGCACATCAAGACACACTGGCCGATGGTGACGCCTTTCATTTCGCAGATAGCGCTGGCATTCGGATGCGACGACGTCGAGGGCACCGTCGTCTTTGAGCGGGTGTACCACGAGGCCGGTGCCCGCACCGACATGCACCTGCCCTACGAGGGACTCGTCGCGCTGATTCGCGACGCGGGCAAGATTCCGGTTGAACGGGATTCGCTCTACCAGGCCGTGCGCAGCGATTTCTCGCATCTGGCGATGCCCCGCGGCGGGGATGCCCGCGCGTCACTCCCCGTGGTGCACGCCGCATGAGGCTGGGACGCATTCCGTGGATCAACGCGGCGCCGGTATACGCCGCAATGGACCGGGGCATCGTGCCGGGGCCGGGCACGGTGGTCTCGGCCACTGCCGCGGAACTCAACGACCTGCTGGCGGCCGGCGAGCTCGACCTGAGCGTCGTCTCGGCCGTGGAGTATGCCCGCGACGCGGCGGCCTATCACCTGCTGCCTGACCTGGCGATTTCGTGCGATGGCGCCGTGCACAGCGTGGCGCTCTTCAGCAAGCGGCCCGTGACCGAGCTCGATGGAGCAACCGTGCTGCGCACGGCGTCCTCCCGGACCTCGCACTTGCTCCTCGAACTCCTCTGCCGGCACGTCTGGAAGGTCGCGCCAAATTTCGTCTCGGCGCGCGCGGAGGCGAACGACCTGGTGGCGCTGGAGACGTTGCCGCACGACGCCGTCCTGGTCATCGGCGACGCGGCACTGCACTTGCGCGCCAGCGGCCTCTATCCCGTTCGTGAAGACCTGGGCGATGCCTGGAAACGCTGGACGGGGTTGCCGTTCGTGTTCGCCGTGTGGGCCGCCCGCCGGGATGTGGACCGGGGCGACGCGCTGGGACTGCACCGGCAGCTGCTGGAATCGCGCGCGTGGGGCGTGGCGCATCTCGACCTGATCGCCGACGAGGCGGCGCTGCGCACCGGCATTCCGCGCCATACCTGTCGAGCCTACCTGGGCGATCTCGACTATCAGCTTTCGTATCGCCACCTGGCTGGACTGACCGAGTTCTTCGGACGCCTGGCCAAGGACGGCCTGGTGCCCGACGGATCGCTCAGCTTCCTCACGGCGGCGTGATGGCTTCCGTCGATCGCGACAGCACCGAGTTCCGGGAGTACCTCGAGCTGTACGACCACGCACCATTGCTGGAACTGGGTGCGCTTGCCGACTCGGTTCGCTACCGCCACCATCCAGAGGACACCGTCACGTACATCGTGGACCGCAACATCAACTACACGAACGTGTGTGTTGCGGACTGCGCGTTTTGCGCGTTTTACCGCCGGCCCAAGGACGCCAGCGGTTACGTGCTCTCCTTCGAACAGATCGGTGCCAAGATCGACGAATGCAAGGCCCTCGGCGGCGTGCAGATCCTGCTGCAGGGGGGGCACAATCCCTACATTCCGTTCGACTGGTACCTGGAGTTGATGCGGTACATCAAGCAGCATCACCCGATTCACATCCACGGGTTTTCGCCGTCCGAAGTGGTGTTTTTCTCGGAACGGTTCAGGCTGCCGGTTGCCGAAGTGGTTCGGCAGCTGCGAGAAGCCGGACTCGACTCGATCCCCGGCGGCGGCGGCGAAATCCTCGTGGACGCCGTGCGCGATCGCGTGGCCCGGAAGAAGGCGCAGACCGAAGCGTGGCTCGGCGTGCAGGAAGAAGCCCACCGCCAGGGGATGAAAACCTCGGTGACGATGATGTACGGGCTGGGCGAGAGCCACGCCGACCGGATCGAACACCTCTTTCGGGTGCGCGACCTGCAGGACCGCACGGGCGGCTTTACGGCCTTCATCTGCTGGCCGCTGCAACCGGAAGGGACGCCCGGCATGAGCGATCGCGTCAAGACGGACTCCGTCACATACCTGCGGACGCTGGCGATGGCGCGCATCATCTGTTCCAACGTTCCCAACCTCCAGTCGAGCTGGGTCACGATGGGCCTCAAGGTGGGGCAGGTTGCCCTGCGATTTGGCGCCAACGATTTCGGCTCGCTGATGATGGAGGAAAACGTCGTTTCCGCGGCCGGGACCACCCATCGCGCGACGATCGGCGAGATGGAACGCGCCATCCGGGACGCCGGATACACGCCGCGCCGGCGCCGCCAGGACTACTCCATCATCGAGTCGCTGGCGGCCGTCGCATGATGCGGATGGGGATCGGCTACGACTCGCACCGCTTCGCGAGCAGCCGCCCCCTGATTCTCGGCGGCGTGACGATTCCGTACCCGCGCGGACTTGCCGGCCACTCCGATGCCGATGCCGTTGCGCACGCCCTGGCCGACGCGATGCTTGGCGCCGTGAACCTCGGTGACATCGGGCGGATGTTTCCAGACACCGATCCCGCGTACAAGGACGCCGATTCCATCGCGCTGCTCACTCAGGTTCACCGGCGCATTCACGACGAAGGCTGGACGCTGCAGCAAACCGACATCACCGTCATCGCCGAGGCCCCGAAGCTCGCCCCGCACGTCGGCACGATGCAGGCGTGTCTTGCGTCCGCGCTGGGCGTCGACGCGACGGCTATCTCGATCAAGTCGAAGACCAACGAAGGCATGGGATTCATCGGCCGGGCCGAAGGGATCGCCGTGCTGGCTGTCGTCACGATGGTGCCGGGAGTCGAGGAGGAACCCGTGACCGAGGGCTTCTCACCGTCTCCAGCGTAGTGCGCCCGTGATTGCGGCGGGCGCTTCTCTCGGCATGTCGTCCGGCGATCTCTTTCACTTCCGCGCCTTCCGCGATTACCTCTCGCTCGAGGCCGGCCACAGCGACAACACCATCGCCGCGTACCAGCGCGACCTCCAGCGACTGGCCGAATTCGCCGCCAGCAAGGGAATCACGGAGGCGCGCGGAATCACGACTCCGATGCTGCGCCAGTTCGTGTTTCTGCTCAAGGATCTCGGACTCAGCGGCGCCACGATCCGGCGGAACATTTCGGCTGTTCGCACCTGGTACAGTTTCATGGTGGCGGAAGGGCTGGTCGAACGCGATCCCAGCGACCGCCTGGAAACGCCCAAGCGCTGGCGGACGCTGCCCGACGTGCTGTCGGAAGACGAGATGAACCGGTTGCTCGAAGCGCCACGGGTGGAGGAAAAACTGGCGTGGCGAGACCGCGCGCTCCTGGAGCTCGCGTACGGCGCCGGCCTCCGTGTCTCGGAGCTGTGCGATCTGTCAGTGACCGACCTGATGATCGCCGACGGGCTGGTTCGCGCGTTCGGCAAGGGCAAGAAAGAGCGCCTGGTGCCGATTGGCCGGACCGTGGTTTCGGCGGTCTCGGTATACCTCCATACCATCAGGCCCACGCTCGATCGCGGCACGACGCAGGGCAGACTGCTGCTTAATGCACGCGGCGAGCCACTCTCTCGCGTCGGGGCGTGGGGGATCGTGAAGCGCCGCGCACGCGAGGCCGGGATTACCAAGCGGGTGACTCCGCATACGCTGCGACATTCCTTCGCGACCCATCTCCTGGAAGGCGGTGCCGACCTGCGCGCCGTACAGGAGATGCTCGGACATGCGGACCTGTCCACCACGCAGATCTACACTCACGTCGACCGTGACTACCTTCGAACGGTGCATCACCGCTTCCACCCACGGGCCTGACCGACGATGCTGCTGATTCTCGACAATTACGACTCGTTCACCTTCAATCTCGTTCAGTACCTGGGTGAGCTTGGCACCGATCCCATGGTGGTTCGGAACGACCGGATCGGCGTGTCCGAGGCGCTGGCACTCGAGCCTGCCGCAATTGTCGTGTCTCCCGGCCCGTGTACGCCCGGCGAGGCAGGCATCGCCGTCGAACTCATCCGCGCCGCGGCTGTCGCCGGCGTGCCCGTCCTCGGTGTGTGCCTGGGCCACCAGGCGATCGCCGAAGCCTTTGGCGGCCGGGTCGTCCGGGCCAGGCGCCAAATGCACGGGAAAACGACCGACGTCGTTCACAACGGGGACGCCCTCTTTCGCGGCATCCCGTCGCCGGTCACCGCCATGCGGTACCATTCGCTGATCGTTGCGCCCGAGCGCCTCCCGGCTGACCTGGTGGTCACCGCGTGGTCCGGCGACCGACCGCGCGGGGAGGAGATCATGGCGCTCCGCCACCGGACCCATCCAGTCTGGGGGGTGCAATTCCATCCGGAGTCGGTCGGCACCGCGGCCGGCAAGCAGCTCCTGGTCAACTTTCTCCTGTTGTCGGGCATCGACAGGGATGAGAGGTGAGCAGGCCGAACCAATCCCCTCTTGCCCCTCGCCCATCACCCTTCTAATCAATTGTTTGTCAAGGGGTTAGCCCCATCGTGACGGGTCCGGCACGCATTTTGACACCGGGCCACCCACCAGATAGTTTGTATCGTGCCCGTCCTGCTCGTGGTACCCGCCCGCGTCGGCTCCACGCGACTCCCGATCAAACCGCTCCAGCCGCTCGGTGGGGCGCCACTAGTGGCCCGCGTGATCGAGCGCGCCCGGGAAGTTCCCGGCATCGACCGGCTCGTCCTGGCGACCGACTCGGAGCGAATTGCCGAGGCGGTAGCCGATTGGCGGGTTGAGACAATCCTCACCGCCGCCAGCCATGAGAGCGGCACTGATCGCGTCGCCGAGGTTGCGGGGCTCCCCGGGTTCGCCCACTACGACGTGGTCGTAAACCTCCAGGGAGACGAGCCATTCATGCCATCGGAGGCCGTCACCGGCGCAATCGAGCGGGTGCGCGGTGGCGATGCGATCGGGACCGCAGCGGCGCCCCTGGACGCGGCGCTTCGCCATGACCCGGCGCGCGTCAAGGTGGTTTGCGACTCCCGCGGCAGGGCCATGTACTTCTCCCGTGCGGCGATTCCCCACCTGCGGGATGCCGCCGACGCCGACGGCTCCAGATGGTGGCAGCATCTTGGCGTCTACGCGTACCGCCGCGAAGCATTGCTGGAGATCACGACGCTGCGGATCGGCGAGCTCGAGCGAAGCGAACGATTGGAGCAACTTCGAGCGCTGGCAGCCGGTTACCGGATCGGCGTCGCGCTGCTGGATGCGCCGGTGCCCCCCGGCATCGACACGGTGGATGACCTTGCCGCCGCCGAAGCGCGGTGGCGCGACCTCGCCGAGGTAACCCGATGAGCACACCGACCCGCACTACCAAGTTCATCTTCGTGACCGGCGGCGTGGTATCGTCGCTCGGGAAGGGCATCGCGGCGGCATCGCTCGGCCGGTTGCTGGTTGAACGCGGGCTCTCGGTCACGATGATGAAATTCGACCCGTACATCAACGTCGATCCCGGAACGATGTCGCCATTCCAGCACGGCGAGGTGTACGTCACGGACGACGGCGCGGAAACTGATCTCGACCTCGGACACTACGAGCGCTTCATTGACCGGTCGCTCGCGCAGCAGAACAACGTCACCACCGGACGCGTGTACCAGACCGTGATCAGCAAGGAACGCCGCGGCGAGTACAACGGCGGCACGGTCCAGGTCATCCCGCACATCACCGATGAGATCAAGTCGGCGTTGCGCCGCTCGGCGCCGGGCCACGACGTCGTGATCGTCGAAATCGGCGGCACCGTCGGCGACATTGAATCGCTCCCGTTCCTCGAGGCAATCCGGCAATTCCGCCAGGACGTCGGTCGCGAAAACGCGGTGTTCATCCACCTCACGCTGGTGCCGTTCATCGCCGCGGCCGGAGAGCTCAAGACCAAGCCCACGCAGCATTCGGTTCGCGACCTGATGCAGGTGGGTATCCAGCCGGACATGCTGATCTGCCGGAGCGAACGCCCGCTCAGCGCGGAGATCAAGCGCAAGATTGCGTTGTTCTGCAACGTGGACTTCACCGGCGTGATCGAGAGTCCCGACGTCAAGAGCATCTACGAGCTCCCGCTGCGGTTCTTCGAGCAGGGATTCGACCGTGAGATCTGCGCGCGCCTGCGACTGGAAACCCGGGAGCCGGATCTCTCCAGGTGGTCCACCATGGTCGAGCACATCCTGAACCCCGGTTCGCGCGTGCGCATCGCGGTGGTTGGCAAGTACACGGACCTGTCGGATGCCTACAAGTCGGTGGGCGAAGCGCTGCTGCACGGCGGCATCTCGCACGACGTCGGCGTGGACATCACCTGGATGTCGAGTGACCGGTTCGACCAGAGCTCCGCCCGCGAATTGCTGGCGGGATACGATGGCCTGCTCGTGCCGGGCGGTTTCGGCGAGCGCGGCATCGACGGAATGATCCAGGCCATCCAGCATGCCCGGGAAACGCAACTGCCGTTCTTCGGCATCTGCCTCGGGCTGCAGGTGGCCATCATCGAATTCGCGCGCAATGTGTGCGGCATGCACGACACCTCTTCCACGGAATTCGCCCCCGATTGCCCCGATCCGGTCATCGCGTTGATGGCATCACAGCGCGACGTGCAGGATCTCGGTGGTACCATGCGGCTCGGCGCCTACACGGCGCGCTTGCGCGAGGGCAGCAGGGCGGCGGTGGCCTACGGCACCAAGGAGATCTCGGAGCGCCACCGGCACCGCTGGGAAGTCAACAATGCCTATCGCGACGTACTTGCCGAGCACGGCATGCGCCTGTCGGGCCAATCGCCAGACGGCGGATTGGTGGAGATGATCGAGCTGCCGAACCATCCCTGGTTTCTCGGCTGCCAGTTCCATCCGGAACTCAAGTCGCGTCCGACGCGCCCGCATCCGCTCTTCGCCGCGTTCATCGGGGCCGCCGTGCAGCACCGGTCCGGCGAAGTCCCGGAGCCCCGCCGATCCTCCGCGCCGGCGGGCACCGTATCGTGACGAGCTGGCGGTTCGGACCCGGCCCATTCCTGATCGCCGGGCCGTGCGTCGTCGAAAACGACGAGATCATGCTGCGCATTGCGGAGCGGCTCGCCGACATCGGCACCCGCCACGACCTCCCGGTCTGCTTCAAGGCGTCGTTCGACAAGGCCAATCGCGCTCGCGCGGACGCGCCGCGCGGACCGGGTCTCGACGAGGGGCTCCGGGCGCTGGAGCGGGTTCGCGACGCGACCGGACTGCCGCTGTTGACCGATATTCATGAGTCGCAACAGGCGGGGGCGGTCGCCGACGTAGTCGATGTCATCCAGATTCCGGCGTTTCTCAGCCGGCAGACCGATCTGCTGCTGGCGGCGGGCCGGACGGGCAAGCCCGTCAACATCAAGAAAGGACAATGGCTTCAGGCCGAGGCGATGGCCGGTGCCGTGGCGAAGGTCCGCCAGGGCGGCTCCGTTGAAATCGCGGTGACCGAGCGCGGCACATTTTTCGGATATGGCGACCTCGTCGTCGATCATCGCAACTTCGCCCGGCTCCGCGACGCCACTGGTTGCCCGGCGGTATACGACGCGACGCACAGCGTGCAGCAGCCGGGTCAGGCGCCCGGCGGAGCCAGCGGGGGCCAGCGCGGGCACATTCCGGCCCTGCTCGCCGCGGCAGCCGCAGCCGGTGCGGACGGGTTCTTCATCGAGACGCATCCGGAGCCGGAGCGAGCCATGTCCGACGCCGCGACCCAATGGCCGCTCGACCGGCTCGAGTCGCTGCTCGAACGTACGCTCGCCGTCTGGCATGCGACGCGGGAGCAGGCCGGTGTTTGACGCGACGGTTGCGCGCCGGATTCGCCTGCTGGCCCTCGACGTCGACGGCGTGCTGACCGCCAACGACAGCTGGATCGGCGAGCTGGACGGGGTGCGGACCGAGTTCAAGCGCTTTGACATTCAGGACGGATTCGGCATCCGCCTGCTGCGCGGTGCGGGCATCGAGGTCGCGTGGGTGACCGGACGCGAATCGCCGTCCACCCTGCTGCGGGCGGCCGAGCTCGGCGTGACGACGGTCGTGACGGTTGCCCCCGACCAGAAAGTCAGGGCGTTCGAGGCGATCCTGGCCGAAAAGGGAATGGCGTGGGACGCCATCGCGTTCGTGGGTGACGACATCCCGGACCTGCCGGTGCTCGAGCGCGTCGGGCTTCCGATTGCGGTGGCCAATGCCCGCTCCGAGGTCAAGTCTGCTTGCCGCTACGTCACGGACGCGAGCGGCGGACACGGTGCCGTCCGCGAGGTCATCGATCGCCTCCTCAAGTCCCGGGGTGAATTCGACGACGCCGTCGCGCGATTTCTTGGCGGCGCGGCGGAGG
>Ga0070711_100000572_pt1 | contig 19224 bp, 10 predicted proteins | sample LARL53metaG_FD_65452 | JGI IMG/M metagenome (GOLD analysis project Ga0070711, IMG submission 65452) | Corn, switchgrass and miscanthus rhizosphere microbial communities from Kellogg Biological Station, Michigan, USA - LAR L5-3 metaG | ecosystem: Host-associated > Plants > Roots > Rhizosphere ... | reverse complement strand
TGTCGCCGAATAACAACAACTATGTGGACGCAGAGAAGATCGCAAATGTTCCGCTTAACGGACGCGATTTCAATTCGCTGCTGGCCATCACTCCGGGCGTGCAGCGTGCACCTGGCGGCGGATTTCTTGCCGTCAGCGTCAATGGTTCCCGTACCACTTCCAACAATTACTTTATCGACGGTCTTTATAACAACGACCGATACTACGGCGACTCCGCCATCAACGAGACCGGCATTTTGGGCATCCCCGCTGTCACTTTTCCTCCAGACGCGATTGAAGAATTGAGCGTGCAGGAAACGCCTTCGTCGGAATACGGGGTCAAGGGAGGAGCTCCGATTCTGATCAGCATGAAAAGCGGCACTAACACGTGGCACGGCGGGGCGACGTGGGTGAATCACAATGGCATCGGTGACGCGGACAATTATTTTGCCAACCACAATAGCGATAACTGTGCGTCGCCGGGAGAGTGCCGGCCCACCCCGATCCACAACAATCAGTTTCACGTAAACATTGGCGGGCCGATCGTAAAAGACAAAGCTTTCTTTTTCCTCTTTTATGAAGGACAGCGATACAAATCCGTCGCTACCGGCAGCAGGGCTGTGCCGAGCACTGGGGATGTGGCCGCCGCTGAAGCTGACATCGCGAGCAGTGGACTGACTATCGATCCGGTAGGGCAAACATTGCTGAATTATTTCCCCATCACTGCGAATGGCACGTTAATTCAACAGATTCCAACCACCGCCAGCAGCAACGAATTCGGCACGAAATTCGATTACAAGCTAGGCCAGCATCATTCGTTCGCGGTGCGTTATTTGCTCGGGGACAGTTTGCAGAGCGGCCCTCCCTTTGCGGGGCTTCAAGCAGGCGGAGGCCATCCAGCGGATCTCTTTAATTCGTTCGCCCCTTCGCGAGCACAGATGGCTGGCGTGAGCTGGACCTGGAACATAAGCAATAACAAGATTTTGGAGAGCCGGCTTGGCTACACCCGCTTCGCGCAGTTGCTCGGCGTGAACAATAAGGTCGATCCCAAGAGCTTGGGTATCGACACCGGACCACTGAGTCCGGCGGATTTCGGCGTGCCTTACGTTTACCTTTATCATCTCGGCTACGGCGGTTATATCGGTGGTGTGCAAGGATATCCTCTTACCACGCGGCCCGATCAGACTATCGATTGGTCGGAGCACTTCTCGTGGGTGAAAGGGAATCACACCATCAAGCTGGGTGGAAACTTCCAGCGCGCTTATACCAACAGCATCCGCAACGAAGCTCGTACGGGCCTGACGATGGGTTACTTCGAGAACTACACCGGAGCGTATTTACCCGGGGTGGCTGGAGACGTGGAAGAATTGTTATTAGGCAAAGCGGATTTTTCGAGCCGCAGCTTCGGCGATACTCACCGGCACATCACACAAAATTCCGTGGGGTTCTATGCCCAGGACGATTGGAAAATCAAACCCCGCTTCACTCTGAATTACGGTCTGCGCTACGAAATTAACGGGACCATGCGCGACACTAACAATAACGAGGCGGTATTTATTCCCCCCCCGGGTCCCGGCTTTGCGAAGGTGGGAACCGATATCGATGGAATTCATCATGTTGATTACAAAGATTTCGGCCCCCATGTCGGGTTTTCGTGGGACATATTTGGGAACAGCAGGGTGGCTCTGCGCGGCGGATACTCGCTGTCATATGACGTGGCGAATTTCGGTGCCCTAGCCAATCCATACAACTTCGCCCACGCAAGTACGGGAGTTTTCACACAGGTGAACCTCGGGTTCTTCAATCAGGCGAACACGGCTGCGAACGACCAGGACCTGACGGCTGCAGACAATACCCTGGGAAGCGGTTGTTTCGATCCCAACACCGGGGTCGGTTCCTACATTTGTTTTGACTCAGCTGTCGCCGGACCATTGTTTGGAACCAATCCGACTGGAACGCCGCCGTTCAACGCATTCTCAATCGTGCCGAATTTCAAGACTCCGAGATACCACAATTACAACCTCAGCTTGCAAAGTGAACTCTTCCACAACAACGTTCTGACGGTGACTTACTCAGGACAGCGTGGAAGCGACTTAATCATTTACAGCGACCTCAACGCTTCACCGATAGGGTCACCTTGCACCAGCCCGAGCGATTGCGACGCCTTCAGGCCGCTGGCATCTTCGTTCCCTGACCTGAGGCACGTGATTCAAGCCACTAACGCAGGGTCCTCGCAATACGACAGCCTGCAAGCATCCTTCAACCAGAGAAGTTGGCACGGCTTTGACACCCAGTACAACCTGACCTGGAGCAAGTGCTTCGATTACAACTCCGTCAATCGCGGCGGTGCTGGCGACTATCCGCAAATCAACAACGACAATCCGGTGGGCAGCACGGCCCTGGCTACCCCTAACTTCGCGGACTCTCGCGGATTGTGCGACCATGATGTTCGTTTGAACTTCAACGTCAGTGGTGTTTACGAGATTCCGGCCATCCCGCACCTTGGCCAAAGGTTGGGCAAAGGCTGGGCACTCAGCACTGTCTACACTGCGCTTAGCGGGCGTCCATTTGCGGCGATCTTGGGTGGTGGCAGCGAGAGTTCAGGGCAAGGCTTAGTGGGCAACAGTATTCGCGCCGCTTGGGATGGCACGCCGGTGCACTACAACACCCGCAATCCAGACGAGTACGTAATTGAAACTTATACGCAAGTCGGGCAGGCTGATCCCTGCGGCAATACATCCGGGGGATTGCCGCTCTCCCCGTTCTTCATCCCGTGTGCTGGTAATGTGGGTAATTCTCGTCGCGGACAGTTGATCGGTCCGGGACTCAGTCAGTGGGATATGTCTTTGTACAAGAGTACGAAGATTACCGAGAAGTTGAGTGTTGAACTTCGCTGGGAGGTTTACAACATTCTTAATCGGGCCAACTTTCACTACTTCCCCGACAACAACGTGCTCGGTAGCTGTACCACCGTGCTGGCTGGAGGCGCTTGCGATCCATCCGAACATGCTTTTGGGACTATGGTAAAAACCTCCGACGTGGCAGCAGGCAATCCAGTGATTGCTCAGGGTGGACCGAGAAACATGAATTTCAGTTTGAAGTTCACCTTCTAAGACTCGAGCGCTCAATGTAGACGAATTTCAGAGGGAGTCTGCCGTGGTAGACTCCCTTTTTCATTTCTATGGCAGTCCGCCGCCTGGCTTCATCCCTGCTGCTGGCTTCGCTATGCGCGTTCTGCGTCGCGGCGGCACAGCGCCCTGCGAATTCAGACCGCCACCCAAAGACTGCGCGGTCTCAGCGGAATTCATTGCCGTATCCCAATGTAATTGTGATCACGCTGGATACGACGCGCGCCGATCGCATGGGATTTCTCGGCTCAAGGCGCGGGTTGACTCCCCACCTGGACGCCATGGCTCAGCAAGCAGTAGTTTTCACGCGAGCGTATTCACACGTTCCCCTTACCACAGCCTCCCACACCACGATTTTTACTGGGACCTATCCGCAGTTCAACCATGTCAACGATTTCGGCGTTCCGCTCTCGCCAAAACTGCCCTTCTTGCCTGACCTTCTACACCAGCATGGATATCAAACGGGTGCTTTTGTCGGATCGCTAATTCTCGATCCACTGGATGGCACCGCGCCTGGTTTCGACCGTGGTTTTGACGTTTACGACGCGGGCTTTCACCTGCGTCGTCATGGAGCAGATCGCTATCAAACCGTGGAGCGACGGGCCGAGGTCGTAGTGAAGCACGCCTTGGGCTGGCTCAGCCAGATACCCGACAAGCCGTTCTTTCTCTGGGTCCACCTGTACGACGCGCATGATCCATATGATCCTCCGCCGCCGTATAAAGAACGTTTTGCCGCGCAGCCCTACGATGGCGAGGTTGCGTATGCAGACGCCTGCATCGGCAAATTGCTGGACGCGCTACGCAAACACGGTCTTTACGATGAAACCCTTATCGCAGTGATGGCGGACCATGGTGAGTCGCTGGGAGCACACGGCGAAAATACTCACGGAGTATTTCTGTACGACGAGACCATCCACGTGCCTGTGCTGATCAAACTGCCGCTCAATCTGGCGGCGGGCCGGCGGATCGATGCCCTTGCCGGGTTGGTTGACATCGCGCCAACGATTCTTCATGCAGCGGGCATTGCGCCGCCTGTCGAGATGCAAGGGCAATCGTTGCTGGAGGCGATCAAGGCAGCTGCGAGTCCCGCAACTGGCCGGGCAAAAGAGGCTGCGGTTTCATTCGAGGATCGGCCGGCTTATGCCGAGACTGACTATCCACACCGAGCATTCGGTTGGAGCGCGCTTCGTGCCTTGCGATCCGGAAAATATTTATACATCCAGGCTCCAGACCGCGAACTCTACGATCAGGCAAGCGATCCGGGGGAGACTCATAATCTTGCCGATAATTCCAAGGCGGTTGCCGGAACGTTGGCATCCCAGCTCGTGGATTTTCGCAACAAGACCAGCCAGACCCTGCTCGGTCTTTCTAAGCCCGATCCGGAGCAGATGCAAAAATTACAGGCGCTAGGCTATGTGGGATCCGATGCGGCAGCGCCAGATCAAAAAGCGCTCGAAGGGGTCGATCCCAAGGCTCGCATCGAAATCTCGAATTTGTTGCACGATGCGATGTTTGATGTTGAAGACGCTCGCTACGAGCAGGCAATTCCCTTGCTGCAACGCGCGCTCACAGTGCAGCCGGACATGCCCGTCGCCAATCTGCAATACGGATTGGCCCTGGCGAGGCTTAATCATTTCGAGCAAGCGCTCGCGCCATTGCGGAAAGCAGTAAGTTTGCAGCCTGATAATGGCATGGGGCACTATGAATTGGGGCTGGCGTTGTTTCAGACAGGAGATTGGAAGGGGGCTGCGCCCGAGTTCGAAGCTGCCGTAGCGCGCGCTCCGCGCTGGGCAGACGCTCATTTCTCTCTCGCGGCTGTTTATGCGCGCATCGAACGCCTGCCCGACGCAATGACTGAACTGGACAATACGCTCAGCCTCGCACCCGATCATTACCGGGCAAACCTATTGCGTGGACGAATACTCGCCCTGCAGGGCAATCCGCTCGGCGGCCTTAATAATTTGGAGAGGGCGACGCAGATTCAACCTGATTCAAAAGAAGCGCATCTCTTTCTTGCCGAAGCGTACGCGCAGTTGGGGCGGATCGCTGATGCTCAGAGTGAGCGAGCAGTGGCGCAAAAACTCGATGGATCGGGAGCGCGGTGACCGGAAGAAGCAAACCTAAGAGCTAATCTTAAATCGTTACTCATTCTCCTCGGCACCGCTGAGCGGTATCTCCCAGGCAGTACTGATCTCTTTTTATCAGCTTAATCGAAGGCCTTTCTGGACGTACGGTCCTTCAGCGGAAAACGACACTGGCGAGAAGGATTACTACCGGGTAACACTCCAGCGTATAGCGGGGTTCGGGATTTTCCAGCGTGCCCAAGAACAACGAACGCAAAATTACAAACAAGAGCGGCAATCCCAAATATGAGATGTCCCGTACCTTCACCAATCCGGCGATTGCCAGACCGATGTAGGCAAGACCAATGATGCCGAGTGTAACCGCAAGTGCTGACCATTTTGGATCGTCATTAAATTCCCACCACCTGGTATCGGATGGCATCGTTTCTGTTCGAGGGCGAAGCCACATGTCCGCAATCCGCAAAAATGGCAACCAAAGATAGTAGCGAAGGGGGGCGGCTCGAGTACGTTCATCGGCCAGAGCGGCGAATCGGGCGTCTAGATCCGGAGTGACGTGAACGACCTCGTTGTAATCTGAGAGCAGAGCCGTTGTCGTCTCGCGTTGCGCTTCGGAATCAAAGGCGCGCGCGGGAAGTTTTTCAGCATCGACTTCTTGCCCGGGCACGGCCCAGTAAATTTCCTCGACCGAAGCGTAGTCGGCGATCCACGTTTTTACCCAGCGATTAAACCCGGTTGGGACAAACTCATCTTCTTCGTTGGCGTAGCGAGGGGCGAGCGGCTGAAAGCGATGCAATGTATGTAAATTGCGCAATGTCCATGGCAACAGCGGCATCAGAGAGAGTGCTCCGACGATTAACCCTGCACGAACCAGACATCTTGCCGAAAAAGAGCCTGCCACTGGCGCCAGCGTTCCCGTTTCTCTTTGCTTAAAGCACCTATGAACGAGCAAGACAAAGAAATAAGCTTCGATCGTCAGCAGCAGCAATCCACCATCAGGCCGCAAAAGGATTGCGCCGCCGATTGCCATTCCACATCCGATCCAGAGAAGCACCGTAGCGGTGTTCATTACCGCGGCGATGGCAAGGTCCAATGCCAGGGCGGTAAAGAAAATCTCCAAAGTCTCGGTGAGTGCAGCGGCAGCATAACTTGCTAGGAATGGACACAAAGCCGCCAACAGGAAGGCCGCCTTGCCCGCTTTTTCGGAAACCAATCGTCGCGCGATATCCGCGATCAGGAAGCAGGTGGCGACATCAAAGAACATTTGCAATACCAAGACTGCACGGTAGTGTTCCATTCCAAAGATCGCAAACACCGCGGCCAGCAATGCCGGATAACCGGGCAATCGAATGTAAGTCGCGGAAATCTCGTCCGGCCCGCTGAGCCCGTAAACGCCATGTTGCAACCAATTCTTGGCGATGTCGCCATAGACGAACGAGTCCGTCGTCACTGCGGGAAAACGGAAAACGAAGAGAAGGCGCAGCCCGAAGGCAGCGAGGGTTGCATACAGAAAAAAGCGGAGATTTTGGCGCACAAGGTGGCGCACTTTTAGACTATACCTCACCCCGTAGCAAGCTTTGCCATGCTTCCGCGAGAGTGTGTTGAGCTTGCAAATCTCCTTACCGCCGGGTTTGACCGCTCGTACACCTCAGCTTAGGATAAATAACACCACTATTCATGGCGCAACCGGTTTTTTACGATCCCCGCAAAGCCCGATGGAAGCGAATCCGCCTGGCATTTGACGTGATCGGTGTGAGCATCACACTGCTGGTAATTTTTTTCGCTTACACCGGGTTGCGCAGTCAGCCTCTCCCGGACCTTCTGCTGCCCGCGCAGAAGCGTCCATACCATGCCTTGAAAGAAAAAGAAAAAGAAAGGGCAAGAGAGCGGCGAAAGCTGGCGACTTTCCACCGCAGCCATCGCAAGTCGAAATTTGCGCCCTCGCAAGTAAGACTAAACGCGGAAGAAGGTATCCGCGCGGGCTTTTACGTACCCTATGACGCCGCTAGCTTCTCTTCATTGCGCGAATACGCCCGTCAGATTGATCTGTTATTTCCCGACTGGCTTCACATCATCACTCCAGATGGTCGATTGCAAGGTATCGACGAACAAACCAACAAATTCTTTGATGTAGTGCAGCCAGATTCGTCCGTTCGCTCCGTGGACGACAAAGTGATGCCATTCCTGAAGGCGGAAGAGACTGGCATGGAAGTTTTTCCCATGGTGAACAATTTCGATGGCGCGGATTGGGTGGACATTGCCGATTTCATGAATGATCCCCATGCTCGCGCTCACTTTCGCGAGCAACTCTCCGCCTTCTTGGTCACCGACAAATATCACGGCCTGATGATCGACTTTGAAACATTCGCCAAAAAGGGCCAGGCTGGTTACATAGCTCTATTGCACGAACTGTCCGCCGATTTGCATGCCAAGGGCATGAAGCTTTATGTAAGCGTCCAGGCGCGGAATTCAGACTACAACTACGCTGCCATCGCCGCCCACGTGGATGGCGTCGTGTTAATGAATTATGACGAACACTATCCGTCGCCCGGCTTGGCGGGTCCAGTAGCCTCACAAGACTGGTTTATCGAGAATCTGAAAGCAGCGGTCAAAGTGATTCCGCGGGAGAAGCTAATCTCGGCCATCGGAAATTATGGATATGACTGGGTGAAGAAGCCGAAGTCTGGAGCGTTACCGCCGGGCGTGAAAGATACTAACGTTTCAGTGCAAGACGCCTGGCTGGCGGCACGCGACTCGGATGCCGACGTCGATTTTGACGGTGACAGTCTCAACCCTCACGTTACCTACGTTGACGAGCACGAACTCCAACACGACATCTGGTTCCTTGACGCTGTCACCGCCCTGAATCAAATGCGCGCCGCTCAATCCCTTGGGATACAGACTTTCGCGCTCTGGCGGCTGGGGTCGGAAGATCGGTCCCTGTGGCGGGTTTGGGATATGCCCGGCGAGGCTGGAGCAGAAAACAAATTGAAAGATGTCCCGCCCGGCCAGGATGTGGACATGGAGGGCAATGGCGAGATTCTACGTATCGAGGCGCGCCCTTCCGACGGACAACGCTCGATCACCCGGGACAACACGACGGGTTTAATCACTGATCAGAGTTTCGACTCGCTGCCCGAGCCCTACCGCGTGGCGCGGTATGGCTCGAGTCCGGACAAAATGGCCATCACTTTCGACGACGGTCCTGATCCAGAGTGGACACCGAAGATTCTGGATGTGCTCAAACGGGATCAGGCGCCTGCGGCGTTTTTTCTGATCGGAATTCAGGCCGATAAGTTTTCCGACGTGACCAAGCGTATCTACCGCGAAGGGCACGAAATCGGCAGTCACACGTTTACCCATCCCGACATCAGCAATATTTCTCGCGGCTTCATGCGGGCGGTCGAGCTCAATCTGACAGAGCAATTGTTTGCCAGTTTGCTGGGGATGCGCACCATCTTATTCCGTCCGCCATATTCAATTGACGCCGAGCCTGACACCGAGGACCAGGTGCGTCCGCTGGAAAGCACGCAGGACATGGGATACATCACGGTCGGGGACAAGATCGATCCTAACGATTGGCGCGACGATCCGCGGCGCAGTGCCGATCAGATTGCGGCCGACGTGATCGCCCATCTTCCCCCGTGTGCGCCAAACGACACTCGATGCGGCAACATCATTTTGCTCCACGATGGTGGAGGCGATCGCGAACAGACAGTTCTTGCGTTGCCCAAAATTATCGCGGGTATCCGGGACAAGGGGTTGCAGATTGTTCCGCTCTCCCAGTTGCTGGGCCGCACCCGCGCGGAAGTGATGCCCCCCATCCCTGCGAATCAGCGCTGGACAGCACGGTTGAACATGTTCGGTTTTGCCATGTTTCCTCTCGTGTTCAACGCAATGACATGGATATTTTTTGTCGGCGACGTACTGATGACTGGGCGGCTGCTTTTTATCGGGGCGTTCGCCATTTTCGATCGATTGTGGCCGAAAAGTTACGGAACTGCAGCGCAAGCTAAATCCTATCTCCCCCGGATTGCGGTTCTAATTCCCGCGTACAACGAAGAGAAGGTGATTGAACGGACTATCCGCTCTGCATTAGTGGCCACTTATCCGAATACTCGCGTGATTGTGATTGACGACGGTTCAAGCGACAAGACATTGGAAGTTGCGCGGACGGCATTCGCCGAGGAAGAAGCGAGTGGCAAAGTTTTGATTCTGACCAAACCGAATTCCGGGAAGGCGGATGCGCTTAACTGGGGTCTCGAACATTTGAACGATGAAGAGATCTTTGTCGGAATTGATGCCGACACAGTGATTGCAAAGGACGCTTTCTCCCGTTTAGTGCCGCACTTTCTGAATGCAAGAGTCGGCGCCGTAGCAGGTAATGCCAAAGTCGGCAACCGGATTAATCTTTGGACACGCTGGCAGGCGCTGGAGTACATCACCAGTCAGAATTTCGAACGACGTGCTCTGAACACCATGGGAGCGGTCAGTGTGGTGCCGGGCGCGATCGGCGCCTGGCGTGTTTCCGCGGTCCGCGAAGCCGGCGGCTTCCATACCGATACGGTGGCCGAGGATGCGGACCTTACCATGGCTTTGCTTAAGCTCGAATATCGTGTCGAGTATGAAGATCTGGCGCTGGCTTACACCGAGGCTCCGGTAAACGCTCGCGGTTTGATGCGTCAGCGATTCCGCTGGTCGTTTGGGATTTTGCAAGCAATTTGGAAGCATCGCGCGGTGTTTGCCCGCGAGGGGGTGCTAGGTTGGATTGCGTTGCCGAACATTGCGATCTTTCAGGTGCTACTGCCGCTGGTATCTCCATTCATTGACATCATGTTTTCGGTGGGAACGATTTGGTATTTTATTCAGCGCTCGTATCACCCGGAATCAACCGACCCTGCCAGTTTTCAAAGGTTGTTCGTTTTCTTCGTGGCCTTCCTGGTGATGGATTTCCTGGCTTCAGCGGTTGCCTTCGCCCTGGAACGGAGGCTCCCGGAAGCTCCCGAGGATCCCTGGTTGCTCAGCCAAGTTTGGTTGCAGCGCTTCGCTTACCGGCAATTGTTTTCGATTGTATTGCTGAAAACTCTCAAGCGCGCTGCCGAGGGTCAACGTTTCGCCTGGGACAAACTTGAACGTACCGCCGCCATGAGTTACAAGCCTGCGGAAAATCCGGAGTCGGTTAAGGTACCGTAGGGATAACCAGAATTCTCTACATGAACATGTTCTTGTCTCGGAGTTTGACGTCATTTGACCATGGGGCGAGCGGTGATTCGAATCAACTTTACTGCCAGCGGGCAACGGTATTGGTCCGCAGGCAGCAGATCTTCTAACTTCTTGAATCCATTGTGTCTGGTAGGCCTGGAGGTACCAAAAATCGAGCGTGACGTGGTGCTACAATTATGGATTACATACAGCCGACGCGACCAATCCTGTGTTCCGGCCATCAATATGTTCTCGAGACGCGACCATTCAGCGATCAATTGATTGAGGTGCAATCATGGCAACCCTTGAAGCCCCCGCCCGCCCACGGGCCAGTCTGCACGACGGCCCGTTCGTAAACGAACCACTTACCGACTTCAGCAGGACGGAAAATGCGCGCCAGATGCGCGCCGCCATCGAAAAGGTTCGTGGGCAACTGGGTCGCGAATACGATCTGATCATCGGCGGAAAACGGATCCACACCGGGGACAAGATTAAATCAATTAATCCGGCAAAGCCTTCTCAGGTTGTGGGACTGCATCAGAAGGCAGGCAAAGAGCACGTCGAGCCTGCGATGCAAGCTGCCCTGCATGCCTTTGCGGGGTGGAGCCGCACTTCATTCGAAGAGCGGGCCAGTCTATTGTTTCGAGTGGGCGACCGTCTGCGCGAACGCAAATTTGAATTCTGTGCCTGGCTGGTCTTTGAAGTGAGCAAGAATTGGGCGGAAGCGGACGCCGATATCGCTGAGACGATAGATTTCTGCGAGTACTATTCTCGCGAAGCTCTGCGTCTGTCGCAGACCGAGCTTCCGGTGCAGATGCCCGCAGAACGGGACACTCTGATGTACGTCCCACTGGGCGTGGGTGCCGTGATCCCGCCGTGGAATTTTCCTTGCGCCATCATGGCCGGTATGACACTGGCCTCGATTGTGAGCGGCAATACGGTGATTCTCAAACCGTCGAGCGATTCTCCTACCATCGCTGCAAAATTCGTGGAACTACTAGAAGAGTGCGGCATGCCGGAAGGAGTGGTGAATTTTTGCCCTGGCGCCGGCGCTAGCTTCGGCAATGCGGTGGTTGCACATTCTAAAACGCGGTACGTCGCGTTTACCGGTTCGCGTGAAGTGGGTCTCGACATCAACAAGAGTGCAGCTACCCACGCACCGGGCCAACTCTGGATCAAACGCACAATTCTTGAAATGGGCGGTAAGGATGCCATTATCGTGGACGCGGATGCCGACGTCGACTCTGCTGTCGAAGGCGTGGCCCAGGCCGCATTCGGATTCCAAGGCCAGAAGTGCTCTGCCTGTTCCCGCGCCATTGTTGACGAGCGAATCTATGACAAATTCCTGGAAAAACTGAAAGCTCGTGTAGAGAAAATCACCGTCGGAGATCCCGCGGAAAATGCCAACATGGGTGCCGTGATCAACGAGGGTTCGATGAAGTCGATTCTCGAATACATCGAAATCGGAAAGAGAGATGGCCGCCTTCTCACTGGTGGAGGCCCGGCGACAAGTGCTGGTGAAGGATTCTTTTTGCAGCCTACCGTGATCGCTGATATTCCTGCCAGATCGCGGCTGGAACAGGAAGAAGTGTTTGGGCCGTTGCTGGCTGTGATCAAGTCGAAAAATTACGATCAGGCGCTTGAGATTGCCAATGACACAGAATTTGGACTTACGGGCGCCGTATACACGAAGTCGCGCGACAAGATCGATCGCGCGATTCAAGAGTTCCACGTCGGCAATCTCTACATCAACCGCAAGTGCACGGGCGCGACAGTCGGTGCGCATCCCTTTGGCGGGTTCAACATGTCGGGAACCGATTCAAAGTCGGGTGGCCCGGATTATTTGTATCTGTTTACCCAGGGCAAGGCGGTCGGCGAGAAAATAATAAAATAGAAACGTCGGTTGCTATATCTAGGCTAAGTCAGAACCCCAGCGGCAAAAAATGCTCTGCAGCACTTGGAGCGTCAGTTTGCGCTAATGACATACCATTTCATCAGGCAACCAATTGCTTTTAACACGACTGTAACAAAGCCGTGCCTTCGCGATCCCAAACTTCAATTTAGATTCATTTAATTATGTCGGCCTTCGCGAAAAGGTTTTATGGCGATGATCGAAAATTGCTATTGGACAAGGCTCGCACCCTCTCCTATCGTTAAAAACATGGCCACCTCACTAACAATTGACGACTCATCTGTAGATTTTCTTCATGAGCTTGGCACTCGTATGGCGTCGGCGGACGCTCTGCACGAGGTGCTGGCACGCGTTGTGGATTTTGCCTCCGCGTTAGTTAAGTGCGATTCATGCTTAATTTATGTGTTGGAGGAACAAGAGTTATTACTTCGAGCTTCCCGGAATCCGCATCCCGATGTGGTGGACAGACTGAGGCTGAGAGTCGGAGAGGGCATTACAGGCTGGGTCGCAGAACATCGTGAACCGGTTGCTGTATCTAAAAATGCTTCCCAGGATCCCCGCTTTCAGTTCTTCCACGAATTACCTGAGGACACCTATGAAGCATTTATGTCGGTGCCCTTAATGTCGCGCGGGCGCGTGGTGGGCGTCATAAATGTTCAGCATCGGCGTCCCCATATTTACAACCAGAAGGAGATCAAGCTGATTTCGACCGTCGGTTTTCTGGTGGGAGCGGAAATTGAAATGGCCCGGTTAGAAACCGAGAACACGCATCTCTCGCAAAAGCTCGCGACTCGAAAGATTGTTGAGCGCGCCAAAGGCATTCTGCAGCGCGATCTGTCAATTGATGAAGAGCAGGCTTATCTCGCGTTGCAACGGCAGAGCCGGCAGACACGGAAGTCGATGCATGAAGTTGCGGAAGCCGTGGTGGTTACAGATGAGTTGCGGCGCAGTTCTCGAACAAATTAGCATAGAAAAATGCGGAAGCAGTTTCCACTAGTCCACTTCCGCATAATTGTTTACTTGCCTGAGTGAGAATACATGGCATTCAGCCCGTTTTCACTCGCGGGCAATCTGATCTTGCGATCTGTGTAGTGCAAGCTTACCCCCAGGTCTGCTAAATACAACTCACTGACGAACAATGTTCCGCTGCCGGTGTGAGCGAGAACGAGCCGGCTGCTGCCGCTCGGTTGTTCTTGGGAGACTGCTTGCGGCAGCAGCATGGCGGTTTGCGAGCCGTCGGTGTTGCGCACGACTAATTTTGCGGGCATGACCGGCGATTGCAGCGCGAAGGAATAGGATCCAGCCGGCAGTACCACCATACCCCAGCGGGTTTCGTGAGTGAGAGTGAATGTTCCGTTGGTCGCGGACTGTGCATAAGCCGATGCCATTGACAGAGCGGCTACGCCGATAGCCAGAGTGAACAAATTGGAAAGCATCGAGCTGCGAATTGATCTCATCAACTGATCTCCTTTGTAGTTGTCGCACACACCGGCACCAGCGCGGAGCACCGACGCTTACGAGAATTTTGGTTGGGACAACGAGGTCAGGAATGAACTGTTTGGAACTACGAGGACCGAAGAACGAACTTCAAAGTTCGCAGCACAGGCGTTTGCGGTTTAGATCAAACTGTTGGACACTGATATTCTGTGGGCGGCAGCCGCCAAAGTCCAACTCAAAAAATAAATTAAAGGTATCGGAGGTCCAGGCTAAAGTGCAGTGCTCGAGCTACACTCTGCGGAAGGGCTGAGGGCAGTATCTCTACCTTAGGTTTGTTACCTAATGCAAAAAGGCCGCCAATGGCGGCCTTTTTAATTACTTGAACTTTTTACGACGTAATCCCCGCCCCTGCCTGTGGGATGGCCGCGGCTGCGGTGGCTGCCGCCGCTTCATTCAAAATCCGGTGATGGATTGTGAACAACGCCAATTCCAACCGGTCGGAGACGCCAATCTTGTCGTATACGTTGCGTAGATAATTCTTAATTACCTGTTCGGTAGTGCCCAACTGCGAAGCGATCTCCTTGTTCTTGTAGCCCTGAACGATCAGTGCGACGATGCGCAATTCCTTCGCGGTCAATCGGTCCCGCACTCGCAGCCCAACCATGTCATTTTCGGTCAATTCGCTGGGGACTGCGATGTCCTGTACCCAGTTCTCGCCTCGAGCCACTTTGCGAACACAGTCCACTAGGGCTGCACTGGTCACATTGCGATAAACCACGCCGTGAGCGCCGGCACCCATGTAACGTTGTGCGCTTTCGCCGGTATCCGCTAAAACAACAACTCGGGTTTTGGCTTTGTCGGCAGCCTGCAAGATGCCAGGAAAATCGGAATGGAATCCGCCAGCCACGACTAACACGGCAGCGCGAAATTTATCCAGGGCCATGAACATCTGCTCCTGGGTTTGAGCCTGCGCGACGATGCGCATTTCATCTTCGACCGCCAATACCTTGGCGATTCCCGCGCGAAAAATGGCTTGATTGTCAGCCAGAATCAATTTGAGCATGCTTTAAGCTCCTCGCCTCTAGTGGCGAACGAAATCGTAGGAGTCAATCACGCAGGCCACGCCGCGCGCCTCCGTGGGACCGCCAGCGGGTTCGTCCGTGCGTACAACCCGGCCCCGGCACTGGATGACTACGCCTTCTTTGGCGCCGGTCATTTCCGGCGGCAAAGTAATTTCGAACTCAACGGTCGAGCCGATATCAAGAGCCGCGTCAGACCGGATATAAACTCCGGCGGCGCTCAGATCTCCAGTAACTCCGGTATGCTCGCCGTCTTGTTCAGACTTGTGAATCTTGATCGGCAATTCCAGGGGGAAGCGTTTCCCCGTCCGCGCATCGGACACAAGACCTCCTCAGCTTCTACCCACTTTATGCCTGCGAAACCCGGTTTCGAGCGGATCTCACGAACGAATACTCAAACGATGTGCTTGCGCGGTTATATCATGGATTACGCTTCCCGCAAAAGCCCGATCACCGCGCCGCTAGGGGTAGGAACTTGGTTCCCCCGTAGTGCGAACCTATGATTCGGCCGGCTTTACAGGTGGTTACCCTCCCCAACCCCGGATATTGAACTCTCTGCAGGACCTTATGGATGTGAGGCAGCCGGCAAAAACATAACACTCCAGACTATTACCGCTGGTTGTAAAGCAACTTTTCGGCGGGGACAGCAACAAAGGATAGTGCAAGGAACGGTTCGGTGGAGTTTCGTCGCTTGGCTGTCGCTGGGAGCAACAGCCCCTAGTCAGGCTCAACCCCCTCGGTTCAGTCGTACGATAATAACGGTACGTACCGCCCGATCAGTGCAGAACAGCGATTAGTGTGGATTGAAAAGAGCACGCTCGGCGCGCAGAGCCTAACGGCTGGCGTTTTCATCGCAGGCTTGGCAACTGCAATAAAGCCGGTGGCAACTTTCTTTCAAACGCCTGGCGAGCCGATAGTGCATCGACGACAAGCGCCGCTTGTTTAGGGACAACTCTGGGTTTTGTCCTCCGCATGAAAAGCAATGCTTTTGCCGAATTTTGGCCCGACGCCCGCCAGTACTTGTTACACAGGAGACATTCATGTAGAGCCTGTGAAGTCTGAGTAGAAAACCCACATATGATCGATACAATCTCGTCCGGAGCAATTCATGGGCAGGCAGCGCAACCAAGTAAGCGTGCAAAAAGTCATAGTTTGCTTCGTCGCCACGTTGTTCCTGCCAACCACCCTTGCCTACGGTCAAACACCCCCCCGAGAACATAGTGGCGCGGTTTCCCAACACCAGAAAATATATCCTCCGATCACGGGCCACGAGCGATTGCGGTGGGTGGTGAAGAGCACCATCGGTGCGCGGACTCTGTCCGCAGGTTTTTTCACCGCGGGCTTCGGAACCGGTCTGAATCGGCCGAAAGAGTACGGCCCTCATTGGGATGGGTTCGGGAAACGTTACGGGATGCGCCTGACCGGAGTGGCCACCGGCAACGCCATGGAAGCGGGGCTGGGCTCGTTGTGGGGCGAAGATCCCCGCTATTTCCGAGCCACAGGCGAGCCTATGAAGGGACGCATTAAAAATGTAATCGTGATGACGTTCCTGGCCCGCCGGGGGGACGCAACACGGGCGCCCGCTTACGCCCGCTACGCGGGTAATGTGGGCAACAACTTTTTATCAAATACATGGCGCGCCGACAGTGAAGCCACCGCAAGCAACGCATACTTACGGATTTTACTGGGTTTCGCGGGCAGGATGGGTGTCAATGCGTTTGAGGAGTTTTGGCCTGATGCTCGTAAGTATGTGTTTCGCAAGAGGCATTAGACTGCAGTTCGACGCTGCCGTGGACGTTTTTTCAGGCCCTCTCGTGGGTGCGTGGCTGTGTCGAGAGAGAAGAAGATACACCGAAAAGAAAACCGCAAAGCGCACGCCGCCGGAGTTCAGTTGACGACTGCCCGATACTCAGAAAGCGCTGCCACCACCTCCGCCGAACCCGCCACCTGAGAAGCCACCGCCCCCGCCACCCCCAAAACCGGAGCCACTGGAACTTGATCGCGGTGCAGAGACGAATACCTGGTGCATGTCCGTTGCCATATTGTGCATCGAACTGGAGAAAAACACGGGGTTGAAGCCAGTCATCCCGTTGGGCGAGACATACCAGCTTGGCGGGCTCTGGATGATTCCGGCAAAAGCCTGTGCCCAGTGATGCTCGACGCCCAGAGCCATCGCATAGGGCAAGAACTTTTCAAATGTTTCGGGGGGCATTCGCCTCAGGCGGTCAACATCCACGCGGTTCATGAATTCCTGAAAACCGAGTACAGCGATACGGGTGCGGCCTCCCTGAATTGTTCTCGCCGACATCTCCCGAGCAAACAGCCACCAGATCACCAGCGAAATTGCGCCACAAACAACCAGCAGAAGGATCGAATTGAACATGGCCTGATATCCCAGAAAGGGTGCGGCGATAAATGCCAGAGCGATCAATACTGCAGCGCCTACGCTGTATCCATTCGCTGAATCGGGATCGAGAAGATACATACCCTTGTTTTTCAGCGCGGTCTTAATGTCTTGCTGGATGACGGGGATCGCGGTATAGAAGCGATTCTTCAAACTGGATAACCGAGTCTGCTCCGCGCCGGTGAAAATATTTTCAAGCATCACCTGCTCGTGAGGGGCCAGGTTTCCCCATTCTCCTCGCGGTTTGAGCGAATGAAAAATGTAATCTTTCGAATGGAAGATAAGAAGGTTGGTTTCGATTGTCTCTTCTATCTTCACGTATCCCCGTACCGCCAGATCTACGATCGTCGAAGTGATGTCACGAGGATGAACTTTGTCGTCGAGCAGCGCGCCGGTCTCTGCCGGGGACATGCCTGGCGGTGGTTCGTACATAGGCGCCACCGAGCGTCCGGGATCGGGGTCGCGACCTTTATTCCACCAAAGCGCGAACATTACTCCGAAAGTGACAAACGGCAGGAACACGACGGGATTGCTACCGAGAAACCAAAAGAATCGGGCAATTGGGCCCGGCTCCTTCAAAATCCCTTTGGGCATGAAGATGTCGATCGTCATGCCGCCGCGCATGGGCAAAGGATTTTTAGTTTCGAAAACGGCGTTCGCTCCACCGATTTCAGAAGTCGCGTCGCGTTGCGCCGATCCGTATGCCCCGGTAAAAGCCTGCGCCCTCAGCTTGCCGGCTGCGTTTTCTGGTAAATAAACGTGCGCCTGGGCGTGGTCGATGGGCACCGGCCAGTCGTTGCCGGTCACGTTCCAGTAAAATTCGTCGTGATCCTCGAAATAGCGAATACCATTGCGGACGAGATAGTCGATCTCCACTGTGCGCGTAGTATCCACGGCGTTCGGGATGTAAATTTTCAGATCGCGATAACCGCTGGAAATCTTGGATTCGTATTTCAGCTTGCTGCCTGCGCCGTCGGTAACGGCACTGATGTTCAGAAACAAAGTGTAGTTTGTCCCTCGTAGGCCGGGGTATTCGACCGGAATCGTGCGATGAATCCCGTGCCACTGACCGATGAAGACGAGGTTGATGTGCTCCTTCACCATCGCTGAACCGTTAGGCTCAATATAGATATCGTCCTGAAAATCCGCGATGCGCCAGCTTTGGGCAAACATCGGGACACTTGCGTACAGCGCGCAGGTCACCAGAATAAGCGCTCGAGCGGTGCAGTGTTTTAGCAGGGCGATGGTCAAAGAACAACTCCGATTTTGAGTGCCGTGCCTTCGCCTTGCAATGCCGGTGTTCAAATGAGTCGAGGATTCGGCCACTGAGGTGCCTGCTTCGATATTTTCATCAGTCTGTTCAGCCGCTGGAGTCATTGAGTATCTAACGCGGATATTCGAGGTACCATCACCGATGGAAACCGCCATGCACCGGGCTTGTGCTTATATGGCGCTAAAATCCTACTCGCCGTTTCACCCCCCGAGCTTTCCACTTCGAAGAACTCGATTTCCAAAATCAAAACTTTACCGCTACTGGTTCACGGTCGGTTGCCGCCACTTCGAAGAACTGCCGTTGCTGGAAGCCAAACATACCCGCAAGAATATTGGTCGGGAAAGACTGAATCTTTGTATTCAGATCGCGCACGACCGCGTTGTAGTAGCGGCGCGCGTTCTGGATCGTGTCCTCGGTTTGATTGAGCGAACCCTGCAACTGGGTGAATTCTTCGGAAGCCTTCAGTTCAGGGTAGTTCTCGGCTACGGCAAACAAGCTCTTCATTGCCCCCGTCAGCTGATTTTCTGCTTCGGCTTTTTCGCCCGGTGTGGTGGCTTGCATCGCCTGTGATCTCAGTTTGGCGATGTTTTCGAACGTGCCTTTTTCGTGCGTGGCGTAGCCTTTCACCGTCTCGACCAGATTGGGGATCAGGTCATGCCGGCGTTTGAGTTGGACGTCGATATCGGACCAGGCGTTATCGCAGCGGACACGCAACTGGACCAGGCTGTT
>Ga0070711_100000570_pt1 | contig 19233 bp, 17 predicted proteins | sample LARL53metaG_FD_65452 | JGI IMG/M metagenome (GOLD analysis project Ga0070711, IMG submission 65452) | Corn, switchgrass and miscanthus rhizosphere microbial communities from Kellogg Biological Station, Michigan, USA - LAR L5-3 metaG | ecosystem: Host-associated > Plants > Roots > Rhizosphere ... | reverse complement strand
CGGAAGCTCTCAACTAAAGCCGAAACCAAGGTATTGTGAGATAAGCGCATGCGATCATTGCCATTGGAGGAACAACCCACACACACCATACCCAGAACCGGCAAAGGCGATCTGGCAAAAGCGCGGCAAGCAGGCCGATGACGAGGGCGCCGACTGCAGCGGAAGCAGTCCATCCGTACCAGTACATCTCGGGCGCGAGGAAATCCAGGACGGGATCGGCAACATCCCGAGAGCGATGCAGGCCGAGAAGGACGATGCCTTGCGCGGGATAAACGGTAAACAGCGCGAGCCCACGAGCGTGTGCAATAGCGTAGAAGAGCGCGAAAGCTGCTGCATAGGCAAATGCGAACCGGCGATATGCCGAAGCGGAAATTACCACCCGAAGCCTCCGATATTGTTCATGACGTGACCAACGAGGAAGGCCCACCAGACGATGAATGTAAGGAGCAAAGTCAGGGCAGTCCGTATCTGATAGCTGCGACCATCAACCGGTTGATGCCAACAGGACCAGTATGCGGGCAGCACACCCAAGCCTATGGCGGTGAAATCCTCCTTGAGATCAAAGAAACCCAATATATACCAATGGTGATCGCGTTCCAAACCTGGCTGAACGTCGACCTTGAAATACAGGTAGACGACCGCGCCGAGCAACCAGGAAATCAAATACAAGACGACGATAGCATTGGTGAAACCCGCACCTCGCACCGCGCGAAACCGACCGAAGAAAGAATACGGCTTGGCCCTGGGTGACGCGCATGTTGCCAATGTCTGATGCGTGATTGCACCGAGCAAGGACACCGCGACCAGGCCGTGCAAAATGAGAAGCGCTGTCGCCACAGGTTGCCGCCCAGCGCTTCTATGAGAACAATGCCTCGGTTGCGAATGGCTCAGCCGATCCAGGCCGGTAACGCGTCAGGGTGAATTTTGTCTTCTCGCCCGGTGCAACATCGACCAGGACGTAGTTGTATTCTTCCTGCGGCGGCCTGCCCTTCCAATAGAGGTCGGAGGGATAGTTGCTGGGCACCTTGATGCTGGTGCGACCGGGAAGGATCGGGTCCTGCTCCGCCCCCCCGCCACCGAGAACCAGGTATTTCACGCCATCGACATCGTACATTTCGGTCGTATGCACGTGTCCGTTGAAGACGACGAGCTCCAAGTCCCCAGCGTAGGCCGCGATGGTCTTGTGGGGGTTATCAGGCTCCGGAATGGGACCGAGGCCGGCGCGGCAGAACACCGGATAGTGAAAGGTGACGAAGGCCTTTTTAATTCCCTTGGTTTTGGCGTCGTCCAGCCACTGTTGCAATTGCAGCATCTGCTCTGCGTATTTTGGCCGGTCCGCATCCCAGAGCGACGGTGAGCGATAATCGTACTTCCCACTCCACAGGAAGATAAATCTTATGTCGCGAAAGTCGAACTTGTAGATCAACCGCTCAGGTGTCACGCCGAAGTTCTTCAGATACGGCACCGCGGCAAGCGTCCCTTCAATTTTTGGATCGCCCCACACTTCGTGATTGCCCACCGACATGAACCACCGTCCTTCGAGCCCCGCGGCACGCATCTCGGTGTCCGGCGCCGGCAGCAGCTTGAGCATCGTGTCGTTGACGCGTTTCCAGTACGGACTGTCGCTGACAAGGCGGCCCTGATTGCCCCACCAGACGACATCGCCGCTATTGATCACAAATTTGGCGCGCCCGCCCTGCACGTGCTGCACGATTTCGCGAGAGACCCAGTCGCCGCCCTCGATTTGAAAGATTTCCCGATGTACTCCGGGAAGCAGTTTTACGTCTTCGACAGACGCACGCGTCACCCACCCCTGATCCACCGACAACGTCATGACCTCGCTCCGCGACATGAAGGGCATGACGACTTGGCTAAGCTCTTTGGTGGTGGGGTCGAAGATCAATTTCACGTCGCGTTTCACCACCTCTTCGGCGACCTTCTCCGGCATAACGAGGCCAAACATTTCAACGAATAACCCGACGAGGTCCGGACGGCCGTCTTTGACCGGCAGATACATCATGGGTCGCGAGTCGCCGCAGACCGCAAAGGAAAGGCCAGAACTTGCCTGTTGTGCCGCCGCGTTCTTTGCCGCCAGAAGCGAGGATAGCCCTGGCAGCATTGCGAGGCCCGAGAGCAGGCCCCTCCTGTTCAATCCGCCTTTTCGACGACCCGAGTTCGCGTCGCCAAAGACACGGTGCCCGTCCATCTGACCGCTCCATCCGTCTATTTCGCGCCATTTCGCCCTATGGGCGTTGCCCGCGTTGGGACGAACGCCGGACCGCCCGAGAGTGCCTGCAATCACGGGTAAGCAAACCATATTCGCGCGCTATGCAACTTCGGCAGATTAGGACCTTCCAAGTGCCGTTGCGTCGCATTGACCATTTGCTTGCTCCGATGTCCGAGTTGATGTGCGCCGTGACAATGCGGCGCTTTCCAGTGGACCATTCTGCCGCGATCGCGTCGAAGTCGCGATATGACGTTCGCCGAATGACGTCGAAAATGACGGCCGTCGCAGCGTGCGGTTCTTGCTCCGATCAGGTCACGTCCAGTAACAAGGCGAGAAGCGGCGTCGATCAAGGGAGGAAAGGAGGCGGCTCTTGAGCCGCCTCCAATTGCCTTGTCAAATGAGGCTCTACTGGCAGACATGCATCAGGCCATCATCGCCCTTGGACACCGTGCCGGGATTGCAGACAATTGCGCCGCGCGCCTTGTAGTCATCCCATCCGCTATAGCCGTAAAAGGGGCCATTGTCGTGGTACGCGGTCCACAAGGACCAAGGCGGAGCCGCGGCTGCGGTGGCTGGGGCGACATAGGCGGCCCGAGCTCCGTAAGGGCCACCTCCGTAGTAGCCCGTGCCCGTGTTATAAGGATTACCTCCCCATCCCCAGCCAGGTGAGGTGGCGGCACCGACGGCGGCGGCCGTGCCAGCCGATGCGGCTGCAATGCCGGCGTAGTCAACCGCCATCGGGCCTGAAATGCCGGCCGCGTCGTACCGGTACGCAGCCCGCCGGTTTTGCCGGCGTGCAACACCCGCAACGCTCACGGGAGTCAACGGACGGCCGACGCGCGCCTGAGCGCTCTCCACTGACAGCGAGACGCCGCGCTGTTCAGACCAGCTGAACGAGGGCAACGTAGCGCACGCGAAGGCCGAGGTTGCAATCGCAAATGTCCTCAAACTCATCTGGTTCATGGACGTTCTCCACTAACGCCTGCCCCTTCATAAGATGTGTGGTCGCTGTTGGAGCGGGCATTGCGCCAGATCAAGGGCCTTCAGCGGATCTGCCCGCTTTGGATGAGGCAGAAACGCTGACACATTGAAGACACTCTTGCTGGTCAGCGCGCTACTGCCAGGCACGCCAGGGTCCTCCGCTTCGAGCGTCAGCTATGGGTCGAGGGTCACGGGCCGAAAGTCTTACTTGGAGCAAATCTGGTCGGCACTACCTCAGACAACCGACATCGATTCCAGCCGCGAGGATTTTCAGTCGGGCACAGCAGCGGCCATTTCAAGCAAGCATAGAGCGAATCAGCTTGCCTTGCTGTGAGTCCTTAAGCACTCTTTGGCAAGGACGCCGAAGCATGAGGATGAAGCATGAGGATAATGACCGTAGCGTTCGCTCTCGGAACGGCCCTGGTGCTGTGCAATCTGGGGACGTCTGGTGCTGCAGCCCAAGCGCGGAAGGCCCAAGTCGTTCGTGAACCACGGGAGAGGCTTATCGTCACGGTGCCCGTGGTAAGACCGACGCCTTGGGATTACTATATTATTCCACGATATCGTTATCGCCCTCAGGACGACCGGGTCGATCCATACGGCCCGCCCGTAGTGCCGGTGGTGCGCATCGATGGAGGGTGGACATACTGGTGAAACAACAACCACGCCGATGAAGATTGCATTCTTGGAAATTGCATTCTTGGGAGATGTGGTGATCGGCGCCCGACGGACTCGGAAATGAATAGGAACGCCGAGATGCAGCCCCGCATCGTGATGGTGCGTTTTGGCCGAACACGGCATTCGCCTTCGGCCCATCGGCGCCTGGCTGGGCGGACCAGCCGGTCGCAACTCCTGCCGTGAGCTATGGTGCTCCTCATATCCCAGCTACCCATCGTGCTCTATTCGATGCGACTCGGCGCCCAAGAAATGTCAACACTGACCGTCGTCCTCCGTATCGTCGCCTTGCTCGCCTTTGCGGGACTCACGTTGTTGACAGTCAGCTGGTCTCGCGGACAAGCGAAGACGCGCGCACCCCAGGATCGTGGCAACCGCGCACCGTTGGTGGCGAACTTCACTGCTTTCGGCCTGTTGTTCCTTTCGCTTTTGATCTTTTCCAGTAGCGCCGCCGGTCTCATGGCCCTGCTGCTGGCCCTGTCAGGGTCCCTTCTTGCGCTAGCGGGCGCCGCCCTCGTCGTCTTTTGCCATGCCGAGCTTGGTGCCGCTTGGAGCTTCGCGCCCAAAGCGGATCAAGGCACCGGCCTGATCACAACCGGCCCGTATCGCCTGGTGCGACACCCCATTTATGTGGGCCTTGCACTGCTCGCCGTGGGCGAAGCGCTCGCCTTCGGCAGCTGGCCGGCTCTCTTTATTGCGCTGTCGGGGATCGTCCCGACCTTGGCTTGGCGCGCCCAGACCGAGGAGAAACTGCTCAGCCGTACATTCGGCGAGAGCTACAAGGTGTATCGACAGCGAACCAAGATGATCGTCCCGCACCTTTTCTAGACGCTGCCACGAAGTGTCGACTGACCATTACGCAATGAAAAGAATCCGGCGCGGCGACGCAACCTCTTCGTTTCGTGATGCGCCAGACGAGCGGGTGCCACCGACTCCAGACCTGCTCGACCTGGGCAGACAACAGGCCGGAGATACGTGACCAAGTGCTCTTCGTCGTACCGCTCGAGAGCTGGATCGGAAGCGCGAGATCGGCGACATCGGGATCGAGACGCTTCATAGGTGTTCTCGCGGTGACCGGGCGACTCATGGGACAGTCCGAAGGTCGCCAAACCAAGGCATTGTATCGGACCTCGGCCCGCCGGGGTGCGCTTTAGAGCTGGCTTTCTATCCTTGCCAGTAGATTGGTGAGAAACTCGAGTCTTCGCAGGACTCGTTCGGCGCCGCAACCTTCACAAACGGCTTGTGCAACTTCCTCCGTGACGAGGTCAATCTGCGATTTGATGGATTGGATGATCTCCCGACGCTCCTTCGGGGACATGGCGCTCCCTCATGTAGGAGTGCGACGACCGGCTTCTCCAACAGCACGTCTACAGCGCACAATGGCCCGGCATCACAGGGGGGGACTCGCCGGGCCATCGCCTCTGCTGCTCTCTCGTGGGCGACTACGTGGGGTTGGTCGCAACACCCGCGATCAGCTACACAATCAGAGCATGTTTCTTTCTGGTGTCAACATCTTTTCGTTGTATGCTACTGCAGAGTTAACCGCTCCGCTCTCTTGAGCTGGAGCACCTGATGGAGTGAAGCATCACGAGACTGATCAGGACAGCAGCTCGGTCGCCAGTTAACCTGTGATAGTCTGATCAATCAGACCTTCAAGAACGGCGTGCAAACCTATGCATGATTTTACTTTCCCGCCCGGCGGGGCCTTCCTCAGATGGGCAAGGACCATGCTTTCGCAGGCGCCTGCCCGTTGCCAAGGGAGCGTCTTTGGCCACGACTTCGGTCATATCGGTCGTCGATAACGATGCGTCGGTCCGCGCTTCGATAAACAATTTTTTGCGATCGCTCGGCTACGTCGTGCATACGTTCTGGTCGGCCGAGGGTTTCTGGGGTCGCCTCAGTTAAACGACACGTCCTGCGTGATCACGGATATACAGATGTCGGCAATGGATGGTTTTGAACTGTTGCGGACGCGCCGCGAGGAGACTCGCGGCGCGCTTCGTTGTCGAAACGATCATTCACTGCCGGGGCGTTCCCTGTCGCGGCTCAATCCTTAACCAGGGACCGGCTCCGCCAATGCAGGCGGGCGATACGAAGCCGCCTGCTTCACTGGCTCTGGCCCACGGTCGTCCTCGACTGCATGTCGTCCGCGATGCGATCCGCGAGCCTGTCCGCTAGGTCGGTCCTCGCCGCATCCACGAGCTTGTCCCGGATGGCGCTGCGGAGGGCATCACGCTGCTCGGGCGTGAGCTGCTGGATCGTGGCGGCTACGTCGTCGCCAACCTTCGCCGCGACTCTCTCCCGCATGGCGTCCGAAAGCCTCTCCCTGACGATGCTGCGAAGCGCATTCCGCTGCTCCGGCGAGAGCCCCGCCCCACCGCCGGTCGCCGCACCGACCGTACCTGCGGCCGCGGTCCCTCGCATCCGCTCCGCAAGATTGTCGACAAACCTCTCCCCGATCGCCGACGCGACCGCGTCTGCAAGCTTGTCCTTGATCGCGCTGCGAATGGCGCTGCGCTGCTCCGGTGTGAGCTGGGTCGCGCCGGCCGCCTCGTCGCCAATTCGATCCGCGAGCCTTCCTCGCATCTCGTCCGCAAGACTGTCCCTGACGGCGCTGCGGATGGCGCTGCGCTGGTCGGGTGTGAGCTGGCTCGCGCCGGCCGCCAGCGCGGTGATGTTCCCTCGCTGCTCCGCCAGCCTGTCCACGATCCTGTCCGCAATCTCCGCCCTGACCGCGTCCGCAAGTCTCTCCCGGATGGCGCTGCGGATGGCGCTCCGCTGCTCGGGGGTGAGCTGGGTCGTGCCAGCCACATCGTCGGCAAGCTGGTCGGCAACCCTGTCGCGCATGGCGTCCGCAAGCCTCTCCCTGACGGCACTGCGAAGCACGTTCCGCTGCTCGGGCGCGAGCCCTGCCCCACCACCAGCGCCTGCCGCGCCGACCGTGCCTGCCGACGCGGCCCCTCGCAGCCGCTCCGCAAGATTGTCGGCAAACCTCTCCCCGATCGCCGCCGAGACCTGGTCCGCAAGCTTGTCCCTGATCACGCTGCGGACGGCGCTCCGCTGCTCCGGCGTAAGCTGGGTCGCGCCGACCGCCTCGTCGCCAATTCGATCCGCGACCCTGCCTCGCATCTCGTCGGCAAGGTTGTCTTTGACGGCGCTGCGGATGGCGCTGCGCTGCTCGGGGGTGAGCTGCGTCGTGCCGGCCGCTAAAGCGCCGATGTTCCCTCGCATCTGCTCCGCCACCCTGTCCACGATCCTGTCCGCAACCTCCGCCCTGACCGCGTCCGCAAGTCTCTCCCGGATGGCGCTGCGGATAGCGCTCCGCTGCTCCGGCGTGAGCTGCGTCGTGCCGGCTGCGTCGTCGGCAAGCTGGTCGGCGACCCTCTCCCGCACTGCGTCCGCAAGCCTCTCTCTGACGACAGCGCGCAGGATGTTCCGCTGCTCGGGCGTGAGCCCTGACCCACCACCGGCGCCCGCCGCACCGATCGTACCCACAGCCGCGGTGCTTCGCATCTGCTCCGCAACCCTGTCCACGATCCTGTCCGCGACCTCCGCCCTGACCGCGTCCGCAAGTCTCTCGCGGATGACGCTGCGGACGGCATTCCGCTGTTCGGGCGTTAGCCGCGTCGCGCCGGCCGCGTCCTCGCCAACGCGATCCGCGACCCTGCCCGCCAATTCGTCCGCGAGCCCCTGCTTGATGGCGCTGCGAAGAGCATTCCGCTGCTCGGGCGCGAGCCCTGACGCACCGGTCGTCCCTGCAGCCATGCTCGCACGCAACTGATCCGCAAAACTGTCCACGAGTCTGTCAGCGATCTCCGCTTTGACCTCGTCCACAAGTCTCTGCTGGACGGCGCTGCGGATCGCATTCCGCTGTTCGGGCGCAAGTTGGGTCGCGCCCGCCGCTTCGTCGGCGAGCCGATCCGCAATTCTATCCCGCATTTCGTCGGTAAGCCGGTCCCTGATAACGGCGCGGATCGCGCTCCGCTGCCCGGGCGTGAGCCCGGTCGTGCCGCCCTGGAACTGTGCGGATGCCGTCGTGAGGCTGAGCACGATGGTCGCAGCCATGCCGGAACTGGCGAGCAACGCCTTCGTGTATGTCTTGCCTGAAGCTGATCTCATGGATTCTCTCCTCGCATCAGAAATGGCGCCTCCCGACTCAGTCTCTGACCTCTGCGATCACTCAACGAGCCGGTCGCCCGCATCTATGCAGAAACCGGCTCGTGTCTATGCGGAAACGGCAAATCGACTGTGCTCCGGTCGGAGATGACGATTTTTATTTCTTTTTTTATTTCTTATTGCCGCTCAAGCACAGCCAACATTGATCTGTATCCAGCTGGCGAGACAATCCTAGCACCACCCGGCGCGAGCGATAGTGGCCTTAGGGGCAGGTTGACCTGAATGGCGATCGGCACAACCGGCCGGTAGAGTCGTCGCAAGTTGCCGGGTGTTGGTTTGTGATGCGACCGCACTCAGATCAGTTTCGCAGCGTCGCTGCCTGACCCGGCGCACTTGATCCAGATCAACACTTTAGCCAACGCCCCGGTTCGAAACTACAGATGCCTATCATACCGCCGTCAGCATTAGGACGAAGTTGGATCGAATGGGCTAAGCGCATGATCTCGGTCAAGCTGCCATTTTGGCTCCGCATCGTTGTGCTTGTCGCTACGTTGTGCATCGTCGCGGGCGTAGGCCTGTTCACCTATCGATACTTCACACGTCCAACGACGCTCACAGTTGCGGCAGGATCGCTCGATGGCGAAGCCGTACAGGCGATGACGGCTATTGCCAGCCGGTTCGCGGAGACGAATGCGCCAGTTCGGCTCAAGGTAATTGATACCGGCAATGTCATGGATGCGGCCAAGGCCTTCTCCGCGGGCAACGTGGACCTCGCCGTGGTTCGGGGTGACACCGGAGATTTGCCGCAGGCGAGAGCCGTCGTGGTCGTAACGCATGCTGTTGTCCTGGTCATGGTTCCGCCGGGCTCGCCCATCGACAGCATTGAGCGCCTGAAGGGCCATACTGTTGGTGTGGTCGGCGGTGAGGTGAATCAGACGGTGGTGGCCGCATTGAAGGACGGGTATGACCTCGGCACAAAGGTGACGTTCAAGGATGTCGCTCCTGCTGATGCCCGGCGCGAAATCCAGGCCAAGGGCGTCGGAGCGCTACTGGTCGCGATTCCGCTGGCGGAAAAATACCTGTCGCTTGTACGAGGCTTGTTCCAACCACCGGCAAAAGCCCTTCCGGTGCTGGTCCCAATCGAAGCTGCGGGAGCAATTGCCGAAACCAAGAGAGCCTACGAAAGCTTCGACGTACCCAAGGGGACGTTACGGGGAGCTCCACCGGTTCCGGACGACGATCTCACGACCTTGCGGCTGTCCTTCTATCTGGTCGCGCAGAAAAAACTCGACTCCGACCTGATCACCAGCCTGACGCAATCGATCATGAATGCACGCAGGGACCTTTTGCACGCGCTTCCTATCCTGGCGCAGATTACAGCCGCCAGCACTGACGCCGATGCTTATATTCCCGCGCATCCCGGCGCGGCCGCTTTCTACAACGGCACCCAGCAGAGTTTCCTGGATGAATACAGCAACATGATCTATCTCACGCCGATGGTACTGGGTGCTCTCGTCTCCATTGCTGCCGCCGCTTGGAAGTTCTTGGGTGTGGGCAAGCAAGCCAAGGAAGGTGTTCTCGATTCCCTCTACTTGATGGCGCGCCGCATACGAAGCGCAGACAATGAGGCCGCACTATCGGACATGGAAGACGAAATTGATGCAATTCTAAAAACGCAACTGGCGAAAGCCGCTGAGGGAGATGAGAACGCAATCGATGCCGGTACGCTGAACCTGGCGGCTCACCGCCTCGAGGATCTGATTCACTATCGTCGCGCTGAACTCGCAATGAGGCAGGTTCGGGTACCTGCAGCCTGATGCTGATTGAGGGGACGACGACCAAGGCACGAGGCGTGAAGACCAAGAGCTCACCTCAGTTCGCTATCAACGTGCGCTCCGCATGGACAAGCTAGAGCCGTGCCGCAAGGACGCCTTTGCCACGACTCTCGGACTTGCCGAGCGCATCGGCTTCGTGCGGCAGTGCATGCGGTAGGCGGTATAGATTGGATGGATGTGGAGCTGGCACAATGTTGCGACTGGCGACATTGTTGCCGGCTTCTTGGGCGCGGGTTGTGGGGACGATATTGCCACGGATACGACGAGCCCTAACTGCGCGGACGCGGGCTTTGCCTATTTAAGCCGAAATCGCATAGCGAGTGACAGGTCCTGCAGTCAGCCTCCTGTCAGCAACGGGCCGCAGATCGCCTCGGTGGCGAACCATGATTGTCTCGCGCGGCGCAACCTATCGGCGGGCGTACCGGGGATACTGAAACAGCGCGGGTCGCGGCAAATTCGTTCGAAGTGAAATTGCTGGTCAACAACAACTGGAGCGCATCATGAACAGAACACGGCTTGCACTTGCCCTCTCTATCGCCGCCCTGACCGTCGTGACCTGCACGTCCGCAGCCTTGGCGCAGCAGGGAGTCGCCAAAGCATGCGCCGCCGACATCAAGGCGCAATGCACCGGCGTCCAACCCGGCGAGGGCCGGATCAAAGCCTGCATCAAGTCGCACTTCAAAGATCTCTCCGAGCCCTGTCAGGCTGTAATGCTCAAGGCAGCGGCGATCGGTAAGGCTTGTGCGGCTGACATCAAACAAAATTGCGCCGGTATCAGGCCGGGCGCCGGCCGCATCGAGGCTTGCATGAAAGCTCATCTCGACGAAGTGAGCGAGCCCTGCAAGGAGGTGCTGTCGCAAGCCGCAGCCGGGAGGGGCTAATGCAAGGCGATGAACGGAAACGCCGGCGAGACGGCGTATGACGTTCACTGAAGACCATTCGGATAGCATGGCGCTGCTTGCGAGCGGCCGCTTGCCGCAAGCAGTTTCGGCAGCGCCGGCGGTTGACGCGCGACTCCCGTCAGTAAGCACACTGCCGCGCATTTTCATGCTCCTGGTGGCTTTGATCATCACTTGCAGCAGGCCTCGCAAATGAGGCGCTCCGCCGCTGATGGATACGGGTCACAGTTTGATCCGTTTCACGACTCTTGCGCTGTTGTGGCTCATGACCGCGATCCGAGATCAGTGAGTTCTTGCCGAAGATACATAGTGCCGCATACGATCTCGGCGTTAGTTTCCAAGCGGGAGCGGATCAGCTGCTGACCTGAGGTCCCTCCGAACCTCTAACCCCAGCAAACCGGCTTGATCACACCGCGAGAAGACTTACCGGCTGCATTCGTTCTTGCAAATAAAGCGCCCCCGAGATGTGGACATTTCGAACCTCAATTAGCTTCGCAGTGATGGCGTTTGTCGTCGCTCTCACCACGCTGCTAATCGCCATTCAGGCCCTGGCTCTTCGCTGGGCCACGCAGGATGCTGCATCCGCCTATATGGACGCAACCAGTACGAAGGCCTTCGGGCGCCTTCAAACGGAGATGACCGCGATAGCTTCGTTGGTGAAAGTTCTGGCGACCAGTTCCAGTGTGGCCGATTCTAATGAGAGAACCGAGACCGGCCCCGCGATCCCGCTCTTCAAAGCCGCCCTGCAGCAACTACCCCAGACCGACAGCATCTATGCCGGTTTTGAAAATGGTGCTTGGTTGCAGGTGCGGCGCATCAACGAACTCAACGATGAGCAGCTCGGAAAATTGCGTGCGCCACGTGGTGCCAACGTCGCGATCAATCTGATTCGCCCCAGCCCCAGTAACGAACTGCCCATGCGCCGAATTTTCGAGGATGAGCAGGGCAACGAAATCGGGCAACTTGATCTATGGAAATATGGATACGACCCGCGCAAGCGACCCTGGTATCGCGAGACGATGAAAGCCGATCGTTCGGTGGTCTCATCGCCCTATCTTGCGTTCAGCGTCGGCGCACCGGTGATTACGGTCAGCGCCCCCTTGCGAGGCAAAGTGCCCGGCGTCCTTGCCGCCGATCTCAAGCTCGACGCCTTCAGCGATTTCGTCCAGGCACAACGGCCTGGGGAACACGGCATCGTCTTGATTTTCGACTCGACCGGCTCGCTTATCGCGCACCCCGATTTTTCACAATTTGTTGTCGATGCGATGACACATCCATCGCGACCGCAATTGCCGAACATAAGGGAGATCAACTCCGGGGTCGTGCCGGCAGTCTTGCGAAAGTCAGAGGGTCGCGACCACTACGACGGAAGCATCCGTGACGACCAAGGCCGGGACTATCTGTTCAGGGTGGCCAAATTCACGTTGGGCGACCAGTACAACGCCAACATCATGTTGTTGGCGGCTCAGGAAGACTTTGCCCAAGATATTCGGAGGCTCCAGTTCAAAGGACTAATCCTCGCAATCGTTGCCGGCGCAGCCTTCATCCCCGTCGTTTGGGTGTTTGGTAGCGGAATGTCCCGATCCTTGAAAGCCATAACGAGTGAGGCAATCAAGCTCCAGAGGCTGGCTGAGCCTGCCCCCGCGCCCGTCATATCACGTATCAGGGAAATCCACGAACTCGGCAGTGCGATGAAGCTCGCGCAGCGCGCCATATGGTCGTTCGCCCACTTTGTCCCCAAGGAGCTCGTCCAGCGAGTCGTCGACAATTCGATTTCTACCGAGCTTGGCGGAGTCCGAGAGGAGATTACCGTCGTCTTCACGGATGTGCGAGATTTCACGACGATCGCCGAGTCCGCCGAGCCAGACAGTCTGATGCACCAAACGTCGCGATATTTCTCCGTGCTGACGGAGGCTTTTCTCGCCGAAGACGGAACAATCGACAAGTTCATTGGCGACGCAGTGATGGTGTTCTGGAATGCACCCAATCCACAGCCTGACCACGTCGAGCGAGCTTGCCGGGCAGTTCTTGCAGCCAGATCGGCGTGCGAAAAGCTCAATTCCCAGTTTGAATCCGAGGGTCAGAAGCCATTCTTCACACGATTTGGCATTCATGTCGGAGAAGCGATCGTTGGCAACCTCGGGTCGACCGAGCGCATGAACTACACCGCCCTCGGTAATACCGTGAATCTGGCAGCGCGCCTCGAAGGCCTGAACAAGCAGTTCGGGACCGTCATTCTCGTGAGCGAAGGCGTCTATCTGCGGGCTCAGCACTGCTTCCATTTCAGAGCCTTCGAGTCGGTTATTGCCAAGGGCATGACCAAGGAAACCCGGGTTTTTGAGCTCGTCGAGGCATCGACATGAAATCAGCTTCGGCCGCAATGGGCATCGTGCTGATGCTGCTGCAGCTCGTGCTTTTCGTTGTTCCACCGGCGCGCGCGGGCGAAGATTCCATCAAAATCGGTATTCTGCATTCTCTGTCCGGCACAATGGCAATCAGCGAATCCGTGCTTAAGGACACGGTTCTCATGCTCATAGAAGACCAAAACAAGAAAGGTGGGCTGCTTGGACGCAGACTGGAACCAATCGTCGTCGATCCATCGTCCAATTGGGACTTGTTTGCCGAGAAAGCCCGGGACCTACTCGCCAAGGACAAGGTCGCGGTCGTGTTCGGCTGCTGGACCTCCGCCTCCCGCAAATCCGTTTTGCCGATCTTCGAAGAGCTGAACGGCTTGCTCTTCTACCCGGTGCAGTACGAGGGCGAGGAAAGCTCGCGCAACATTTTCTACACGGGGGCCGCACCGAATCAGCAGGCAATTCCGGCCGTTCGATATCTGATGAGCAAGGAAGGCGGGGAAGTTCGCAGATGGGTTCTGCTCGGTACCGACTATGTCTATCCGCGCACAACCAACCGAATCTTGACCGCGTATTTAACCGCCGAGGGGGTATCGCCAGACGACATCATGACGATCTACACGCCCTTCGGCTTTTCCGAATGGCGAGGGGTCATCGACGGGATCAAGGCCTTTGGTTCAGAGGGAAAAAAGACCGCGGTCATATCAACGATCAACGGAGATGCAAATACATCCTTCTATAGGGAAGTCGTAGAACGACAGCTGGACGCCCGCACAATTCCAGTGATGGCTTTCTCCGTCGGCGAGCGTGAATTGCGAGGCGCGGATATTGTCCCCGTCGGACACCTCGCGGCATGGAACTACTTCAACACGATCAAATCAGCTGAGAACGAAATCTTCGTGAAAATGTGGGCGGACTTCAGCGGGCAACGTGACAAAATCACAAATGACCCGATGGAAGCCACCTTCATTGGCTTCCGGATGTGGGCACAAGCCGTTGTCCAAGCCGGCACCACCGATGTCAATGCAGTCCGGCAGGCCATTTACGGTCAAAGAGTCAAGGCGCCGAGCGGCTTTGAGGTCGTGATGAACACCAATCATCATCTCTCCAAGCCAGTCATGATCGGCAAGATAAACTTCTCCGGGACGTTTGATGTCATTTGGCAGTCGATCAATCCGGTCAGAGCGGACGCGTGGAGCAGGTATCTCCCCGAAAGTGCCAAGCGTACGGCCGATTGGACCTTTCCCTGGGTCTGCGGCGGGTGCATCGAGCCGACATTCAAGGATTGGTGACGATCCCGACGTTTTGAAGCGCTGCCGCACCCGATCGGGATTCTTCAGATCGCGAGTCACTCTCCCATGGACGGCAAACCGCGCGCCGCAATTTCATGCAAACTTCTATCGGCAGACTTCAGACGGCTTCGGCTAACGCCAAAGCCTGTCTAGGACCTGGCTTCTGGTCCAGTTCGCGAATCGGAGACTCCATCGCAACGCCTGTCGGGAGTCGGCCGCAGCCATTTCGGGACCCTCGGCCTGTCCGACGAATATCCCGCGCCACTCGATCACCTGCCAGGCCAGCGGATGCTGCGAACGAAATAGCTTGCGAACCTCTTGGCACAGGCAGCCTGCGATCACGCTGGGTGGCGGCGCGAACACTTCGGGCATCGTGGACGACAGCGTCTGGTCCATTAGGATGTTCCAGCGCGTGTGGCCCCCCATGACCGGCGATTGCAAGCCAAAAATCACCCTGCCGATCCGGCTCTCGCGGATCGCATAGGCGCACATGGCGCAGGGCTCGATTGTGGAATAGAGCGTGCAGTCATGGAGTGAACTGGTGCCCAGCATCCGTTGGGCCACCGACAACGCGACCATCTCGGCATGGCGTGTCACGTCGCCTTCGCGTCGTACCAGGTTGGATGCTTCACAAACGAATTTGCCATGTCGGCCGATGACGGCAGCAAACGGATATTCCGATTGATCTGATCTGGCGCGCGCAATGCAGCGGCGCATCAACTCCAGATCGGATACCTGGGAATCACATGAGTCATGTCGCAAAGCATCATCATTCAATTGTACCGCACGCAATTCCGGCGTTGAAGACGCATCACCAGTGCCATCGTCGATCTTCCCATCGGATCCAGGCATTTTCTCTCCCTCTCCATTGCCCCTCCAGATCGTTCCATGCTGTGCGACCTGTCGGTCACCCATCCGTACGACCCTCGACCACGATCTTCACCTCGCCAGCAGTGAGTTTCTGCTTCTTGATGCAGATGCGCGTGATCTCCAAAAAGCTACTCAACCGCGCAGACGATTCTTAGAGCTCAAAAGCCTCAATGGCGCCGCGGTATCAGTTGGTATGTCGAGATCAATGCTGATGAACTTCTCGGAGTTGCCGGGCCGACGCAGCGAATCCTGTGCATGATCCCGCTCGGGAAATCGACGATAAGCTGGCGTACCGGATTGAGCTATGCGATTTCGGCGGGAAGCGGTTTTCGCACTCCTAGCGCTGCCGACGGCGACTCTCCGAATAAGCGCGGTAAGCAACCGCGAACATCCCAAGCTCTGGGAAATGATTACGCTCGCAGTCCGTGTAGCGGCGCGCGCCTTCGCGCGTATCAGGTCCGGTCGTCACGGCCGCACATAGCAACTCGGAATCAATCCCAAGAACTTTGCGCAGTTGTTTCTCAAGCTTCGTTGCGGCACTCAGTTGCTGCATAAAGCTCACGTGCGCGGTTGCTTGGCGAAGCCGCTCCGTAAAATTGTGCCATTGCATCCACGCGATGCTATCGAATTGCCCGAGTGATGATGGATGGATCGGTTCCAGCAACGCGATGTTTCTGCGAGCATTTGGCCGCAACGCCGCCAATACTCTCATGGCACCCGGCTCCTCCAGATCATGCAATGCGCACGGATCTGCCGAACTAGCTACGGTTGGCGCTTCAGTTGAATTTCGGAGCCACGACGGGATGGAGGCTCAGAGCTTTTTCAACGAGGCGCCCTGAAAACGTATTCACTGAAAGCGCTGCTTTTGATCTTCCGGGTGGGGTACTGGGGTACAGGCTTACCGAAATTCGAGATCCTCGATTAGCGGTTCCGAATCTGCATAGTCGAACGCTCTAATCCGCAGGATGCTCTCTGCGCTGGGACGGCTCGCGCGAACATAGCGGACGGGCTCTCATGAACCGCTTGCTTCAGCTAATCGCCGTTGTCGCGCTGCTGCCCCACTGCGTCAGCGCCGCGTCCGATGAAAAACATGACAATGGCCCAGCTTTCCAACTCCGCGAGGAATTATGGGCCATTCCGTCAACCCTTCCGATGTTGGCATACATGGTCCGCCCTGACGGGGCCGGACCGTACCCGCTTCTGGTGATGAACCATGGGGTTTCCCTCGATCCGAACGAACGAAGCTACTTTCCCGTGATCGAGTTTCACGACGCAGCCCTTTGGTTCGCGAGGCGGGGTTACGTGGTCGTCGCGCCTGTGCGACCAGGATATGGTGCGACAGCCATCGAAAAGCCGGAGCGCGGTCTATTCGGGCTCTTCTTCTCAGGTGTCGGCAATTGCTCGGACGCCAACTTCCGAGACGCTGGGCTGGCGATTGCTTCCATCGACGCGTGGGTCATCGACTACATGTCGGTTCAGCCATTTATCAAGCGCGATGGCATCATCGTTGTCGGTCAATCAGGTGGCGGCTGGGGCGCGATCGCTCTTGCCAGTCAGAATCCAAGGGCAGTACGCGCCATCATCGGTTTCGAAGCAGGTCGCGGCGGACATTTCCAGGGTAAACCCAACAATAATTGTGCTCCGGATCATTTAGTCGAGACGGTGGCCGAGTTTGGGCGAACAGCCCGAATACCAATGTTATGGATTTACTCACATAACGACAGTTATTTCGGGCCTGATCTCTCGAAACGATTGGCAGCAGCGTTTCAGGCTGCTGGCGGGACTCTCGAGTATCACCTGCTCCCGGACTTCGGAGAGGATGGCCATTTTTTGATCGATTCTGCCGATGCTATTCCGATCTGGGCCCCACTGGTTAGCGAATTTCTAAAAAGCCATCCATAAGGCGCGATCCGCCTGTTTGTCGGAGGTTTACGCCATGACCCTGCGCACAATTCGAACATTCGATAGTCCAGGAACGCTGTGGTCGATCGCGGCCGCATCCGTTGCAACGACTATCTCAATGGCCGCGACGATCGCGAACGGCCAGCAACTCATCCCGTTTGGTGATGTGCCGGCAACGACAGATTTTTCCGAGGCCGAAATCGCGGCGCGAGGACAACAGAAGCGTCCGGACCTGCACTACTCTGATTGGAAAAAATTGTGTTTCCGGGGTGTGCAGGCTGCAGAGGCAAACATGGTTTGCCGCACGACCATTGAGGGCAAATCGGACCTGGGTCAGACCATCCTGAGGGTCGACTTAATCGAACGAGAAAAAGCGCCTGCCGCAAGGTTGCAAGTTTTCCTGCCGTCAGAATTGTTTCTGCAGCCCGGCATCAAGCTGACTGTCGACGATAGCGCCTCAACGCAGGTTCCCTTCACGATTTGTTTGGCCAACGGGTGCGTGGCCGCGACCGTTGCCGAACCGAGTTTCGTTCATCAACTCGACTCCGGCCGGATGCTTTCCGTGGAAGCGGTCAACTTCAACGTCAGATCTGTGATCGCTTCGCTACCGCTGGACGACTTTGCGAAGGTACATCAAGGCGTCGCCGCGCAAATTTTTGAGCAGAAGCTGGAAGGAAAGTGGGAGCAGCCCGCCGAAGGAGATCACGTCAAATAGACCCGATCGAGTTGGCCGCGACGCTGGTCCCGAAGTTCGGCACAGCGCCAAAACCATGGCATCAACTCGCGCGTCCTGCGCGCCTGCCCGTTCCGTCGACGCGGCCGAGCTTCGACTGCAGCCGAACCAGATCGAGGAATACGTCGGCCTGGCGGCGCAATTCGTCGGCGATCACCGGCGGCTCGCTGGCAATGGTCGAAATCACGGTAACGCGAACGCCGCGGCGCTGTACCGCTTCGACCAGCGAACAAAAAGCGCCGTCACCCGAGAACAGCACGATCTCGTCGACGCGTTCGGCAAGCTCCATGGCATCGACCGCAAGCTCGACATGCATGTTGCCCTTCAGCTTGCGGCGACCGGTGATGTCGATGAATTCCTTGGTCGCCTTGGTGACGACGGTATAGCCATTGTAATCGAGCCAATCAATCAGGGGCCGGATCGACGAGTACTCATGTTCTATGACAGCGGTCTAATAAAGCGCACGCACCAGCGTTCCACGGCGCTTGATCTCATCCAGCAGGCGCTTGTAGTCGATATCGAAGCCCAGGATTTTGACTGTTGCATGCAGATTGGGCCCATCAACAAACAGCGCCACTCTATCGGTTTTGCCGGGGCTCACCAAAGATTGACGTCTCTCTTTGGATTTTAGAATTAATACGAACTGTCGTTCCGATCCGTTTTGAATGCTCATTTGCTGAAAAGTTTCTAGACGACAATCATCGGCGCATCTTGCTATATTGTGCCAATAATCTGACTTTTGGTGCCCGGAGTTCTCGATCGAGCCGCCGTTCGCAGCGAATGGCATTTAACCGAGATCTTTTGATGCGTGCGCCCAGGCATTCGCCCCTTCATTCGGTTCCAAGCGCGACGGGAGCAATCGCGCGGCTTGTATGCGGACGGCTACGACAAGCCGGGTTACCGCTCGCCCCTCTCCTCTCGAGCGCTGGGCTGAGTATTGAACGGATCGACGACGTCAACGCTCGTCTCGAAGTGACAGCTCAAGTCAAATTTCTCAAGATCGCGGCAGAGCAGCTGCAAGATGGTCTTCTTGGATTTCATTTGGCACGCGAATTCGAGTTACGTGAAGTAGGCTTGCTTTACTATGTGTTGTCTTCCTCGAAGGACTTCAAAGAGGCGATGAGCAATGCTCGACGTTACTGCCGGATCGTCAATGAAGGCATCGAGATCGAATTTCACGCCGATCGTGCCAATGTCATTGCGCTCAATTATATCGGAGTCGACCGGAAAACTGATCGACATCAGATCGAGTTCTGGCTGTTCTCGCTGGTTCGCATGTGTCGAGAGCTGACGGGCACGCGGCTGGCGCCCCGCGAGGTAAACGTCAGACATTTCCGCGAGACCATGCC
>Ga0070711_100000569_pt1 | contig 19309 bp, 16 predicted proteins | sample LARL53metaG_FD_65452 | JGI IMG/M metagenome (GOLD analysis project Ga0070711, IMG submission 65452) | Corn, switchgrass and miscanthus rhizosphere microbial communities from Kellogg Biological Station, Michigan, USA - LAR L5-3 metaG | ecosystem: Host-associated > Plants > Roots > Rhizosphere ... | reverse complement strand
CCCTCGACGACGTCCACGAGCGTGATGTCGCCGAGCTCCTTGAGCCCGGCGAGGAGCGCCAGCGTGCCGCCGATCTGCCCGGCGCCGATCAGCGCGATCTTGTTGCGTGCCATGCCTATCCCTTTCGTCTGCGACGCCGGGCGGGCGCTCACCCGTGAGCGGATCTAGGATTTCAAATGCTTGTCGAAGAACGCCACCACATCCTTCCACAACTCGGCCGCGGGCCCCTCGCGGTAGCTCGGCCGGTAGTCGGCGAGGAAAGCGTGCCCGGCGTTCTTGTACACCTTGATCGTGACGTCCTTACTGGCGCGCTGCGCCCGGCTGCGCAGCTCTTCGGACTGTGCGACCGTCGGGTTCTGGTCCTCCTCGCCGAACACGGCGAATAGCGGGCAATGCAAGCGATCGATCATGTTCAGGATCGGAGTCGGCCGCGACGGGGTCGTCTCGGCATCCGGTGTCGCGCGGTGGATGAACCCGCCCCAGCAGTCGATCGCCGCGTCGGGTTTGCTGCTGCTGCTGCACGCGAACAACAAGGTCTGGCGGCCGCCCGAGCAGAAGCCGATGACGCCAACCCTGCCGGTGGCGCCGGGAAGCCCGCGCAGGTGATCTGTCGCCGCGTCGAGATCGCGGACCGCCTGAGCATCGGGCAGGCCAAACATAACCGGGAACACCGATTCCATGTTGTTCGGGTCCGGCGAGCCCGAGCGCGTGTAGAGGTCGGGCGCCAGAGCGTTGTAGCCGATATTGGCAAAGCGCCGGGCGAGGTCGCGGATGTGCTCGACCAGTCCAAAGGCTTCATGGATGACGATGATGCCGGGGTAGCGCCCGGACTGGCTCGGTTGGGCGAGGTAGCCCTTTATCGTGTCGCCGCCGCTCTTGAACTCGATGTTTTCACCGCGCACACGGCTGGGATCGCTCACTGCACCCGGTATATTCGCCATTCGATCCTCCTTAAGACGAGATGGGTAGGTTAACACCAATCTTCGGGCAGCGTGAAGGTGGCCCTCGCTGCTCGGCGCTAGATGCTGTTATGATGGCGCCACTGTCTTCGGGAGGAGGTTCAAGCATGACCATCGAGCAGACTGCGTTGAAGGAAAAGCCCGCCCAGGCACAGCCGGCAATGAAGCTCGCGGTGACGAGTGCGAAGACGCCGCAGTTCGTCAAGGGCCGGCGTGATTTCTTCAAGTACCGTGACCTTGGCGTCACCAAGGCGACCGACGGGTGGATGCGGGCGCAGGTTACATCTGCCCTCACCGGAATGACCCAGCCGACCGGCTGGCATTACCATGTGTGCGAGGGACAGTTCGTTTACACCCTCAAAGGCTGGGTCGAGCTGGAATTCGAGGACGGAACGAACTGCCGGCTAGAGGCCGGCGACTCTGTTTTCATCCCCGGCGGTATGCTCCACCAGGAGAACCGCACCTCGGACGACCTCGAGATACTGGAAGTGTCGGTGCCCGCGGACATGGGCACCGTTGCGGTGGACCCGCCGACAAAGCGGACGAACGGCGGATAACCCCGCAAACCGCTTGCAGGAGGCCGCGGATCGCTTATCATCGGCGGCCAAGCGGGTGTAGCTCAATGGCAGAGCAGAAGCTTCCCAAGCTTACGACGAGGGTTCGATTCCCTTCACCCGCTCCAAATAAATCAATGACATAGACAATGACGCCTCGCCAGCCGGGCATTTTCGGCACGGAATGGCACACTCGACGGCATAAAGAGGTGCCAGGGATGCTATCATGTCGGGAGGAATCCAGGTCCGCGGGCCCCACCAATACCGGGCCCAGGTAAAGCGGAACGGCGTCTATTAGTCCAAAACCTTCGAGACGCTCCGCGAAGCGCAGGAATGGCGGCGTATCGTCGAGGGCAAGGTCACTGGCGACGAGTTCGTCGACGGCAGACGGGCTCGCACGACCACCCTCAGTCAGGCTTGCGATTGGATGCTCGATGGCAAGCTTTATGGGAATAGGCCAGATTCTAAGAATGTCGCGGCCAAGCTGCGTTACTGGAAAACCAGCAAGTTTGCGGATTGGTCACTGATATCCTCCACGACTGGGACCTCATCGAGTGGCGTCACGAAACCCTGACGAGGATGATGCCGAAGATGGTGAGACGTACGGCCCGGAAGCTGAATGCGGACCGCAGACGGTCATCCACCGGTTTAACGCGTTATCGAAGCTGATCCAGACTTGGGCGCGGGCCCACAAGGTTCCGCTCGATAACCCGGTAAAACCAGGGGTACGGGCCGGCCAAACCCGATGGCCGCGATAGGCGCCTCATGGAGAATCGGTTGCTCGATGCTGCCGAGAATCGTCGCGATCATGGCTCAGGGCGGCGATCGTTATCTCGATCCAGAAAAGCGAGCTCGCCGGCCTTACCTGGGGCCGAGCCAGGCTGATCGGCGAATATCCTTATATCGACTTGCCGCGAACGAAGAACGACAAGCGCCGACGGGTGCCGCGTTCGGCCCGAGCGGTCGCCGCATCCAGTCCTTATCGCGGAAAGCCCCGCCGATGCGATCGCATCAAAGTCACCCCTTCCTGTCGAGACGGGCCGAGGCATCATTCACGCATTCCGCGATGCCGTCAGCGAAAGGGAGTTTCCCGATCTGCGCTGGCACGACCTCCGACATAAGGGCATCTCGCGCCTGTTCGAGTTCACCGACCTCCAGGAAAATGAAATCATGGCGATTAGCGGACATCTGCCTCCGTCCATGCTCGCCCGGTACACTTATCTCCGTGCCCATCGGCTGGGGGCGAGATTACCAGGCGGGAAGAAGAATCTTCCACAGCCCTAAGCCAGTTCGCGCGTACGACGCTTGATTCGCTCGTCGACTGTCGGTGGACCACGGCGCCTCTTCTCTCGTAACACATCCTGCTTGCCCAGACCTTCGATCCATGCCGGAAGTTCATTCGCAAGAATATAGACCGCGCAGCCGACTCGCCTGTATGGCGGCGGCAATGGGATGTTTTTCGGCCGTTCTCCTCGGTCATAAATGACTTCCGGAACAACGATCGCGGTAATCCGGTAATACGCGCGGCCTCCGCGATCCGAACGAGATGCGGTGTACCCCGTCCCAGCGTCATGGCCTCCCCAGATGGCTCCTCCGGAGCTGCGGATCGACACAGTTTCGGTAATCAAACCCGAAGCAACTTGCGCGCGCGAGCGCGTCCCGCGAACCATGACGACGGTCTGTTCTTGCTCGAAAATGTGGTTTCCACGCATGAGCTTGCGCCCCGGAGCAGTTCCCGGTCACGCAAAACACACCCGCAAGACCGCGTGACATGCGGGCATGCGGCCGCCGGTGGGCCTCTCGCTCACAAATGGGGCATACGGAGGCTTTGATGGCTACAGCCGGCGCCCGCGCCGATGCGATCTACATCGGGCGCGGCAGCAAGTGGGCAATCCGTTTCGCGTCGGCGTTGATGGCGACCGCGCGACGGTTATCGCCAAATACGAGCGCTGGCTGCGAAGCCAGGATCATTTGTTACGCGCGCGCGACGAGCTTCGCGACCGCGATCTGCTCTGCTTCTGCGCACCAGCGGCATGTCATGGTGATCTGCTGCTGCGCAGTCTAATCGCAGGTATAACGTTCCGAGAAAGGTAAGCTTTCCGCATCCCCTGGAGAGCGAGCATAAAATTGACATAGAGAGGTCGTATATACAGGGTTTGCCGCAACCCACGGTCGACGAAAGGAATAGACGCGACCGTGGCGAGGAGCGGATTGCGGAGAGGGTTTTGGACGCCGCCGATATTTACATACGCCAGCTGACGCCGGGGGACGCCGCCTTATACCGCAGCATCCGTCTGGCGGGCCTCAAAGAGAGCCCGGAAGCCTTCGGCAGCACTTTCAAGGCCGAGTTTACCAAGCCTTTGGCCTGGTTTTTCGACCGGTTGAGCAGTTCCGAGGTGTTCGGCGCATTTCATGACGCCGAGATCGTGGGAGTTGCCGGCCTTGCCGTTCGACACGGAGAGAAGGAGGCGCATAAGGGCCTGCTCTGGGGCATGTATGTCCGGCCGGGCGCCCGAGGTCTCGGGGTCGCGCGCCGATTGGTCGAGGCGGTTATCGCTCATGCCCGCCCGCGTGTCGAACTGATCCAGTTGAGCGTCGTGGTGGGCAACGAACAAGCGCGGCGGCTCTATGCCCGTCTCGGTTTTGTCGAATACGGGATCGAAAAGAACTCCTTGAAGCATTACGGCAGGTATTACGACGAAATCCTGATGGCGAAGGAACTCGGCTCCGATTCCGACCACGAGGCGGTTGCCGGAGTTGGTGCCGTTGCAGCTGTTCGATCGGATCGAGAGGCGGTGCCTTCGCTTATCGCTTGACCGGGCGCAGTTCTGCCCCTCATCCGTCATGGACCGCGGGTTTGCAGTTTTCGAGAAAGGCCAACATGCCTTCGACGGCATCGGTGGTCTGGAAGGCTAGGGTATTGAGATCGGCCTCGATCTCGAGCCCTTCCTTCAGCGGGAAGGCGAGACCGCGATGGACCGCGTCGCGGGCCAGGCACAGCGCGGGCAAGCTGTAGCCGGTCATCTCGCGCGCGAAGCTCGCCCCGGCCTCGATCAGATCGCCCTTTGACGATGCGATTGACGAGGCCGATCCGCTCGGCTTCCTCCGCCTCGACGGTGCGGCCGGTCAGGATGATTTCGAGCGCGCGCGCTTCGCCGATCAGCCGCGGCTGACGCTGCGTACCGCCATAACCCGGGATCAAGCCGAGCTTGATCTCGGGCAACCCGAGCCTCGCGCTTTCTACGGCCAGCCGGAAGGTGCACGCGAGCGCCAGTTCGAGGCCACCGCCGAAGGCGTATCCGCAGATCAGCGCGATGGACGGGATCGGCAGCGCGTCGAGCCTGGAGAAGATCGCCTGTCCGAAAGCGGGGCCCTCGCGTTGAGCCCGCAAAGAGCGCCCCATCAGCTCCTTGACGTCGGCGCCGGCGCAAAAGGCTCTGTCGCCGGCGCCGGTTACCAGAAGCGCACGGGCATCGCCCGTCGCCACCTGGTCGAGCGCGGCCCCGAGGTCGCGCAGCAATTCGAAATTCAGCGCATTCAGCACCTCCGGCCGGTCGAGCGCGACGACCGCCAGTTCATCGATGCGCGTCAGATGAATCGCCATCGCTTCGGCGTGTCCTGCTGCTGAGCCGGAAACCCTGCTGCCCTATTGCGGGCCACTGCGCATCGACGCCGGATGGCCCGACAGCTTGATGCGTTGCGTGGTGTCGGTGAGCTGGGTGCCGTCCACTCGCAAGACCCACAGATCTCCGTCCATGAAGTTGCCGACATAGAGAAATTGCCCATCCGGACTGAAGGCGCCGCCTTCCGGTAGCCCGCCGACATTGATATCGCCGACGTTGGTGACCCTCTTGCCGTCTATCCTGAGGGCCGTAACGGCACCGGCCGGATGATAGAAGAAAGCGGTCTTGGGCATGTTGGAGCCGCGAGCCTCGATCGAGACGGCGAGATCGCCTTTCGGGCTGATTGCGAGACCCTCGGGAGAGTCGCCCACGGTCACATGGTCTATGACCCGCGGCGGGTTTGCCTCGAGGTCGATGACACTAACCGTGTCGACATTGCCGTCGGAACTCCCGCCGTTGCCGGTGTCTGCGGTCAGCGCGAGCTTCCCATCCGGTGTCACCGCGATGTTGTAGGGAAAGATCCCGGCCGGCAGGTCGCGCTTGTCGTAAGTCACCTTCTGGCCATCGATAGATAGCAATGCGACCTTGTTGCCGTTGGATTTGACGGCGAGTGCATGCTTGCCGTCGGGCGTAATCGTGACCGTAGAAACCTGATCGGGACCCGCGCCGACCGTCACCGTATCGAGAACCAGAACGTCCTTGCCGCGGATCGACAGCACCGAGATCGTGCCATCGGCTCGATTGGCGACGAGCGCCAGATCGCCCTTCGGGTTGATCGCCATTCCGGAGGGTTGCTTCCCGATCGTGATCGTGCCGATCACGGCGGGCGGATTTGCCTTGAGATCGATCAGGAAGACCTTGTTGTCGGGCTCCAGCCGGTGACCCCACCCCTGAACAACCGGCTCCATCGAATTGGCGACGAGAGCGAGATCGCCCGACGGGGTGATCGCCAGGTTGGTCGGCGGCCCGACCACCGAATTAATCAGCGGTATCGACGACGTGATGCGCGGTGTGTCGGGTTTGGAAATGTCGATCACCGTCAGCGTGTCTTTTCCGGGCTCACGGAGGATCGGCTTGCCGTTTTCGTCCCAGCTCTGCTTCTCGTCATTGCCGACGATCAGGGTCTGGGCCGCCGCCCCCGACAAGGCGCCGCCGATAACGATGGTAGCGGCCGCGTATCCGGCAAACATCAGTGAACGCACTTTCCCCCCTTTTCGCTTCGGCTACGACACCCACTCGCGCCCAATGCTGCTCCGATCCGGCGCGCGCGACAAGCCGCATACGCTGCCGCCGCCCCACCCGATCGGTTCCTCCCTGCTGGGCCGGAAATGCAGGCAGAAAAAGTCGATTCCGAACCGGAAATGCGCCGAATCATCGTCAAAACCGCCTGTAAATCACATAGTTACGAACCCGCCTCCCTACTCGCCCGAGCAGGGAGGCGATTTGCCTCGGCAGGAACCGAATCCGGCATTAAGCACATGTCGGAGACGGACAGCGGTTACAAGGTGGGCCCAGGAGAGCCGCCGCTGCACAGCCGCTTCGAGAAGGGCCAGTCCGGCAACCTCCGCGGGGCAGGCGAGAAAAAAACCTGCTGGCGCTGCTGGTCGAGGCGCTGAACCAGCCGGTCGCCGTCACGGAGAACGGACGCCGCCGTCTGGTCGCCAAGCGTGAAGCCGTCATCGTTCAGCTGGTCGACAAATCCGCCGCGGCGGATTTGCGGGCCACCAAGATGCTGCTCGACGTTCTGAAGGACATCGAAAAACAGGCGGGCAAGGCGCCGGCGCCCCAACCGGCCCCGTTCACGCCGGCCGACGAGGAGGTGATCGAAACCCTCTTCGCCAGGCTCCGGCGCGTCTGGGAGCAGGAAACCGCCACAGACGCAGCGAGACTGATCCGAAATCCAGCCTTTGTCTTCGCGTCGCCTGCGCCGCCACATCACCATGCCCGGGTTCGTGGCCGATGGATTTCCCCGGTCAAGCCCCTGACAATCGGTTTACGAGATCCAGTCGTAATGTCCAGCGATCCGCTGTACTCGTCATCACCAGGCTCGACCCGATGATCCACGCCTTTTCTGCCCCGAGGGAAGCAGCGTCGAGCGCGCGGGTGGCCGGATCAAGCCGATCAAGTCCGGCCATGACTCTTGGGTTAGGTACGTATCTGGAGTGGGTCCGCTGATTTGAAGCAATGTAACGCTAGCACGGTAGGGCAGCTAATTTATGAATATCCCAACGCCGAGTACAAGCAGGCGATAGAACCGTTCCAAGGCCATACTGTCCGGCTTTTCAATAACGATACGACTGCACTTATATGCGATTAAGCCGCGTGCGGAAATGACCGCTCTCAAATCGTGCAAGCACCAGCCTAGGTCTGGACAAAGGTTACACCGTGAAGCCCAGTCGCGCCCCGCATAAGCCGGCCGCACGCACCCGTCCGCCGATTTCGCGATGATCCGCGCGACAGCTAACCGTGTGAACTAGCCCTCCTAAGGCTCGAAATTGTTGACTAATGCACTGGCGTCGGCTCGTGGTTAGCAGGCCATCACCGGCTCAATTCCGCTGCCGCCAGTTCCGCTACCCTGAGGGGGCTCTCCGGGGACACGCCATCGTCAAGAAGCCACACCGCCGACAAGCCCGCCCACGCCAGTATCCATTGCAACAGCCGGGCGCGTTCTAATGCCGCCGCCTTGGCGATTAGTTCTACCCGGTGCGCCAAGCGGCCCGACATCGTCGCCGTCTCGTGGTCGGGGTTACAGAAGATATTGGCGTAGTCGAAACTTCGCTGCCCGCTAAGTCCCTTGGGGTCGATGGCGAGCCAGCCCCGCGGGCCGAAGTCGAGGATGTTGCCGTGATGGATGTCACCGTGGAGTACCATCACATCTCGCGGCGTCGCCAGCAACTTGGAAGCCGTTGCCGCCGAGAGGCGGAGGATTCCGCCGCACACCTCGGCTGCAGGTTCCAGAGCGTCAAACCAGCGCATGAGAGGCATTAGGTCTAAGGGCGGCAACGGTCTCGGCGCATGGAGCCGGGCCACAACTGCGCAGATGATACGGCTGGCCTCGTCATCACGATCGTTTCGAGCAAGATCAGCGAGTGAGCTTCCGCCCTCGGCGCGTTCCATAAGAAGTGCGTCGCCCTCGTGCGCCAGCACGCGCGCCGCACCCTGACCATCCCACCACTTCATGAGCAGGCCTCCGCCCCTTTCCTCCGGGCTCAGTACCACCTTGAGCATTACCGGCACGCCCAATCTGCGCACCGGCAGGAGCCTGCTGCTCTGAGTGACAATCGGTTCGCCGTCTGGCGTCAGCCGCCAACGATCGAGATATTCGCTGAACATGATGGGCAGAATACCACGCATACCGAAAGGCCGTTGCGGGGCGCGAGTGATCGGGCCGCCCTCCGACGGCCGAGCACCGCGCCGGCGGCCCTCGGTTAACCCGAGCTATTCGGCCGCGCGAGGAGTGGCTGTCGCGCCTAGATGTCCGCGCAGCGCCGTGGCGAGCGCGTCGGCCTCGGCTTCGGTAGTGTCGAAACGGCAGACAAAGCGGGCGAGGGTTCGACTTCGGCGATAGAACTGGAACCCGTCACGTTCCAGCGCCTCCATGGTCCCGTCGGGCAGTTCGAGAAAGATCTCGTTCGCCTCGATCGGGGCAAGCAGCCGGGCGGCCGGAATATCGCCGAGCGAAGCAGCAATACGCGCCGCGATCCCGTTCGAGGCGCGCGCCATCTCGAGCCAGAGACCGTTCTCGACATAGGCGATCAGCTGCGCCGAGGCAAAGCGCATCTTCGACCAGACTTGGCCGGCGCGGCGCAATTGCACGGCAAGGCCATCGGCCAGATCGGGCGAAAACACGACGATCGCGTCACACAGGGCGCCGCCGTTTTTGGTGGCGCCAAAAGACATGACGTCGATACCCGCACGCCAAGTCGCGTCGGCCGGGCTGCACCCGAGACGCGCCACCGCATTGGCGAAACGCGCCCCATCCATATGAAGTCTCAACCCGCGCCGCTTGGCGACCTCGGCGACCGCCCGGATCTCGTCGAGTGTGTAGACCGCGCCGAGATCGGTCGCCTGGGTCAAATTGACGCCGGTCGGCTGTCCTCTGTGAAGCTGCGACGGCGAAATCCCGGCCAGCGTGTCGGCCAGCAGATCCGCACTGATCTTGCCATGTCGCCCGCCGATCGGAGCGAGCTTGACGCCGCCGCCGAAAAACCCTGCTGCGTTGGCTTCGGAAGTGTTGATGTGCGCGACTTCGCTGCAATAGACGATGCCCCAGGACGGCCCGAGCGAGGCCAGAGCCAGAGCATTGGCGGCGGTCCCGGTAGCGACCGGAAAGACCCGCACAGAGGTCTCGAACAGGTCGGAGAAGCGTTGTTGCAGGTTTGCCGTCCACGCGTCGGCACCGTATCCCAAGGCGGTGTCGTGATTGGCCTGAACCAGTGCCTCGAGGATTTGCGGCGCCGCTCGGCCCGTGTTGTCGCTGCGATAATCGATCATCGCCCGTCGCTTCCGTTATCCAGCGCGCAATCTTAGCCCTTCTTTCCGGGGCCGCCGCGGGAATGAGCCACCCGGAGCACGACCATTTGCCGACCGCGTGGCTGACCGGCGTAGGAGGGAGCGTGCAGATGCGCGCCGCGGAGGATAACTGGCTGTGCCCGGCTGCGCGACTGCATCGATGCGACGCGCACTGATTTGGCGTCGCCCTTCCGCGCTAGCCGCACGGTCAAGCGAGCGGTTGGTGGCGGCGTCGCGGCACGGGCGACCCGCTGGGTCGCACTCGGGGGGCCTATCTGGGGGGAAGCCATCAGAACCGGCGCGTCGTGCAATCGCTTTTCAGGCAAAGAGAGGCGCACGGGCGCGACGGAGCGTCCATTTACGAAGACCGAGCGCGGAACCACGGTTGCGAACAGCCGGTTGGCGAAATCCTCGTGGAACATCTCCAAAGGCGCTTCTCGATCCGCTTGCATCCCAATCTCAGCGACATCTCGAACAGCCCCAAAATTAAGATTGCGAACGTAATCGAGATCTCGCGTATAGCTCGGCCGATAGGCCTCGGCTGGGGCGAGTGGGAACCAGGCGACCGTGGCTCCGTCTTCCGAACTCAGCCCGACACCGGGGGTGCCGAGGAACGCCACCACCGCCGGCGCATAAACCGGACGCGCCACATAGTTCCCGGGAACCCAAGCCCAGTGCTCGTCGATCAGCGCCCAGCGGCCGTAATGCGACGGAGCAAAAGCCCAGGGCCGATCGTCGATCCATGTCCAACCCCACGGCGCGATCCAGTCCCAATGACCGAAGCGGTAGGGAGCCCATTCTGCGGATTCAGTCGGAAACCACACCGGGCCGTACTGCGCGTTGACCTTCCACACCCCGGCGGAATCGAGCTCTGCATAACCGGTCATGTATCGCGAGACGTAATAGGGGGCGGCGAGGCGGGTCTCGTCATGGTCGCGGTCGCGGCACCATGCGACAAAGGCGTCCGCCGCGGCCGACTCGATCGTGGCCGCATCATCCGGGTTCGCATCCGCAAAGACCGCCACTTGACCGCTTTCGATCCGATTGTCGCCGCCTGTTCCGGCGAAATGCGCTGCACCGTCGAAAACCGCAACGCGCAATGGCCGCTCGCCGTCCCCCGCGTCTATGTCATACCTGCCGGGAGCGAGCAGCCAAATGCCGCCCTGCGGAACGTCGATCTCGACGGTTTCAATTTCGCCGGCTTGGCGCAAGTGAAGGCCGATCCGCCCACGCGAAAGGAGGATTTGAGTGAGCCCGTAGCGCAAACTTGTGATTTCGATCTCGCTGCCGTTGGATAAGTCGATGGTATTTGCGCCGATACCGATCTCGCTGCGTGCTCGGGGATCGGTGCGCAACGCCTCGCCGGCGAAGATCGGCTGATTCAACTCGGCGTCCGCCCAGGCGGCCTCACCCGAGGCTCTGAGGTCGACATTTCCCGACACGAGACTGAGTTGCCCGGCGCGGCCGGATGGCAACCATTCGGTCGGCAGAGGAGCGCTGGCCTCGGCAGCTGGAGCGGGGTCGCTCCCTGTCATCTCTTGCGCGAAGCCCGAGGCGAGCCCAGCAACCATCGCGATGGAAGACATACAGAGAAACAATCGCATGGGTCTAACCCCCCGGCGTCCCCTGTCGCAACTTTAGCAGATAATTTTCACAGACAATCGACAAATTGCAGCAATCGCGGTTAACTCGCGAAGTCCGATGGATACATTAAGCTTACCGAAAGCTTTCGGATAATGACCGAGTTACTTCCCGAGGACATCGCCGTCGTCGTGCTCGGCCCGAGCGGCGCCCCGTTGGGCCGGCGACTGCGGGCCGCCCTGCCCGGCGCGCGCCTGCACGGTCCGCGTGCCCACCCCAACGGCTGGGATGAGAGTTACGATCGCGCGGCGGCCCATATCGGCCGGCTGTTCGAAGCGGGTCAGCCGATCGTCGGGGTCTGCGCAGCCGGCATCCTAATCCGCTCTGTCGCCCCCTTCCTCGCCGCCAAACGGGAGGAACCAGCGGTCATTGCGGTCGCCGACGACGGTTCGGCAGTTGTCCCGCTGATCGGCGGACATCATGGTGCCAATTCTCTTGCCCGCGCCATTGCCGAGCTTACCGGCGGCGTCGCGTCGATAACCACGGCCGGGGATGTGCGCCTCGGCATCCCTCTCGACGAACCGCCGCCCGGCTGGCAGATCGCCGATCCGGACAAGGTAAAGCCAGTCGTGGCGGCGCTCCTGAGGGGTGAGCCGGTTTCCCTGGTGGACGAAACGGGCTGCGCCGGATGGTTGCGTGCCGGGGCAATTCGCTGGGTGGAGCACTGCGGTCGACGCGTCGTCGTAACCGACCGGGTGGGTGGCTCCGATACCGACGCGCTTGTGTTCCATCCGCCGGTGCTGGCTCTCGGGATCGGCTGCGAGCGCGGATGTTCTACCGAGGAGACCGTGGACCTCGCACGCTCGGCGCTCGACGAGGCAGGGCTCGCGGCGGGCGCGGTCGCGGCGGTCGTTTCGGTCGAGCTGAAGCTCGCCGAGCCTGCGATCCACTCGCTCGCGGCCGCGCTGGGAGTGCCAGCGCGGTTTTTTCCCGCTTCGCGTCTCCTCGTCGAGACGCCGCGCCTATCCGAACGCTCGCCGGCCGCGTTTCGGGCGACCGGCTGTTGGGGTGTTGCGGAGGGTGCGGCGCTCGCCGCGGCCGGACCAGATGGAGTGCTGGTCGTGCCGAAACGCCGGTCGCGGCGCGCGACCTGCGCGATCGCGCGCGCGTCGCAGCCAATCGCTGCCGAGGCAATAGGCCGCGCGCGGGGAGCGCTGGCCGTGATCGGTATCGGGCCGGGCGATCCCGGCTGGCGCACCGCGGAGGCGAGCACGGCGCTGGCACGGGCGAGCGATGTGGTCGGTTACCGCCTCTACCTCGATTTGCTCGGTCGCGCGATCGAGGGAAAGAGGCGGCATATGAGCGCAATCGGCGAGGAGGAAACTCGGGTTCGCCTGGCGCTCGACCTCGCCGCGGAAGGTCGGTCAGTGGCGCTCGTCTCATCAGGAGATGCCGGCATTTATGGCTTGGCACCGCTCGTCTTCGAGCTTCTCGATTCCGAGCCGAAGCCGGAATGGCGCGTGATAGATCTGAGGGTATTTCCCGGGATCTCGGCGCTGCAGGCCGCGGCCTCCCGGGCCGGCGCTCCGCTCGGCCAGGATTTCTGTGTCATCTCGCTCTCGGACCTGATGACCCCGTGGGAGAAGATCCGGGTCCGACTCGAGGCGGCTGCAGCAGCGGATTTTGTTGTGGCGCTCTACAACCCGCGCTCGAAGCGACGGCCGACCCGCCTGAGCACAGCGACGGATATTTTCCTGCGCCATCGCTCGCCCGAGACACCGGTATTTATCGCCCGCAACCTCGGGCGCGACGGGGAAGAGAGGCGCGTGATCTGCTTGTCGGAACTGGCAGGCGCCGATATCGACATGCTGACAATTGTTCTCGTCGGCAGCCGCCGCACCCGCCGGATCGACGGAGATCCGCCGCGCCTTTACACGCCACGCGGCTATTTCGACCGCGCCGTCCCGTGACGGTGCATTTCATCGGCGCCGGCCCCGGCGCGCCCGACCTGATCACCGTCCGCGGGCTGCGGCTGATCGAGCGTTGCCCAGTCTGCCTCTATGCCGGTTCGCTGGTGCCGACTGAGATCCTTGCCGCGGCGCCGTCTGGCGCACTGATCATCGACACGGCGCCCTTGACCCTCGACGAAATTGTCGGCCATCTCGCGGATGCCGACGGCCGTGGTCTCGATGTTGCCCGACTCCATTCCGGCGACCCGTCCGTCTACGGTGCGATCGCCGAGCAGATGCGGCGGCTAGAGGCGCTCGGTATCGCGTTCGACGTGACGCCGGGGGTGCCGTCCTTTGCGGCGGCAGCGGCCGCACTCGGCCGCGAGCTGACCCTGCCGGAAATGGCGCAGACCGTGATCCTGACGCGCACTGCGACGCGCTCTTCGCCAATGCCCGCGCGCGAAGCCCTCGAACGGCTCGGCGAGAGTGGCGCGACCTTGGCGGTCCACCTGTCGATCAACAATCTCGCGAGGGTCGTGCGGGCGCTGATGCCGCTATACGGGCCGGATTGTCCCGCGGTCGTTGCCTACCGGGTCAGCTGGCCGGACGAACGCCTGATCCGCGGCACCCTCGCCGACATCCGTGACAAGGTGAAGAAGGTGGGCATCACCCGTACCGCCTTGGTGCTGGTCGGCCGGACACTCGGCGACGGAGAGGCGCCGGAAAGCCGGCTCTACGCCCCCGACCACCGCCATTTGCTGCGGCGCGGTCCCGCCTCATGGAGAGACTCGATATGAACGAAGCGACTTTCAGCGAACTCGCCGGCTGGGTGACCCAGGCCGGGCTGATCGGCCGCAGCGAAAGCGAGCTGATGGCCGGCTTTTGTCGGCGCGTCGCTGAAGCCGGGGTTCCGTTGGCGCGCGCCATCGTTATCCTCGACACGCTTCACCCGATCTATGAGGGCCGCGCTTTCCGGTGGCGCTCGGATATGCCCGAGGCGGCCGAGGCGGTGGATTATGGCCGAACCAATGAAGGCGAGGCGGCGGAAAACTGGCGCAGCAGCCCCTTTTTCCATCTGCTGCAGTCCGGGGAAACGGCGATGCGGCGCTGTTTGGCCGCCGGCGATCCGGCCGATTTCCCGACCATCGCACAGGCTCGCGACGAGGGAGCAACGGACTTTCTCGTCCTCATCAACCGCTTTGCGGCCGAGGGCATCATCGGCGAGATGGATTGCGTCTATTCGGCCTGGTCCAGCGATGCGGCGGATGGTTTCGGCGACGACATGGTCCTCGCGCTGCAACGGCTCGCCCCGTTTCTCAAGCTGGCGGTCAAATCCGCTGCGCTTGCGCGCATGGCCGGGACACTCGCCGAAACCTATCTCGGCCGCGACCCCGGCCGTCGGGTGATGAGCGGCCGCATCGTCCGCGGCGTCGCCGAGAAGATTGGAGCAGTGCTGTGGTACAGCGACCTGCACGGCTACACCCATATTTCCGACAATGCCCCGCCGGAGCAGATCATCCCGCTGCTGAATGACTACGCGGATGTCGTCATCTCTGCCGTGCATGGGCATGGCGGCGATGTACTGAAACTGGTCGGCGACGGCACACTCGCCATCTTCACCACCGAGGACCGCCAGGAAGCATGCCTGGCGGCACTCGCAGCTGCGGCCGGAGTGCGCGAAGGAGCCGCCAAGCTTAATCAACAGCGAAGCCTGGCCGGCTTGCCCACCACCGCCGTGTATCTCGCGCTGCATGTCGGGGATGTCTTCTACGGCAATGTCGGCAGCAAGGATCGTCTTGATTTCACGGTTATCGGCCCGGCCGTCAACGAGGTTAGCCGAATACTCGCAATGAGCCGGTCAGTCGAACAAGACTTGCTGCTGTCGGCGAACTTCGCCGATGCACTCGGCCCGGAAATGCGCCGCCGGCTCGTTTCGGTCGGCCGCTTCGCGTTGCGCGGCGTCGCGGAACCGCAGGAACTCTTTATCCCGGAACCCGATTTCTACCGCTCGCGCTGAACGCGATAACGGCGGCTCCAACCCTTGCGCGTTTGTTGCCCCGGGGCTGCTTTATCAGCAACCCCAGAGATGGCGACGTTCAGCGATACTGGGCTTACCGCGGTAAGGAAGGATCGCCGGATGTTGCTGAATCGGGACAAGATTAGAGAAGACAAGTACTTCGACGTGCTGACCGAGGCGATCCTCGAGCGCGATCAGCCACGCACGACCGACCTGTTCTTCCGGATGACCTGCGACGGGCATTCGCTCGGCGATGCGCTCAGCGTGGTGACCGCCGCCGAGGCGCCGTTCGTCCAGGTCCCGAGCCACATCAATGTGCGCGATGGTCAGATCACGCTGATCAACAACGATCACACGATCCTCGGCCTGCGCGCCTCCGCCTATCTGATGCCCTATTTGACTGAGAAATATCGGCTGCTGCCGTTATTACAGAGCGTCTGGTACATCCCCGCGGGGCTCGACATCTGGAACCAGCTGCTCGGCAAATATCCAGGCCGGTACGCCACGATGAAGGGCATCAACGTCCCGCCGCCGAGTTACGGTCCCGTCGTCTGGCAGGAGGACCACGGGCCGATCCGCGAGACAGGCACCCTTCAGGAGCGTTTGCATGCGCATATGATCGCCACGGTCAGCGGCGACTCGCAGCTGTCCTACGGCCTGTTTCTCGGATTGGCTGAGGAGGAAGAGGCACGGCCCGTGCTGGCCGATCAGCTGAACTTCCTCGGGCTGATCGATCTGCAGGACACGGTGATCGGCCGTAAGGCGCGCAATACCGGCCACAAGGCGATCCGAGCCCGCTCCATTACCGACCTCGCCGATTTCATCGGCTGGGAACGCTCCCATGGCGTTTATTACATGGGTGTTCCCGACATGGCGATCGGTCCGCTCTACTACTCGCTCTACGACGCGGTGTGCGTCCGGATGACCAGCGAGTTCCCGGACGGCGGGGTCACGCTCAAACGAACGAACCAGACGCCGCTGACCCCGGCCGAGGTCGACGACATGATCCAACAGCTGATGACGGCGGATGCCGATACAGTGTGGGACCTGCTGACCGCTCATCTGAAGAACGGCAGATCGATCCGCAGCCTCGGCGACACGATCCAGCTTGGCGCGGCCGAACTGATCCTGCGGACGACGGTACCTCGCCAGTTCACCAACGGGCAGCATCCGTTCGACTACTGCAATGTCGCTAACAACTGGTTCCGAACGAGCGACAACCCGTACCAGCCGCGCGTCCTTTATTTGATGGCGAATTTCATCAATGACGTGGCGCACGAGAATAAGCTGCAGAACTCTGTTCTAGAGCAGGAAGCTGCCGGGTTCGACACCAGCGATCGCTCGCCCGACGCGTTGTTGCGGGATCTCGACGAGGCGATCATGGCGCTCGATTTCCCGCGCGCCACGGCGCTGGCCAATGCCTATCTGCAATCGGGTGCCGATCGCAAGGCCTATCAGGCGACAGTCGCGCTCGCCGCCTGCCGGTTCCAGGACGACCCACACAACCAGAAGATCACGATCTCGACCTTTGAGGAGTACGCGCACAATTCGACCCATCTGCGCGACCGTCTGCTGCTCGCCACCGCGAGGTTGCTCGCCGGCTGGGTGAAAATGCCGGGTGAGCACGATTGCTATGCCCGTTTCGAGAAAGACTGGATCTACAACTGAGCGAAGAGGAAGGTCATGGCCCGTGCTTACAACGTCATCGACTCCGATGGCCATATCCTGGAGCCGCTAACGCTCTGGAATGACTACATGGATCCGGCCTTCCGCGGCCGGGCTCCAAAGCTCGTGATCGACAAGGACGGCAAAGAGCGCCTCCTGGTCGAAGAGCAGGTCCTCGGGAGCCAGCAGGGCATGGGCGGGATCGGCGGAGTCGGAGCCCGGCAAGGCGTCGTCTCGGCCGAGACGATGAGCTACGAGGAGGGGCGCCCCGGCGGCTTCGACCCGCACAAGCGCATTCCGGACATGGATCTCGACGGCATCGACGCCGCGTTCCTCTATCCGAGCATGGGCCTCTTCGCTGGCGCGGTGCACGATCCGGAACTGGCGGCTGCATTGTGCCGCGCCTACAACCGTTGGCTCGCCGATTACTGCAAGCCCTACCCCGACCGCCTGTTCGGCATAGCGATGCTGCCGATGCAGTCAATCGATCACGCCATCGCCGAGATGCGCTTTGCGCGCCGCGATCTCGGTTTCCGTGGCGGCTTTATCCGGCCAAATCCTTACAATGACAGGAAATTGCACGACCCGGCCTACGACCCGCTATGGAGCGCGGCCGAGGATCTCGACTTTTCGATCGGCATTCACGAGGGCGGCAACAGCGGCATGCCGACGGTCGGCATCGACCGGTTCGAAGGCCGCGGCGCGCAGCACATCATCTCGCACACGATGGAAATGATGCTCGCCTGCATGAGCATCATCTGGGGCGGGGTGTGCGAACGCCATCCGAAATTGCGCGTCGGATTCCTGGAGTCGGGCGGCGGCTGGATCGCGCCATGGCTCGACCGGATGGACCGGCATTTCGACGACCAGGGCTTCAACGATTCCGGCCTGAAGACCCGGCCGAGCGACTTGTTCCGGCGCAATTGCTGGATCTCCTTCGAGCCGGTCGAGGGCAGCCTCAAGGTGCTCGCCGAGTATATCGGGCCGAACAAGATCCTGTGGGCGACCGACTACCCGCACCGGGACGGCTTCTTCCCCGGCGCCCCCCAGATGATCAAAGACCGTCTCGCGGGCTCCTCGCCCGAAGTTCAGCATCAGGTGATGGCGGGCGGCGCGATGGGCTTCTACGGCCTCAACTGACCCTCGCCTGCGGGTCCCAGACCTGGTTGGTCCTCCCTCTCCCGCAGTGCAATGCAGGAGAGGGAGCCGGGCGGGTGTCCGCGCAACCGCTCAGCTGCGCGGAAAGTTGAGCTCGACCATCACATTGTTGTTGTCGGGAAAGAATAGCTGATCGATCGGCGGGCGATTGATGTGGTTCTGCCGGTACTTGACCCCGCGCTCGTCGAGCTTCGCCTTGGTGCCGTCGAAATCCGTAGCAAGGAAGGCAAAATGGTCGAATGACCCGGTATCATGCGAGGGGCCGCCACCGATCGCACTGCCTTCCGGCACCAGGTGCACAACCGGCACTTCGCCGCAATAGAGCCAGTATCCCGGGAAGTCGAGATCCGGCCGGAAACCGACCTCGAGCCCGAGAATGTCGCGGTAGAAGTCTCGCGTAACTTCGAGATCGCCGGTCTTGACCGTGACGTGGTGCAGAGCGTTGAGCGGCATGGCGCAGATCCTCCCTTGCGGTCTGTCGATCACCGACAACCTTAGCGCGTCAGGTCCACGTCGTCGATCATCTCTTAAATTGCAAAAAGGACAACGATAAAATCGCCATATTCTGGTCTTATGAAGACACGCAACGGTGGGCGCAACGCTGGGCAGGAAGCATGATGCCTGTAGATTTCTTGCGGAAACAGGACGAGCGAGATCCAACGCGTCACCGTCAGGGCTCATCTGGCTTGTACTATGCGCTCTTGCGGCAGCTGTGTTGCCAGGTCCCGCTCGCTCGGCTGCCGTGCTTAAGTCAGCCGCACCCCGACCCTTCATGCCGAATGGCGGCCGCCGTGACAGAATGAACACCGCCGAAGACGGACTTCCGCTTCCGCAGCGATACTGGGCGATTCTGAACCTTGCGGTCGGGCTCGCCTTATCGGTGCTCGACAGCGCGATCGCGAATATCGCGTTACCGGCGATCGCGAAGGAAATCCACGCAAACCCCGCCGACTCGATCTGGATCATCAACGCCTACCAGCTGGCGGTGGTCATCTCGCTGCTCCCGTTCGCCTCACTCGGCGACATTTTCGGCTATCGCCGCATTTACATCATAGGCCTCGTCGTCTTCACCGGCGCCGCGCTGGTCAGTTCTCTGTCGCACTCCTTGACGATGCTGACCCTAGGCCGCGCTCTGCAGGGGCTCGGCGCCGCCGGCATGATGAGCGTCAACACGGCTCTCGTGCGCTTTACTTATCCGCGGCGACAATTGGGCCGCGGCATCGCGATGGTTTCGGTCGTCGTCTCGATATCGTCAGCGGCGGGCCCGAGTGTCGCTGCGGCGATCCTGGCG
>Ga0070711_100000565_pt1 | contig 19359 bp, 19 predicted proteins | sample LARL53metaG_FD_65452 | JGI IMG/M metagenome (GOLD analysis project Ga0070711, IMG submission 65452) | Corn, switchgrass and miscanthus rhizosphere microbial communities from Kellogg Biological Station, Michigan, USA - LAR L5-3 metaG | ecosystem: Host-associated > Plants > Roots > Rhizosphere ... | reverse complement strand
CACGTCGCGGTGTCGCCGCTGGGCTCGTCGACGAGGATCGCCGGCACGATGGAGTTCTCCGGCAACAACCTCCGGCTGGACTGGCGCAGGGTCGAGGCGATCGCAACCGCGAGCCGGCACTACCTCGGCGACTGGTTCGACCACCACGACGAGCTCATCGGGCGGATCGACAGCCCGTGGGTGGGCGGGCGGCCGATGGTCCCCGACGGTCTGCCGCTGATCGACCGCCTGCCCAACGTCGACAACGCGTACGTCGCCACGGCGCACGCGATGCTCGGCGTGACGTTGGCCCCGACGACGGCATCGGCGCTGGCCGAGATGGTCCTCAGCGGCCGGAAGCCACCGGTGCTCGAGCCCTTCGGTTTCGACCCAGCCCGCCGGCTGGTGGGCTGAGCACACCGCCGGTCCGCTGCCGCGTCAGGTCCGGGCCAGTGCCGCACGGAGCGGGTCGAGGCCGAGCGAGCCGAGGTCGAGCGCGGCCCGGTGGAACACCTTGAGGTCGAAGTCGGAGCCCTGCCGGGCCTTCGCCTCCTCCCGCGCCTCGAGCCAGATCCGCCCGCCGACCTTGTAGGACGGAGCCTGGCCGGGCCAGGCCAGGTAGCGCTTGACCTCGAACTGCAGGAACGCGTCGTCCCATCTGGCAGTGCTCGCGCATGAACTCCAGCACGAGCACAGGGGTCCAGGTCTCCCCGGGGTCACCGGTTCAGGCGCCCGTGAACGCCCGACCGCCGACGCTCGGCACGAGCTAACGCGCTTGACCGTCGGTGCGGAAGACGGTTTCGGCAATCTGCTGGCATGGTCAGGTAGTGCGGTCCCGGATCACTATCGGCCCGTTGGGAATGGCCGCAGCGGCATTAAAGATAGCCCGGCGTGTGGCGCCGTGGTCTACGCGCCGGCGATCGCCGTCCCGCCTCTCCGGCGCGCCGACTTGTGTGACTTGTCGCAGCGCAGGATGCGGGTCTCGCTTCCCTTGCCATGATGGGCAGATGGCCGAGCGTGATCGCGACGAATCCGGCCGACCCCGAAGCACCCGTCCGCGCGACGCTCTGGGCCGACCCCTTCCGCACGGCAGTGAGGGCGTTTTACGCATCCCGGATGATGTCGAGCTGCCGCCAGCCGAAACCCTCGCCTATGCCCAGGATCTGCTGGACGCTGGCTTGGCTTTCAACGCGCATGAGGTGCTCGAGGCCGCATGGAAGAACGGCCCAGACGATGAGCGGATGCTGTGGCAGGGCCTGGCCCAACTCGCTGTCGGCATCACCCATATCCAGCGTGGCAACGTCAAGGGGGCAATCACCGTGCTCCGCCGCGCGTCGGCCCGACTTGCCCAGGACGACCGACCGGCGCCCTACGCCATCGACGCCGCCCATTTGGTCGCCTACGCCGATGCGCTGATCGCCGACCTCGCGGCGGGCGCCGAGATCACACCGAAGCGTCTGCGACCCCGTCTGGTTGCCGTCCTACCCCGATAGCGTGGGGTTGCTGCGGACACGTGGAGCTGCGCAACTGCTCGTCGAGGACGGTGCCGAACGCTTCGACGTGGTGCGGCGGCGGCGTCGGATGCCGCGCGGGATCCCGCGGGATCCGACGGAGATAGCCTCACCCGGGCGTAGGCGGATCGACCTCACCGGTGACGGGGCTGACGGTAGCGATGGCCATGGCTAAACCGTACGACCACCTGCAGCCCTGCGCTCGCTGTTGACCCAGACAAGTTGTTCTGCGGCATAACAGGATTGGAATCCGAGATCGCATCGAAATGGAATCCGAATGGGCGCAGATCAGCGTGGCGGAAGGAGCGTTGTAAGTCGCAACTCGTCTACTGCGACCACCGGATGGCCGGTGCGGGCCGAGTCCGGACGATCTGCGGCCACCAGAACCAGCGCCCGAGAAGTGCTGCGATCGACGGCGTCATGAATGCCCGAATGACCAACGTGTCGAACAACAGGCCCAACCCGATCGTCGTGCCGATCTGGGCGACCACGACCATGGCGCTGACCGCCATCGACATCATGGTGAACGCGAACACCAGGCCGGCCGCGGTCACGACGGATCCGCTGCCGCCCATGGCACGGATGATTCCGGTGTTGATCCCGGCCGGTATCTCCTCCTTCATCCGCGCCACCAACAACAGGTTGTAGTCCGCACCGACTGCCAACAGGATGATGACCGCCATCGCCATCACCATGAATTGCAATTCCATGCCCAGCAGGTGCTGCCAGAGCAGAACTGACAGCCCGAAGGACGCACCCAGCGACAGCACCACGGTGCCGACAATGACGCCCGCCGCGACCAGGCTGCGCGTGATGAGCAGCATGATGATGAAGATCATCGTCAATGCGGCGACTCCGGCGATCATCAGGTCGTACTTGTTGCCTTCCTGCATGTCTTTGAAGGTCGACGCGGTGCCCCCGATATAGACCCTGGATCCCTCCAGTGGCGTGCCCTTGATGGCTTCGAATGCCGCGTTCTTGATCGCGTCGATGCGGCCGATGCCATCCGCGCTGAGCGGATCGCTTTCGTGGGAGATGATGAATCGCACTGCGTGGCCGTCCGGCGAGATGAAGTTGTCCATGCCACGTTTGAAGTCCTTGTTGTCGAAGATCTCCGGCGGCAGATAGAACGTGTCGTCGTTGTGTGAGTTGTTGAACGCATCACCCATGGCGCTCTGGTTCTCGTTCATCGCCGTCGTCTGGTCCTGCTGGCTCGACTGGCTCGCGTACATGGTGAGCATCATCGTGCGCGACGATTTCAGCGTTTCGATCGTCGGCCCCATCGCCGCAATCATCTGGGGCATGAGGGCATCGAGTCGATTCAGATCCGGCAGGAGGTTCTGGAAGTCATCGGTCATGGTGTCGACGCCGTCCAGTGCGTCGAAGGTCGACCGCAACGACCAACAGATCGGGATGTTGTAGCAGTGCGGCTCCCAGTACAGGTAATTCCGCACCGGTCGGAAAAAGTCATCGAAATCGCTGATGTGGTCGCGCAATTCGGCGACGTCGACAGACATGTCGTTCATCTTGCCCACCATGTCGTGCGTCATCGCGCTCATCTGTTCCATCAGGGCGATCATCCGGTTCATGGTGTCGAGGGTGGTCTGCATGTCGTCGGCCTGCACCAGCATGTTGTTCATGGTCTTTTCCATGTACGAACGATTCATCTCTTGAAAGGTGCCGCTCATGCTGAGCTGAGCCGGAATCGTGCTGAACTTCAGGGGCTTGCCCTCAGGACGCGTGATCGACTGAACCCGTCCGATGCCTGGCACCCTGGTCACGGCCTTGGTGATCCGGTCGATCACCAGGAAGTCCGTCGCATTGCGGAGGTCTTTGTCCGTTTCGACGAGCAACATTTCGGGATTCATCCGGGAGATGGGGAAATGTCGTTCGGCCGCAGCGAAGCCTTCATTCGCTGGCAGGTCCGCCGGTAGGTACTTTCGGTCGTTGTAGCTGGGCTGGTAGCCCGGCAGCGTCAGTAGGCCGACCAAGGCCAGAATGATCGTCCCCATCAGGATCCAGCCCGGCCATCGGACGACGGCGGCACCCAGGCGCCGCCAAAAGCGAATCCGCATGGCGCGTTTGGGCTCGAGCAGTCCGAACCGGCTCGCGACAGTGATCATCGCGGGTCCCAACGTCAGTGCCACGAGCACTGCAACGACCATTCCGACCGCAAGCGGGATGCCGAGTGTCTGAAAGTAGGGCAACCGGGTGAACGACAGGCAGAACGTCGCGCCGGCGATCGTCATGCCCGAGCCCAGCACCACATGGGCTGTGCCGCGGAACATCGTGTGGTAGGCCGTCTCTCGGTCTTCCCCGATGGTGCGAGCCTCTTGGTAGCGCCCGATCAGGAAGATTGCGTAGTCGGTCGTCGCGGCGATCGCGAGAGTTACCAAGAGCTGCGTCGCGAACGTCGACAACCCGATCAGCTCGTGGTAGCCGAGGAACGCCACCACACCGCGGGTCACCGACAACCCCAGCACCAGCATCACCAACACCAGCAGGACGGTGACGATTGAGCGGTAGAAGAACAGCAGCATGAAGATGATGACGCCCACCGTCGCCAGTTCGATGACTCTGACGCTCTTGTCGCCTGCCGCCTGTTGGTCAGCCTGTAGTGCCGCCCCGCCGGTCACGAAGATCTTGACCCCTGGTGGGGGAGATAACCCACCAACGACTTTCTGAACCGCGATGACCGACTGGTTGCCGAGTTCCTCACCCATGTTGCCTGCGAGATATGCCTGCACGTATGCGGCTTTGCCGTCTTCGCTCTGCGCTCCCGCCCTCGTCAGCGGGTCGCCCCAGAAGTCCTGGATGTGTTCGACGTGCCTGGTGTCGGCCTTGAGCTTGGCGACCATGTCGTCGTAGAACCGGTGTGCGTCGTCGCCGAGCGGCTTGTCGCCCTCCAGCACGATCATTGCCGAGTTATCGGAATCGAATTCCTGGAAGACCTTGCCGACGCGCATCATCGCGGCCACCGACGGTGCTTCTTTTGGGGACATCGACACCGAGCGCATCTGGCCAACGACTTCGAGCTGCGGCACGGTCAGGTTGAGTAGCGCGATGAGCGCTATCCAGCCGAGGATGATCGGGACTGCCAACCGGCGGATCCACCTGGCCACGACAAGTCTGCGGGGCTGCTCGGCCGTGATGACGCGGTCGGTTGTCGGCGCGCTCACCAGGTCGTCATCCGCTGAACGCACCAGCTGGGCACCTCGGCGGAACTCCTCACTGCGATGTCGTATTTTTAGTCAGTCTTACCAGAATCGGACGCCGGGTTTCCCAAGTCCTCGACACCAGGGTCTTTGTGCCCTGCTCAGACCGATGCCCGGACCGCCATCGTGGAGCCATGAGCGCACACTTTCCCGACGCCGAAACCCTTCGATCGGCGCTGGCACTGGCCACCCGCGCTCCGTCGGTGCACAACTCGCAGCCGTGGCGCTGGCGGGTGGGCGAGCACAGCCTGCATCTGTACTCCGACCCCGACCTGCACCTGCCGCACACTGACCCGGACACGCGAGACCTCCTGCTCAGCTGTGGCACGTCGCTGAACCACTGCGTGGTCGCATTCGCGGCGCTCGGATGGCAATCCAAGATCCATCGGATGCCGAATCCCGACGAACCGCACCATCTGGCCGCCATCGAACTTCATCGGTACGCGGCCAATGACGTCGACATCACGCTGGCGGCCGCGATCCCGCGGCGCCGTACCGACCGGCGGCACTACAGCCCATGGCCGGTACCAAAGGGCGACCTCGCGTTGATGGCCGCCAGGGCGGCACGCGCGGGTGTGACGCTGCGGCGGGTCGACGAGCTCGACAGTCTCAAAACCCTTGTGTCCCAAGCTGCTATGCGCCACGCGCTTGATCACGGCTATCTGGCTGAGCTGGCGACATGGAGCGGCAGGTACGGCGCGGCGGCCGGTGTGCCGGCGCGCAGTACGCCGGAATCCGATCCCACGGCCGCGATCCCGGCCCGCGCCTTCGCCGGCGCAGTGCTCGCCCAGACGCCCGACGTCGATCCGGCGGAGGACAACGCCGTTGTCATCGCCTTGGGCACCGCCGCCGACGACGACGTTTCGAGGCTGCGGGCCGGCGAAGCCACAAGCCTGGTGCTGCTGACGGCGACCGCGTTGGGGCTCGCCAGCTGCCCGATTACCGAACCGTTGGAGATTCCCGAGACGCGCGCGGCCGTGCGTGCCGATGTGTTCGGTGCCGACGAATACCCGCAGATGTTGCTGCGACTGGGATGGGCGCCCGTCAACGCCGACCCGTTGTCGTCAACGCCGCGCCGTGCCCTGGCCGAAGTGGTTGCGCGGCTGGACGGTTCGCCCGCGTAACGCTCAGTCCTTGGAGCGCCGACGTGATTGTTCCAGCTTGGAGATGAACACCGCAGCCTGGGTTCGGCGTTCCATGCCGAGCTTGGCCAACAACCGGGACACGTAGTTCTTGACGGTCTTCTCGGCGAGGAACATCCTGGCCGCGATCTGCTTGTTGGTCAGGCCTTCGCCGAGCAGATCCAGTAGCACCCGTTCTTGATCGCTGAGTCCCGATAACGGATCGGACTGCTCGGCGGCTCCGCGCAGCTTCGACATCAACGCCGCCGCAGCCCGGTTGTCGAGCAACGAACGGCCCGCGCCGACCTGCTTGATCGCCTCGGCGAGCTCCATGCCCTTGATGTCCTTGACGACGTAACCGCTGGCGCCGGCCAATATCGCGTCCAGCATCGCTTCGTCGGATGTATACGACGTCAGCATCAGGCACCGAAGTTCCGGCTGCCGAGACAAGAGTTCCCTGCAGAGTTCGATGCCATTGCCGTCCGGCAACCTGACATCAAGGACTGCGACGTCGGGTTGAAGCGCGGGGATCCGCGCCAGTGCCTGCGCCACGGATCCCGCCTCGCCCACGACTTCGAGCTCGGAATCGGCGCTGAGGAGGTCGATGAGTCCCCGCCGGACGACCTCATGGTCGTCGACGAGAAAGACTTTCACCACTCGAAGGCCCTCCATAGACATCGCGGAGACGGTGGATGTATTGCTCACAGTATGTTCTGCGTTTCGCAGATCAGCACCGAACAAGCCGCGTTGTGCAGCGCCGCGTACCCGGGAGGGCCGACCAGCTCGGTGATGCCGTGGGGCCGCTCGCGTCCGACGACCAGCAGCTGGATCGAGCGCGCATTCTCGGTGAGGAAGTTCAAGGTGCTACCGTGCACGGCCACCGCGTGCACATCGACCTCGGCGTAGCGCTTCTTCCACTTGGCGAGGCGACGGTCGAGCTGGGCCTCCGCCAGCCGGGTGCCGTCGGCGAGGGCACCGCCGTCGTGAATGTCGGTGAAGCGCAACTGCCACGCGGTCAACACCCGCAGAGGGACGCCTCGGAGCTGCGCCTCCTCAAAACCGCGGCGTAACACCCCCTCACCGGCAGGAGAGCGGTCGAGCTCGGCCACCACCCACTGTTGTTCTGCCTGAAACGGATCGTGTCCACGGACGACGGCCACGGGGCAGTGAGAGGACGACGCCAAGTCCGCCGCAGTCGAGCCCATCCGCCCTTGAGCACTGTGCTTGAGTCCCACCGATCCGACGCACACCATTGCGGCCCATCGGGAGGCCTCGATCAGCGCCCGGGTGGGTCGGTCCTGCAGGATCTCGACTTCGATCTTGACCGGTTTGTCGGTCGACTCAACCGCCGTGAACGCATACCTGACGGCGACTTCGGCCTTGGCGAGGTCGCGGGCTGCTGCCTCGTGATCGCTGCCCGCGGTGTTGCCGGGGTCGATCGCGTATACGAGGCGTAATGGGACATCGCGACTGACTGCTTCGTCGGCGGCCCACAATGCGGCATCGATGGCCGAGTGTGAACCATCGATGCCCACTACGACGGACCGGGATGGCGAGAAGTGTTCTCCCATGGTGGCTCCTGTACTTTCGCGTTGTGCGGGTTGGTCTCTCACCGAACGTCGAAGACGTCGCCGATCGGCCGGCGTGGCGTTGGAGGAGGCACGTCATCGATCGACGGCGTCAGGCCGACGCGGACGAGGACCTGGGGGGTGATGCCCTGATCGCCCTGAGCGATCAATCCAGCGACAATCTTTCGGCTCGCAGCGACCTCGGTGATGTGGGTCAGCGTGCAGGTGGCGAGCCCCACCATCGTCGCGTCGAGCAGTACGGCGGACAGCACCTCACCGCAACGCAGCACGCTTTCGTGCGTGTCGTCGTACGTCGACAAGACCAAGACCTTGGAACGGTCGTCGCCGACCTCGAGCCTGCGCTCGCGGTGGTTGGTCACGGGGAATGTCCGCCCCACGTCGACGCGGTCACTCTCGGCCGCCGACACCAGTGAGCTGTGGGGGATACCGTCGGCAACCTCGAAAGCTGCTGTCCACCAGGCTAGTTCGGAATGGTACGGCGAGTCGTAGAGACGCAGCGATTCGGTGAGTTGAGACGCTTCGGCCAGCTGGGGACGGAGATGGTCGGGGATCACGTCGATGCGCACGGCGGCGGAGTCGGCGGCGTCGTGTAGCTGCGGCTCGAAGGCATCCCAGTCCGGGGGAGTGGCGAACGGGAGGCGGTCGGTGCGCCGCAGCAGGATCGCATTCGCGCGTTGCCGGTGCCCGTCGGTGACGAACTCCATTGGTGCGAAGTCGACCGATGCGACGTGTAACAGGTTGTCCGGATTGGGAAATCGGACCACATTGGCTTTGAATCCGGCGGCGGCCATCGCGACCCGAAAGTGATCGATCAGGGCGCCGCAGGCGATCAGCGCCTCGCGACCTGACCTGTCCGTAGCCCGGACGACCCGGTCCGGGTCTGCGAAGACGGAAACGGTGTCACGTTCGACCTCCAGACGCCACGGCTGGCTGTTGTGCAGTGATGGCGCACGGCACGCCAATCGCACGGCATCCCTGATGAACGCTGCGTCAACCGTGGTGGCAGGCATTGCAACCTCCGCTCTATATGCCTCCACCATGTACTGCCGGACACACTGCGGCCAGGGTCAATGGTCCCCAACCTGGGGTCTTATGGCCCCGGTGTGACGGACTCGGCCGGGCGCAACCTGAGGACATGAGGACATGAACGGCGACTCGGCGACCGTCTCTGTTCTGCAACAGCATTGGCCAACGACGCGGCGTGTTCACGCAGAAGCGCTGAAGGCATGCTGCCGCGTGATCTAGGCGACGGTGACCGGACGCCTGAGCACACGTATCCCGTCATCGTCGGCGTCGACGGCAGTTTCGCCGCAATCCACGCTGCACGCTGGGCGGCGGCGATCGCCGAGAGGTTCGAGGCTCCGCTGGAGATCGTGCACGCCGTCGCGGACCGCCCGGCCGCGGACTCGGCTGTCCGGCGTCAGTCCGCAGAAGCGATTCTTCAATCCGCCAAACAGGCGGTACGCGTGCACTTCAAGGGTCTGCCCATAGCCGTCATTCGAGTGGATGGTTCGCCAGGCCAAGCGCTGATCGAGTCGAGCCATGCCGCCCGACTGATCGTCCTCGGCACCGACGAGGCGTCCTCGGGCACAGTCGCTTTGGGCGGTTCGACGACGGAGGCAGTAGCAGCGTATTCGGTCTGTCCGGTCGTGGCTTGGCGGGGTGATGTGATTTCTCCGACTCGACAACCAATCGCCGTCGGAGTCGACCACGACCAAGGCAGCCGGGTCGCGATCACGGCGGCATTCGAGTTCGCCGATCACCTGGGCGTGGGAATCCTCGCTGTTCACGCTTGGACCACCAGCCGACCACTGGGCGATGTCACGCTTCGGTCCAGGATACTCTGGGCACAAGTAGAAAGCGATGCACAACAACATCTTTCGGAGTCATTGTTGCCGTGGATCGATCTATATCCGAACGTCGATGTCGCGGAGATTGTCGAACCGGACAAGCCCGACAGGGCGCTTCTGCGATCCGCACAGGGCGCGCAAATACAGGTAGTCGGCAGCCGCGCCAGCGGGCTTGTCGCCCGGTTGGGGTCGATTGGACTCGAGCTGCTTCACCACGCAACCATCCCGGTCATGTTCTGCCACTCGTCAGACGAACAGGGTTGACCGGGCCCACTAGTGATCGACCCGTGGCCGTTCGATCCCAATTGATGGGACTTTCGACCGTATCGTCGGGCACAGACCGCCGTTAACGTCGCGGTCATGTATGGAGAGTCTGAACCGATCTCAATCCTGACCGAGACGGAATGCTGGAGTCTGCTGTCCAGCGTCGCGTTGGGACGGCTCGTCACGAGCGTGGATGGCCACCCGGAGATCTTCCCGGTTAATTTCGTCGTGCAGCACAAGACGGTGCTGTTCCGTACCGCCGAGGGCACCAAGCTGGTCAGCACTGCGATCAACGACCGCGTGTTGTTTGAGGCCGACGACCACGGCGTTACCGGTGGTTGGAGCGTGATCGTCAGGGGCCACGCTCGCGTGCTGCGTACCCACGACGACATCGCCGATGCCGAACACGCACAGCTGCTGCCCTGGACCGCGACGACCAAACAGCACTTTGTCCGTGTTCGGCCACTGAGCGTCACCGGTCGTCGATTCGTCTTTGGCCCCGAGCCGGACCGCGAATCCGCGCTCGCCTGAGGCGGATGCGCTGAGGTTTCAGGACTGAAACGATGAGGGCGGTCCCGGGATGGGGGGTGCCGGGACCGCCCCGCCAACTCGCGGCTGCTCGGGGTTTCGATGGAACTTTCGTCATCGATCTCGACAAGATGGGACGATTGTGGCGTGACCGATCCGGTCGAGTCGGGCGCTGAAACCGGCGTGCGCCCGCTGCGTGACACACTGTCCCAGCTGCGGCTCAGAGAACTGCTTGTAGAGGTCCAGGACCGCGTCGAGCAGATCGTGCAGGGTCGCGACCGACTCGACGGTTTGGTTGAAGCCATGCTCGTCGTGACCAGTGGGCTCGAATTGGACGAAACCCTGCGAACGATCGTGCACACCGCGATCGAGCTCGTCGACGCGCGGTACGGGGCACTGGGTGTGCGCGGGCACGACCACGAATTAGTGGAGTTCATCTACGAAGGCATCGACCAACAGATGCGCGAGCAGATCGGGCATCTGCCCGAAGGGCGCGGCGTTCTCGGCGTGCTGATCGACGATCCGAAACCCATTCGGCTGGACAACATCTCGCACCACGCCTCGTCCGTCGGTTTCCCACCGAATCACCCACCGATGCGGACCTTCCTCGGGGTGCCCGTCCGGATCCGTGACGAGGTCTTCGGCAATCTCTACCTGACGGACAAGACCGGCGGGCAGCCGTTCAGTGAGGACGACGAGGTCTTGGTGCAGGCTCTTGCCGCCGCTGCCGGCATCGCGATCGACAACGCACGCCTTTACGAGGCGTCGAAGACCCGCCAGTCGTGGATCGAGGCCACCCGTGACATCGGCACCGAGCTGTTGTCAGGCACCGATCCCGCCCGGGTGTTTCGTCTGGTCGCCGACGAGTGTCGAACCCTCAGTGGAGCCGAACTGACGTTGGTGGCCGTACCCGTCGATCCGGACGCGCCGGCAAGCGAGGTGGATGAGCTGGTCATCACCGCAACGTCCGGTGATGGTCAGGCGATGGAGCTGCAACCGATTCCAGTTGACGGAACATTGATCGGCAAAGCGTTCGTTCAGCGCGTGCCCGGTCGATTCGACAACTTCGAGTTGGTGCCCGGTGAGACGACGTTGACTGGTCCCGCGCTCGTACTGCCACTCAGGGCCACCGATGCCGTCGCCGGCGTCCTCGTCGCAGTGCGGGCGGTTGGCTCCCAGCCGTTCAACAACGAACAGCTGGACATGATGGCTGCATTCGCCGATCAGGCCGCTCTGGCTTGGCAATTGGCCAGCACCCAACGTCAAATGCGTGAGCTCAGCATCTTGACCGACCGTGACCGCATCGCGCGTGATCTCCACGATCACGTCATCCAACGCCTGTTCGCAGTCGGACTTGCGCTTCAGGGAACGATTCCGCGCGCACGTGTGCCCGAAGTGCAGCAGCGGCTTACCGATTGCGTCGACGACCTTCAGGAAGTCATTCAGGAGATTCGCACGGCGATCTTCGATCTGCACGGGGCATCGTATGGCGTCACCCGGCTCCGCCAGCGCCTCGACGAAGCCATCGCGCAGTTCTCGACGTCGGATCTGCGCACCACAGTGCAATACACAGGACCTCTGTCGGTGGTCGATGCGGCGCTGGCCGACCACGCGGAAGCTGTGGTGCGAGAAGCGGTTAGCAACGCAGTGCGGCACGCCGACGCGACAACGCTCACCGTGAACGTCGCCGTAGACGACGATCTGTGCATCGACGTCGTCGACGATGGCCGGGGAATTCCCGCCGACATCACCGGCAGCGGCGGCCTGACCAATCTGCGTCGACGGGCCGAGGACGCCGGCGGCCAGTTCTCCGTCGAACGGTTGCCGGCCGGCGGCACTCACTTGAACTGGCTGGCGCCCTTGCCCTGACGGCACGGACCGTCAGCGGCGTCGCCGCCACACGATGACTCCGACGGCAAGCGCACCGAAATCCAGTCACGGGTGCGCTTCGCCGTTGCAACGGTTGGGTAACTCCGGATCTTCTGCGCCGGCAAATGTTGCGGGCCCGTTCGCTGTTCAAGATCGATGCACCTCAAGCGGTTTGCGGGTACCTCGATCCTGATCGGCGTCTGCGGCTGCCGAACGTCACCATTTGGAAACGATGCGGTGCGGCGCGGCGTGCCGCCGGCGTTGGCTGCTGATAATTGTCGCGGTCGTTTAACCGCGACTTCTGTACCGCATGCGGCTTTGCTGCATGACATGAATGCAAATGTCTGAGGGAAAATGAAGGGTTCGACGTCGATGACGAGCTTTGATCGATTCAACATCACAGTAGTTGCTGTCGGCGCTGGATTGTGCGGCGTCGCTTTGGCGTTGAGCCCGCAGGTTGCGGCCGCCCCGCTAATAACCGGCGGCGGCTACGCATGCGTCCAGACGTCGTCGGGCGACGCGGTTGGTGCAGCTCCGGCAGCGACCGAGGCCGTTGGTGCAGCTCCGGCAGCGGGCGCGTGCGGTCCGGCTAGCGCTCCACTCTCTGACATGGCCGGTGTTCCGATGGCTTTGCCTGGGCCGGTTCCTGTCGCGGCGCCGGTGCCCGCGGGTGCGCCCGTGCCGGTGGGTGCACCGGTGCCGGTGGGTGCTCCGGTGGGTGCACCGGTGCCGGTGGGTGCTCCGGTGGGTGCACCGGTGCCGGTGGGTGCTCCACTGACGGTGATGTCTGGCGTCGGCGGCAAGGAGCAGCCGTCCGGCCCACCGCCAGCTGGCGCGCCTGTCTCCGGTCAGCCAATTCCGCCGGGCCCTGCGGGCTGACGGCGCTTAGCTAGTCATCTCCGGGTTTGGCCCGGCGGCGAGTAACGACGCGTCGCCGGGCCAAACCCGTTGATGGGCATTGGAACTCAGCCAGCAGCGGCAGCGACGAACGTTCCTTACCGCTCGAAAATTCGCGAAAATATCGCGCGGTAAGGAACGTTCGGCGCCTAGCGTGGACCCGCACATCATCTAGGTGCGGAGCCTCGCTAACCAGACACTGCCCGAGGAACTTCGATGCTGTTTTCCTGCACAATCACCGGGTCGCCAACGTTGACCGTGTTGAAGTACCACTCAGCGTCCTCGGTGCTGAGTCCGACACAGCCGTGGCTGACATTCTCATACCCGAGTGAATTGACAGCCCACGGAGCTGAATGCACGAAGAGGCCGCGGCCCGTGATTCGGACGGCGTAATCCACGGTGACCAGGTAACCATCGGGAGCGTCGACGGGAATGCCGACGCTGCTCGAATCCATGACCACGGAGCGTTCCTTGGACAAAACGGTGTAAGTGCCGACAGGCGTCGGATAGTCCGGGCTACCCATCGAAGCCGGGAACACCCCCGGCTCTCCCCAGTGCGGTCGGTGGTGCGGCGCCGGCAGTTCGGACGGCGGTCCCGCGTCGATGCCGTCGATGCTCACGGTGAACGTGTGATCCGAGATACTGGCAACACCCAAGACGGCAGGACCGGTTACGAAGTTCGTTGACAGGCCGCCGACCGACAATGCCACCGTGCTGTGCGCCGGCCAGTATCGGTCGGGAACCCAGTGCACGACGTTGTTGTCGAGCCATTCGAACTTCCCCACCATCGCGGGCACCGACTTGATGTCGAGAGCGCGCTCGGCCGCGCGCTTGTCGGCGACGGGCGCGCTGAACGTCAACACCACGGGGTGCGCGACACCCACGACCTGACCCCGCGTTGGTAGCACCGAAACAATGGCGGGCCTAGACGGCTGGTCCGCCGCCGCGGCGGGCTTATACGACTGATTCGCCGCCGCCATGCTGGCGCTGGCCGGCTCTGCAGCCGCAATCGCATTGATCCCGAGCGCTGTGACAACACACAGAACGACCCCACGCATGGCTCACGATTCCTTTGAAATTACAACAGTGTCAATTGATCGTAGGGTGCCGTGCCGATTTCGATGTGTCGGTGCGCCTTAGCAATTCGATCAAGGATTCGTCTCGCTTTGGCCACACCGAGTGAATCCGACAACGCGACGAGGAAGCCCCCGTTGGCCTGCCCCGCCGGTTCCGGCCGTGCATGTGGCGAGTGCGGTGGCGGCTGCGACATCTCCAGCGACGCAAACTCCGCCGACTCCCGCAGTGCCACTTGCTGATTCGATCGAAGCCGCTCTACCCGCGCCTTCTGCGGTGAGTCTGCCGCCGCTGCTCGGCGTTGGCATACCGCGCTGATTGGTCACTATCGCAAGGGGATTCGGCTCTCATCCAGCGGCGCCCAGCAATTGGCGCCACCGCTGAGGCGGCTAGCTGTTCACCGCCTTCGAGATGAGTTCGGTAGCCACCTGGACGAGCGGCACATTCGAGTCCTGCGACAGCTTGCGCAATACCTCGAACGCCTGCACCGCGTCGACGCCGTAACGCGCCATGATCATGCCCTTGGCCTGGCCGATGACGTCGCGGCTGGCGAGCGCACGTTTGAACTGCTCGTCGCGCCGCGCCGAATTCCACGCCACCGACGAATGCGCGGCGAACACCCGGCCGATGTCCTTCGACGACTGGTCGAACGCGTGCGGGTGCTCGGCGTACACGTTCAATGCGCCCATGGTCTGGTCCGCGATGAACAACTGGAATGCCATGACGGCCCGAATAGGCGTTTGCTCCAACGCCTCCCGGCGATACAGCGGGAACCTTTCATCGGTTTCCAAGTCCGGGACGTGGATGGTCATCTCCTCCCACGCCGCTGTCAGGCACGGGCCTTCGCGGTGACGTTGCTGAATCTCGTCGAGCAAGATCGGCCACTTGTGCGTCGCGGCGGGGGTGTCGATTTGCTTGGCGTTGCGGGTGACCGTGACGCCCGCATACTGAGCGCCCGGAACCTCGATCGCGGCGTGCTCCACCAGCTCGGCCAGCACCGTGTCGGAATCCGCATCCGCCCGGCTGTGCAGCTCCTGCACAAGCTCCGCGATGCGAAGGTGGGTGGCCTCCACCCCGCCTGGGTTGTTCACCGTCACCATCCGATCATCGTCCATGGCTGGCCCCAACGTTACGCGCTGCTCAAGCGGGCAACCATGGATAACTGAGCCGACTACAGCGCGCGCAGATAGCGGTCGGTGACGACCTGCTGAATGACCGATGTGACGGGCGAACCCAGCTTGCTCCACCATGTCGCGTGCCTCGAGAACGCCTCCACCTCCGCACACACCTCGTCGGTCGCCGGGTCGTAGCGCACGACGAACCGTTCCTCGCCCGATTCGGCGTGGCCGGGCAGCGTCCCGTACGCGAAACCGCGCCGGTCCGGTTCGTCGACGACGTACACCACCCGGCAGGGCGCCCGCACCGGGCCCAGGTGCACGATCACCTCGGAGCCCACCGCGGCCACCTCGCTCGTCGCCTCGACCCGCAGACCGGCGCCGCGCAGCATGCCCCACCGCATGCCCTTTTCGGCGGCCTCCTCGAACCGGCGCCGTCCGCGTCCGATCGCAGCCGACTTCTGCACATGGTGGTATCCGGCGGGCAACGGCCCCGCCGTCGCACCCACTTCGGTATACGTCAGCGGCCGCGCCGCCAGGTCGCTCAACTTCACAGGGACACCATGTCATTACGGGCGTACGGTCAGAAAAATGACCACGCAAAGTGTCGCGCAAGCATCGGGAACGTTCAGCATCGGCGGCGATCTCACGGTCAACCGCCTGGGATTCGGCGCCATGCGCCTGACCGGAAAGGGTGTCTGGGGTCCGCCGGACGACCCCGAAGAATGCATTCGCGTCCTGCGCCGCGCAGTCGAACTCGGCGTCAACTTCATCGACACGGCCAACTCCTACGGTCCGTACGTCTCCGAGAGACTGATCCGGAAAGCGCTGCATCCGTACGACGGGGTCGTCGTCGCGACGAAGGCCGGACTCCTGCGCACCGGGCCCGACGTGTGGCCGGTTCTCGGCTTCCCGGCCTATCTGCGTCAGGAATGCGAGATGAGCCTGCGCCGTCTCCGCGTGGACACCATCGACCTGTTCCAGCTGCACCGCATCGACCCGAAGTTCCCCGCCGAGGACCAGGTCGGCGAACTTGTCGCGCTGCAGCAGGAAGGCAAGATCCGCCACATCGGCCTGTCCGAGGTGAACGTCGAGCAGCTCGAAGCCGCACAGAAGATCACGACCATCGTGTCGGTGCAGAACATGTACAACATCACCGTCCGCTCCGCCGAACCCGTGCTCGAGGCGTGCGAAGCGGGTGGCCTCGGGTTCATCCCGTGGTTCCCACTGGCGGCCGGTCCGCTCGCAGCGCCCGGCGGGCCGCTGCAGCGTATCGCCGACGATCACCACGCCACCCCGTCGCAGCTGGCACTGGCGTGGTTGCTGAAGCGCTCGCCTGTGATGCTGCCGATTCCCGGGACGTCGAAGGTCGCGCACCTGGAGGAGAACGTCGCCGCGGCGCAGATCGAACTGTCGGACGAGGAGTTCGACACATTGAGCAAGGCAGGGGCCGCCGACTGATCAACTACTCGCCGATGACGCGCAGGTTGTAGGTCGCCTTGATTTCGGCGATCCAGTCGTCGAAGAATCGGATGCCGTGTGGCTCGCCAAGACGATTCAGTTCGTCGAGCCCGACGGGGCCCTCACGTACCCGGTCTCCGAAGTCGTTGAAGAAGCGCTCGAATCCACCCGGCGTGTACACCTCGATGAGGCGTGCCGGTTCCGGCCCGGCATTCCACATGGTGTGTGGAATCAGGCGGGGCTTCAGCACCCAACAACCCGATGTCGCCTCGACGGTCTCGTCTCCGACCCGCGCGTGCATCGTCCCCTCGACGATGTACAGCCAGACGTCGTTCTGATGAACGTGAGGCGGCAGCAGTAATCCCGGCTCGAACGGCTGCTCGATGATCGAGATGGCTCCGTTCGTCTCCTCGCTGTAGAGCTTGATCGTGACGCCGTGTGCGTCGTCGCCCTCGTCGCGGGCAACCAGTGTCTTACCCTTGATTCGCTCACCCACGGCTCGCCTCCGGCGTCGAGGCCAAAATGACTGCAGGCAAATTCATTTCAGTACTCCTTACCAAGCCGGCGAGCGGTTTCAAGAGCGAGCGCGTATGAGCGCACGTGGTCTTCGCGCAGATGCGCAAGGACCGGATCGTGCCTGGCGTTGATCAGTTCTGCGGCGATGAAGGCCGTGTCGGTCACGGCGAAATGACCGGCGAAGAAGTCGCGGAGATACCGCTGCTGGTAGTCGAACGCGGCCTTCGGGTTTCCGGCGGAGTACTTGCCGCCCCGAGCGGCTGCGACCACAAAGCGTCGCGGCGCCAACGACATTCGCGGGAAGGTCACCTGATCGAGCCAGGCCTTCAGCGCGGCCGGGATCGAGTAGTTGTACATGGGCGTCCCGATCAACACGATGTCAGCGGCACGCAGCTCGGCGAGAAGTGGCGCGACAATGTCCCAGGCCGACGCCTGCGCGGGTGTTCGCACCAATCCGGCGATCAGGTCCAGATCGGTGCTGCCGTGGGCGAGCACCGCATCGCACAGCTCGGTCCACGCCTCATCGATGAACGGAACCGGATTCATCGCAACGTCTCGGTACAGGTAGTCGCCGTCAGGGTGCTCCGCCCGCCACGCGCGGGCGAATTCGTCGCTTACTTCTCGGCTGATCGATCGACGGCGGGCGCTTGCGTCCATGTGCAGCAACGTGGTCAGGGTTCGGCCTCCTGATAAGCGGGCACTGTGTCCGGTTATCGCGACGATAACACTAACTGGACACTGTGCCCACTTATCTCCGCGGGGCGGCTATATTGCGGTCATGGAGGCCCGCCCCAACCTGCTCACCGGGCCGTCGTCACGTGGCGACGGAGCGCCCGAGCGGGCGGACGCGGCACGCAACAGGATCCGGGTGCTGGCCGCGGCGGCCGACCTGTTCGCCACCCGAGACCCGCGCACGGTGACGATGGACGAGATCGCGAAGGCGGCCGGGGTCGGACGCGCGACGGTGTACCGGCGATATCCCGACACGTCGTCGATCGCCGTCGCGCTGCTGGACGAACACGAACGAGCATTGCAAGAGCGCCTGCTGAGCGGCGATCCGCCGCTGGGTCCCGGCGCTCCACCGGCCACCCGGCTTGCCGCCTTCTACGCCGCGATGATTGAACTGCTCGACGCGCATGCGGATCTGGTGCTGGGCACCGAGACGGGCAGAGCGCGATTCGCGACGGGGGTGTACGGATTCTGGATGGCGCACGTGCGCTCCCTTCTCGTCGATGCCGGGATTGCCGATCCAGACGCCCTGGTCGATGCCGTCCTCGCACCGGTTGCCGCCGAGGTTTACGCACATCAGCGCGCCCGCGGCTTGACGTCGGCGCAGATCACCGACGGGCTCTCACGCATCGCCAACGGGTTGCTCGGCGACGCCGGGTGCGCCGTCCCGCGAAGCGAGCAATAACTTGATGGGGTGGCCACCGAATTCGCGAAGGAGCATCGCGGCGGCGATTTCAGCCCCGTTGAGCCCACCGCCCACGGCGGACCTGACTACGGCCGGTTCGTCGAGGCGGTCCGGACTCTGCAGGACCATGCCCGGGCGGCCGATGCGCCGGACGCCGTGATCACCCAAGCCGCTGACCTGATCGAGGCTGCATCGAACCTGCTGGCGCCATACGACGCTGACGAGTGGTCGTCGCCCTCAGGCCGCCGCATGGACCTGCCGCACCGGGGCAGCGTGTTGAGTATCCCGGGGGAGTACCAGAAGACAGATGACGGTCGCATCGCCGGCACCGCGGAGTTCCGTCGCTTCCACCTCGGCCGCAACGGCGCCGTGCACGGCGGATGCATCGCGCAACTATTCGATTCGCTGCTCGGCTACACCGCGTTCAGGCTCACGCGCAGCCTCTACCAGCGCACCGCGTTCTTGCACGTCGACTACCGAAAGATCGTGCCCATCGAGACGAAACTGCAGGTCGACGCCGGTGTGGACCACGTCGACGGCCGAAAGATGTTCATCTCGGGACGGCTGCTCGACGATGATGTCGTGCTCGCCGAAGCCAGCGCGCTGTTCGTCAAACTCAACCCGGGACAGCCATGAAAGCTTCGGACGCCAGACGACGCTGGGCGCGCTGGCGCGACCGGCTCCGGGACCGCCCGAAGGCCGAATTCGGCTACCGCATCGTGGTCGCGGTCATCGGCTTGATGGTGCTCGCTGTCGGGCTCCTCGCGATTCCGTACCCCGGCCCCGGGTGGGCCATCGTCTTCGTCGGGCTGGCGATCCTGGCCACCGAATTCAACTGGGCGCGACGGCTGCTGGCCTACACCCGCGAGCGTTACGACATGGTGATGGCTTGGTTCAAGGCGCAAGGGCTATGGGTGCAGGTGCTCGGTGTGGCCTTCACTGCCGTCATCGTGCTC
>Ga0070711_100000563_pt1 | contig 19369 bp, 24 predicted proteins | sample LARL53metaG_FD_65452 | JGI IMG/M metagenome (GOLD analysis project Ga0070711, IMG submission 65452) | Corn, switchgrass and miscanthus rhizosphere microbial communities from Kellogg Biological Station, Michigan, USA - LAR L5-3 metaG | ecosystem: Host-associated > Plants > Roots > Rhizosphere ... | reverse complement strand
CAAGAAAGCGAACAACTCGAGCAGCGCCATGCCCAGGTCCGCTTCCGTGCGCGTCTGCCAGCCCGGCAGTCGCGCCGGCAGCATGTCGAGCATGCCGCGAAGAAAACTGTCATAGTCCTTGGCCAGATAATCGATGCTCAATGCTTGCTGCGGAATCACATCCCCTGGCTGTGGCGCAGCCGGAGGCCGGCAATCGACGAGATCGCACTGTGGTTTGCCGTCAAAGACCAGATTAGGCGCCACTCAGCACCTCCGACGGCAGCAATTCAAACACCGCTTGCTGCTGCTGTGTATCCTTGGTCTTGGTGTACACAATGGTGACGATCAGTTTCTCTTCTTGATTCACCACATCCACACCGTTGATCAGCACCTGGTTTCCCATGTACGTCTGCAGGGCTTTCGCTACTTTGAATTCCGTGGCGGCCGCCAGTACCTCATTGTTTCCGGCAAACACCAGGTCGCGGACGCCGCATCCGAAATCGGGAAGCATCACACGCTCTCCCGGAGAGGTGAAAAGGATCTGCTCAAGCCGCTCGCGGATGTGCTGGTCTTCATTCACAGCCGCTACAGAGCCGTCAGGCGCCAGGCCAAATGGAAAATCAAGATAAGTGCTGTCGATGCTCATCTCACTACCCCCGTCAGCGTCTTGGCCGTGGCGGGCACATTACCCGCGCCCGGTCCCAGTGCCGAAGCCGCAATGTCGAGTTCCATGTTGGTCTTCAAGTAATTGATCAAACCGGTGGCAATCGCCACAAAACTATTCCGCCGGTCCTTGGTGGTAGCGCTGGCTTCCTTGTCAAGATTGATAACCTTGGCGGCCACCATGGCATCTTCAATGGCGCGCGCCATGCTTGACTGCTCGACCCACTGATTGCTTCCGTCAATGCTTCCCGGCGACATCATTTATGGGCACCCCGGCAGTGACGGAAGCGATGGCAGTTGCGGCAGTGATGGCAACGACGGCAGCGGCGGTATCGGAATCGGTATTACCAGTTGCGGCAGCGGCAGCGACGGCAGAGAAATGCTCAGTGACGGAAGCGACGGCAGTTGCGGCAGCGATGGCAGCGATGGCAGCGGCGGTATCGGAATCGGTATCACCAGTTGCGGCAGCGGCAGCGATGGCAGAGAAATGCTCAGTGACGGAAGCGACGGCAGTTGCGGCAGCGATGGCAGCGACGGCAGTGGCGGTATCGGAATCGGTATCACCAGTTGCGGCAGCGGCAGCGATGGCAGTTGACAGAGGCTCATCACTTCACCTTCACGCATTGTGAAATTGCCGGGTTCATGGGTGAAGACAGCGGCATGGGCACGGGAATCGGCGGGCCGGTCGGCGCACCTGGCGCGGTCGTTGGATGCATGTGCGCGTCAAACATGGCCGCAAATGTCTTGCCCAGGATTGCCGGCTCCAGCGCACCTTCGCCCAGGGAAACCGTTTGGCTCCGTATGTGAACGTTCTTGGCTATCACCTGCACCGCGTCTTTTGCCAGATCGACGATGGAGCCGTCTTTGCTGGTAACGGTAACGCCCGTGCTGGTCATGGAGACGTTGTTTCCTTTTTCGTCTACAAGGCTGGCTTCGCCCGCATCGGCATTCAGGTAGAGATACGACCCTTTCTTGTTCACCACGGTAACGCTGCCTTTTTCATCGAGGTTAACCATGGCGCCATCTTTGTGCTGGATCGTGATGCTCTCCTTGCCGCCGATGTCGCAAAATTCCATCACGTGCCCGCTCGTGGTCTTGAACACGCGGCGCATTGGCTCCAGGTCGTTAGTGGTTCCGGCCATGTCCTGCGCTTCCGTGGGGACCTGTGTTGTATTCCCCGGACTCGTCCAGAAAGTTCCCACCCAGATCGGCTGGTCGAGGTTCCCTTCTTCAAATTCCACCCAGACATTCGCGCCGTTATCGGGAATCACAAAGAAACCCTGTTCGCTCATGCCTCCACAGGGCACGCATGGAGTCGCCCAATCGGTAATCGACTCATCGTCGCTGGTGAGCGGATCATCCACCATCACGCTCGGCACGCTGATCCTCAGCCGCCCCATTTTGTCCGGATCCTTATTGTCGAAAACGATGCCCCGGTATTTTCCGAAGTATTGTTGCTCGGCGCGCTCTGCCATTTGTTCCATCGCTTCCCGCATTTCTGTTCCTCCTGCTTTTCCCTGTATCTTCTGCCGCTCTCTGCTCTTCTATTCCGGTTTTTTCCGGCGGCGGTTGCTAGCCGGGGGCCACCTGGCTGCCACTCTCGCGCACAGTAACCACGTCGGTATCCGGCGGATCGGCTGTGACCGCCAGCGGCATCGCCGCGCTGCTCGGATCTTCAATTGCGGAAGCGTCTTCCGGCGCCAGTTCTCCCATGCGATTGCGGCAGGCTTCAAATTGAACGTGGTAGGTCTTGGCCGTGAACGTGTGGACGACCTTGCGCACGTAGTAATCGCCCGTATATGTCTTACCGAAACCAAAGATCGTCACGTTCTTGTGGGTGCGCAAGATCGCTCCGTAGCGCAGTCCGTTCATTGTGCCCGTGGCTTTCAATAGACAGCTTGATCGGCTCATCACGCCGTTAAGGTAAGCCTGCATCTCTGAGGCGCTGCCAACCGGAGGACGGCGGACCATCACCGTGGTCAGCGGTACCGTGCTTGAGTCGCTGCGTCCGGCCGAGGCATCCGTGCTGCCCATGGGCGGCTGCCCGCTGTCGTCAGGCGTCGCCGGCGGAGGTGCGACCCTCTCTCCCGTATGCGGATCAAGCCGGCTTCCCGCGGCTCGCACCGGTGTGGTGCCGTTCACGAAGATCTGCAGGTCATCACAATTGGTTTTGTCTCCGAAATTGGACGCGATGGCCTTCTGCGGAGCGCCTTGCAGATTGGGCGTGCGGAAGTAAGCGGTCGCCCCCATCACATAAAACTCGTACCCTCGCCGGCGCGCCAGTTCCCGAAGAAACTGCAGATCGCTGTGCCGCTGCACCACACTGCGTGGCGTGGAACCGCCGGCGCTGGGCGGATTCGGTTCGATCACCGCGGTCAGACTGTAGGGCGCTCCCTGGATGATCTCCGTCGCGATGTCCTCATAAGTCTTGCCCGAAGGCCACGTCCTGCATCGTTGCCTCAACCCCATCACATAGGACACGTCCACCACCGTGAACGTGGCTTTGAGCGTGCCGTCAGAAGGCGTGGTGGCCACATGGATGTGCGAGATATATCCATCGATCAGGACATCCTTATGTTTGCCTACGGTTACCGTTACAGTCACCCGGCTCCATAACCCCTTCTCCGCTTCTTCCAGATGCGGCCAGCTTCCGTCATCATTGCGGCAGAGCGACACCACCAAATTAAAATGCGAGCCTTGCCCAATCTCCTCCGTGATCACAAACTGCTGCGCGCAGTTGTACAGTTGCGGGTCCTCAGCCCCGTTGAACCGTACCGAAACGCCGAATAGCCTGTCCGCGGAAGATGGCATTTACTCTTTCCCTTTTCAATTGGCTTCCAGCCGCTGGCTCTTGGCCATTACCACTTAATTTCCGTTTCTCCGCCGCCTCATTTTGCTGGGTGACAATGATGTTCCCTCTCCGCTTAACCCTGGTTCGGCGGAATGGTCAGCACCTGTCCTGGCTTCAGCAGATCGTCCGGATACATCACGTCCGGATTGGCATCGCAAATCAACCACCACTTTCTTGGGCTGCGGTAGAACTGTTGGGCCAGCAGGTCCAGCCGGTCGCCCGCCTTCACCGTGTATTGAAAGCTGCCCGTAAGATCGAGCGTAGTGCGCGTGCGCTTCACTTTCACGCTTCGTCCCTGGGCGTCTGTCACGGTGTATTCCTTTACCTTCAGGTATCTCGACTCAGAAAAGAACACTTGAGAAATCTCCTATGTGCCCCAGATTGCTCAGGGCCAGCAGCATGCGCGCGGCATGGGTGTACAAGTACGGCGGGTTAAAGCCTTCCAGCACCTTCAACTGCACCGCAACGCTTGCGCGTTTGGGATTCAGGTCGGGGAAGTACTCCTGTTCGGTGATCTGCAGGCTGGTCATCACCACCGGCAGCACCCGTTTGCGTCCCCAGATAAAAAGAAGGATCGGGATCACCTTGGCCTGGGCCGCGCCGAACTGGTCGGTGGTGCCCAGCAAGTTGCCGATCGGCAGTCCGAACAACTGGTCGGTCTTGGGATAAATCATGAGTTCCAGGACCGAAAGCTGCGGCCCGATTCCGAAGTTCTGCGTCAGCCCATCGCCGCTATCGAGGTCTTCGGTCGCGTCAAGCTGAAGCGTGAGGCTGATGTTTTCTTCCGTCACGGAAACCTGGGCCAGACATGAGCGCGCCATGGCCTCAGAGCCGTCGCGGCATCCGCCGCTGTCGCTGCCGGTTCCACCCGCTCCGGGTGACTGAAAAGTCGCTGTGCGCCCGCGCGTGAGCGTTTCAGGATTGAACTGAAAGGCAAACAACAGCGGCGGCAAACTCAGCCCGTATTCAACAAAGGCGCCCCGCAACAGCTTCGGACGTATTGGAAAGCTTCCCATTAGTTATTACTCTCCAGGACAGCCACAAAGGCTGCCGGATGCGCTTGGGCCCAAACTCCTGTTTACCGAATCATTCACCCAGCAAAACCGCCAACCGCCGGATTACCTGCTGCGCCATCGCCTGCCCCGCCAGCGGATCGTCCCCTTCCGGCAATTCAATCGTGAGCTCGTCGATCTCAATTTCGTCTTCGTTTGGGTCATCGTTCATTCAGTCCTCCCACGCAACTGAAAATCGGGACATTCCTCCGCTGAACTGGTCCGATCATTCGATCAACCGGTTTTCGTCTTGACCGTACGAACGGCGCTCACCGATCCCGCCGCCCGCTCCAACTCTTTCTGAAAAACCCTCACCGTCTGCGCCGCTGATGTCCGCTGTTCCTGCCGCTGCACCAGAACGTTCATCTTGTTAATCGAAATCTTCAACGTGTCCTCTCAATCCCGGGCCCCGATCTTCCAAGTCAGTCCCTGATAAACAGCGCCGCCAACAGCCGCACCAGCATGTCGCCGTTCAGCGTGAGAAAGTTGCTTCCATCCGGCACAACCAAGCTGCCGGCGGTCTTGCCGCGCATCAGAATTCCGCGAGTCAGCATGTCAGCAAATATCTGCTCGCCCGGGTCCGCCGTGATGGCATCTGGCAGTCCATCGATCGTGATCCTGATCACCCCGAACTGGTCCGCGTCAATCGATTCCAGGAAAGGTGTGAAGGTCACCTGCTCTGCAGCGCCGTTTAGAGTTGACTTCACCGTACTAATGGTCTTGTTCAGCGAAGTAAATGTATGGTTCGTGAAATGGTCAGTGGCCGGCGCGGTTGTGATCGAAAGATGTCCTTCCGTTCCAACGATGGAACTCACCAGAGAGGCGAATGCCGCATCGAGCAGCGGCCACTGCACGACGATGAATGCGTCGCGCGCGGCCCTCTTCGCCTGCGTGTCCGCCGCCTGGCTGGCCCTGCGCGCTGTTTCCTGTTGGAATAGATCGCTCAGCATTGCTAATCAAACGCCATGTGATGGCGCTCCCATGGGTTGAACAAAATCTGTGTGGCGGACGCGGCCTGCGGCTGGACCGATGGCGCGGAAGGCTGTGCCTGCGTGGCCGGCATTGCCGGTCTCTGCACCGTGATATGCAGGTTTCCGATGTGGACGCGCCGTCCTTCGCCTTGCTGATGCGGAGCTGCCGCGCGATCATTCAACCGGTCCAGCAGCGCTTGCTGGCTTCTCTCGTTCTGCGGACGGCTTTCCGGCATCGCCGCCGGTCTGGCAGTTCCGGCCGGAATATTACCGCCGCCCATTTGCACACGCGCCGCTTCAAAATGCACCGGTACCGCAGTTGGAAGAAGCGCAACCGCGGCAGCACTCTCAGCCGGCATCAGTGTCCCGCTGTTTTCTGTTGCCGCGGCAACAGACATCGATAGCGGCGCTCCCATGGCCACAACCAATGGCAAGGGAGGCGTGCCCGGCAATGCCGCCGCGAATTCCGTTGCCGTGGGCATGAATGAAATTTCCGTTTGCACCGACAGATGCTTCTGCACCAGCACGCTCGGCAGCAACCGTGTTGCATCCGGCTCTACTGATCGTGCGTCTGCACTCTCGCTCATGCGATTCGGTGTATTGGCTTCGGTCCCGGCTGCTGGTTTGGTTTCCGTGCCGCTTGCAGGTTTTGCCTGGAGCACGCTGGCCGGAATCACAGGAAGCATCGACCGATCGATGGCCGCCCCGAAATCGTTATTTAGCGCATTTGCTTGCGCTTCTGCCCCGCCTGCCGAGATACTGTGCGGGTGCCGTGGATTCGCTCCCGATTGAATTGCATCGGTGGCTTGCACTCCCGTGGGCCCCGGCGTCAGAGGCATCTTCGGCGCGGACGATTGCGGCGCATCGCCTTCGGCTTCGTCGTTCATGCCGGGCACGTCCGGGGTGAGGCCCGCCATCGCCACTGCGGCCTTGCCTGCTCCCTTCTGTTCTGTCGGCGCCGCTTGCGCAGTAAACGAGCCCAGCCATGGCTCCTGCGCGTGCCGCACGCGGCCTGCGTTCGGCGCCGCTTGCAGCGGCATTCCGTTATGTTCGAAATACGATCGTTCGCGGCTCATTACCTGTTATTCCCTTGCAATTGCTCCAGCTTGCTGGCCAGCATCGCCAGGTAGCGCCGCCTCTTGGTGCGCGGCAGTTCCAGAATTTCCCGTTCCGTCCAGTGATAGTGAAAAGCCAGGTGGTGTACTTCTTCGTACAGTCCCTCGGCGCTTGTCATCCATTCGGCAAAAAAAAACCGTAGAGGTCGAACGGATAACTCATGTCGGCCCGGCAATGCGGGCACTGGACCTCAATTTTCAGTTCCGGCCCGGGCGTGATCTTGTTCAGAAAAGCCGTGATCTCGTACCGGGTGCGCAGAGACAGCTCCCGCGCCACGGCTTCGCTGAGCGGTTCGCGGTCCAGTTTTTTCACAATGCGCGCGAACAGCTTGGTGTTGGCCATCGCCGGGTTCACGTCTTTGCAATCCAGAATGGCCTCCAGATCGTCCCCTGTAGGCAGCCGCAGGGCCACGTGTCCCGATTTCGGATCGTCCTTGCGCAACGGCTCGGAAAGCTCGAATTCATAGAGCGGCAGCACCGCCTTCACCCGCCGCACCGGCAGCTCGCTGATGAGGAATTCCACATCCGCTTTCTGCCCGCAGGCTGGCGCAGGACACCTCATTACCTGTTCCACCTGGTCACCCAGAGAAATTTGCCGCAGGCGCAACAACAGGTAGTCGCGGTCGCCGATAAGCATTTCCGATACCAGTTCCCGGCTTATCGGCTTGTCCAGTCCTGGTACTTCCACCAGCACCTGCGCCAGTAATTCCGAGACCCGCTGCGCGGCGTTTCTATAACGGCGGTCGGCGAGCTGTTCTTCGTCGCGGCCGGTCAGAGGGCGCACAATCACGGTCTTGAAACACTGGCCGCGCCTGTCGAGCACGCCGCCCGGCAGTTCCAGCTGGCCGGACGCCCAGTCTTCACCGGGCGCGGCCGCTGCGTTAGTGAGTTGCGGTTCCAAGGCGATGGCTGCCATGAGCGTTACGCCGCGGCGCCCCCAATCGGCGTCAGCAGCTGGATGCCTTCGTTCTGCAGTTCCAGCGTGTGGATCAGCACATCGTTGGAGTTGGCATCCAGATCGCCCACCGAATATTTTGAGACCCAGCAGTTGTAGACACGATAGGCTTTCACCATCTCGTTCTTCAGGTTGTAAATTTCAATGTCGATGTCTTTGCGAAAATCGTCCGGCGTCTTTTCCGCGTCACTGCCTTTGTTCCCCAGGTAGTTGCTCATGGCGGTCGCCCATTTTTCAAAGACCGGGTTGTTGGTCATGCCCTGCTCGAGCGTGATGTGCTCGAATGAGACCTGGCCGGGCAGTTTCTGCTTAAAGCTGTCTATGTCACCGGTGCGGAAGTCCTGATTGGCGACGCTGATCGTAATCGCGGAGCACTTGGTGAGTCCGGCAACTACTTTCTGGTCCACCTTGATACGAAACTTGAACTTCCTAAACGGATCTGCTGATGATGCTCTTGGCGCCATTGCAACTCCTTTCTGTTGTCTAAATCACCCGTTCCCAGCCTTCGTGGCGTAAGGTGACACTTTGGATTCCAACGCCGCCCGAGCTTGCGTCCAGTTCGGGCAGCGCCGTGTACTTTGTGATCCAGCAGCGGTTCAGTTTGTAACTCGCGATCGGCTGGCTCTGCCGGTCTGTCGGATTTCCCTTCAGGTCGAACACATCGATAAAGATCGTGCGCTTGAAGCCTGAAACCGAACCCGGGTCGGATTGCAGCCGCACCACCGCGTTGGCCCACTCTTCAAACGAATTGTTCATGCTCAGGCCCTTCTCCAGTGTCACGTCTTCGTACCGCACCCCGCCCGGGTTATTGCGCGGCGACAAGAGGTCGCCCGCCTCTTTCAACTCGTTGGGAGTCACGGTGCGGGTAAGCGCCGATACCTTGGTGATGCCCGCTACCGTGGTGTCTCCGAACCGCACGCGGAATTTATACGTGCGGTAAGGATCGAATTGTGACGCCCTTGCCATGGCTTAGGACCCTGGTGTCTGCACTTTCTGGCTGATGCGGATGATCACGAACTCCGCCGGCTTCAACGGCGCGAACTTCACTTCCATGTTCACGCGGCCCGCGTTGACTTCCGAAGGAGGATTCAGGTCGGCATCGCATTTCACGGCGAACGCCTGCTGTGGCGTTGTGCCCGCCAGCGCGCCCTGCCGGAACTCGCCCATCATGAAGTCTGAAATGTTGGCCGTCAGCGCGGCCCACAGCCGCTGATCGTTCGGTTCAAAGACCGCCCATTGCGTGCCCCGGTAAATGCTCTGCTCCAGATAAATCGCATAGCGCCGCACCGGGACATACCGCCACTCCGGATCAGACAGCGTGCCCATGGTGCGCGCGCCCCAGATGATGATCCCAGAGGCCGGAAAGTGACGGATGCAGTTCACGCCGATGGGATTGAGAATGTCCTGCTCCGAGTCCGTGACCGAATATTCCAGGTCCAGCGGCCCGATCACGTTGGCTTCGGTGCCGGCTGGGGCCTTCCACACCCCGCGAGTGTTGTCGATGCGCGCATACATTCCGGCCACAAATCCTGAAGGCGGCACATAGCGTGTGGGATTTTTGCCCGCTCCCACGGGATCGCTCACCAGCAGCCACGGGTAATAGAAAGCGCCGTAGCTGGTCTTGGTCGTGATCTTGTTTGATAGGAAATCAGCCACGTGCGGCGGATCGGTGATGGGTGAGTCTTTGGTGGTTTTGCCCGGTGAATCGGCAATGAACACGCAATCGCGCCGGATCCCGCAATAGCCCACCGCCTGGCTGACCACGCCCGGGCTGGCGATGCCTGGAACAGCGACGAAATTCACGTCTGTCACATCGTCCAGCGCGTGCAGCCCGGTCTTCAAGTCGGCGGCGCCGATGTAATCTGTATCGCCGACAGGCGGGCCGTCATCGCCATTGAGCAGTTGCCATGGCTGAATCACGCCCAGGCCGTCAATGTTTGACGCCGGACGCAAGTACGGCGAGGCTTCGTCGCCCTCGGCATATCCCGAGTTCCTTGACGCGTCAAACTTCAGGCGGATGTTGGGAGACTTCAATCCATCCGCAACCTGCAGCGTGTAGAAATTGCCCTTGCGTCCCTGGCGAATCACCACGCGGTTGGTGAATACCGAAGCGATGCTGCCCTGGCCGGCCGCGGTGCTGGCCGTGTTGATCGCGGCCATAATCTCCGCGGCTGTGGCCTGCGCCAGATTGGCAATATTCGCCGCGCCCAGGGGGACTGTGATCACCACGTTCAGCGCCGGGTCCGCCAGCACTCCGTTGTTCAGTGTGATGGTGAAGTTCGACGCATCAGAAAGCGCAAAAGGCCCCGGCGCGCTCTGGACAAAAGCCGCCTCACTGCGGCCCTGGCCGGTGGTTGTGGCCGCCGTACGGTCCAGATTCAGGAATTGCAACTGGGCCGCCGCGGTCCCGCTCAATGCCAGAGTGCTGTCGCTGGCGCCTTTATTCACCGTGGAAATTACCACGCGGTTGCCTTGCGTGCTTACCGCGAGCAGGCCGTGGGCGGTGGACGCGAGAGCTGTATTGATTTCAGATGCCAGCGTGGCCGCGGTATGCGTGGCGCTCGGCGTGAGCGTAATGACAGGTAGAGCGTCACCATGCACGCTTATGTTGAGAAGGTTGTTGCCGCCGGTAGTATCGAACGTTGCCTGCGCCGCGCTCTTTACCGTGGCCCCGATGGCCTCGCCGGTGCCCGCGGCAAAACCCGCCAGGCCAACCAGCGGACGCGCCGCAGCCGTGGCTGCTCCGCCCAGGATAAAGTATTTATCAAAGCCGCCGCTGCTGCTCTGTACCACGAGGTGATTGGTACCATCAAGCGATGCAGAAATATTGAACGCCGCCCAGGCCGTGTTGAGCTGCGTGAGCACCGTCGCCCGGGGTACGCTGCCGGTAAACGTTACGGGGGTGACCGTGCCGTCAGGAGTTTCCAGCGTAATAGCTTCGCCGCCGCCGGCAAACGGTACCGGATCGACCAGGGGGTTGGTTGAAACCTTTTGCGCAAAACCCGTGATCGCCGCAGCGCCCAGGTCTTTTACCGTAATGTAGTCGGAAATGTCATTGATGGCCGTCTCTACGTAATCAGCGGAAGTCGGGTCCATCGAGAGGCTGTCAAACAGCTCTACGATGTTTGCCGGATCATCCTGGGCGATCACCAGCTTGAATTCGGTGGTCGGGTTATTGGTGGCATTCTGCACCGTCACCAGCAGGCCGTTGCCCCAACTGCCGGCGCCCTTGGCCGTAATACGCAGCGTATTGCGCGGCGCCGCGGTTTCCTGGTCCGCCAGATCGCGGCTGGCCGCCACTGAACTCACAACATTGAGCGCCCGCACGATGTAACAGCGCTTGCCCCCGTTGTTGAAGAACTGTGACACCGCATAGGGCAGGTAGCTGCTGGGAATCAGGTCGCCGAATGCCCTGACGAACTGGGCCCAACTGGTGATGAACGTCGCCTTATTGGGGACGCCTTTTGCGGTCACGCCGATAAAGGCAGCTGTCGAAGTCCCGACACCTTCAATGGGACGGACTCCGCTCGATTTTTCTTCAACAAATACTCCCGGATGCAGGTACTCTGCCATACTTCCTCCTGTTCACGATCCTTTTGATATCGCCAATCTCTAATTACCGCTCTGGTTTCTTTTGTCGTGCGCCTTCTTCGGGAGCACTCTGTTTCTGCCGCTCAAATCCTGCTTGTCTCTGGCCCTGTTCCTATTCTTCAAAGTCCTGTGCCCAAGGACTTCCCCTGTTACTTCGGCGTTCTACGAGGCCTCTTCGTGGGCTTTTCTTCTTCCTCGCCTGCCTCGTTGCCGTCGTCGTCATCGTCAGGCGCGTCCTTTGCTGATTTTTCTTCAGCCTTGGCTGGCTTTGGACGCTCCGCGGCCCGCGCTTCGTGGTCCAGCACTTCCACCATTTTTGCGTCGATGCGGCGCACCAATCCCTGGGCTTCCCAAGCCGCCAGGTGGACGTTGTCATAGAGCAGCTCTTCCCGCACCGGCGGAGAAATATGGTTGGGTAGCACATACATCACGCCGCCGCCGCGCAGGTCCACAGCCAGCTTGTGTTTGCCCAGGTTTTGAATTCGACATGCCATGTTGCCTCTCCTCAATTTTCAGAATGGCCTGGTGGAGTTCTCACTTCCGATTCGGGCGCCAGCTCCAGCAGCCCCGCATACGTCCCAAACTCTTCTTTCATGCAGCGCCGCCCGATCTTTTCCAGTTCGCGTCGCGTGGCCCGTATGCAGTGCCGCATGCCGATTTCTTTGCCCTCTTCTGAAGCCAGCAACGCCGCCCACAAAACGATGTTGGCGATGTGTCCGCCGGCCAGTTCAAATTGCCGTGCCAGGAAGTAGAAATCCACGTCGGGGCCGAGTGGCGCTTCCTGGGGAAAACTCTGCCGCCAAATGGACACTCTGTCTTCGTAGGCCGGCATCGGAAATTCCACCACTACCTGAATGCGGCGGAGAAAAGCTTCGTCCAGGTGCTGGCGCAGGTTGGTGGCCAGCACAACCACGCCTTCAAAACTTTCAATTTGCTGCAACAGGTAGTTGATTTCTATGTTGGCGTAGCGGTCGTGCGCATCTTTCACTTCGGAACGTTTGCCGAAGAGCGCGTCGGCCTCATCAAAAAACAGGATCGCGTCAGAGTATTCCGCTTCGCGGAAGATGCGGGAAAGGTTCTTTTCCGTCTCGCCAATATATTTGCTGACCACGCCTGCCAGATCGATGCGATAGAGGTCCATCTGCAGCGCATTGGCAATCACTTCAGCCGCCATGGTCTTCCCCGTGCCCGGCGGTCCTGAGAACAATACCGTCAGGCCTTTTCCCCGGCTCATCAGCGAATTAAAATTCCACTCTTCCATCACCCGGCGCCGCTGCTGCACGTGGCGCACCACGTCGCGCACCAGCTCCTTCTTTTTTTCCGGCAGCACCAGTTGCGGCCATCGATACAGCGGTTTGATTTTTTTGGCCAAAGCGCCGAGCCTGGGCGCGGAAATCTGCGCCGCCTCAATGTGCAGCTGCGCGCGCCATGCGGCCGTGTCCGCATCTTTGCCGGCCAGCACGTGGGCGCAGCGCCGGAATGCTATGGCGATCTGTCCCGGCGGCAGGCGGAATTTCACCGCCAGAGCTTCGGCGATTTCATCAGCTTCCACCGCGGATAGCGGAGAGAATTCCGCCAGAAGCGCCACCCAATGATTCTTGCGCGCTTCATTCGACAGTTCGGGAATGCTGATGGCCACGTGGCGATGGCGTGGAAACCAGGCCCCTCCTGATTCCCGCTCTTCACGCAATACGAACACAATCCAGCCATGCTCTTCGACCTGCCGCTCCAGCGCTGTTCGAAATTCCGGGCCTCGCTCCACGTTTTGCAGCGCAGCTTCAAAATTTCCCAGAATCAGAGGCGAAGCATGCAACAGCGAGTCGCGAAATGCCCGCCTGATCACCTGCTCCAGACGTGGATGCCTGATTACACGCGCGCAATCGAGCGCAATCACTCCCAGGCCCGCCTGCCAGCAGGCGGATTCCACGGCATGGCGACGACCCGAACCACTTCGTCCGATCACTGAAATCACCAGCCTGTCGCGCTTGGCCGTGTCCTGTTGCCGATAGCGTGCGATATAGGAATTTATGCTGTGCGCGGTATCGCTGTTCGTCGCCCACAGAGTATTGGCTTCCGCGGGATAATCACGCTCCAGCCAGACTGATTCCAGTTCCGCATCCAGCTTGTAATCCTGAAATAAGAACTGCACAACCGCTGGATCGACTTTCAGGCAACGCGATAGCGGCGAGCCGGAAGCCTGATCGTCAACCCAAACCAGCAGTCCATCGCGCAACAGGGGTGAAGCCGGCGTAAGCAGCGCGCGGCAGGTGGCCGATTCATCCGGCATGCTCAGCAAGCGCAACAGCAGGTCCACCGATGGATATTTCTGGGTGACATCATCATTCAAGTAACCGAAAAGTTTCTGGTAGCGCGCTTCTAGCTCCGGAGCCAGGCACACCAGCATGCACTCCACTTCAAACGGGTTCAGTCCAAACCGCTCCTGGACCACTTGCAGCGGCATGCCCGCGCTCGGGAGATGGCTGCCGCGCCGCGCCGCTGTCGCCTGCCATAAGCTGCCGGATCTGGACCGTTGCGCACTCGCCGCGGATCGTCCCAGCAATCGCTTCGCTTCGTTGTCGGAGACGACCATTCCGCTCAGATTGAAATCAACCCGCTGGCGTGTCCCAGGCATTTCTTCCACGAACTCCGCCAAACGCTCGTCGAGAAGATGGCAGAGATGTTGCAACAGTTCCATGCCGTTCGCGTAAGGGACCGCACCGCTCTCCGCCATGCCTTCCTGCTCCATCACTGGCTGCTCCGGGACCACTGTTGCGCTCATCGCAGTTGCCTCACTTTGAGAACGCGTTCGTCGACGCGCGTCACATTGCGAGTCGTCGCGCTGTCCACCAGGGTCACGCAAACTTCATACGTCATAGACAAACGGTAATGTCTCTGCCCGAACACCCGCGCCAGTTCCGTCATCTGGTCAAGCGTGAGCATGTGCGGAATGACCTTGAGTTCCTCAATCACGTTGGTCAGGCTGGGATCGTAATTTGCCGGAGGGATAGCCGGACTGTCGTTGAAAACCTTGATTACTTCACCCAATGTCACCTGAATATCGAGCTGTGTGGGGCCGTAGGGTGTGACCAGGTAAAACAGGTTCAAGCCTACTGGCGGCCCGGCCAGGACCGAGGACGACGTCACGATCTCTTCGCTGTTAGTAAAAAAAGGGTTGTACTCTACCCGGTAGAGATACAGGTGAATGAGCGGGTTTGAATCCGAGATGGTATCGGATGGGGCCTTCTGGTTCTCGACATCCACGCCCGTTTGCGCCTTCAAGAAGGCGGAGAGGCTTTTTGTTACTCCACTGATGGCCCGGAAATCGCTCATGATTATTGATCAGTCGTCTTTCTCAAAAACTTATTGGCCTGCTCCAGCGCGGCTTCCACAACCCCATAAGCCACGGTCCCTCCTACCAGCGCATACTTCACCAACCAGCCCCATGCTGTCAGTGTGTCCAGCGCTTCCTGCAACTCCACTGACGTATAGCTGCTGCCCGGGGGCAACCACCAATCGCGAATACCTGACAGCGTGTCCCGAGCTTCCGGGTGGTGCGTCATGTATTGCACAATCTCGTGAATCGCCCGCCTTACCGTTTTCGGTAGGTCACAAGGTTCGGGCATCGATTCATGACTCAAGCAATCAGCGTTCCATCTGTTGCGCGGGGCAATGAACGCTGTTATCAGCCCGCCAACAGCGGTTGTTTTTAATTTGTGATTTCTTAAGGGACGGAGCCAGCGCAGCGTACTGCGGCAACTACACCGCATAGTAGGGGCAACTCTTTTGAAAACACCCGTTTTGGCGTTGAGTTATAGGGGTGCGGCAGACTTGTCGCAAGGGGATGCGCGCACCTTAGGAATCTCATCAAGAATTTTTCTTGCATTTCCCACAAGGGAAATGCGCTAGGATCACGTCCATCGCTACATATGAAATCAGGTAAGCCGGGATGAGGCGCAAGTGCGTTTTGTTCATCGATCTGGGCCAGAGCGCCTGCTCTACAGGCAGCTGTGGATTACTGCCTGACGCCATGGGCAGATGGCTTGAAAGCGAATGCCTGTCCTCGACCACGACAAAACAAGCCAGCACTCCACCCCATCTGGTAATTCTGCGTACTCTTGGCATTGCGCAGCTGCTCGATAGCGTGCGTTCGTTGCGAGCGAACTGGAAACAAGTACCAATTCTGGGAGTGCTCTGCGGCTCATGCAATACCACTGGCCAACTCCTGGAATGCTTTGCCGAAGGTCTTGACGACTTTGTGGAATGCCCTATCCGCAAGACAGACATCGTGGTGCGCTCCCGCCGCCTGATGCTTCATACCAAAATGGACGACGAAGTGCCGCATCTGCCGAATTCGCGGGTGCATCTGGACTTCCTGGTGGGTGAGAGCGAACCGTTCCTGCGTCTGCTTGCCAAACTACCGCAAATCGCGCGCTCGATGATGACGGCGCTGCTTACCGGAGAAACCGGCACCGGCAAAGAGCTTTTTGCCCGGGCCATCCATTACAGCAGCCCACGCAAGGGGCATCCGTTTATCCCGGTAAATTGCGGCGGCCTGCCCGATCATCTGCTGGAAAATGAACTCTTTGGACACACACGCGGGGCCTATACGGATGCCCATACCAGCCACGGCGGCCTGCTTTCAGTTGCCGAAGGCGGCACGCTGTTTCTGGATGAAATTGACGCGCTCAGCCTTTCCGCCCAGGTCAAGTTGCTGCGTTTTCTTCAGGACCGCGAATACCGTCCTCTCGGCTCAAGCACCACGTTGACCGCCGATATCCGCATCATCGCCGCCACCAATACGAACTTGCGGGAATTGATGCAAGCGCACCGTTTCCGCGAAGATCTCTTCCACCGCCTCAATATCCTGCATCTCTCTATTCCGCCTCTGCGCGAACGTCCCGATGATGTCCCTCTGTTTGCGGGACATTTTCTGCTGAAAATTGCCGCCCGTGAAGGGCTGGGGACAAAGGCCTTGACGCTATCAGGCCTGCGGAAGTTGCAGGATTACCACTGGCCCGGAAACGTGCGCGAGCTTGAAGGCGTGATTCAGCGGGCCTTTGTCATGTCGGCTGGTCCCGTGATCGACGCCGCGGACCTTGAACTTCCCACAGACTTCGCGTCCACATCGGCCGTCACCAAGCCCATGGCCCGATCTCTGCGCGAAATCAAGAACCAAATCATCGGCAAATTCGAGCGCGCCGAGATCGTGAACCTGCTACTCGCCCATCAGGGCAACCTGAGCCGCGCTGCCCGCGAAGCCGGAACGAACCGCCGTACCCTGCAACGGTTGGTAAGAAAGTATGAATTACAACGCGTCCAGTTTGAAAGCCGGTAGAGAGAGCACAACGATGTCGCGCCTGGAAATCGACGTCAGGAGTTCATGCTGATCACCATTTCTCCCATTTCGCTGGTCATCTGCATCCTTGCGGTATGGCGGGTCACGCACCTTTTCTGGGGCGAAGATGGGCCATGGGACTTGATGGTGCGACTGCGACGGTTGGCCGGAAACACGGTCGTCGGCAGCCTGCTCGATTGTTTCTACTGTCTGAGCTTGTGGATAGCCGCGCCACTGGCCTGGCTGCTGGGGCATATGTGGCTGGAGCGCGGCCTGCTCTGGCTGGCTTTTTCCGCGGGGGCAATACTTCTGGAACGCATTTCCACGGAACACCCTGAACCGGAAAAATCGCATGACGGCCCAACGTGGGACGCCTCCGAATCACGGTCGCCGGCCAATCCGCCGCCGGCCGTCTGGCACGAGGAACCGCTGCCGGCCGATGATCCGCGAAAGGAAGGTTAGAGACAATGGCTTGCTGTGGAAAAAAACGGGCCGCCGAACGGCTGGCAAGAGCACAGAGTCAAGTTCCAGCGCAGCTATCTCATGCGCCCAAACCGGTGCCGCAGCCAGTAGTCCGCCCTGCCAAGCCGCAGCCAGCAGCTACCAACCCAGCGCCCAAGCTCTTGCATCTGGCTCCAGGAAGCGGCCGGATGATCACGCCCGCCGAATCTCCGACCTCGCCTCCAGCGGTTGTCCCGCCCGAAGCAAGCCAATTGGAAAGTCTTGCGGATGCCGAATTCCAATACACCGGCAGCGGCCGTCTTACCGTCACAGGCCCCATCACGGGCAGGATTTATTACTTCACTCAGAGCGGTGAAACTATTTTCGTGCATGGCGCGGACGCGCAATCACTGAGCCTGGTACCGGGGCTGAAGATCGTCACTTGATTGGGGCGAAACCGGACGGTCACGCTTCTTAGGCCGATGTGGTGAGCGCGGAAGGAATCGAACCTTCAACCTACTGATTAAGAGTACTTGACAGACGAAGAATCAACAACATAGCGGAATTTGTACAAATTGCGGTGAGCTTGCAAGATTAGTGGCTCGCCGCATCTGCTTCCAATCAGCATACAAGCCAGTGCAAGCTGCCACTGGGCACAAAATTGGGCACAACGAATGGCAGCAGGGCCGCTCAGGGGGCCAACAAGTTCTACGTTTTAAGATATGGGTTTGTTGTTCTTCACTCAGAAAACTGCCCTAACAAGACGCGCTGCCGTGGGCTCATAAACATATTGTGTAATTGTCCTGTCTTTTATGCGCTCGACCACTTCATTCACAATGAAAACGGGAACGAGAAACCACTCCCGTGGTCTGACGGAATTGCCAAAGCGGTCGTTGATTTCGATATCCAACTGCGCGGGATCGAACACACGATGAATTACGTTTTCCAGCTTGATTCTGTTGACGTTGTAGAGCTCATAAGTAGCAATGACTTCCACCGCGGCCATCAGGCAGACGGGTTTTACGAATGGAGGAAAATCGGCCCCCAAGAAAAAACAGGCTTACAACACCGGCATGAAAGATGACGGGCTGTTCGCATTCGCCGGTTTGTCGGATAGGTTCCGACTGGAAGAAGATAGCGGAATCAGGCTACAACGGTAGCAGCCACGGCAAGCAAAGCCCAGCCATCCCCTACTTATTCTTCCCCGCTGCGCCTTCATGCAGCAAGCCCTCGATCAAGTTGCGTAGCGAGCTCTCGTCTTCCAGCGCGGGATCGCCGCCGCGGCCGCCGCTGGTGGCGCGAATCATCCCCGCCCGGTCGATCACCACAACCTGCGGGATGTTCAGGATTTCATTTCCGTTGCGGCCCAGGTAACTGTCCACGGCGTTCTTGGACGCATAGCCCAAAGGATAGGTGAGCTTGAGGGAATCCACCACGACAGGTAAAAGCTGCTCGCCGGTCTCAGTAGTGTTCGGCGGATCAAAGACGATGCCCACTGCCTGGAAGCCGCTCGCGCGCAGCTCGTTATTAAGCTTGTTTAGCATCATGGCAACGCGCATGCAATGCTGGGACTTGATGAAGAGAAATTCCATGACCACCACTTTGCCTTTAAAGCTGGAAAGGAGCGTGGTCTTGCCCGAGGAGTCAGCAAAGGTGAACTCGGGCGATTTGCGAAGCACGGTGACCGTGGGCAGAGCAAATACGGATACTACGAAAACCGTTATCAGAAATAAGGACGTGATTTTGCGCACGCTCATATGCATACCTCCTGAAGAGTTTCAATTTCTTCCCGACGCCTGCTTTCGTGCTTTCCTTTCATCTTCAAGACGCTTTCATGCACCGACCTGTTTCCACTTGTCCGCGATGCGCTGCATTTCCGCCGCACCAGTGGCGGCGGCATCTTCCGCGCTCTGCTCGCCTTTCAGCACCTTGGCCACCATTCTGGGGACCACCGAGCTGTTGAAAATATCCATGTAGGCCGGATTGGCCATCGCGGGCACACCCAGGTTCGGTGTCCAGTGCAGAGCATCCTGCAGCGGCGCGTATTTGTATGGAGGATCGCCGACAGGATCCTTTTGTAGCCGCACAACAATGTCAGGGACCGTTTTTGGATAGATGGGAAAATTACAGCCTTTAGATTGCTCATAACCGGTCCGCGAACTATCAACCATGTCACCCACGAACTTTTTGGCCCCTGCCTGGTTCTGGGCAAAATTCCAGACCGCTGAACAGTTGGTTACGTGCGGCATCGCGGTAATTCCCATCCCGTTCCTGCCGATCAGCGGAGGTTGCAGCCGCAGCTTTTTCGCCGTGTCCGCGCTTTCTTTTTCCGCCGTGCGCAACAGGCTTATGCCATTGATGCTGCAGGAAGCCTTGTGCGCCAGCATGGCGCGCACATTGCCGGCGGAACTCCAGG
>Ga0070711_100000560_pt1 | contig 19430 bp, 20 predicted proteins | sample LARL53metaG_FD_65452 | JGI IMG/M metagenome (GOLD analysis project Ga0070711, IMG submission 65452) | Corn, switchgrass and miscanthus rhizosphere microbial communities from Kellogg Biological Station, Michigan, USA - LAR L5-3 metaG | ecosystem: Host-associated > Plants > Roots > Rhizosphere ... | reverse complement strand
CACTTCGCAGACAAAGTCTGACATTTATCGTACTTAGATCGCTGGTATCCGAGCCTAGACTGCTTTGGTGAACCACGGTTTATTGTTGAAAATAAAGCCGCTGTATCCACAGATTGGACATACCTAAGAAGTTGGCCGATCAAATGCAAACATACCTGCCAGTCGGTCGCAGAGACCAAATTTTAGATATACGGAGAGGGTAAACGAGATGCGGAAACAGAAGGGTTTTTCACTTATCGAGCTGCTGATCGTGGTTGCGATCATTCTGATCATCGCTGCGATCGCGATTCCAAACTTGCTGCGTGCACGTATTGCAGCTAACGAGTCCGCTTCAGTCAGCGCGATTCGTACCATCAACACTGCTGAAGTCACCTATGCCACGTCGTTTCCGACCAAGGGCTATTCGGATACTCTGACCGTCTTGGGCGGCGCGTCACCTTGCACCCCGGCTGTGGCTACGGCTTGCCTGATCGACAACGTTCTGGCGTCTGCCACTGCGGCTCCTGGAAAGAGCGGCTATAAATATGCCGTTACTCCGGTCGCCACCGGCACGATCAACACCTCTTACACGGTCGGCGCTTCACCGCTGAACTACAACCAGTCGGGTGTACGCGACTTCTGTTCGAACGAAGACGGCGTCATCCGGTTCGACGCAGGCGCACCGGCACAAACTCCGGTTACCACCAACGCTGCCTGCATAGCGTTCACCGTACTGCCGTAATCTAGTTAAACCTCAAAGAGAGGATCTAGACCAGGGGCATCGGAAATCCGATGCCCCTTATTTTTTCTTGAGACAGATTATCAGCGCGAGAATTGGCGACGAAGGCTGCCAGAATTTGTCAGTTGAGACGAATGACGCTTATCCCAGATCAACTAATTCCTCGCCATGTCAATGACGCTAATAGAGTTACTAATGGTGGGGCAGACTGCTGGAAATGGCAACCAAAGTGCCACTATTAAGTTAAGAGAGATCGAGGGGGTTAACGTTTAGAAGCCTGTCAAGATTAAGGAACACAAACACACATGCGATCCAACAATAAAGGTTTTTCGTTAATCGAACTTCTGATCGTGGTGGCGATCATCCTGATCATTGCGGCGATTGCGATTCCGAATCTCTTGCGGGCACGAATCGCCGCGAATGAAGGATCGGCGGTGAGCTGCATGCGGACGATCAATACCGCGCAGTTCGCTTATAACGCCAGCTTTCCCACTGTTGGATATGCCACGGCTCTGGCTGACCTGGGCCCAGCGTCAGCCGCAGGCTGCGGTGGCACACCCTCACAAGCGAACGCTTGCCTGATCGACTACGCTCTGGCGCAGTCATTTGCAGGCGGCGCAACCGGTGGGAAGAGTGGATACACTTTTAATTCGGTAGGGCTGTCGGCGAGCGGGATCAATAGCTCTTTTGTCACCGGAGCTTCGCCTCAGAATTTCAATATCTCCGGCGTCCGGAACTTCTGCGCGACCGAAGATGGAGTCGTTCGGTTCAACGCCGGCGCAACCGGTAGCACGCCAGTGATCACCACGGCAGCTTGTCAGGCATTCACGACGATGCAATAGCCTTCGAGTTTGGCGAAGTACCCTGGGGGAGGGTACACAAGCCAGGAGAGGAGCCAGGTTAACGCCTGGCTCCTCTATTTTTGGTCCGAGATCCCTGCGTGACCTCAGTAATAGCGACTGTGGTGCCACCCGCATATACCCGAAATATAATGGAATCTACCAAGCACATTTGACCTTCGAGGGTCCGGTAGAGATGCCTGCCATTGAAATCTTAGGGTTGGAAAAAACTTACAGCGTAGGTTTTTGGCGGAAGAAAGCCAAGCAGGCTTTGCGTCCGTTGCATCTCACGGTAGAAGAAGGCGAGATTTTTGGGTACTTAGGCCCGAACGGCGCCGGCAAGACCACAACACTAAAACTGTTGATGGGGCTGATGCACCCCACGAGCGGAAGCGCTCGAATCCTGAGTCGCGAAATCAACGATCCGGTCATGAAGGCGCAAATCGGCTTTCTTCCCGAACAGCCATATTTTTACGACTACCTTACAGCTGACGAGTTGCTGCACTACTACGGACAGCTCTCAGGCGTGGCCGCAAAGGAACTCAGCCGCAGAGTGGACCAGGTGTTACAGCGAGTGGGATTGCCCGATGCCGGCGGAGTTCAGTTGCGTAAGTTTTCCAAGGGAATGCTACAGAGGGTTGGAATTGCCCAAGCGATTCTTCACGATCCGAAGATAGTCTTTTTCGACGAGCCGATGTCCGGCCTGGATCCGATGGGACGGCGCGAAGTCCGGAACTTGATGGAAGAGCTGAAACTGGAAGGCAAGACAGTCTTTTTCTCCACCCACATTCTCTCGGATGCGGAAGCGTTGTGCGATCGCGTTGCCATCATCAACAAAGGAGAACTACAGGGAGTCGGCGCCGTGGCTGATCTCACCTCCGGTGTTAACAGCGACGTCGAGTTGGTGTGGCAGGGCCCAGGCATCCCCATGTTGTTACGAAACCTGGGAGCGGAATGCCGTGTAACCGGAGAAACAGTACGCGCCATCGTTTCGGAAACAAATCAGGATGCCGCTATCGAGGCATTACGGAGGGAAAGGCTACGGCTAATTTCAGTGACTCCCGTTCGCACCTCCTTGGAGGATTACTTCATGCGGAAATTGCAGCCGGTTGAGGCTAGCTCTGGAGCCAGGGCATGAACGCAAGAATCGCCTCCATTGCGTCCAACACCTTCCGGGAAGCTGTGCGCGACCGTGTTCTCTACAACCTGATCGTGTTCGCCTTGCTGATGTCGGGGGCTTCAATTCTCGTCGGTCAGATCTCCATTGATATCGAACGCCTGGTGGTAATTAATCTTGGCTTGACGGCGGTGTCCCTGTTCGGGATGGTGATCGCAATTTTCATCGGAATCGGGTTGGTCTCCAAAGAAATCGAAAGGCGTACGTTGTATACCGTGCTCTCTCGTCCGGTACGCCGCTGGGAATTTATCGTCGGGAAGTTCTTTGGCCTCGCCGGTACTCTGGTAGTGAACACTTTCTTTATGGCTGTTGGGGTATTCGTATCACTGCTCTACGTTTCGCATCATTTCCAGAAACAGGACGGCTGGGTTCTGATAGCGCTCTACTTTATCGTTTTGCAGTTTCTGATCATCACGGCCCTTACTTTGTTTTTCTCTTCTTTTTCTTCTCCGTTGCTTTCGGCGGTGTTCGCATTTTCCATATTCGTCATTGGCAGCTTCGCTGAAGATCTACGAGGCTTCGCCGCCATGACCCACGGGATCACACGCCGGCTGGCCACGGGTGCGGCATACCTGGTGCCTAACTTTTCCGCCCTCAATGTGATCAGTTCGGTGGCCCATGCTCAGGCGGTGCCGGGGCAACTCATTTTCTACAATAGCGCCTACGCCCTGATTTACGCCACGATGGTCATTTGTGGCGCCGTGCTGGTGTTTGAGCGCCGGAACCTGAAATGAAGGCATCGCGACAGGTTGCGGTCGTTTTCAGCCTTATTCTCGTTGGCTGCGCCATAACATCGACGCTACTGCTCCAGCGGTTGGATCGAATCCGAACCGGCTCGACGCTGGAAGAAGTTCTCTACATTTCTTCGCCCAAGGCACTAAAGAAAATGAGCCTTGGATACGACGGCCTCTTGGCTGATATTTACTGGACGCGAGCCGTCCAGTATTTTGGCGGCAAACATCACGACGGCGCTCACTCTTTCGATTTGCTGGCGCCGCTGCTGGAGATCACCACCGCTCTCGATCCCCAGCTCATGGTCGCCTATGAATACGGCGCGAATTTTCTCGCGCCGAAACCACCGAATGGGGCTGGCATGCCTGAGCGTGCCATCGAATTGGAGGAATTTGGCATCCGCAACAACCCGAATGAGTGGCGTCTCTATTACAACGAGGGGTTCATCCGCTACATGGAACTGCAGGACTACGCCGGCGCAGCTCAAGTCTTTTCGCGAGGCGCACAGGTTCCCAATGCTCATCCTTTTTTGAGTATTCTGGCGGGAAAAATGGCAGAGCATGCAGGCGAAGAGCAAATGGCGAGGATGATGTGGAGCACCACCTATCAAACGGCGAAAGACGACGCTGTTCGCGCCAACGCGGCGGCACACCTGCGAGCCCTGCAAGTCGATGACGATGTCACGAACCTCGAAGCTCTTACTGGCCGCTATCAACAACGTACCGGACGTTTTCCGACCAGCTTTTCGGAGCTACAGCAAGCCGGCTTATTGAAAAACATTCCGGTAGATCCGCTGGGGCACACCTATCAGCTCATGCCAGACGGCGCCGTAGAAGTGCGAGAACCCGACAACCTGCCCTTCATTCAGAAGGGTCTGCCACCCGGTTACCTTCCGCCAGAAACCTCCAAGTTCCTACCCGCCGATTAGCGCGCGTGGGGCGGGCGGCCTAGCCGCCGCTTTTGGTTCGGAGTGAACTGCGGCGGGCAGGAGTATCCGCACTACCCGCTCATACCCGATAGTCCTGGGCTGCATCGAGCTGGTTATTGCGATATGGTTTAGAAGTGAAACGAAGATCAGGCCTGATGCTCCTTCCCGCCATCTTGCTGGCCGTGACGCTGGCTATTGCGGCGAACGCGCCTCCGGATGTTCATGCTATCGCTCAGGCGGTGGATAACCACTACAACCAGCTGCAGACGCTGCAAACAGAATTCACCGAGACGTACGAGGGTGCCGGGGTTGAACGTGAGGAATCCGGATCTCTCTGGCTGAAAAAACCCGGCAAGATGCGCTGGGAATACCGTTCTCCCAAGGAGAAGCTGTTCCTTAGCGATGGCAAGGATGCGTGGTTTTATCTTCCAGATGATCGACAGGTGCGGCGAACGTCGGTGAAGAAACTTGACGATTTACGGTCCCCGCTCGCTTTTCTTTTGGGAAAAACCCGACTGGAAAAGGAATTGGAGGGTTTGACTCTCGCTCCCGACGTGGCGCCAGCAACTCCGGGGAATACCGTTTTGCGGGGTGTTCCGAAGGCAATGGCGGACCGCATTCGCGAAGTTATTCTGGAAATCACCTCTGACAACCACATTGCGCGCATCCAATTTGAAGGGGCGGATGAGTCGGTAACCGAGTACCGGTTCAGCCAACAACAAGAGAATCGCCCGATTGCCGACCAGCGGTTCAGATTTGTGGCGCCGGCCGGGGTTGAAGTGATCGAAGGCGAGTTTGGACCGTAAAGCTTAATTTAAACCAAGTCCTTAATTTATCAATGATTTACCTCTTTCCTTGCCGACCAAACTTGGAGGTTACCACGGGAATGTCCCAAGACTACTCATTAGGGCATATTCACGCCCTTGCAACACCTCTGAATGCTAGACTTGGGAGGAAAGCGGAGCGCTAAAAACCAGGGTAATCAGAATCCGCATGGCTCAATTTGTCATAAAGATCGCGGACGATCGTGGGCACCTGGCGCAGCAGGTGGAGCATGGTTACTCGGAGTCTGAAGTACGAGAGCGATTCGTACAACAGGGTTACCTGGTTTACTGGGTTAAGCCTAGGGGGCTATTTGCCGGCGGCAAGCTTCAGGTTGGGGGACGGAAGGTCAAGCAGAGCCAGTTCGTGATCTTCAACCAGCAGTTTCTTACCCTCATCAAGGCAGGATTGCCGATTCTGAACGCCCTGGATTTGCTGATCAAGAGGCACAAAGACGGGAATATGCGGTCTTTGCTCCAGAACGTGCGAGAGCGGGTCAAAAGTGGAGAACTACTCTCCGATGCCTTTGCGGCGCAAGGAGTTTTTCCCCGAATCTACACGACCACTCTGATGGCCGGGGAGAAGAGCGGGAACATGGAAGAAGTGCTCGGACGCTACATCGCCTTTCAGCGACTGGCGCTGACGTTCAAGAAGAAGCTTGCGGTTTCTCTGGTCTATCCAGCGCTTCTTGTGACGATGGTGATGGTCATGATCGTGTTTCTGGTCACGTATGTAGTACCCGAGTTTGCCAAACTATTTGAAAATCTTAATGCCAAGTTGCCGGCTATCACTGTAATGATGTTAGCGATTGGCACGCGCGCCCAGAAACTGGCACCGTTCCTGTTGATTGGAGTCATAGTGGTGGCGGCAAGTTTCTGGCGATGGAAGAACACGGATCGTGGTGCAGAGCAACTCGATTCCGTCATTTTGAAATTGCCGCTGCTGGGTGAAATCTGGCTGAAATATCAAGTGGCGAATTTTTCGCGCATGCTGTCCACGCTTTTGGCGGGCGGACTGCCGCTCGTACCCTCACTCGAAACCGCAGGGGCATCGATGAGCAGCCGACGGATTTTGAACGGAATCGCAGAGACCGCGAGCCGGGTGCGCGAGGGACAGACGCTGTCAGGCAGCCTGGAGCAGCAAAAGATGTTTCCGGATCTCTCCGTGGAGATGATCGAGGTTGGCGAATCCACCGGCGCTTTGCCAGCGATGCTGAATTCGGTGGCCGAATTCTACGAAGAGGATGTGCAGACCGCGCTAGGCGCAACCATGGCCCTGATTGAGCCCGTGATCCTCATCATCATGGCCGTATTTGTTGGAGGAGTTTTAATTTCGCTTTATATGCCGATCTTCTCTTTGGGGTCCAATATTCACTAGACCGAAATATTCGCTCACGGAGTTGGCGCAGCAGGAATTGGGATTGTAGGTATGGCAGAAAAAACCACAACAGTAGTAGCGCACAGTGGCGTAGCCCACGGCGGCAACGGCGGAGCCAGGCTGGCTCCCGCCCCTGTCGTCGATGACCTGGCCAGAGCCCAGGACATCGCCCGGCGCTATCGCTGCGAATTCGTAGATCTACGCAATTTTCAGCTCCATCACGATCTGTTCAAGAAGATTCCAGTTGACCTGATGTTCCGCTACAACTTCGTACCGCTGGAGGAAACCGAGGACGGACGCTTGGCAATTGCCATCGCCGATCCCAGCCAGCTGATGATGATTGACGAGATCAGCCTGCTGCTGAGCAAGCGCATCCTGACCAAGGTATCGACGCTGGCACAAATCAGCGAGATTCTCAAGAAAACGGAACAGTCAAAACGGGTACTCGAAGAAGCCAGCGAGGGTTTTACGCTGGCGGTGGTCAGCGAAGACGATACGGGCGGCGAAGACAGCATCTCTATCGACCGCCTGACCGCGCAGGGTGACATCAGCCCGATAATCCGGCTGGTCGACACCACGATATTTACGGCGCTACAGCGGCGGGCCAGCGATATCCACATCGAGACCCGCGACGACTCGGTGTACATCAAATTCCGCATTGACGGCGTTCTGACGCAGGCAATGCCGCCAATTGGCAAGGAACATCATTCCACCATCATCTCGCGCATCAAGGTGATGAGCGAACTGGATATTTCCGAGCGCCGCGTCCCGCAAGACGGCCGTTTCCGGGTAAAATACGGCACCCCGGAGCGCCCCATCGACTTCCGTGTTTCCATCATGCCTTCGATCCACGGCGAGGATGCGGTTTTGCGCGTACTCGACAAAGAGTCGATGAGCGAGAAGTTCCACAAGCTGGTTCTTGACGTCGTGGGTTTTGATCCCGATGATTTGAGGAAATTCAGGCGTTACATCGCCGAACCCTACGGGATGGTGCTGGTAACGGGACCAACCGGCAGCGGCAAAACTACCACCCTGTACGCGGCGATGAGCGAGATCAAGACCGAAGAAGACAAGATCATCACGATTGAAGATCCGGTCGAGTACCAGATTCGCGGCATTACTCAGATTCCGGTCAACGAAAAGAAAGGGTTAACCTTTGCTCGCGGACTGCGATCCATCCTTCGCCACGATCCCGACAAAATCATGGTGGGCGAAATCCGCGACACCGAGACGGCGCAGATTGCGATTCAGTCGGCGCTTACCGGTCACCTCGTATTCACTACCGTCCATGCGAATAACGTGGTGGATGTGATCGGCCGTTTTCTGAATATGGGGGTGGAGCCCTACAACTTCGTTTCCGCCTTGAACTGTATTCTGGCGCAGCGGCTGGTCAGGCTGATTTGTGAGTCGTGCCGGACAGTGGTGCATTATCCGCCGGAGACGCTCGAAGCCAGCGGACTCGACCCGGAGGGCTGGTCCAAGGTGGCGTTTTACGAGGGTCAGGGCTGTATCGAATGCGCGGGAACGGGTTTCCATGGCCGTACCGCGATTCACGAATTGCTGGATCTCAGCGACCGCATCCGAGAGATGATTCTGGCCAAGAAACCGACTTCAGAGATCCGGCGCGCGGCCCGTGAGGAAGGTATGCGTTTCCTGCGGGAATCGGCGCTCGATAAAGTCAGACTGGGTATGACCACTCTGAAGGAAATCAACAAGGTGACGTTCATCGAGAATATGCGGTAAGCAGCTGTCAGTCCTCGGTCGCCGATCGTCAGCGGAAAAACAGACTGCTGACTCCTGAAGACACAGGACTAATGACTGTTTTGCAGTGCCCTTCCGGCTATTGCAATTAGTCCCTCAACCGCGTTTTACTTGTAGGACAGCCCTCAATTTTATGAGTCCCGTTTCTAATTCCGGATCCAGGCCAAAACTGGCTTGCGAGATTTCCCCCGATCGTGTGCTTGCCGGCCGCATTGCAGAGAATGGGGGACGTAGACTCGAAGCTTGTGCTTCAAACGAACTTTCGCCGGGAAGCGTGGTCCCTGATTTGATCGAGACCAATCTCCGCCAGCCGGATGGCGTGTACGAGATTTTGCGAGACACACTTGGCAGCCTGGGTGGACGTTCGCGGGATGTGATCGCGGTTTTGCCCGACGCCGCCGTCCGCGTCGTTCTTCTTGACTTTGAAACTCTGCCGACGAAGCGGGACGAAGCTGAGGGCGTGGTTCGGTTCCGGCTAAAAAAATCGCTCCCTTTTGACGTCGATAAGGCCAAGGTTTCCTATCACGTACAGCCTTCCAGCGCCGGCGTTCGAGTGATTGCCGCGGTGGCATTGCGCAACGTGATTGAGGACTACGAAGCCGCATTCCGGCAAGCCGGTTTTGAACCAGGAATCGTAATGCCCTCAATGTTGGCGGCACTGGGAGCGGCGAATGCGCGGCAACCCGCGCTGGTCATAAAAGTCGATTCCCGCACCACCAGCATTGCCATACTGGATGAGGAAAAGCTTTTACTGTTTCGCACGCTAGAAAATACGCGAGGCGTTACGATTACGGGAGAACAGCTCGCTGAAGAGGTGTATCCGTCAGTAGTATTCTTTCAAGATACATACAATTTGAATATCGGCCAGATTTTTGTGGCAGGACTGCCGGAATCGGGCGGGGCCGCGCCTGCTTTACGTGCCCAGACCGGGGCCGAGGTCAGCGACCTGGTGGCTGCATCGCAGTTGGGCGGCAGCGTTGGAACGATTCCCAAGTGGAGAATGGCGGGAGTGGTCGGGGCCCTGCTTTCCTGATTTTTAATCGCTACGATGCGCATTGACATCAATCTCGCCAGTCGGCCTTATGAAGACTCCAGCTCCGTGTGGGTACGTTGGGGCGGAGCTATGGCGATACTGGGACTCATCACGATGGTGCTGCTCTACAGCGTGGTTGCCGGTTGGATCACCGCCCGAAAAGATCGAATTTTGATTGCGGAACGTCAGCAACAGATCGCGGAACGTGATCAGGAAAAAGCCAGGGCGGAGGCGATTCTTAATCTTCCTGAGAATCGGACTACGCGCGACCGTTCGCAATTTCTAAACGACTTGTTCCGGCGTAAAGCGTTCTCCTGGACAAAGGTCTTCGAGGATTTGGAGAGAGTGATGCCGGCACGGCTGCACGTGGTGTCGATTCAGCCGGCGATGGCCGATAACGAATTGGAGATCAAGCTGGTGGTGGCGGGAGAGTCGAGAGAACGGGCGCTCGAATTGGTGCGGAAGATGGAAAGTTCGCAACACTTTCATCAGACACAGATCGAACAGGAGTCAAGCCAGGCGGGACAAACCGCAGGCGACAACGTGCAATTTGATATCACAGCCGTCTACATACCGGAACTGCCAGGCGGGGAGACAAGGAGCACTCCGTGATCCTTGACGGTCGTGATTCCCGCAAAAAATTAAAGATCGCGATCGCATCGCTTTTGGCTGTTGACATTATTGCGCTGGCAATTCTGGTTTCCCCTTTAGTAGGTTCGGAACAATCGCGTCGGGAAGAACTCGATCAACTGTGGAGAGAGTTGCAGCAGAAGACGCGCGCAGCCGAGCCCCTGCGTAACTTCGACAAGAAGATCGCGGCCGCGCGTTTGCAGATCGAAGACTTTTACAAGACCCGGGTGCCGGCGCAGGATTCGGCGATTTACGAGGAACTAGGGAAAGTGGCGTCACAGACCGGAGTACACATCGGACAGATTCGATCCAAATCCAAGGACACTGACGCCGTAGGGTTGCGTCCGGTAGAGATTGAGGCGGATTTCTCCGGCGACTACCTTCAACTAGTCCGTTTTATCAATGCGGTCGAACGGGATCCAGTGTTTTTCATCGTCGATAGTGTGCAACTGGGCGGAGAGCAGGGTGGAAGAGTTAAACTGCAATTGAAGCTGGAAACTTATCAGAAGGCGAGCGTCTGATGCAGCTGGGAGCAGAAAGCCGGAACAAAACGATCGCCGCCATCGGGCTGATGGTAGTGGCGGTCATTTTTGTCGTAATGCGTTTCATTCCCGACTCTCCAGCCTCAGCCAAATCTCCCGCCCCAGCGGCAGTCTACCCGACAACAGCGCACCGGAACGTTACAAATAGAACCGGCACCGGCAAGCGAGCAAAGATCGGCAGCGAGAACTCCCTGGATCCGACCTTGCGTTATGACTGGCTGAAGGCCAGCGAGGACACCAAGTATCAAGGCACGGGACGTAATATTTTCCGGGCGCAGATCGACATACCAAAACCGATCGTGCCGGTCCATGTCGCGGCGGCACCGATGGTTCCGCAAGGCCCGCCTCCACCTCCACCTATCAACCTTAAGTTTTTCGGGTTTGCCAACAAGCCAGGTGAGGCGAAAAAGATTTTCTTATCGCAGGGAGAAGACGTTTTCATTGCTGGCGAAGGCGACATCGTCGACCGCCGCTACAAGATTCTGCATATCACCCCAGTCTCGGTGGAAGTGGAAGATGTGCTGAACAATAATCGGCAGAGTATTCCTTTGACGCAGGGATAGCTAAAAACAGAGGCCAGCGGTCGACGCTCAGTCTTCAGTTCGACAGATAACTGTTATCCCGGCCTGATCCGTTCATGCGTAATTCGCAAAATTCCGCAGTTCCGCGACCTGCTCGAAAGTCCGAGCAGGGTTACATCCTTATCATGCTGATGTTGTTTGTTGCGTTGCTGGCAATTGCGGCAACCGCGATTGCTCCTACGATTGCGTTTGAAGTCCGGCGCGACCGCGAAGAAGAGATGATTCACCGGGGAGTGCAGTATGCTCGCGCCATCCGGTGGTATGTCAAAAAGACAGGGCGTTATCCTACCCGCCTTGAGGACTTGGAGAACACCAACAACATTCGATTCCTTCGCAAACGTTATAAGGATCCCATTACTAATAAGGATTTCAAACTCCTCCACGTCGGCGAGGTGCAACTCACCGGTGCGGCGGGGATCGCGGGTGCCACAGCGATTGGCGGCGGAGCCATACCAGGCGCGGCATCGATAACCGGGATGGGGCAAGGAGCGTCGCCACTGGGGGGCGCCGGAGCCAACTCGGCCCTGGGAGGAAATCCAACTCAGGCTGCACCGGCGGCAGCCGCTGCGAATAGCACAGGCGACGATTCCAGCTCAAATTCAAGCCAGCCCAAGGCTGATCAGCCTGATCAATCCGCTCCCACCGAGAAATTATCCAGCCAGGTTTTTGGCGGAGGTCCGATCGTCGGCGTAGCCAGCACCAGCAAGTTAGCGAGCATTCGCGAATTTAACCACAAAAATCACTACGATAAATGGCAGTTTATTTACGATCCCACAATGGATCGAGGGGGGTTGATTACCACTCCCGCACAGCCTGCGTTGCAAGTCGCAGCTCCAATTCAGCAGAATTCTTCCTCTCCCGGACAAAATTCTTCTTCATTTGGTTCGTCGGGATTTGGAGCGTCGGGTATGTCGAATGGACCTCAGAGTCCACCTCCAGCCCAGCCGACGCAACAGCAATAGTCTTACAAAAGCTGCGCTAGGCCGCGTGGGGCGCACTAACGGCGGGCGTCCACGATTTGATTCATTTCGATTACTCCAACCCATTGCCCGTTGCGATGTTGGTTATATACCAGCGTTCCACCCAGGATTTGAGCCGCGGCGGCAGGGGGCACATCGCGATGGAAGCCGAAAAAACGGGATTTCCACTCCTGCCAGAGATACCACTTCTCCAAGAGGGGATGGGCTGGCTCATATTTGGTGGAGAACACCAGCGCGACTTCAAACTTTGAACGCAGGTCGGCTGCTGCCACTAGTTGTTCGATGGCGAAATGTTCGATTCGAACCACCTGCATCGGGCGGGTGACATAGCCAAGATACGGATGAACTAATTCGTCACTTGCGGGCCAGGCGGTAAGAACGCGCGACATGGGATAGCGAGCCTCCAGGAACTGTTCAGCATCCTGATGGAGGTGGATATAGTCGCAATAAGCCAGATTGTCTTCCGGGGCAAATCCGTAGGGAGGATTGATGAACCATCCCATCACGAACGACAGAGTAATAATGGCCAGGACGCCGCGCCACCAGCGCACTCTGCGCCAGAGCGTGGAGACACCGATCAGAATGACGAGAGGCACGACCGGCAACATATAGCGCGCCAGTTCGGCTCCCCCCACCAGCGCCATCGCAAGCACATACGCCACGATTACAAAGAGCATTGCCAGTTGAGTGGGAATGGCGATGCGGGGGCGCCGTCCATTCCGGTCATGAAGCGGCGGCAGCCATATGGCGAATAGAGTAGCTATGGTAAGTAGAAGCAGATGAAAGTAACCGAAAGTTTGCCAAAGCCGGATGAGTAGAGCCAAAGTAATTCGTAAAGGATGCAGCGTGTCCGCGACGTTGTAGCGGAAGAATTCCGGGTTGCCGAAAATCATGCCGGTCCGTAAATAGTGGTACCCGTACCACGCGGCAAGTGGCAGTAGCGGGAAAAGAAGGGAAAGAAACGTTCTAGCTGTGCTTTCGCTATCACCTTCTTCTTTGGGTTCAGTTTGGGATTTTTGTCTGCTGGGCCATAGCATCGAGAAGAGTTCCCAGGCGAAAAGTGCCAACGGTGCGAGGATGGCGGTCTCTTTTGCCAAGGCCGCCAGGGAGAAACAAAACGCAGTCCGGCTGGGTCTTTGCTTTATGTACTCGCCCAGCCCCCAGAAAGTAAGTCCAGCCGCCACGAGGTCCAGATGGACAAGCAAGCTCTGGGCGAAGACCACTGGATAGAGGGCGGTGCATAGAGTGGCCGCTGCCGCCACTTGGCGGTTGGCGACTGTTTCGGCCAGGCGGAACAATCCCAGTAAGGAAAATGACGCTGCCACCAGCATGGCAGTACGCGTTATCAAGGGAGCGAAGCCAAAAACCTTCCACCAGAGCGCCACATAAGCCATCACCAAAGGCGGGTGGGCATTGGATGGAGTGGATCGTGGGATGAGGCTTCCTGTCCGCAGGAGATCGCGCGCGGCTGGAACGTAGTAGCCGGCCTCGTCCCAAAAATACGGCAAGCGTAGTAGGGGGAAATGGAGCACCCACGACGCCGCGAAAATGAGGGCGAATATCAGCGCGAGAGTCTTGCCGCGCGAAGGGTGGCTGGCGGTTCTCAATGAGATGAGGAAACTGGCGGGCTAATGAATTGGGCCGGGAGCCATCATACGCGGGTCCAGCTTTATTTCGCCAAACGTACTCTCATATCCAGCAACGTTTTGTTGCAGAATCGCTGACAGAGCTTTCGCCTGCTGCGGGCTGAGATAAATTCCCTGAAAATTACTGACGTCTACCTGGGTTTCGCTTTGCTGCTGCAGAGTCCCGAAGACGAGGAAAAAATCCCAGACGTTGACCCGGACCTGCACGCTGTTGGCGTACTGTTCACGATATTCCGGCGTGTTAATCAGCTTGATGTTGGGCTGGGTTGGATTCGACATAGACAGTCAGTGTAGCGGGATTGGCGCGAGAAAAGAAAGTGCAAGTTCCAGAGGAATGCGCGTCACTACATTTCTCAAGACCATTAACCCCAAAAGGACGAAGGGCGGCAAAAAGAGGACGCTATCCTGAGGCTTAGTGCGGGCGCAAGCGAAGGAACACTAGCGCGCCCACGGGATGTTGGCCGTATGTCAATTTCAGGTTTGCGGGCACGCCGTACCATGTGAACTGGGCGCCGATCGCTGTCGACAAATGCGGAAAATGTCCAATTTCCCGGTCGTATCCTGCCGTGTAAGCCTGTACCCGGGTGAAGTAGTGCTCGTTAAAGCCCGGTGGCTCGGGATTTTCTCCGAGGAGAAGCTCGTTGGTACGATCCACATTCTCAATTCGCGTCCACATGTAGTTGCGCTCGAAGAACTGAAGTGTTGACTCCAGTAGATAGCTGTTACCTACATTTCCCCCATCAAGATCCTGATTTCGACCCCACAGTAGAAGCGATGCCCAATTCCCTTTTCGCAAGGGACGGTTGTATTGCACCGAGGCCGTCATACGTCGGACGTTTTCGCCTGGCGCAAGGGATTCGGGACTATGCAACTGCGCGATCGAATATTGAGCGCTCCAGTTCCGAAGAGGATTCACCGTTATGCGGGTAGACCAAGAGTCGATTTTCCCTGAGTTGATATTCCAACGGAATTCGTCAGGCTCGCGGCCATGAAAGCCTGAGGCTTCAAGACGTACGATGCGATGCGCGATGCCCACGGTAAAAACATCCGCCGCAATGTGGGTGGAATCCTGCAAGTGATGTCCAAGAGGAGCCATGGGATCTTCAGACGCGGACGCACGGTGCGGATACGCTGCTGGCCCCATTGCTGGATCACCCATCGGCGCGGCGTAGAAAGACAGCAGGGTATGGTCCGAGAATTTGTAGTCGTACATGGCGGCCAGCTCCATGAAGAAATCGTGCGGATGCTGGCCGTCGACGATAGGACGCCGGAACGCTGTTTCGCCCTGCTGAAAAAGCTCAGGGTATCGGCGGTCCGAGATCGTGGCTGGCTCGAAACTGAGCATGGTCCTGATAGTCAGGGTTCCGTTGCCGAATTTTCTTCGAACCATCGGCATCAACCAGTTGGTGGAGAAAAGCTTGTCGGACCCGCGGGAGCCTGTCTGCTGGACGTCATTTAAGAAGGCTTCTCCATGAAACATGATTGTCCAACCGGCTTTGGTAGTCATGAGCATGGAGGTGGGCGTAGAGATCGGTTCGGCGTCTGTGCCGGAGATTGCATGCTGGAGTATCGATTCGACAAACGAGTGAGATTGCATGTGGGACTTGCCGCTTCCCATGCCATTCATTTGTGGCGTCGAGACCTCATCCGACATGTTCATATCGACGCCGTCATCCTGGGCAGATGCCGGAGAGACGAAAACCAGGAATGATATCGCGACCGGTGCAAACGCAGCCAGCTGCAAAATTATTTTCCGCACGGAATTCCTTTCCCTTATTCGAAAACTTCTAAGGAAAACAAATCGTGCGGAGCTTAGACGCGCAGAGGAAGGATGTTGGGAGGGTCGGCAGAGGAAGTCGGCAAATTACAAAGATTCTGCTGCTGTAGAGGCCTTGAGATCGCCGTGATTCCGACGGAGGAGGCTATTTCGAGAGTATTCAACTGTGAATTCAGAGAAATCGGCAGAATGGCGGAATCGTGCCCGTTCTGGCAACAGCGATAGCTCACCGGCTGTCGAGCCGGAAGATTCTCGTGTTGGTGGCAGGCGGCCGGACTCACCGGCGCGGCGACCATGGAGTCGGTGCTTTGCCCAGCCAGAGAGATCGCAATGGCCATGCTTAGCAATATGGCGCCCACCAAGTTTGAATCACGGTTCCGCATCTGAGGTGTTCGATGCACCATTCGTGCAAATGATACAAGCCCGTGAACACATAAGCTAAAATAAACGCGGGCCGGGATGGCGGAATTGGCAGACGCGTTGGACTTAGGATCCAATGCCCAAAAGGCGTGCAGGTTCAAGTCCTGTTCCCGGCACCAACCTACCAAGCCATTCTAGTAAGGCTGGTTACGCCCTCCGTTGGGCGACGATCTTGCGCCGCTCCAATCGCTCGTTTGCACTTCTTCCTGTGCAACCTGGACTCAACTCGGACTGATCGGGTTCCGGACAGAAAAAACTAGGGCACCCCTTCCCCGCTGATCTCAACGTGTAGCCGATCATGCCCGCGGTCGTCCTGCCAGCGGGAGCCGAGCCTTTTTATGAAGTCGGCGACGCATCCTCATCCACATGCAGGCTACCCCTGCGTGTCCGCGATGTGTTCGTCGCCCTACTGCTCTTGCCCACATTGGGCTACATCTGGCAGACTCCCGTCGGAGCCAAGCATGAAACCGTCGGGATCGCAGGCATGGATCACTTCTAGTATCGCCGGCGCAATACTGCTCTCTTACCTAATCTGGGGCCTACAGCACCTCCTCATCGCCCGGGCGAGCCAGCACCGAGCGGCGCAGTTCATCGCTGTCCATGAGGGTCCCATCGTGCGTGTTGACCAGCTAACCGGCAGCGGCCGCATCTACCTCGTCCAAATCGGCCCCCACGACTCGTCATATGCGCTCGACGACTTCGCTGAGTGGCTGCGTTCCAAATATGCCCTCGACGTAAAAGTGCTGCAACCGATGACGCTAGATTCGTCTACCTGGAACATCCGGCGAAGGCAGTTCGTGGCTGAATTGCTTTACGAGCAGCTCAAGCGCGAGCATCCGGACCTCGCCGCTGACTCAAACGCCTACCTAATCGGCTTCACTGACGCCGACATGTACACGGTCGATCACAACTGGCCTTTCAGTTACAGCCAACGCGATTTAGAGCGGGCCGCCGTTATCTCGAGCGCTCGGCTCGGGGACACGTTTTGGGAGCGCTTTGGGTTGGACGAAAGCATCGCGAACGGGCATTTGCAAGCTCGCCTGCGGCGCTTTCTGCTGAAAGATATCGCAGTTCTCTACTGGCATGTGCCATTGAGCAACGATCCCGCCAGCCTGATGCACCAGACACTTGAACCCGACCTTCCAGGCGAGGACATCTACTTGCCCGACCTTGATTCCGAGCGCACACGTTGGGGCCGGCCCGCAGGCGAACCGGGCATCTACCTCGGATATTCATGGAAGAATGGTATTAAGCCTTTGCCGGGAACCTTGATCCGCTCACGCAATGACAAAGGCGAAACCGCGCAGCACGACGACTCGACAGAGGTATTCGAAGTTGAACTGCGGGATGGCCTCCTCATCGACAGGCATACGGACTTCTACCTGCCGGGCAGCATTCCGATCGAGTTTCGACGCGTTACACGCGTCGGCTGGAGAGTACCGATGGCTTTCGGCCTCGGCGGAACCCACAATTACGACACATTTCTGACGTCGGCTGACATGCGCCGAATCAAGGTTGTTGGGGAGGACGGTGGAGCGTATGAACTGGATCGTGTGCCTTCCTGGCTGCCTTTGCTGCCATTCGTCAAGTACGTTGATGCGGGTACCGACCGCTCCGGAGACCTTCTCGAACTGCGCTGGCACGGTAGTCCCTTCGAACATTTCGACCTGAAGTGGTTCAATGGCAAGGTCGAAACGTATCTTCCCTGCGACTCCAAGACCTTTTGTTACCTGACCGGCTATCACAACGCTCGGGGTGAAGAATTGGCGTTCGAGCGCGACGGCCGTCGCAGACTGATCCGGCTGACATCGCCGAACAAAAGCTGGGTACGTTTGAGTTACGGAAAGGCCGACCGTATCGCCGCAATCGACGATAGCGTTGGACGCACCGTCGCTTACGGATACGACGAACTCGGTCGGCTGGCAAGCGTCACGTATCCGTCCGGCGAGGTCTTGCACTACGAATACGACGGCATGCAACACCTACTGACCTTCAGCGTCGCGCCGGATGCCAAGGCTATCCCCCGAGTGCTGATGCGCAACGAATTTGAGCACGGCAGGCTTGTTAAGCAGACATTCGCCGATGGCAAGGCTTACACGTACAGCTACTATCCGACTGATGACGAGCCGACCGAAAGGGTAACTATCCGCACGCCAGACGATAGAAACTTTGTCGTCGATCTTGGCGATAATGGTGATTCAACCGTGCGCGAGCGCGACACCCAGCCCAAACAACAGGGAAGCCGGTTTCCCGAGTGAACGGGGCCCGCGTGCCGGCTGAAGAACAGCTGGTCAACGAAGAGTTTTCCCGGTCCGTGTTCAGTCCAGCCATGACCTAAGAGCCCGTGTTCACTGCGGAAATCTCATGTCACAGGATCGGGCATCCAATACCCAAAAGAAAACCCGGCGCCTGTAGGAGACGCCGGTCAAGGTGCCGGCTCCTGCTTCTCACTGAAGTTTGGATGGTTCCGAGTTCTGCTGCGCGGTATCTGCGGTCACGGATGCCGCGTCCATTTGTTCGGCCCGGTGAAGTTCCATCTTGCGGGCCGCGGCCTTGAGATCGGATGGCGAAACGATGTGGTACCGGTCGAAGATCGCCCTCGTCTTGTGTCCAGAGATTGTCATCGCCACTTTCTCGGAAACGCCCGCGTTCACCATGCCGCTCACAGCTGTTCTCCGCAAATCATGGAAAATTAAGCCATCGTACTTCACTTGATCGGCGGTCCAGTCACGATCGCAGGTGCCGCAGTGCCGATCGCCATCGACGACCTCGTCGCAGGCTCGGCAGAGCTGTCGGCCGACTCCCGCAGAGATACAAGCCGCCTCCCATGCTCGGCGGAAGGAGATGATGGGCGAGCCGTTCTCTCTAGTGAACACGAAGTCCCTGTGGGCCTTCCCGCGGCAGCATTCCGTCAACAGCGAGCGGACGACCGACGTCATGCTGACCTGCCTGCCGTCGCCGTTCTTGGTGGTGCCGACCTCCAGCCGGATGAAGTTGACGGTGAAGTTGATCTGCGAGACCTTCAAGCCGTTCAAGCCTGTGAGCTCCCGCAGTCTCCAGCCATAGGTCGCGCCGATCTCGAAAATGCTCCTCAACCACAAGCCGCCGACCTCGGTGCATGCCTGGGCCAAGGAGTCGTACTCGTTCGGCTTCAGGAATCCCTGCCGCGGCTTGGACTCCTTCAACATCGGAAAGTGGGGAACGAACCTCACCTTTGCTGGCGTCGATTCCAGCCCGAGATTGAAGCATCGTTGCGTCATCGTGGGGGTGCAAGCTACGCCGGCGCGATTGAGTCAGGAGAGCGTAGCGGCCCGAGACATGATCGAACGCTATCGCGAACATTACGGCTATCTTCCGCAGACGCTGGCAGCGGACACCACCTACGGCAACGGCGAACTACTGCAATGGCTTGATGAACGTGGTATTGCTGCGTACATCCGGGTGAAAGAAAATCCCAATGGGCCGAC
>Ga0070711_100000559_pt1 | contig 19456 bp, 17 predicted proteins | sample LARL53metaG_FD_65452 | JGI IMG/M metagenome (GOLD analysis project Ga0070711, IMG submission 65452) | Corn, switchgrass and miscanthus rhizosphere microbial communities from Kellogg Biological Station, Michigan, USA - LAR L5-3 metaG | ecosystem: Host-associated > Plants > Roots > Rhizosphere ... | reverse complement strand
GCCCGGAGATCACGCGCATCCGCGGCGTCAGCGCCGACTCGGCGGCGACCACGCTGCTGGAGCGCGGCCTGATCGAGGAGGCGGGCCGCTCGCAGTTCGGCGCGGTCATGTATCGCACGAGCACGCTGTTCCTGAAGCTGTTCGGCCTACGAACGCTCGAGGAGCTACCCGACGTCGCGCGTTGGGACCCGACCCCGGAGGAGCAGGCGGAGCTGCGCGAGCGGCTGCTGCGCGCGGGGGAGGCCCGGGTGGGAGGAGCGCCGACGCCGGAATAGGACCCGTTTTGGGGTGAGCCGTAAGCCTGTCCCTGCGTCCGTTGCGGTCCAAGCCGCTCACCGCAGTGGTCGGCGTTACGGCGGCTTTTTTTGATGCGGTTCCGAGGTCGTTAGCCTGGCCCGTGATTATTATCGTTATGCGTCTCGCCAAGCACTTGGCCCACGCCGGCGTCGCCTCACGACGGGCGGCGGAGCAGCTGATCGCCGAGGGACGCGTAGCGGTTGACGGCGAGGTCGTCACCGATCCCGCGCGGGACGTGGGGCGGGCAAGCCGCGTCGAGGTCGACGGCCAAGCCCTGATCGGGGCCGAGCCTAGGGTCGTATATGCGGTGAATAAGCCACTCGGAGTGGTCTCCACCGCGCGCGACACGCATGGTCGCCCGACGGTCGTCGAGCTCGTGGACGCGCGCGGGCTGCGACTGTACCCCGTCGGGCGGCTCGATGTGGACAGCAGCGGGCTGATCCTGCTCACGAACGACGGCGAGCTCGCCAACCGGCTGACCCACCCGCGGTATGAGGTTGCCAAGACGTACCGCGCACGGGTGGGTGGGGGGCCGGTGGAGGAGGTCGCTTTGCGGGCGCTGCGCGGCGGCGTTGCGCTGGAGGACGGAGTCACCGCGCCCGCGCGGGCGCGGCGCGTGAAGCCCGATGAGCTCGAGCTGACGATTCATGAGGGCCGCAACCGGCAGGTGCGGCGCATGTGCGAGGCGGTGGGCCATCCCGTGCTCGCGCTGGAGCGCGTCGCGTTCGGCCCGTTGCGCCTGGACGGTCTCATGCCCGGCGCGCACCGGCGGTGCAGCGATGCGGAGGTCGCGCGCCTGCACGCGGCCGGAACGCAGGCTGCCGGTTGAGATCTCCCAAATCGAGCACCCGTGCCCGACTGGAGCGCGGGACAGAGGACGAGCGAGCATGGCCGGCTGGCGCATCGCGCTCTGACACAATCGCGCCATGCGACTGTTTGCCCTGCGCGGCGCCACGAGCGTGGCCCGCAACGACGCCCAGGAGATCCTGGACGCGACGACGGAGTTGTTAAAGACGATCATGGAGCGCAACGCGCTCACGCCCGAGCGGGTGATCAGTTGCATATTCACGGCGACGAACGATCTCAACGCCGAGTTCCCCGCGGTCGCGGCGCGGGAGCTCGGGTTCGAGCGCGTGCCGCTGCTGTGCGCGCGGGAGATCCCCGTGCCGCGCGCGCTGCCGCGCGTGATCAGGGTGCTGATCCATTATCACGCCGACGACGAGCACGAGCCCAAGCACATCTACCTCGGGGACGCCGTCGCGCTGCGCACGGACTTGCAGTCGGCGCAGTAGCCGCATCGCGCCACGACGCATGTCATGCGTTCGCGGCGGCCGGATCTGGCGCGGCGCCCGGGATCTGGCGCGGCGGTCCGGGCCGAGCTTTGCGGCGGGCGACCGACCGAGGATCGGCCAGCGGGCGGCGGTTCGTCACAATGGGCGGCGTGACCCTCGAGTTCGCCGAGCGCATTCGTCGCATTCCCGTCTACCCCGCCGCGGGTGGCTACGCCGAGCAGGCGCCACTCGTGCGACTGGCGAGCAACGAGTCTCCCTATCCGCCGCTGCCGGCGGTGCGCGAGGCGATCGACCGCGCGCTGTCCTCGCTCAACCGCTATCCCGATCCGTCCAGCTCGATCCTGCGCGAGCGGCTGTCCGACCGCTATGAAGTGCCGGCGGCTCAAATCGCGATCGGCAATGGCTCGTGCGACATCCTGCTGGCGGCCGGCGAGGCGCTGCTCGAGCCGGGCGCCGAGCTGGTGTATGCGTGGCCGTCGTTCTCGGTCTACCCGCACCTGGCCGCGGCCTCGGGCGCGCGCGCGATCACCGTCCCGCTCGACTCCGAGCAACGCCACGACCTGGGGGCGATGCTGCGCGAGATCACCGTCGCCACGCGGCTTGTGATCGTGTGCAATCCGAACAACCCCACCTCGACCGCGCTCGCCCCGGCGGAGATCGCCGCGTTCGTCGCCGCGGTCCCGCCGCATGTGTGCGTGATCGTCGACGAGGCCTACTGCGAGTTCAACCTGCTCGGCGACCCCGACACCTCGATTGATCTGCTCGGTCGCCATCCCAACCTCGTGTTGTTGAGGACGTTCTCGAAGGTGTACGGCCTGTGCGGGCTGCGCGTCGGCTTCGCCTTGTGTGGCTCGGCGGACCTGCCCACGGCGGTCGATCAGGTGCGCCAGCCGTTCTTCTGCAACGCGCTGGCTCAGGCCGCCGCGGTCGAGGCGCTCGCCCATCAGGACGCGGTCATCGAGCGGGTAGCCGGCGCCGTCGCCGAGCGCACGTCCGTCGGCGAGGGTCTGCGCGCGCTCGGCCTGCAGGTCGCGGACTCGCAAGCGAACTTCTGCTGGGTCGATCTCGGCGAGCGCGAGGAGACGGAGGTCATGCGCGGGCTGGAGGATCGCGGCGTGCTCGTGCGCGCTGGGGGCGCGCTGGGCAGCGAGACGCCCGCGCTGCGCGTCACCTATGGCACGCCCGAGGAGAACGCGCGCTTCCTGGCGGCTATAGCCGAGGTGCTGTAGCGCCGTGTGTCAGTCGCCGCGCGTGCAACAGCCCCAGACGCGGGGCGGGATGCCCCGCACCCATCACCGTCGAGCACATTGGCCTGCGCGGATGCGACCCACATAGCTCGACCACTTACACCCGCGCGTCACGCTTCGACGGTCGGGCTCGTGTCGCCACGTGTCTCCCACCCCTCGACCTGGCGTCGCCGGTCTGCTACAAAGACATGCACGACCATGACCGCTACGGATCGCACAGCTTCGAGCAGCACCCGCGTTCGCACCGCGTGGTCGTCTTCGTACTACGCCTGGCGATTTATCTAGGCGCTTCGGCCCCTGCCCGTCGCGTGAGCGGGCGCCGGCGGCCGCATTGGGTCCTCGTCCGGACCGAGCGCCCACCCCGGCGTGCACAACGCCCTCACGCCAGCACATAAATCTCCAGGCGTAAGTGAAAGGATGAGTCGATGATGATCGTCATGAAGGAGACCGCGACCCCCGAGGAGGTCGACGCGGTCGTCGAGAAAATCGAGCGAGCTGGGGCGCTCGCCCACCGCAGCACGGGCGCGCGCGTGACCGTGATCGGCGCGATCGGCGACGTCGAGCAGGACGCGAGCGTCGAGAGCCTCGGCCTCGAGGGCGCGGCCGGAGTCGACCGCGTGGTGCCGATTCTCAAGCCGTACAAGCTTGCCTCCGCGCAGATAACTCACGGCGAGCGCACCGTGCTCGACATCGAGGGGCGCCTCGTCGGCGGCGATCACTTCGCCATGATCGCTGGTCCCTGCACGGTCGAATCGCGCGAGCAGACCCTGCAGACGGCGCGTGTCGTGCGCGACGCGGGCGCGACGCTGTTCCGTGGCGGCGCCTACAAGCCGCGCACGTCCCCATACGCGTTCCAGGGTCTCGGCCAGGAGGGCCTGCGGCTGCTCGCCGAGGCAAAGGCCGAGACGGGCCTGCCGATCGTCACCGAGCTGATGGACATCCGCGACCTCGACCAGGTCCTGAAGGTCGCCGACGTGATCCAGATCGGCGCGCGCAACATGCAGAACTATCCGCTCCTGGCGGAGATCGGCCGCTCGGGCCGTCCCGCGCTGCTCAAGCGCGGCCTATCCGCGCCGCTGGACGAGCTGCTGATGGCGGCCGAGTACATCCTCAAGGAAGGCAACCCCTCGGTGATGCTGTGCGAGCGCGGCATCCGCACGTTCGAGACCGACCACCGCCGGGTGACGCTCGACCTGATGGCCGTGCCGATCCTCAAGGAGCTCTCGCACCTGCCGGTGATCGTCGACCCCAGCCACGCCGCGGGCCGGCGCGAGCTGGTGCAGCCGTTGTCGCTCGCCGCGGCCGCGATCGGCGCGGACGGCATCATCGTCGAGACCCACCCCAACCCCGATGAGGCCGTCTGCGACGGGCCCCAGGCGCTGCGCGCGGACTCATTCGCCGAGTACGCCCAGGCGGTCGAGCGCGCGGCAACCCTGGCCGGAAAGGCGCTCAGCGCGGTCTGATGGGGCGCCGGCCGACTACGACGCCCACCGCTGACGTCGCTCGGCCGGCCGCCCCCGGGGGGCTCGCCCGTTGAAGGTCGCCGTCCTCGGCATCGGGCTGATCGGCGGCTCGATCGGACTGGCAGCACGGGCCCGTGCGGGTGCGGAGGTATGCGGGTATGACCCGGACGAGCGTGTACGCGCGCTCGCCTTGGAGCTGGATGCGATCGACGAGCAGGCGGTGGACATCCCCAGCGCCGTGCACGACGCGGACGTGGTGTTCGTGGCCGCGCCGGTGGGCGTGCTCGCCCAGACCATCCGCGCGGCGCTCGCGGGTGCGAGCCCCGGCGCCGTGGTCAGCGACGTCGGCTCGACCAAGCGCGCGGTCGCCGAGGCGGGCATGGGGGACGAGCGCTTCATCGGCGGGCATCCCCTGGCGGGAGCGGAGACCGCGGGCGTGGAGCACGCCCGCGCGGACCTGTTCGACGGCGCCACTTGGTACTTGACGCCTGCGCGGGGTAACACCGCGGGTGTGCTGTATGAGCGGCTGCACCGCCTATTGACGAGCTTCGGCGCGCAACCGGCGGCGATCGACGCCGACACTCACGACCGCCTGATGGCATCCGTGTCGCACCTGCCGCACGTGCTCGCCAACTTGCTCGTGGCGCAGGCCGCGAGTCTCCTCGGCGGCGAGGATCAGCGTCTGCCGGCAGTCGGCCCGAGCTTTCGTGACGCAACGCGCGTGGCTGGCGCGAACACCGCGATCTGGACCGACATCTACCTGTCGAACCGGGACGCCCTGATCGCCGGCATCGATGGGCTCACGCAGCGGTTGGGCGATGTGCGCGCCGCGCTCCAGCGAGGTGACGCCGCGGCCGTGTCGGACTGGAACGAGCGCGCGCGAGTCGACCGTGAAGCGCTGGTTGGCGCGGGCCTCGCCGGAGGGGTGGATGGGGCGCCGGTGTTCGAGCTGCGCGTCTCGGTGCCCAACCGCCCGGGCGTGATCGCCGAGCTTGCGCTGGCCCTCGGCCAGGCGGGCGTGAACATCGTCGACATGGCGCTGTCTCCCTCGGAGGACAATCGCCAGGGGGTCGTGGCGCTGTGGGTCAGCGGCGAGCCCCACGCCACCCGCGCGCAGGAGCTGGTCGCGGATCTCGGCTTTCCGGTCGCGCGCGCATAGGACGGACGATGCGGTTAGGCGATCGGCGTGGTCCGCTCGGGCTTCTGATGGCGATCGCCGGCATCGCCGGTATGGGCTTGGTCTTGGCGGCGGCCTCGTGGGGCGAAGCTTCTTCTCAAATCTATGACAAAGCGGGTGTGAGTCACAACGAACAATGCATCAAGACGGCTGGGCACGAATCGGTGGTGGTGAGAGATGTCCAAGGCAACCAGGCTCAGGCCTCCGCCGGTCCGGTGACCGACCCTCCAGAACAGACTGAAACATGCTCGGACGGGGCCGGCATACGATTTCAGGGAATAGAGTCTGTGTCCGCCAAAGGCATGACGATGTACTACACGTGGCCGTTCGGCGGTGGCAAGCAAGCTCCAGGCTTCGTTTGGGTTAACGAACTTTCCTCTTTGCCTACGGTCAGCATGGAATATGCGCAAGGGAATGGAACCACCGCGCCGCCCGCGTTAGGCGAACCTGCTTACGAGATCACACCGGCGACCATTAGCCACGCAATGTGCTACCAGGGCGTGAGTATTAGCAATAAAGGGCCCAGCGACTGTGGCACATGGTACGAATACGCACCCTATGGAGAACCCGTCGGTGGAGCCAAGTTTGCGCTCATGACATGGAGCTGGATCGATGTCTCGGGCGGCGGGATAGCACGCGCTGCCGTAGCTAAGGGAGAGCTGTTTTATCCCGCGGATGTAAAGCCCATATCGCTGCCGAGCACAAGTGGAGAAAACCAGCCGGAAAACGGCAGGGTTACAGTCCGTTATGGATATGTGTTCAACGGATCTGAGAAGCTCTACGGTTGGATGGTCACCAGTCATATCTTCAACGGTGTGTGTTACAACCACATGACTTACGCTGGCGGCGGGCCGCCGCTCTCAGCGACGCTTTGTCCCGGTCAGCCCGAAGCAACCACAGCAATCACGGGTAGCGGGCCGATCTCCTACTGGACGTGGAACTCGTCCGTCGCTTGGCTCAACGCTACCCCTTGAGAGCGTATGGCCCGGCGACGCCGGACCGCTGGACGAGATCGCGGTTGGTGGCGTGGCTCCGCGATACTGCCATGCATGAACATCCGCTTCGAGCCGTCAGGGGGGCTCACCGGCGAGCTGCGTGCGCCGCCGGATAAGTCGATCTCCCACCGCGCCGCCCTGCTCGGGGCGATGGCCTCTGAGCCCGTGCGGATCGAGAACTACCTGCACGCGGCGGACACGACCTCCACTCTGGACGCCGTGCGCGCGCTGGGCGCGCTCGTGGAGGTCCGCGACGGCGAGACCGTGATTCGCGGCACGGGACTGCGCGAGGCGCGCGAGCCCGACGGGCCGATCGACGTCGGCAACGCGGGTACGCTCATGCGCCTGCTGCCCGGCTGGCTGGCGGCCCAGGAGGGTCGCTCGTTCACGCTCGACGGCGACGCTTCGATCCGCCGCCGCCCGGTCGATCGCATCGCCACGCCGCTGCGCCAGATGGGGGCCGAGCTGGACGCCACCGACGAGCGCTACCCGCCCCTGACCGTACGCGGCGGCCATCTGCGCGCGATCTCCTATGAGCTGCCGGTCGCAAGCGCCCAGGTCAAGTCGTGCGTGCTGCTGGCCGCGCTCGCCGCGGATGGCGCCACCACGGTCGGCGAGCCCGAGCGCAGCCGCGATCACACCGAGCGGATGCTGCTGCGCGCCGGCGTCAACGTTCACCGTAACGGTCGTCACGTCACCGTCGTCAACGCCGACGAGCTGATCCTCGATCGTCTGCGGGTCCCTGGCGACCTTAGCTCGGCCGCATTTCTGATCGCCGCCGGCGTGCTCGTGCCCGGCTCACGGCTGCTGATCGGCGACGTCGGCGTCAATTGGACGCGCACCGGCTTCCTGCGCATCGTCAGGCGTATGCGCGGGATCGTGCTCGGCGATCTCGAGCAGGAGACCGGCGAGCTGTCCGCATACGAGCCCATCAGCGATCTCGACGTCGCCCACGGCGCGCTGGAGGCCACCGTGGTCGAGCCCGAGGAGGTGCCCCTGGCGATCGACGAGCTGTCGCTGGTCGCGCTGCTGGGCTGCTTCGCCGAGGGCGAGACGGTCGTGCGCGGCGCCCAGGAGCTGCGCATCAAGGAGTCGGATCGGATCGCGGTCGTCGTCGAAGGTCTGCGGGGCCTCGGCGCCGACATCGAAGCGACCGACGACGGCTTTGCCGTGTGCGGCTCGGGTGGCCTGCGGGGCGGAAGCATCGACGCGCGCGGCGATCATCGCATGGCGATGATGGGCGCCGTCGCCGGCCTCGCCTCGCGCGAGGGGGTCGAGGTCGTCGGGATCGAGGCCGCGGCGGTGTCCTATCCGCGGTTCGTGGAGACCCTCGCGGGCCTGTGCTCGTAGCGGCGCGCGGCATGTCCGGTCTGCGACCCCACGCGCGCGGGGTCGGGTGACGTGCTCGTAGCGATCGACGGTCCCGCCGGCGCCGGCAAGTCCACGGTCGCCCGCGCGCTGGCGTGCGCGCTGGGGTTCACCTACCTGGACAGTGGTGCGATGTATCGCTGTGTGGCGCTGCTCGCGCTGCAAGCCCCCGCGGCCGAGCCGGCGGCGCTCGCACGGGCAGCGCGGATCGAGCTGGGGGAGCGCATCGTGCTCGACGGGCGCGATGTGACCGAGGAGATTCGTGCTCCCGAGGTCTCCGAGACAGCGTCCCGCGTGGCCGCCTACCAGGGGGTGCGCGAGGCGCTCGTCGCCAAGCAGCGCGAGCTCGTCGCCGGCGGCGACTGGGTCGCCGAGGGACGGGACATCGGCACGGTCGTCGCGCCCGAGGCCGAGCTGAAGGTGTTCCTCACGGCCGACCCGCACGAGCGCGCGCGCCGGCGCGCCGCCGAGCTCGGCGCTGAGGTTGAGACGGTGCTGGCCGACCAGACGCTGCGTGACGAGCGCGACTCGACGCGCGAGCACAGCCCGCTGCGGCCCGCCCCGGGCGCCGTGACGCTCGACACGACTGGCCTGAGCGTGGAGCAGGTCGTGGAGCGCATCGCCGGGCTGGCGCGCTGGTAGACGGCCACGGGTATCCGCGTCGGATCGCGGATCGGGGGTCGCGGATCGGGGATCAGAGATCGGGAGGTTGCGCCGGTCACGGGCCAACGCGGCCGGGCCGGTCATACTGGCCGGATGCTGAAGGTCGCCGTCGTCGGCTATCCCAACGTGGGGAAGTCCTCCCTGATCAACCGTCTCACGGGCACGCGCGAGGCGGTCGTGCACGAGCGTCCAGGGGTGACACGCGACCGCAAGGAGCTCGACTGCGAGTGGAACGGGCGGCGCTTTATGCTGATCGACACGGGCGGGGTCGACTTCCACGACGAGGATCCGCTGGCGGGCTCGATCCGCGAGCAGGCCCGGGCCGGGCTCGCCGATGCGCAGGTCGCGGTGCTGGTCGTCGACGCGCGGGCGGGGTTGAGGCCCGGCGACGAGGAGCTGGCCGACCTGTTGCGCCGCTCGACCGTTCCGGTGATCGTCGCCGCCAACAAGTGCGACGGGGTCGCAGACGTTCCCCAGGCGGCCGAGTTCCATCGCCTGGGGCTGGGCGAGCCGCTGGCGGTGTCGGCCACGCAGGGTCTCGGCTCGGGCGACCTGCTCGACCGGATCGTCGAGCTCCTGCCCGCCGGGGACGAGCAGTCGGCAGATGACACCGTCCGGCTCGCGGTGATCGGCCGGCCGAACGTCGGCAAGTCCTCGCTCGTCAACCGCTTCCTCGGCGAGGAGCGCACGATCGTCTCCGATCGCGCCGGCACCACGCGCGACGCGATCGACACGCCCCTGATCGTGGACGGGCGGGGACTCACGCTGATCGACACGGCCGGCATCCGCCGCCAGTCGAAGGTCGCGGACTCGGTCGAGTACTACACCGCGCTGCGCTCCCGCCGCGCCGCCGAGCGCGCGGACGTCGCGCTGGTCGTGTGCGACGCGCGCGACGGCGTCACCTCGCAAGACCAGCGCATCGCCGAGCTGGCGATGAAATCGGGCTGCGCCACGGCGCTCGTGCTGAACAAGTGGGACGTGTACGAGGGCGGCGAAGACGAGCTGGAGCACGAGCGCGCGAAGGTCGCCGGGAAGCTCCGCCTGCGCCCGCGCGTGCTGACCGCTAGCGCCAAGACCGGCCGCCACGTGACCCGCCTGCTGAGCGAGGCGATCGCGCTCGGCGACCGCATGGCCGGGCGCATCCCCACGCCCGAGCTCAACCGCTTTCTGGCGGAGGCCGTCCAGGCGCGCCAGCCGCCCGTCGGGACGCGCCGGAGCTCTGGCCAGCACCGCTTGAAGCTCATCTACATGGCGCAGATCGGCGAGCGCCCCCCGCGCTTTGCGATCCAGGTCAACTCCCGCACACGCGTGACGCGCGACTACGCCTACTTCCTGGAGAACCGCCTGCGCGCGCGCTACAACATGGACGGCGTGCCGCTGATCATCGACTTCGTGCAGCGCGGGCAGCGCGGGCGCGGCGGCGGGCGCTCGAGGAATGAGGACCGCGCGTCCCTGCATGGATAGACTCTCCCAGCTTTTTGCTCTCCCACACCGTCCCGCCAAGCGAACCGCGGAGCCACACCCAAGCCATGAGCCAGTCTCAAGACAGCGAGTTCCTGTTCACCTCAGAGTCCGTCACCGAGGGGCACCCGGACAAGATCGCCGACCAGATCTCCGACGGCGTGCTCGACGCGGTCCTGACCGACGATCCCTACGGCCGCGTGGCCTGCGAGACGCTCGTCAACACCGGTCTGATCGTCGTCTCCGGAGAGATCTCGACCGACACATATGTCGACATCCAGCAGATCGCGCGCGAGACGGTGCGCAAGATCGGCTATGACAATGCGGCGTACGGCTTCGACTGCGACACGTGCGCAGTGATCAACGCGATCGACAAGCAATCCCCGGACATCGCCCAGGGCGTCGATGCGGCGTATGAGACCCGCCACGATCCCTCCGACGAGGACGAGCTCGACGTCGCCGGCGCCGGCGACCAGGGCATGATGTTCGGCTACGCCACGCGCGAGACCGACGAGCTGATGCCGCTGCCGATCGCGCTCGCGCACAAGCTCGCCAAGCGCCTGGCGGAGGTGCGCAAGGCCGAGGTGCTGCCGTACCTGCGTCCTGACGGCAAGACCCAGGTGACGGTCCGCTACCGCGATGGCAAGCCGGTAGCGGTCGAGAAGATCCTGATCTCCACTCAGCACGCCGACGGCATCGACACGGAGGCGCTGATCAAGCCCGACCTGTTCGAGCACGTGCTACGCCCGGTGTTGCCGAGCGGCCTCTACGACGAGGGCGCGCTGCTGAAGAACTTCCTCGTCAACCCGACCGGGCGGTTCGTGATCGGCGGCCCGATGGGCGACTGCGGGCTGACGGGGCGCAAGATCATCGTCGACACCTACGGCGGCATGGCCCGTCACGGCGGCGGCGCGTTCTCCGGCAAGGACCCCTCCAAGGTCGACCGCTCCGCCGCGTACGCGGCGCGGTGGGTCGCCAAGAACATCGTCGCCGCCGGGTTGGCCGACCGTGCCGAGGTGCAGGTCGCCTACGCGATCGGCGTCGCTCATCCCGTGTCGGTGATGGTCGAGACGTTCGGCACCGAGCAGATCGGGCGCGCGCAGATCGCCCAGCTCGTGAACAGCCATTTTGACCTGCGTCCCGGCGCGTTCCGCGAGGAGCTCAAACTGCACCGGCCGATCTACCAGAAGACCGCCGCCTACGGCCACTTCGGCCGCGACGACCACGACTTCACGTGGGAGCGCACCGACAAGGCCGACGCGCTGCGCGCTGCCGCCGGGCTCTGACTTAGGCTCGGTGGCGATGCCGAGCATCGCCCAGGTCGAGCCGATGACGACGGCCCGCGCGTTGCGCGGGCCGTTCGACTATCGCTTGCCCGACGAGCTGCGCGGCGGCGTCGTGGACGTCGGCTCGATGCTGGTCGTCCCGTTCGCCCGCCGGCATGTGCTCGGGGTCGTCGTCGGCCTGTCCGAGCACAGCGAGATCGCCGAGGAGAAGCTGCTCGCGCCGTTGCGGGCGCTGGAGCTGGGCGTGCCCGTCGAGCTGGTCGCGCTGGCCGAGTGGATCGCGGCGGAGTACTGCTCGACGATCGCGCGCGCGCTGACGCTCGTGCTGCCCCCCGGCGCCGCGCGCAGGCTCAGCGGGCGAAAACGTCGCAGCGGCAGCGCGATCGTGCGCTCACAGCACCTGCCCGTCGGCCGGCGCCCACCCGCGGACGCAGAGGTCCGCTGGCCGAGCCTCACACCCGAGCAGCAGCAGGCGCTCGAGTCGCTGAACGCCGCGCTCGACGGTCACAGGCTCGAGCGGCGCCTGCTGCAGGGGGTGACGGGATCGGGCAAGACCGAGGTCTACCTGCGCGCCGCCGCGAACGCGCTGGAGCAGGGCCGCGGCGCGATCGTGCTCGTGCCCGAGATCGCTCTGACGCCGCAGATCGTCGGGCGCTTTCAGGAGCGCTTCGGCGAGACCGTCGCCGTGCTGCACTCCCGCCTGCGCCCGGGTGAGCGCTACGAGGAATGGCGGCGCCTGCGCACCGGCGAGGCGCGCGTGTGCGTCGGTCCGCGCTCGGCCGTGTTCGCGCCGATCGAGCGGCTCGGCCTGATCGTCGTCGACGAGGAGCACGACGCCTCCTACAAGCACGAGGGGGACCCTCGCTACGACGCCCGCGACGTCGCCGCCGAGCGCGCGCGCATGAGCCGTGCGCTGCTGCTGCTCGGCAGCGCGACCCCGCGCCCGGAGAGCGTCCACCGCGCGGCGTCCCGGCCGACGCAGGCACAGGCATCGCCGCGGCCCCTGACGCCTACACAGACGGAGCCGCTGCCGCTGCTACGTCTGTCCGCGCGGGTGGACGGACGGCCGCTGCCGGACGTCAGCGTGCTCGACATGCGGGGTGAGAGCGGCGGCCTGCACCCAGCGACCGTGCAGGCGCTCGCACAGGTGCGCGCGGAGCGGGGCAAGGCGATCGTGCTGCTCAACCGTCGCGGCTGGTCGAACTTCCTGTCCTGTCGCTCGTGCGGGCGGGTGTGGAGCTGCCCGCAGTGCGACGTCGCGCTCGTGCTGCACCGCCACGGCGGCTTCCTCGCCTGCCATCACTGTGGTCACCGCGAGCGCGCGCCGGAGAGCTGTGAGCAGTGCGGCTCGATCTCGGTCGCGCGCCACGGCGCCGGGACCGAGCGCGTCCAGCACGATCTCGCCGCCGCGCTCGACGGTGGCGACGGTCGCTTCTCCGTTCTGCGTCTCGACGCCGACACCGTCGGCGCGGAGGGGGTCGCGCCGTTGCTGCGCCGCTTCGAGACGGCGGATGCGGGCGTGCTGATCGGCACGCAGATGGTCGCCAAGGGCCACGACTTCGCCGACGTGACGCTGGGAGTCGTGCTGGATGCGGACGCGACCCTGCGGTTTCCCGACTTTCGCGCGGAGGAGCGCACGTTCGCGCTGATCGCCCAGCTCGCCGGGCGCGTCGGCCGCGGCTCGGAGGGTCGCGTGCTGGTGCAGACGATCGCCCCCGAGGCTCGTGCGATCGCTCACGCTGGGAGGCACGACAGCGACGGCTTCCTCGCGGGCGAGCTGGAGCGGCGTGAAGCGCTGCGCTACCCGCCGTTCTCGCACCTGATCAGGATCGTATGCTCCGCTCCCGAGAGCGCCCCGGCGCGAGCGGCCGCGAGCGCGGTGGCCGAGCGGCTGGGCCAGGCGACTGCTTCTGGCACGAGCGTGCTCGGTCCCGCGGCGCTGTTCAGGTTGCGCGGGCAGGAGCGCCAGGTGCTCGTCATCAAGGCCGCCGAGCGGCGTCCCGTAGTGCGCGCCGCCGGCGATGCTGTGCGGGAGGTCGCCGATGACCGCGCCCACAGGGGCGTCAGCTTCAGCGTTGACGTCGACCCGCAGTAGCACCGCATGGACGTCCTGAGGCGGGCACCCTTGCAGCAGGCATCCTGCGGCAGGCAGCCACAGCCGGGCAATCAGCCTCGCTCTAGAATCTCTGCCAAATGAGCGATGAAGACGTCGAGGTTGCCGGTCGAAGATCGGCCGGCGAGGAGGACGCGCTGGCGATCGAGGAGCTGGACGCGGAGACGCGCGCTCGCCGTGACGCGGCGCTGCGGCGCGTGCGCAAGCTGGGTGACCCCGTGCTGCGCGCGAGCGCGGTCGCGGTCGAGCGCTTCGACGATGCGCTCGAGGCCGAGATCGAGCAGATGGGCCAGCTGATGCACGACGCGCTCGGGATCGGCCTCGCGGCGACGCAGGTGGGGGTGCTCAACAGGGTGCTCGTGTACCGGGTGCACGCCGAGGATCCGATCACGGCGCTGGTGAACCCGGTGCTCGAGTGGACCAGTGAGGAGCTCGAGACAGCCGAAGAGGGATGTCTCAGCCTGCCCGGCGTGCACGTCGAGGTGGAGCGTCCCGCGCGCGTTCGCGCACAGGCGCGCGACGCGACCGGCGCGGAGGTGCTCATCGAGGCAGAGGGTTTGCACGCGCGCGTGATCCAGCACGAGATCGACCACCTGGACGGCGTCCTGATCCTCGATCGCATCTCGCGCGAGGCGCGCAAGCAGGCGATGCGAGCGATGCGCGAAGCGCGTCGCGAAGGCATACCGGCCGAGGCTCGGCCCGCGCGGGTGGCCGATCCTGACGCGAGCGCCGCGTAGTCACGTAGCCCGCGACGGTAGGCGTACGACGATCATGCGCACGGTATTCCTGGGTACGTCCGCGTTCGCGGCGGCGGTGCTGGAGCGGCTGGCCTCCAGCGAGCACCGCCCGGCGCTGGCGCTGACGCGCCCGGACCGGCCGCGGGGGCGGGGACGTAAGCTCGGCGCTCCGCCCGTGGCGCAGGCGGCACGCCGGCTGGGGATCGCACTGGAGCAGCCGCAGAGCGTCAACGAGCCGCCGGCGCGCGAGCTGATCGCGCGGGCCGAGCCCGACGTGGTGATCGTGTGCGCGTTCGGCGCGCTCATCACCGAGCCGCTGCTGTCCGAGCACGAGCTGCTGAACGTGCATCCATCGCTGCTGCCGCGCTGGCGCGGCGCTGCGCCCGTGGAGCGCGCGATCATGGCCGGTGACGAGTGCACGGGCGTCTCGATCATGCGCCTGACGGCAGGTCTCGACAGCGGGCCAGTATGCCTGGCCGAGCAGGCGGCGATTGAGCGGCTCAGCGACACATACGGACTGCTGGCCGAGCGTCTGCAGACGCTCGGGGGGGAGCTGATCGTGCGCGTCCTCGACCTGATCGCACACGGCGAGCCGCCGGAGTTCGTCGAGCAGAACGAGCGTGGCGTCACCTACGCCGAGAAGATCGGCTCCGAGGATCGTCTGCTGGACCCGGCCCGGCCCGCCGAGGAGCTGGAGCGCGTTGTCAGAGCGCTACATCCACACGTCGGCGCGCGGGTGGGGCTCGCCGATGGGACAACGCTCGGAGTGCATCGCGCGGCGCTCGCCGACGCCTCGACGAACGACGCTCCGCCCGAGAGCGCCGCCGATGCGGGCGAGGAAGAGGGCGGGCTCGAGGCGAGTACGTCCGGCGGAGGGAGTGGGCTCGGCGTGATCGTGCGGGACGGCCGTCTGCTGCTCGACTGCACCCCTGGGACGCTGGAGCTGCTGGAGGTGCAGCCGCCGGGCGGACGGGCGATGGATGCCGCCGCCTACCTACGCGGTCACGGACTGCTGGGGCGTAGGTAGTCGGTCACGTAGGCTGGCGGGTCGATACCGGCACGCAACCGTGGGTCCGGCGCCGGCGCGCCCGCCGTGGGGGTCAGCGGAATCACGCCCGCCCACGCTCCCAGCGCATAGTCCTCCTCGTCGTCCTGCGGTGGTCCCGTGCGAGCCTTGGCCGAGGCCTCCTCGATCGGGATGGCGAGAACCGACGTCGCCGCGAGCTCGTTGTCGGTCGGCGCGCGCACCTCGGGCCAGCGCCCGGGCACGATGTGTTCAACGATCGCTTGAAACGCCGCGTGCTTCTCGTCGGGGTCCTCCACGCAGCGCGCTGTGCCCACGAGCATCGCCGAGCGGTAGTTGGCCGAGTGGTGCATCGCCGAGCGGGCGAGCACCAGCCCGTCGAGCAGCGACACGGTCAGGCACACCGGGGCGCCCGCCGCGAGCATCCGCAGCGTCCGGCTGGCGACCGACCCGTGGCAGTAGACGAGATCGCCGCGGCGAGCGTGCAGCGTGGGGATCACGAACGGCTGGCCGTCCTCCTCAACGATGCCGAGATGAGCGATCAGGGCCTCGTCGAGGATCGCGTCGATCATCCGCCGGTCGTAGCTGCCGCGTTCACGCTTGCGCCGCAGCCGGACGCGATCGGAGGCCGGTGGGGTCGGGCTGGGCGACACCGGCGGAGATGGGCTGGGCGGGTGAGAATGCGCCATGCTCTGCATATCTCTAGCAGCACAGTAACTATCGCTCCGGCGCGCGCGTGTGCGTATGCCGTTCTGCGCCGAGTGTTCGAGCATGGCGCATACGCAGACAAGGTGCTGCAGGCAGCGGCACGAGGTCTGGACGCACGTGACCGCGCGCTGGCGATGCGGCTTGCCTACGGCGCCGTGCAGCGCAAGGGCACGCTCGATCACCTGATCGGGCTACTGGCCGAACGCCCGCCGGAGCGGCTCGACGCGCCGGTGCTGGCGGCGCTGCGGCTCGGACTGTACGAGCTGGTGTATCTGCGGGGCGCCCCGGATCGTGCGGTCGTGGCCGACGCCGTCGAGCTGGCCAAGGCGCAGGCCCGAGCCGGGCATGGTCTCGTCAACGCGGTGCTGCGCCGCGCCACGCGGGAGGGCGCAGACGCCCTGCTGGGCACCCTGACGGATGCGACGCCCGAGCAGGCCGCCGTCAAGCACTCGCACCCAGAGTGGATCGCGCGCCTGTGGTGGGAGGAGCTCGGCGCGAGCGCCGCGCGCGCGCTGCTGGCGTACGACAACGAGCCCGGCGAGGTGGCGTTGCGCGCGAACACGCTCGTCACGGACGCGCCCACGCTTGCGCGGGAGCTGGCGGCGGGCGATCCGGCCAAGGGTGTGCCGCCGGTGAGAACGCACGCAGACCCGGACATACCGGAAGCGCTTGTGCTCGAAGACCCATTCGACGCGCGCGCCTGCAAGCCGTGGCGCGACGGAGCGTTCGCGGCGCAGTCGCGCGCGGCGATGCTCGTCGCCCGTGTCCTGGCCCCCCAGCCGGGGGAGCGGGTGCTCGACCTGTGCGCCGCGCCGGGCGGCAAGAGCACGCACCTCGCCGCGCTGATGCAGGGCACGGGCGAGGTCCTAGCCGTCGAGCGCGACCGGCGCCGGGCGGGGGCGCTCGCGCGCACGGCGCAGCGGCTGCGCGCCGACAATGTGCGCGTAGAGCTCGCGGATGCCGCCGTGCCGCGAGGAGAGGGCGCCGTGTTCGACCGCGTGCTGGTCGACCCGCCGTGCTCGGGACTGGGGACGTTGCAGGCGCGCCCGGACCTGCGCTGGCGAATGGAGCGCTCGCGACTTCCGCCGCTCGAGCGGGCACAGGCGAGAATCCTCGCGGCGGGCGCCGGCGCCGTCCGTCCGGGCGGCGTGCTGGTCTACTCTACGTGCACGATCTCCCCGACCGAGAACGAGCGCCGGATCGCCGCATGCCTGGACGCCAACCCCGACTTCGAGCTCGATGACCTCGGCGCCGAGCTGCCCGCCCTCCGGCACCCGTCACCGCGTGCGCCCCAGACCGTGCTGACTCTGCCCAATCGAGATCGCACGGCGGGCTTCTTCATCGCCCGGCTGCGACGGCGAGGCTGAGGCCGTGGCCCGTGAGCCCGAGACGCCCGCGAAGGCCTCGGTCGAGCTCGGGCCGCGCTGCCCACACTGCAACGAGCCGTGGCTGCGCCCGACGAACCTGCCGGGTCGCTACCGCTGCGTGTACTGTCTGCGCCGCTTCGAGCTGACGTCGGTGTGTCCGAACTGCGGCGAGCACTCGACGATCGTGCGCATGTCCTCCACGGCGATCCTGAAGTGCAACAACTGCGGTGACAGTATGTTGCAAGCCATATGAGCGAGTCCGTCAGCGAGCTGTTGCGGGGCGTGCGTGTGGCGCCGTCGATCCTCTCAGCCGACTTCGCGCGTCTGCGCGAGCAGGTCGGCGAGGTGTTGGACGCGGGCGCGAAGGTGATCCACGTGGACGTGATGGACGGGCATTTCGTGCCGCCGATCACCGTCGGCCCGCTGGTCGTCGCTGCGCTGCGCGAGCAGGCGCATGAGGCGGGGGCGGTGCTCGATGTGCACCTGATGATCGAGCGACCCGAGCGCCACGCCGGCGAGTTCGTCAAGGCGGGCGCGGACACTGTCACGTTTCACGCCGAGGCGACGCCGCACGTCTCCTATGCGGCTGGACTGCTACGCGAACAGGGGGTGGGCGTCGGCGTGGCGATCAACCCGGCAACTCCGGTCGGGGCACTGGCCGAGGTCACGGGCGCGATCGATATGGCGCTGTGCATGACCGTCAATCCCGGCTGGGGTGGGCAGCCGTTCATCGCCCATTCGCTGGACAAGATCAAGCGGGTAAGCGCGATCGTCGGCGCGGGGGTGGCGGTGCAGGTGGACGGCGGGATCGACTCCGAGACCGCGCCCGTGTGCAGGCAGGCCGGCGCGAACGTGTTCGTCGCGGGCTCGGCGATCTTCGACAGCGGTGACCCCGGCGAGGCCTACCGGGCGATCGCGCGCGCCGTCGGCGCGGACTGAACGGCGCCGCTTCCGACCGTCCTCGATCCCTGGCGGTAGAGCGTCCACAGCAGCAGCGCAAGCAGCATCGTGGCGCCGGCGTAGCCGAGCTCGGCGCGCAACACCTGTTCGCCGACGGCCGGCGTGAGCATCCAGGCGAGGAACACGACCGCCGCGATCAGCCAGCAAGTCGCGGCGGCGCGAGCGCGGTTGCGCGCGAGCGCGGCCTGGTTGAGCGCTCCGGAGGCGAGATGCATGCCCATCCCGGTGCCGATCAGGGCGAGGCCGAAGCGACCATAGGCGTAGTGCTGCCCGAACAGGTGCCGCATCACGAACGGGCCGACGATCAGCAGCCCGAGGGCGACCGCGGCGGCGAAGCCGGCGATCGCGACCACGGTGAGGCGAATCGCGCGGGCGAACGCCGCGTGGCCCTCCTTGGCCTCGAGGCCCGTGAGGTGGGGCAGCAGCGAGGTCTGAATCGCCTGGAACAGCTGCAATGGAGCGCGCGCGATCAGCATCACGTTGAACACGATCCCGGCAAGCGCCTGACTCGAGGTGGCATACACGGTCAGCACAGCTGCGTTCAGGAGCGTCTGCTCGGAGAGCATGATCCCCGAGACCCATAGGGCGAAGTGACCGCCGCGCCGCAGCGACAGCTCTCCATGGGCGGCGTATGTCTCCTGCACGCCCTCGGTGCCGGGCCCGGCTAGCGCTGCGTCGGCCTCGTCGGCGGTGATCGGCCCGGTCGTGTCGTGGCGCTCACGTCCGCGACGCGCGAAAGCGGCGGGCACCACGACGAGCGAGAGCAGCGGCGCGGCGGCGATGCCGAGCGCGACCGCGGTCTGGCCGCTGGCGATCCCCAGCGCGACGGCGAGCGCGAAGCAGATGCGCGAGCTGGCCTCCATCAGGACGAGTCCGCCGTACAGCGCGAAGTACTCGTGCCCGGCAAGCCACCCGCGCGCGAAATAGCTGCCGGCGTAGGCGAGCGTGCCCACGACGAGCACGTCGTAGAGGGCCGTGCTGCCGCCGAACACGTTTTCGATCAGCTCTGTGCGCAGCGCCAGAGCGACCGCGAGGAACACAAGCGCGAAGCCGATCTGGATCGCGATCGGGACACGCAACGGGTGCTCGGTGTGCCCGTGGGCACGGCGCTCGGCGATCGTGCGCGACAGCAGCTGTTCCACGGGCCGGTAGATGACCGAGATGACGACGAACATGACCGACCACAACACGTCCACCTGTTCGGCCTCGGCTTCGCCGAGCACGTGGCTGGTGATCGAGAAGAACGCGAACGTCAACAGGCCGGTCGCGGCGATCCCGATCGACAGGATCCGCGCGCC
>Ga0070711_100000556_pt1 | contig 19514 bp, 18 predicted proteins | sample LARL53metaG_FD_65452 | JGI IMG/M metagenome (GOLD analysis project Ga0070711, IMG submission 65452) | Corn, switchgrass and miscanthus rhizosphere microbial communities from Kellogg Biological Station, Michigan, USA - LAR L5-3 metaG | ecosystem: Host-associated > Plants > Roots > Rhizosphere ... | reverse complement strand
GTCAACTCAAAAAATGAAGACCCAGTAAAAGCTATCATGGAGTTAACTGATAAGATGGGTGCAGATGCGGTAATTGACTTTGTCAACGCTTCAAAGACTGTAGAAAGCGATATGCAATTCCTTAGAAGAAGAGCCAGAGTAGTACTTGTTGGACTCTTTGGTGGCGAACTGAAGTTAAGTTTAGTCAGCATGCCAACAAGAGCATACAAGTTAATTGGATCATATACTGGGACTATAAGCGATTTGATAGAATTGGTTTCCCTAGCAAGAAGAGGAGTAATCAAACCCGTTGTTTCAAATCGATTCAAACTTGATCAAGCTACAGATGCTTTGACAATGTTAAAAGACGGCAAAATACTGGGGAGAGGTGTAATAAATCCTTAAAAGAAAACACAGCCCAATGGAATTTACGACGATAAATCCTGCAGCAGAAACAGTCATTGATACATAAAAGAGAATGATTGGAGACCAATTATACATTTGTGTGGAAAATTGTAGTTCAAATTCTTGAGATTTCTTCTATGCAACATTAGATATTTTCATTCCAAGTGCTCCATCTAGCTTCAGCCATGAAAGATCCTTTGTAGTATTTAAAACCGTACTAACTGTTTTATACGCATAACAAAAATCTAGTACAAAAATCGGTTCTGTCTCTATGCCTTGGGCTTATTTCGTTTCCGCCTTTCGGCCTTGGCATATTTTTTGCTTCCTGATCTATACGAACTAAAAGCGTGTGTTTTATTTTTTTTTCTATCGGGTTTCTTATGTATCGTGCCCTTGCGCATTACAAGTACTGTTACTAAGGCACGATATTATATACTATATGATGGAAGATACAAGTTGTTCTTGTTCGACGCGTCAGCTCTTGATAATCGAAAAATAATAAATACTAATAATTAAATTGAAGTCGACTAAAGCAATCACGTGTGACAATTTGTATACTGCTATAGAGGCCGTATCACAGTTCCTAAATATTTAACCTAAGTATTACCCGTTATGATACACATGCTTTACACGCTCTTCAAAAAAAAGTCGTAGACTTCCTTCTAGGAAAAAAGTAGGTTTGGAGCATCTCAATCAAAAATAATTTCAACTGCATTTCTTAATCACTCGAGCAGCCTGCAATATTTTAGGATGCTTCTTGAAAATAAATTGTTGGTCTATCAAAAGGAAAAACGAATGTTCAAGACCACTCCCACTGGTATCCGATTTTTGCAACTATATAATCAAATGACTGAGCTAATTAAGTGAAAATATAAACGAAAACGGCTAGTATTCGATATAGACTAACGTCTTGCTTAATTAATCATTAGTTTAGGCATACTATAAGGGTCATTGGGGACATCGAGTTAATATAGAATAGAAGGTGGGCGCGGGATCGTTATACAGCCCAACTGTATTGAGTTATTGGACCAACACGAGGCAATTGTCTAGACACCAACGAAGCAATGGGGTGTTTCGCGTGGAAATGAGACACTTGTACCTCAATAGAAAACCACTTCAGCAATCAGAGCATTAAGGTCGTCTTTTGTCAAATTTACAAAGTGGTTCTGGTTCCATACAAGTAGTATAGCCTGTAATTCTTTCCCATATCTCAGTACTTTAGCACTTTTTGATTCATGCTGTCCTATGCTATTTAGTCTGCTCTGCATTTGCACTAGGGATTGGTTTACCCTGGCCGGTAGACTGGCGTGAGCGCAGAAAATGTACATATAGAATCTGCTAATGTGCAGCAAAAATCAAACGCAAACTAAAGCTGAACCCTTACAAGTTTATCTTCCAATTTACATTAATTACTCGATATATGCGACAATCATTTGAAGCATAAAGTCAAGATTTAGGCGAGATTCCGTCTATTGCTTTCACTCATTTTGAAATTTATTCTTCTGAATCTTCTACTTTTTATCTGCCGGAGCAGGTTTGGTCTTATCCTCAACTAATTTGAATCTAGATAGCTGCTTGTATGCAAGAAATACTATGAATGCAATTATTGCAAAGTTGATTATATTTCCAATTAGATCGCCCACCATGAAAGTAGAATGCCCCACAGTAAACTTCGCTGCGTTTAAATCTCCAGCAGGCAAAAACAATCCAATAAAAGGTGTTACAATATCATTAACAAACGCTGTAACCAGTTTAGAAGCTGCTTGGCCTATTACAAATGCAATAGCTAATCCGATTATTCCAAAAATCATTAGAAAGTCGAAGAATTCCTGCGACAGGGACTTCTTTACTGGAGGTGGTGACTCGGTCACAACGGTCTTTACTAAGTTTGATTATTATGTACAATGCCAAATTATCCTTAAACTTTACAATCTATCGATATAATCACACATTGTGACAGAGTCAAGTGCTTGCAGACTTTTTTAGAATAAACCTCGAAACAGTTCCTATTCAATTAAGTAAGGTAACAGCAAGAATATGGAGTCAGTATGTTATTTGTGATTTTAACCTCAGCGATTTATATGCCAGAGATATTAAGATAACATTGTATGAAGTTCAATCCTTTTGAAAGGAAGAAATTCAAATGCAATATGTGTAACGAGAAATTCAAGACAGGAACTGAACTCACAGAGCATAATCATATAAAACATGGGCCAACAAAGTGACAACAGGATTACGGTGCTAATCTACTGTTCATCACTTTTTTCATTCTATTGGCATAGCAAATGATAGCTGGTACCCGTCTGGATCGAGTATATGAAAGAATCTTTCGCCCCACGAAGCGTTTATAGGTTCATTTTCAAATGATACTAATTCTGATATAGAAGCATCATTAGTAAATCGTGAGTATAGTTCATCTACATCTTCGGTATAAAATATTATCCTACCAAAATCCACTTTAGCACTATCGTGATAGATAAAAGGATCAATGTTACTCTTTACCTCCAAGTTGAGACACATTTTATACTTGCTTTCTTCACCAATCTCAAATGTTGTGAAAGAATCACTGTAAGATCCCCCATATGTAACCTTAAAACCAGGTATGCTGGAATAAAATTTGCATGACCTTTCCATGTTATTAACCGATAGTGTAACTGCAGATATCTTGTAAACTCTCACGAGTCTTTTCTACGACCTAAAGTGTTAAGTTTTTCTAATTGAATGATGCACTTGCATCAGACAGCATTTGTACCGTCTGCACGAATCAGATTTGATAAAAAAATTAATGGACGCCCGGCAGTTCACGGGAGCGTTAATAGATGTTTTGGGTATAATTTGGGTATTTTCTTATATATTTGACATGTAAAAAGTAAGATATGTTAAGCAATAGTAGGTCGTGATTTTTGGAGCTATGTAACAATGGCAGTTGGGATGGTTGTCGTCATGCTTACTCTGCTATCGCACGCGACATAATGAAGCCCTTCTGCCGGCACCATCTCATGTTAGGTGTTGACAAAATTGGAATTTATCAAACACGATCTGGGATAGGAATTATCAAAGTTATGATATGAATTTATCGTAAGAAGGGAAACATCAAACAAGTGTCGGCGTTCTATCGCACTGAACTTTCTGGCCTATTTTATAAATTGCCATTTGACCAACTTCTCATATTATACTATCATCTGATATTACTACTTATTGGCTGTGACCACAATTCTTCTTTCTATGGGACTTCATATCGAGTATTATCTTTATTTTCATGACATCGCAAAGATAAAATATATTCTTGCCTACGTCGCTGCAAATTTGATCTGATCGCTGTACCTGACTTTATTTTTCTTCCCATTTTATTTTTCTTTATTGCAATAGTAATAAATCTACGTGGGGCAATGTTTTTAAGTTATATGTTTAACAATAAATCAACAAAAAGAAATTGGTGGAGAATTCTCAGATTCAACTGGTGGAAAATCCAAACCTAACGGCACCAGCGTTAAACCGCTTTGTAAATCCAAGTGACATCAACAAATTAGTTGCACAGTACGGCACCCCGCTTTATTTAATTGACGAAGATACTCTACACACAAAAGTCAAGGAATTACATACGGCATATTCGAAATTCATCGGACCTGTAAAGATAGCCTACTCAATTAAAGCTAATTTTAGTCCGGCAATATTAAGGACCTTCATGACTGACGGCATAACATTCGATTTGACATCGATCGGAGAACTTCATTTTATAAAACGATGTAAGGCAGTTCCTGAAAACATCATTTATACGAGCGTTACAGAGGAATTCGAAGAGTACCTTGAGGTATTACAAAGTGGTGTAAGAAAAGTTGTTGTGAGTTCCTTTAATGGGATGACGAATCTGGCAAAAGCAGCTAGTAAAATAGGCGTCAAAATACCAACTATGATCCGAGTGAATCCCGAGGTAGGAGTTAAAGCTGGAGTTCGTGCTTCATACAGAAATGGTAAATTCGGAGTTCCATTCAATGGTGGAACTTTTGATAGCGCAACCAAAATGATCAAACACGTAATGGGTAATGATTTACTTAGATTTGAGGGCTTCCACTTTCATCTAGGGTCGCAAATTACAGACTTCTCATGTTTCATACATGCACTTGACAAAATGGATGCATTTATCACGAAAATGAAGAAGGAATATCCAAACTTTCAGGTTACTACATTTGATATCGGCGGAGGAACTCCAGTGTTCTATGGTGAACCGGTCTCAAGCCCCACTAAGATGGCTGAAAACTATGTCTCTCGACTCAACCAATTAGTAGAGAATCACGGAAGATTCGAATTGATGATCGAAAGCGGTAGGTTTCTTGTAGCTGAATCATCCATCTTGGTTTCTAAGATAGTAAATACTAAGGAATATAATGAACACAAAATTGTTATACTAGATGCAGGGTACCATTTATTGTTAGACGCTGCTCTTTTAAAGCAAGAATATCCACAAGAAATAGTTTTAATACCTAAGAATAGAATGAAGAACCCAAGCCTAATACCTACAAAGAATGTCCATTTGGCAGGTAGGCTATGTGATACGTATGACATCTTTCCTTTATCGAAAGCTTCAAGCTTGAACGAGGCAGATGTTGGAAGATATGTATCATTCTATAATGTAGGTGCATACTCCCTCGTATTCAATATGCCCTTTCACTGTCAGATAAAACCACCTGTCATTATGAAGACATCCAAGGGAGAATTTAAAGAGGTTAGAAAGGGAACATCATATGAACGACTTTTTAAAGAAGAAGGAGGAGATATAATCTAGCCCTGTTATTTTATTTCCGAATAGAGTGTATATACTTTTTACTTACAGAGACTGGATAATTATATTGTCAACTTCACCTTCCTCTTTTACAAGAAATGGCTACGACAATAATAACAAGAAAATCAGGGCACATATTTTCATACTTGGCAAAGTCCAGGGCGTCTATTTTCGACAAAACACTCGAATCGTAGCCGCTAGACATCGCGTAACCGGTTGGGTACGTAATCTAAGAGATGGACGAGTGGAAGCGATTTTAGAAGGATATGCATCAGATGTTGGACAGGTGATTGAATGGTGTCATGCAGGTCCACCAAAGGCTACAGTTAATGATGTTGATATAAAGTACGAAAGGTATACCGGAGAATTTGAAGGATTTAAGGTCAACTATTAAATTTGACTAGCATTACACTTCAGATTGCCTTAATGTTAAATAATTTAACTAGAGATGCCGTCACCCTTCGGAGAATACGTTCATCTGCTTACTGATTTTCGAATAGAGAACATCAAGCTGTTGTGAAGAAATGGATTACTGTAGAGCACACGAATAGAGATAAAATGTTCAGTAAGTAAGGAAGTAGTTAACAAAAACAATACACTAGTGATCAACTACTTCTAAATCATACCTTGGCAGTTCTACTTCCCCTCCCCTGGGTTGTCGATAAAAATATTTCATATATTGATAATCAATATCAAAACATCTGTGTATAATTTGTTCGGGAGACCTTTTCATTTTAGCATTTTATAAATATGGTGTAGATCATTTAAACGTCAATAGAAAAAATCTTGATAAAAGATTGCACTTTTTGTAAAATTGTCGATGGTACCATTTCTGCAAGAATTATTTGTAAGAATGACAATGCAATTGCATTTCTAGATGCTTTTCCCTTATCCTTCGGACACACCCTAATCATTCCAAAAAGACATTATTCTAAAGTACAGGATATGAATAGGGAGTATTCATCTGCAATGTTTGATTTGCTAAGGATTGTGACCGCAGCAGTAGAAAAGGCAGTTGGAGTCAATGCATCAACTATAGCAATACATAATGGCGTAGAAGCAGGACAGGAGATATTACATGTTCATATCCATATTATTCCACGCATCAGTCGTGATGGAGCAGGACCAGTCCATTCAATGTTTAAGAACAGGCCAAATATTAGCTCTGAGGAGATGGATTCAATGCTTGTCAGGATAAAAGGGCTTCTCGAATTCTCATAACTCTTTCATAGCATTCAGTTACTCTGCGACGATTATTTAGACTGTACTATTGGAAAACGATGAGCAAGGATAACGAAGTCTTCTAAATACATCGGAGATAATAATCACATCATGTCATATCATCTCTACCAAGTTACGTAAAATGGTTGACGGTTCACTGAGCTACCACCTTACTCTCTTGATTGGGTATTTTTTCGATTACTTCGCCCACAGTTTCATTCATTACTGCTTCTGCTATATCACTTGCATGTTCCGCAGTTCTTCGTATGTCCTCCAAAATTAGCTTAATATAGACATTCGTAGATTCATGCAAGGTTGAGGATGAAGTTTTTTCTTTGTCAAGCAATATAATTATTTCATTTTCTAACGAACGTATGCTTTCTGTTTTATCTACAATGCTATCTGCCAGATAATAATTTCTTCGTAGAAATGCTTCGACTGAGTCATTAAGCAGTGCCAACGATACTCCACTCATCTTGTCTAGTTTTTGAAAAACTTCTTTCGAAATTTTTTCTGTTATCTTGAGGCATTTAGCTGCAATACCGGCAGCGTGGTCAGCCACACGCTCGATACTTCGTACTGCAACACGATAGCTCAGACTGTCAGAGGGACCCTTTAGTCCTATTTCGTGAAGCATCCTCTCGTTCTCTGTTGCCATAACGAGGTTTCGCAGTATGTAAAGACTAAATCTATCTACTTCATCATCTGATTTTAATATTGTTCTTGCGAGATCATGACTTTGTTCAGCCAGTGAAGCCATCGCATCTTTATGCATAGCAGTTGAAATCAAAAACATTCTTCGGACAGCAGTATTGACTGAAAGTTCTGGTAAATTGAGCAAAACCTGGATCGTAATCAAATCTGATGCATCAGCAATTATTTCTGTTCCTACCAAGTTTCTTCGCACCACTTCTCTGACGGCATCACGTTGAGCAGGGCTTATTCTTCCAGCCTTCGATTTCAAGTGCACAATGTTATATCCTGCCAAATACATCGACACAACCTTACGTTTTAGAGAATTGCCACTTTCGTACTGCAACATTACTGCAGTTACTTCGTTAGTTGATCTGGAACTCCTTACCGCATTAGGGACTATGGATAAGGAATTATTGGCTTCACGAATAATTGTTACAGGATCGCCAGCTTTGAGATGCATGTCATTCATCCATCTTTTAGGCAATGACAATATGTACGTAGATCTACCTGTAAACTGTATCTTACGTACTTCATTTTCTTCAGATAGTCGACTCAATAAAGATCTTGAAAAAGATTGCTTTAATAAACATATTATGATAATTAATCATTTAGCACCATATATGGTATATAACACACCCATATAGTTAACGTCTGGGATTTGACCTTCCTGTCATGATATAATGGACGGAGTCGCTAATATAGCACGCATGGTCTGAAATTCGCTCCAAATATCTCAATATTAACAAGGCAGAGATATAACAACGAGGATCCAGGTCCTTTTGGTCCTGATTGTTTTGCGGAGTAATAACCTCACGCAAATAATTCCTGTATAAAGCGTCAACAGTATCATCCATTTCATAGAGTTTAGCAGATGCATTTTTATCTCGTAGTTGCAGCGCTTGCACGCTGAGCAAGATCATTTCCCTCACCGTACTTGCCATCCTGCTAACAGCAGTCTTATCGCACTCATTGATATCACCTATTGTTTCAAGGACTTCTACAATGTCGTATGCATAGCGTCCAAATCGAGAAAATCCATACGCAATTTCCATGCAAGACCTAATAAACCGCAAATCGGTGGCGACAGGCTGGTAACGGGCAATTAATTCAATTGCGAGATCGGCTGTTTCATCTTGAAGCACGCGAAGCTTTTCCGACCATTCAAATATTTGTTTTTTTAAATTGGTTCCTTTTTCATATGATTCAATCGATGTGAATACTGATTGCTCGGATAATCTTGCCATATCCATTATGATATTCCGAATGCGGTCAATCCCCAGATCTAACAGTCTAGTCAAATCAAAAGATGCCTAACCAAATTTACCAGATATGTAGCGCTCAGTTAGCTCTTTTTCAGGATTCTCAAATATTTTCTTCGTCGGCCCGTATTCTACCAGCTCTCCAAGATACAAAAAAGCAGTATAGTCAGATACTCGGGCGGCCTGTTGCATATTATGCGTCACAATAATTATTGTTAATTCTTGTTCCAACTGATGAACAAGCTCTTCAATTTTAGAAGATGCCATTGGGTCCAGCGCGGACGTAGGTTCGTCCATTAGCAAGACTTCGGGCTGCATAGCAAGTGCCCTCGCAATGCACAGACGCTGTTGCTGACCACCAGACAATCCCATGCCCGGCCTTTCTAGTTCATTTCTTACTTCCTCCCACAGACCCGCACCTTGGAGGCTTTCTTTAACAATTTCGTCAATAAGTTGTCTATCTTTGACACCGTTAAGCTTCAGTCCTGCGGCAACATTATCATAAATACTCATCGTAGGAAATGGGTTTGGCTTCTGAAACACCATACCGATACGTCTCTTAATGATCACGGGATCTATATTTCGATCATAAATATCAATCCCGTCAATAATAACTTGACCCCTTGAGCGTGAGCCCGGAGTCATCTCATGCATGCGATTTAGACATCGAATAAGAGTAGTCTTACCACAGCCCGAAGGCCCTATGATTGCGATTATGGTTTTTTCTTTAATATCCAAGTTAATATCCTTTAACACTTGTTTGATTCCGAACCATGCTTCCAACTTCTTTATAGACACCTTGTGAGGTTGCTGCTTTTGCTCTCCTATCAAAGTGTCTGCACTTCTCTTGTAAGCAAGTTCTTCCTTGTTACTCAACTGCTGTGGATATTGCTCCAACGTGTTAATTATTTGTTGCATATATAGATAGCATAGATAATATAGTCTCTTTTTATAAAATTGCGGTCGTCGTTCTATATCAAAAGGCCCTTCTGAATTCAAACTGTCTCAGACTGGCGCTCACAACAAGGCAAGACGAGCTGATTCAGATAGTTGTGATTCTAGCCCTATATCCTCTGTGGGTAGGCTGACAGCCGGACCATTCAGACTAATGTAGATTTGTAAATGAAAACCATCTGAATAGGTCAATCTATAGATCCCTTGTAGTTTCATTACGTTTGATTCAATTACTTATTACTGTTATCTATGCGCGTATATCTAACTAGATTCTTTCGTCCAAGCTCTAAGTCATTAGATAATTGCGATTTAGAAAGTTGGCGATTTTTTGTCTGTGCCAATTTCTTTTTTGCAAAATTCCCTTCCGACGAAACGTTGATAGAAAAGGAATGTCTCAAACATATCATAAGCAAGCCAATTGTATGCTCAGAATCCTAAACCTACTTTTCAAGCAAACGAATCTTGAACTGATCCGTCAATACCTTCAACCACGAACAGATAATTTTAACTCAAGCTTCTTAGCTTGTAACACTATTTTTATCTTTTATGAACACTTAATCCACCAACAACTTGCGGCTTGGTTGACACTCTTTTAGGAACAATAGGAAGAGAATAAGTGACTGGAATGTCAAACGCTTCCTTAAAGTCTTTCAAGACACTTTCCATGAGAATTACCGGAAAAGTATTATTTTCTGTACTTCTTATGAAAGTCAACACAATCTCCTTTTGACTACATTTAACAAATCTGACTTTCGATTTAACCCTTTCGAGAATTTCTGAGAGGGAAAGACAGGATGCAATTTTTTCGATTGATTTTTTATTCTGCGGCCGCATAATTGAGCTGTATCGTGCAAAAAGCGAATTTGCGGTTTTTGCTTTCTTCGTGCGAACTATTGATATTGCCAAAATCAGCTGTTCTCGATGACTCAGATGTGGGTTATCCTCGTCCATAATCATATAAAATAGATTGTGCAGGTTTGTGGTAGGAGGCAATGCTGAGATTTGCCTAATAGCATGAGCCAAGATCTCATACTCTCTTTCTTTCATCAATCCTAAAGAGTAGAATGGTTTCAGTACAGCAGACGTAAATTGTGGAATTTTCTCTGCCTTACAGCTATGTTTAACCTGCCTCTGTATTTGGGTTTGATTGATAGTTTGTAAACAACGGCCCTTACGGCTTTGCAGGAAAGCAGAGAGAATCCCTTCCCTAAGTCCCTGCGCACTCACCAAGATATTTTCAAATTCAAGCTTTTTCATCAATACCTTCATTATACTTGAGCCTGCCGTGATTGTTTCTGCTCGATTGGTACCCACCGCATCTATCTTGGCAATTTCATATGGAGTCATTTTACGAAGGGTACTGTTGATTGAGTGAACATGGTGAAAGTCTATTCTATAGTTGTGAATTTTATCAAGTGGGTAATTCCTTGTTTGTTGATCGTACCTTGCCATCGCCCGTAATGTTCCGCCTACCCCTACGAGTGTTGTGTCAGGGCTGATATCAAGGCCTTTTCTGTCAGGAAGGTTTTTAATAATGTGCTCTTCCATTTTCGAATAATTCTTCTTGGTTAACCCTCCCCCGATATCACCGTAGGACTGTGTCAGTCTCAACGCTCCTAATGGCAATGAAATCAACTTTTTGATCTTGAAATTTTCTGTGTATACTAATTCCAAACTCCCGCCACCTAAATCGAAAAAGAGAGCTGTGGGGATGCATGTTGACTCGAGCGCACCGAGATAAGAATAGAGAGCTTCTTCTTTTCCGGATAATACTCTAAAACGAAATCCTGTGCTTTGAAGGACTTCACGAAGAAAATCATTCTTATTGTCTGCCTCCCTTACAGCACTCGTTGCGATTGATAATACATACTTCACACACCGAAAATTGACTATATCACGGAATAGTTTCAGGGTATGAATTGTACGTTGTATGGGCTCGCGGCCGAGTATGCTATTGTGGTGTAGATCTTGGCCAAGTCTGACTTTCGCTCCTTCCTGTTCGTAAGCCTTGAACGACTTGTTCTTGCGATTTACACAATAATTTACCAATTTAGCGGAATTAAAACCCAGGTCAATGATTGAAACCTTCAAGTCTGAAATAGACTCGCCAGAGGTAATATAATTGGTTTTTTACCGTAAGTTAACAGTAAGTTAACTTATCTCACTTTTAATAACTGTATATGGTTGATGATTCACAATCGGTTGCAATACTTGTATTCATGTATTCATGCATACCATCTATCATGATTGGGCGCTTTCCGTTTGCAATATTGATGTTTTTCGGAATTATTTGTCTTCGCAGGGATTATAATCGTAAAAAAAATACTGTTGCAGATGTTCTGAATTCATTATTCTTTCTTAGAAAAACTTGTATTTTCTATGGCTTTTTTGTAATATGTTGGTTAAATATTGGTATTTAAACAGAAATAGTAAAAAGGCATCGTTAAAGCTAAATAATATATATTTTTTTGACTATTCTAAATTCCGGTCCTCTCACTCGCTCTAATGAAAGGAACTTTTCTGTAATTTGTCTTAAAGTACCTACGTTCAGTTAGCTCCGTCTATTCATATTTGAGATTAAATGAATTTGGCACTAGATTTCTTCCCGTTATTTCAATTTTATCTACTATAAACAACCTCTCTTTAGCCAAAGCAGGGACAAGGATCATACGTCTTAGTCCCTCGCTTCCAGTTCAGGTTCTTCTTTTAGTATCACATCATCTTAAAGACCACAAAAGCGAAGTAACACTTTCTAGGATATGAGCTAAGTGTTAACCGAGAACTTCTGTGTATATACGCTACCCTTTGTTTGTCAAGTCAATGTAAATAATCTTACTCCATGTATATCTTTGCTCATCACTTTCAAATTAAAAAGTGTCACATTGATCTGTGTATTACTCTAAGTCAGCAATAGATTTACGAATTCATTAATCTCGCACCCCAACACGACTATACTCCCGCGCCTTTGATGATCGCCTATATGAATAACCTATAACGCCAAGATCTCCATCAAATTGGGGTTATTAATCCGCCAAGTTCTGTTCTTGTATTGCAGTACCAGTACCTATTCCTGGGATATCGATTCTTGATGGACGTGGATCGGGACCAAATGAGTCAAAAGTTACGAATCCTTGATGTGTTTCCCCTAGAAGACCGGTGATTATTAACTCATAGGAATCGCTCATTACATCAAACATCGGTAGTGCAGTACCAGTACCTATTCCCGGTATTAATATCAAGAATAGACAATGAGAGTTATTGCAGAACTTGGCTCTGTCAGTCCTGGCAGGCCCTCAATGCTTATAGATGCATCACAGATTCAGTCGACATTTGTCATCTTACTACTGCTTGCCGTGATACGTTTCCTTGACTGTTGGTCACTATTGGTCACTATTGGTTGCAGCAAATGCTAGACTTGAGGTTATTATTGTATAAGAAAGATCAAAATCATTGGAGTCGAAAGAACTACAATTAATTTCTGGTTCACTCTTTTCTCAAGATAGACTCACTATCGTTTCTCTGTATTTTGCATAATCTTGTTTGTGTTGATAGCATATAATTCTCATCATTTCAAGCTTTATTATAGTATGCAATTAATTTTTCTTCGTCAGTACTAATCAATATAAGGCGTACAAAAGTTCGAAGACACATAAGATGTAGCCGAGTGTTATAGTATATAGTTGGAGGGTAATTTAAATACGTGTAAGGATAATAAATGGATGTATGAGAAGAAAGTTTTCAGCAGGGTTTGGCTCTAGATGTGAATGCGTTTGCCATAAAAGAACAGATACGGTTGGCTATTGCGGGTATTGCTCTGGTTCACATGCAAGAACTTATAAGAGTTAACATTCTATTTTTATACACGAAATTTAAACACATAGGTCGTCTAGGGTTGTTTGGGTTTGAAAATCACGTTATCAAATGTTAATTTATTCTTCACATATTTTATAACTACATAGTTCTTCATACATACAAGAGGTTTTTTATTTTCCGGTCTTGTCATAATCTATGCAAAATGATATAGAAAAGGCTGAATTTTTTAATCAACTTTCTTTGTCTACATTTGAAGATATGGCAGGAAAAAGTTCTGAGGATATATTCTCTAGGCTTAAATCTTTAGAAGTGAGGTTTGAGAATGACATTAAAGAATTAATAGGACTCTCGGGTGGCAATAAATCAAGGACTAAGCTACTCCGTTCTGCGAGTGTAGAACAGAATAGAAGAAGAAGGGATACAGAATAGAAGATGTATCTCATATAATTAATGAACTTTTTCCAGACCAGAAAAAGCATGAAGTTCTTGATAGAATATGTATGATGTCTAACAACATAATTCATCAAGCAATCTCTTCTCCGAACTATATCAGTTGGGGATGTTTTTCATTAGTCAGAGAAGAACTGGAGAAAATGGTAGAGAAACTGAACCCAGACGATGTGAAATTAGGAAACATTATCGCACGATTGAAAGATAAAGAAAAGCTCTGCTTCACCTGACAGTTATAAAAACATCCTGCTTGACGAATGTATCATAATAGATAGATTTGTAAATGTAGGAGACAAAATGTGAATGAACAGCCAGAAATCACTAATAGAACAATCACCGGCAGCAATACATCGTTTGCATATATTATGATGAAATGCGATTGCCGGAGCGGCATGAATTAGAAAATGCAATAATTTACAAATGCAACGGATGTGGCCTTAGCCACTCTAGATTAAAGTATATTTGTTAGTTACGTGTTCAGAAATTCATATAGGCGGTGAATTAAATTCCCTCTCTCACGGGATACTTGTGAATCAATTCCTCTTTGTGACCAGTCTTAAGCTGGGACATTTCTAAAGCGAATTTCTCTAATAAAAGCACTCCTTCAAAATCGGCATTTATCCTGTACATGTTTGTCTTGCCGATCTTTCTATTCTTGTATATGAGCTCTTTTGTTTCTAGATTCGGTATTTCTCTGAAAACTGTTCTGATAGCCAATCCAGTCTTCTTTGCCACTTCTAATGGTGAATAATCAAATTCTTTATGATCTAGGAAAAAATCTAATATTTGACCAACAGAGGCAGAACTAAAAATGGAACTTAAAACACCGGCATAGCTATTAAGATCACTATGTTCATTTACATTACCATTGTTCGCAAGTCTCTTGGTATATTGCACACTAATAAGTTGAAGTTGTCATATTTCTCTGTTTCTCTTGCAATATATTACAATTCAACTATTGCTGTCGCGACAAAATAATAAATAATGATTCCACGAATGCTGACATGTGAATAGATTCGAGTTAGCTATTCTACGTGTATTGGTCAAGAGGCAAGACTCTGATAGAAGGCTTTCCCGATTATTACTTAGACCACATATTACTTGCGATGTGGAACTTGAATTACAAAGGCTATATTTTTTTTCTACTTATGACTCAGTGGTACATATATCCTAAAAGCAGGCAAAAGAAGAGAAGTACTAGAAATTGTCGATCCGTTTTCAGACTCGCACAGTATAGTTAAAAGTGAACATGTAGATCCCGTAGCTTTTTATCATCATAATGTTGACAACAATGCAAAAAATAAGAACGGAAAAAGATTTTTTAGTACAGCGATTAGATGACCACTTACTATTAAAACGGCTGCGGTTGGTTCTTTCTTTGTTCTTGGTTTAATGAGTATCGTAGGAGTTTTGCCAGCCGGCGATAATTTTACTAATTTGAATTTCAATCACGGAACAAGTCCTATTAAGCAAATACCAATGGCACTCGAGCTATGATGAAGCAACTAATCACACTTTGTTTGCCGAACATACCCACCCTGGTATGAATTCTTCCTCTCACCAGTCGTTGATCCCTAACCATCTGCAACGTATTTCATATTACTGTAATAAGTATAGAATTCAGTCCGATTAGATAATCTTTATTTCGTGATCATAAATCCTAATTTCATTGCGCCTATATTCAAATGTTGAGCTTGTTCGGTCAATAATGTGATTGTCTTTCAACGGCATCCTTCAAAGGATACAAAGTTTCTAGCTCGAATTTTTAAAAGTAGATCAAACATTCCTGATTCAACATTTATTCCAATAAATGATAGATTGATGCATAGATACAGAGAACATAAACCCAGTGATGATGCCAGTATCCCTAAATTTTCTAACCGTACTAACGGTAGCAATCCATATCCCAATCTGTTTGGCTATTTCGACAAAGGAGTCTGGTTACGATGTCTTCTGTCTCTCATCATGTCTTCTGAAGCGTCGTTACTCTAATCGTTTATGCCAACACGCCATTCCCTTTTTTGCGAAGTGAAGAAGCCCAACTGCATTGAACATGATCTTTGTACTTTTAACGAAATTCTTGAACACACTAAGGCGCCATCTACACTCATGGAATTTAAAAAGACATTCGAAGGCTGCAATATTACCAGTTACTTACGGATTGGAGTATCAATAACACTTCCAATCTATCCAAAAATATGAGAAACTATTAATAATAAAGTCCGTATTATCCGATACACTGAACAAGCCAGGCAATAACGGTCTAATAACTATTCACGGTAATTGGAGAGATGTGGAATGTCCTTGTGGAAGTACCTTCCACTTTTTTGATGGCAAGATAGATGACTTGTTTACATGGGAAAGGATTCATCTAAAACATATGACATCAGATTATGATAATCACGATATGCTTTCGTTTTATCCAATAGATATGGTAATTTTTTATCATTCCAAAACTGGTTATACCGTCGAAAGAAGGAGGCACAAAATAGATGAAATTAGCAATATATATCAAGCAGCAATTTATGGTTCAGCAAAATTGGCCGGAGTTTAACCCATGGTAAAAAAAAGTAGGAATGAAGGACGATCATTAGATGATGGCATTTCTAAGTTTTGAGATTATCTCTTGATAAGGAGATGACGATTCTAAATATATACAAAGATACTTATCATTTGTTTCCGTTAGCGGAGCGGTAGCTAACCTGACGTTATTATCTATGTCGGTTATTTCAAAATGAATTTCTTGTTGTTGTAGTTGTTCTTCTTCTGTATAGCCTTTATGACAATGGTGTTCGAGTCTTCTTTTCTTTATGGCAGCAATCACGTAATCCATATAGAAAAGGTAACTTCGATCATGATAGTAATTACTGTCAACTATGAAATCAGCTCGCCTGGTGCTTTGTATGCCTTTCCTAAATTCGCCGACAATTAGTTTTCCATTGTTATCAAGAACTGCTGCAAACCTTACAACTCTATTGGAAAACAATGCAGTTAAGCACACTTCATGTAGGAAATCTAGTTCTTCCAATAATGCGTAACATAGTAAGTGAACATAATATTAAGTCTTTGAGATAATGTTTTAGTAGACTTTAAGAGAAAGAAGATGAATATATAAAAATAAGCAAAAACACATTAATAATGAAATATTTTATAAACTAGATATCAAATCTACACTAGTAAAATTTCCATTCATTTTGACCGCCGGAGCTCTTTCTGATCCTTCAAGCTCTTTTCTAGGGGGGTTAGCTTAAGAACCACGCAATCTAAAATATAAGAGCAAATTATGTACAACTAAAAACGAGGGCAGCATAGGATCCATTATTAATACATCAACAACGACTTAATGCAATCGATAATATACATCAAATCAAATATATGAAATATCCTCGGCTACAAGTCCTTCTTAGGGCTGTTAATAGAGATACTCTAAGAAGCCATTGGGACCAGGACTTAGTAGCACGCAACTGAAATGTTTCTGTGTGCATATATATATACAATTGATAACAGTTTTACCAGTATGGTAAATAAGGGAACTATCAAAACAGGGTTTGGAGATATAACAATAGAGCTTTTTTCAGATGATGTTCCAAAGACTGTGGAAAACTTTAAGAAATTGGCAAATATGGGCTTTTACGATGGATTGATATTTCATAGAATCGTGCCAGGTTTTGTAATACAAGGTGGCGATCCCTATACAAAAGATACATCCAACAAAGATAAATGGGGTACTGGAGGTCCAGGTTGGAACGTGAAAGCAGAGTTTAATAAAAATACACATTCACGGGGTATATTATCAATGGCAAGATCACAGGATCCTAATAGTGCAGGTTCACAGTTCTTCATAGTATTAAAAGATTCAAAATCCCTAGATGGAAAATATACCGTCTTTGGAAGGGTGACTTCTGGGATGGATACTGTTGACAAAATAGCAGCTCTTAGAACTGACACCAGTGACGTACCGATTGATATTGAACAAGCCAAGATGATAAAAGTTGCTATCAGCAACTAGTGCTATCCAAGAGTCTTAAGTTAAGGAGGAGAGAAACTGGAGACACGCCAATCCTCCAAATTAGCCCATAGTTCATATCCAATAGAACAAGATTGTTTGCAGTTCTTGTTCATTTCATACTGAAGTCTCAGAACATTCGAATGTTATTGGAAAGCAAACGAGTAGACAAGTATTTTCCCCCTTCTACTTTCTTATGTCGATAATAATAATAACCAGACGCTGCAAATAGTGGTTTGGTCTTTTTGAATTATGAAACAGGATCAGCTGCCACTAACAGTTGGAATTGTAATCTTTGATCAAGTAGAAGTCTTGGATGTTGCAGGGCCTTTTGAGGCATTTTCGGTAACGCGTTTGAACGAAGAACGACGTCAGGAACAATCATCACCATTTCAAATCCTCCTGGTTTCAGAAAGGAAAGCCCAAGTCTCAGCCATTGGCGGACTACGCTTCACTCCAGATGTGACTATTTATGACTGTCCTGCTCTGGATTTACTGATCGTGCCTGGTGGCTGGGGTACACGCAAGGAAGTAAAGAATAACACTCTGCTGAGGTGGATTGCGGCTCGGGCTGCTAAGACAAGATTGACGGCATCAGTGTGCACAGGTTCGAGCCTTCTCGGAAGAGCAGGTTTATTGGACAAGCGTGAAGCAACAACCCACTGGCGCACTTTTGATTTCTTGCGGGACGCCGCACCAACAGCTATAATACGTGAAGATGTTCTATTCACTCTGGATGAGCCGATCTTCACTTCCGCAGGTGTTTCTGCGGGAATCGACTTGGCTCTACGCATCGTGAGTCACTTTTTTGAGACAAAGATTGGCCAAGCCACCGCTCGCCAAATGGAATACCCTTATCCACAAAACGATCAGCGCAGGCGCGATAAGTAAAAAAGAACCATGATAAAATTTTTTTGTGCCTATTCCTGGTTTGAAATAATCCTCGCCCCTTGTTGAATTCTCTAGGACATTAGATTTAGAGGCTTTAAAAGTCTGCATTCTCCTTCTTTTGCATTATAATTCTCTTGCTAGATATTGTATTAGACTGACTAGATATTGTATAATTGTATTAGACTGAGACTAGTATATCACAGTGCCCGATACTCAAAAATTCGAGTGCCGGTGAAGACCGAAGCTTCTCAAATAGCCTTGTTTGATATATTAAATTGCCTGGAGATACTAGTACTAAGTTTTATTTTCGCGCATTACTCAGAAATAACAGTATTAATTTCATTGTGTAGCTCCTTAAGAATATAGGATACTCTGCTCTCGTCATCAATATCCCACATAACCCTCTTCATTGCTTTGATATCATATTCCCAAAGCGATTTAGCAGGTTTTCCATCAGCTAATGTTGATCTCCTAATCGCAATATGCGCAAAATCTTGTTCTTTGCTTCTTGAGCCATGACAATGTAATACGTTTGATGGAATACAAACAGTGTCTCCAATCTTATTTAGAAAAATTGTCCTACCAATATTATATTTTAGATTACGTCCATTTGTATTGCCATCTTTCTGTATGAGAGTGACAAAACCTCGTCCTATATCTGAGGAGATAGAATCTGGAGAGGTGTTCGTAGCAATCAGAATTTGCTCAGATTCATGCGTATGTATTTTTGTCATTCCTCCATTTTTGAAAGTAACATGATACATTTCCTGCTCTTTTGAATCTGATTCGTTCAAAATTCGTCTAATTTCATAACTGCCGATGAATTTGTTTACATAAAAATCAGATTGTTCTCCTTTCGGTTCTCCTTCATCAGTTGTGTAAATGTTTTTCCTATCCAATGTTAATCAGTTTTTCCGTATTATTCCTCCCTTTATGAATGATCAGTATTGACAGGCATCTTCAAAAATATTGTCGCGGCACAGATAGCCACACTTTTGACGAGAATTCTAGTTATGTATAAAATCAAAATTAAAAGCACCTTCAAGACCTTCTCCTCTTT
>Ga0070711_100000554_pt1 | contig 19531 bp, 21 predicted proteins | sample LARL53metaG_FD_65452 | JGI IMG/M metagenome (GOLD analysis project Ga0070711, IMG submission 65452) | Corn, switchgrass and miscanthus rhizosphere microbial communities from Kellogg Biological Station, Michigan, USA - LAR L5-3 metaG | ecosystem: Host-associated > Plants > Roots > Rhizosphere ... | reverse complement strand
TTGATGTTTTTATAACCAGAGACTCAATCTTCCATACGGCGAAGATGAGAGTTGTTCTAAAATAGAAAAAGAAAGTGTAATGTAATAGAAGACTTTTATTTTTGTTCAGAATTAGCTATGTTGAGAATAATAGCTCCCACAATAATATTAAATGCCAAAAATAGCTCAGATATATTAAATAAAATACCATTGGATATTCAATCTTTAATGATAGAATATGCAGACAAGTTTGAAACAAAAACAATAATACCGTTGTTAGAATCAAGTGAATATGCTTTTAATAAAAAATATGAAGAGGCAATAAAGGAATTTCTTTGTAATTGTATTCAGATTCTATCCATAATTTGTTCACAGTCTAAAGAAGAGCAATCAACTATTTTTGAGATTTTATTAGAGGCTTATTTTTCAGGATTACAAGAAATCGAAAATCAAATCTCTAATCAAAGAAATGAGGATGATCCCATGGTGTTGCCGTTGCTAAATGCAATAGAGAAAGCAAGGCATTATGCACTTGAATCTGATAACTTTAATCATCCAGACTATAGTCATGCCTTGCAGGCTTTTGCCAATATTGTTGTTTCTATATCCGCGCTGAATTTGATTCAGAAAAGTAATAACACCATTTTCAAGGTAAAAACAGACAACTTGATTTACAAATGCAAATATCATAATAGAGAATTAGCGGAGTTTATGAAAAATACTGAAACAAGAGAGCAATAATACCATAGTAACGAAAGATCCTCAACCAACGGAAGAATCTTCTTCCAAGCAGTGTCAAAATTACACAAATTATGAGAATGGTAGATTAATGGCATTGGCTATTGACTCATCATTTATTTAATATTGTTGGGTTTGGCATACAAGGTAGAATAGACCACTCTATTCTCTTTGTTATATTATCTTCAATTTTAATGAGTCTTATCGCAACTAAAATACCATACGGAACGCTTGACATGCATGCATTACTGTCAGCAAAAGTATCCGGTAACAATGAAAAGGTATTGTATAGAAGAGGGACAAAAAATAAAAATCACAATGACAATATGATCCACAAAGAAGTCAATGTATTTGTTCAATTATTGTTTATGATAACCCTCGGAGCATCCATGTCACATGTTGCTTATGATGTTTTGGTAGATGATAAAGCAAGGTTTCCTTTATTGGACCCGCATGTATTATAACTCAAATTTTAATTTCATTCTCTACAATCAACAAACGAATATTTATCTTGATAGCTTCATAATACAATAGTACAAGTAATGCAATCGCATAATTTCCTTCTGTTTTGACATTCTCAGCTGAAACAGTTAATAATTTTGTTTAAATTACTGCATAGCTATTCTTTAGTATAGTGGAAAATCAGGGAAGCAGTTGCGATTCTCGTATCCATGCTTACAAGAACGGCAAGACAATGGAAGAGTGTAGACAAGAAGCAAGAAAAAGTACAGAGTTATTGTCAGAAGAAATATCAAATACTGGAGAGGTTTCATGGAAAAGGGTACTGGAAGTAACAGATTACGACGAGTTAGTCTATAAATTAACTTTAAAATATCTCCGACAAAAAGGCTATGATATCGGCAACAACACGGTTCCACGTATAAAAAACACTTGCGTGTAAGACCCATTTTTTATCTCTAAATTTGAAAAGTAGAATAAAAGACATCACCGTAAAGTTGAAATATATACTCATATGCAAACACAAGAATAGAAGCATGGAATGAAAAAGGGAATGTGAGAAGATATGGACCGAGATCCTAAGAGCCTCTTTTCAACAGTTAATGCATTCGTGCAGTCCACTTACAAATAGGACCCCAATAGATAAGAGCGCCACCATCATTCCCACAAGTCCTATGTAGTATTTTGGTAATTTCACACATCTTGTATTGATTAGCTGGTATTACGATAATCTTCAGCACCAGCGTCAAGAACTATGAACAGTATATTCAATATAGTATCAGAATATGATTAGTCATAACAATTGTTAATATTCTGAATTGTATTGTCCAATGTCTTATGAAATGATCTGAATCTGTTACCATCATCTTCGTGGAACCTTGGATATATACTACCACCAGCTGTACAGGTAGAACCAATTTTCTATGTATAGTAATTGGACCGTTGGGTGCTGCATGCTGCTATTGACAGGTACGAGTACAATAATACCTTCTACGGCAGCTCCTAAAATTGGCATCCTGTAATAACATACATAATTCTTCTATTTACTCGACCTGGTTCTCGTGTGCTGGCTTCTAACAATTTGACTTCATATATCATGCCGCATGCAGCCGTGTCTTCACACATCGTACTAAATTCTCTATTTTGATCCTATTGATGATGAAGAGATCAGCTGCTGTTGCTTATTAATTGGCAGGCTGAATGCAAATGTTGCACCTTTTCCATCTTTATTATTCTCAGCCCATATCCTGCCACCATGAGCTTCTACAATACTTTTGGAGATAAACAATCCCAACCCTATTCCAGTACCTTTATCAGATTTTGTAGCAAACTTTGTAAAAAGCTTCGGCAACATCTGAGGGTCTATTCCAGTACCAGTATCCTTGATACTAATGATAACCTGTTGACGATCATTTTCCTCCACTTTTTCTGCTGCGACCGTTACTGTTCCTACTTTTGTGAATTTAACCGCATTACTTACGAGGTTAGAAATAACCTGAGTTATTCTTCCTTTGTCTGCCTCTATGAAAATATCTTGTCCAGAATTTTTGTACAACAAGTTCCATTCATTCCCATTCTTTCCATCCTTTTCGATCTGATTCCTATAATCTACCACAGCATCTGATATTATTTCATTTACATCGAACTGCTCTTTCTTTAGTATTAGTGAATGGCTCTCAATTTTTGCGATATCTAATATATCTTCTGAAAGCTGCTGCAACCGTTTTGCATTTCTAATAATGATACTCAGGAATTCATCATCGGATATATTCAGACCCAGATTCCTTACTTTACGAGTGCGAAGAACTTCAGATAAGCCAAGTATAGGCTGTATGGGTGTTCGCAATTCATGAGCTGCTACATTTATGAATTCATCCTTTAACCTATCCTTTTGTTTGAGTTCCTCGTTAGCTGCCTCAAGTTGCTTTGTTAATTCAGTCTGTCTCTTAATGTGGTCTCTTATAGAGACTATCATCGAATTAAAACATTCACTAAGGATAGAAAGTTCGTCACTACCTTTTTGTTTGACTGATACATCAAGCATCCCATCTCTTACCTTTGATGTTGCTTGAGTCAAAGCAAATATTGGCCTGAGCATCCGTGCGACAAGGTACAAGATTAACACAAGAATCCCAATAATTAAAAACGCAAACAGGATTTGTAATAACAGAAGGTTCTGGGAATTCTTATCTGTTTGTTGTCCTAGCACTGTAACCAGTTTATCAGAAGATTCAATCAAGTTGGATGCCATAGATTCGACTGCTTTCCTTGTTATCGACTTGTCCGTTGTAGTAGCAGTACTTGTTTGGTATGATGCAAGCAGTTTATCAATAACAAAAGTTTTGTAGCCATTCCACCTACTATCAACAGTATTCCAAAGATCCAAAAAGTTTGAATGAAGGGATTTTAAGTCTACACCTGAAATCGTACCTCCTTGTTTCAAGGTTATAATATTTGATTGCAAGCTATTCATAGCAGCTTTTAGTTGTGAGATATCAGAAGATAGTCCATACAGATATTTTTCAGTTTGCAATAAAACACTGGCAGTAAGAAATCTATTTTTGCCAGCAATATTAATCGAATTTCCTAATGATGACTGTTGAGACTGAAAATATGCAAGCACACCGAAACTGCCAATAATTAAGATGGCTTCTATTATTATCAGAATCATGATTTTTAAAAGAATTTTGGAATTTATTGTTCGTAAGAAGGTAAACATATAAACTTTACACGCTCCTCATCCCGCTATCCATGAACTCTTGATTTCTCACATTCGGAATCAGTGGGTCTTCTATTACTCCGGAAGCTGTTGATGTTCATGATCACGATCTTTTATGTTCCAGTTGTTTCAGATATAGTTTACTGATTGTGACCTCGACCTCACGTCTCTTGGTTTTCTTCAGTAATAATGTTCGACAAATACACCACGTGGAAGACATCCTTGAAATAGATCAACTATCTCTTGCTGTCAAATTTGTCATTTGCTATTGCTCTGTCTATGATCTTTTTTTCTCTGTTTAGCTCTTTGATCATCATTCCTTTAGCCGAGATGAAAACGCTAGTTCTCCTCCATACTACCCTCAGTGAAAATAGCTGCATATGAAGTTTTACAATGTTTGAATAATTGATTCTTCGTCTGTTGATATAAGGAGTTCTAGCTTCTTTGCTGGAATTATAGAACCATAGTCATCAATATTCAGTTGAGCAACTTCACTTGCAACCATTTCACCACAAATGCAACAATTAACTAAGCCCTAATGAATTAAATTATATTGTAGTAGGGATTTTATTCTAGCAGTGCCAGAACAAGATGTTGTCTATAAATCTCATCACCATCAGGCGGATAATGAGTAAACCTTGATGATAGCATCCGTTTTAGATTAATTTGGTGTTGAAAGAACACTCATTATATTGCTTACTGTGGATATATGAAAGAGAAGGTAAGTTTACATTTTTACAATGCGCTTGAAAATAATAAATAATCGTGGTGCTTTCTTCTGTCTGTTGTAAAGCTATTCTGGCAGAATCAGGGCATGATATTTTCCTTCTGCCGCCTTGAAAATACACCGAATATTGCTCCTTGTTTTTAACAAAAGCTAATGGATTAATGTATTAATTGTCAATCTAACAGCACGAGCGAGGACCTGGCGAAATGGAGTTAATTTTCAATAGTCTGGATTTTTGATGTGAATGAATTAGAAGTTCATTTAATTGCGTAATTAACTTTTTTTATAATTTTAAAAAAGAGGAGTATCGGCTATAAGACGAACTCGTATGCGCCTTACTTGTATATCCAACCTGACAAGCAAGTTATGACAACGACGCTATTAAACATATGCTGAAGTGCATGTTGTTTTTTAACAAAAACAGGCAGCATTTGACAATGATGTATACAAACTGATACTTTTGTTCCTTTTAAAGTACCTGCCTTATTAGAACAGTATGCCAACATTGGTTCATTTTGAAGTACCTGCAGACGATGTTGAAAGATCAAGGAAATTCTATACCGATCTATTTGGATGGAAAATAGAAAAATGGCCTGGTACTGACGCTGGGGACATGCAATACTGGACGGTAACCACAACAGACGACAAAGGAAATAAGGCATCTGTAGGTGGAGGAATGATGAAGAGGCAAAATCCGCAACAACAGATTACTAATTTTATAGATGTAAAATCAGTAGATGAATATTCATCTAAAGTAGAGAAACTCGGTGGTAAAATCGTCGTTTCTAAAATGGCAGTACCAGGGATGGGATACTTTGCAGTATGCCACGATACAGAGAATAACAGTTTTGGCCTTTGGGAATCCAATGAGGGCGCTAAGTGAATATAAGTGGAAGCAACCGAATCAATGTTCAAAGATACGAAAGCATTTTTCAGTTTTTCGGTAGATGACTTGCAAAAAGCGAAGAGGTTCTACGGCCAGACGCTTGGGCTGGAAGTTTCGGACGCATACGGCGGAGTGTTGTTAGAGATTCATATAGAGGGCCGGAGGAATATCTTGATATACCCTAAGCCCAACCATACTCCAGCTACTTTCACCATCCTTAATTTCCCTGTAGATAACCTTGAGCAGGCTATAGACGATCTTACCAACCGCGGAGTGCGTTTCGAGATCTACAAGGAAGGCAACATCAAGACAGATGAGAAGGGTATTTGTCTCAGCAGCGAGGGCCCGAAGATCGCATGGTTCAAAGATCCTGCCGGCAATGTATTGTCTGTGCTTGAAGAGAAGGAGGATGAATGAATTAGGCTAGTTCTCAAAGACACAGACAGAAAGTCTATCAATGGATTTGGAAGTAAAAGTACTAAATGACTTGACTGAAAAAATAGATAAAATAAATGAGATGGAGATCGTATATCCACAGATATCAAATGATGCAAGATGCTAAAGTAGATTGTAAGAACAAGTTTGTTTTTGTTCTAGCTGATCTTCGTCATAGTCATGTTCTTCTTCTAATTCTTTTTATCATCTTCGTTGCTATTCGTTGAAGATAATTCTGGATCTTGTTTTACTTCAGGTTATGCTATTGCACTAGCAAAGATTGAGGAGACTCAAACTTATTATTTGGGACCAGGACAGTTTTTAAACTCGATAACTTTTTCGGGTTTGGTTATGGAAAACAACCTCAAAAATGTCGAAGCTAGTTATTAGTAGTCTATTACTGTTGCTTTGCTAAGTAAATTAGATAGTATCTGTGGTTTACCTATGATGGCATTGTCTATAATGTCGCTGTTGTTATATCCGGCTATCTTCAGGCATACTTCACATATAATGACTTTTCCACCATCAGCCATAAAGTTTGTAACATTCCGAGTTAACATATCAAGTCCCAAGTAACTATGAGGATGTTTAACTCCTATTTGTACTCCTTGTATACTAAGGAGTAGAGTTACGTTATGTCCTGCTTTTAGCATCGTAGTTGCATCAGAAATAGCTACAGTTGCTCGCCAAGGCTCATCACTGCTCAGATGATAGACCAATGGGTTACCAGTTTGTTCTTTTGCAAACGCATAGAGAGAAAGAGGAGAAGGGAAAGGAAACGATGATGATATGTTGGTTACACAAAAAATTGTTATGGATAGAGATAATACTAGCAAAAGTTTCAAGTCTTTTGCATGACCATTCATCAACTTCTACCTTCCATCGGTTTTTTAAAATAATGAGTAAAACAGATTTAGCCAGGTAGTTAAACATATGACTCGGTCAACTTATGCGTAGCGCCCGTAGGACTTCTTTTATTGGCCTTCATGACTTAGCTACAGGTTAGATTATCTCAACTATACTAATATCGTTGTTGTATTGTCTCCTTGTTTTTCTTTCTGTCATCAGGAATTTTAAATCCTTCGGCAAATTGGCTCATTTTTGAAGCTTGCTTTTGCTGTTTTTCTTTAGGTGTCGTAATTTCGGTGGCTATTCTATGAAGTAAATTTCTGAGATTCATCAATAATCTAATATTATAGGTGAGCAAATCTTTACCTTCATGGTTTGATATCTAGTCAGCTGAAAGATAGAGAAAAATATTGAATTCTTATATAACATTTAATATGAAATATTTATCAGTCGGAAATTACAGATCATTATACATAACGGTTGTTATTATAATATAGTTGCAATTATGTCTCATAAAAGCGAATATCCTGAGAGATACGGGTGGTGGCGAAACGAGTTAGCTTCGCTAGGCATAATAGTAAAGAAAAGAAATGAACTAAACGACCTCAGAGAACTTGGAGATCTGACTGAAAATATAAAGCAGACGTTTTTCCAAGATTATAAAAGTTCACTGCAATGATGGCTTTGATGCGACCTTTAAGCAGTTTTCCTGCTTTTGGCGTTGTGAGTAGTTTTGTCTAATCCAGAGTCATATCTCAAAAGACGATTTTATTTTGCAGGGTCTCAAATGCTCCCAAATTATGCTATTCTCGAACTGTCATGGTTATTTTTTGCTTATACTCTTGATAACACACGGTGTGTTTCTAAAATTTTAGATCATAATGAGTCGTATGATGAAAATAACAATGTTAAGAATTATCATTCTTGGTAGCATAGAGCTACAACAACGATTGTAATTATACAATCAACCGCATGTCATTGGCAGATTTTACGGTCATGCTATCATACCCGTTGAACAATGGACATACAGACTGAGTCTATAGAATAGGAAGAGAAGAGATCTATCTGGAAAACCTGATTTTCATAGCTTCTATGATTGACTTGTGATTATATATGGATATGTATATATTCTATGTAATAGTCCCAGTAATGCATGAAATATAAATAGTACCCTGCCTTCTATCTATTCGCTGCATTTGTCACACTATATCTTACTCATAAATTGGACGGAGCAAGGGATTAGCAAGATCAGAGAATCCTCAGATCGTTACAGTTCCTTTAAAGCATCGGTTGAAAAAGCTGGTGGAAAATTAATAGGAGGTTATTATACTTTCGGAGAATATGATGTAATAATAATTATAGAGGCTCCAAATGATGAAGCAGTAATGTCTATGATGCTCAAAGTTGGGTCAGCTGGAAATGTGAGAACCAAAACATTGAAAGCATTTTCCGCTGAGGAAGGAATGAAGATTATCAAGGATCTTCCATAATCTTTTCTGTAACAGATTGAAAGTTTGTAAGAGTTGTCTTTTGAAATCCCCACCTAGTGCTGCCAATAATGGGGTGGGGCATGAAATGGAACAACAGCACCAAGAACCTTCTTCCATATTATTGCAGTATTAATACTGGAAAAGGGAATACTACCATAACGAACCATACTACTATAAAGTATCTTCATTTGAGAGATGCTTTTGCATAACTCTATCCGTCAGTAACAGCAGAAATATATGCCTTCATAGTGACAACAAGTATAATTAGGGATAAGCTGTATTGAAATAGCCAATATCTCGCGATTTATTTAGTTATGCAACAAAGCATTTGAGAGAAGAAATCAAGAAAAGCTCGCAAGGCATTCTTGAATTCATAATAGGATTATAAATGATAATCCAAAATCTATTATTTTGAGATCTCTGGAGCAGCTAGCGTCTTGACAAAATCTTGCTTAGGACCCTCCGAAGTAACAAATGCTAGAGTATGACCAATCCATAGCGCGGCCTTGACTTTATGATCGCCCCAATTTAGTATTCATCCACATGGTTGAGTTGCTGTTGCAGTCATAGTCATTGCTAATATGAATAATTTTACTATTTGAATGGTCTGGTCGGTAAGGAATCTAGTTGCAGCATAGGGCTAGAAAATAATGAGACCTTGAGTTCGGTCGCAATCTACACTTCTAATATTATATGTATTATGAATATCTGCAGCTATAAATAAAAAAACAAATAAAAGTTAAAACAGGATAATAAAGAAGCTAAATGCTGCCTTTGTTTAAATTACATCTCAAATGTTTTGTGTTGTCGTCTATCTATCGAGTAATATTGTAGCCATGCCTTTCCTTTATTTCCCTTATTTCATTATCACTAACCTTTTCGATATTCCTATAGAGCTGTCCAACAGCATAAAAAAATGGCTCTTGTCTAAAGAATTATACTTTATCTGCTATTTGATTTAGTTTGTTAATAATATCCTTTACTTGAAGATTGAGGTGACAGTGCTAGAGGTACTGCTAGCAACAGGTACAGATTAGGATCGCATCATTTGCTGTATTCAGCATGGCGGCGCAGCCAGAATTGAGGGAATTCATGACCAGCATCATCTCGGCCCTTAGATAATGAGTCAGGATAGTGGTATGCGACGTTCAACATATCGAGCCTACGCGCCTAAGCTGAATATGTGTGAAACACGCGACCTGCACGATCTTTGTAAAATACGCTGACTCCTTCACGCTCTGAACATGCAGATCTTGTGTAATGAAGTTGTAGAAGCTTCTTTATTGGCTAATTCTTCTGCAGAGAACGAGACGTGGTGATCGAAATTGAATTCTGTATTCCAAGAAGAAACCCACTTGAAATTCCAGCCCATCCGCTTCCTATACGCAGCCAGCCCGCTGTATGGACCCCGAGAAACAGCGATCTTGTTACGTCTCTTTGGTTGAGGTGCACAATTATTCCATTGAAATTGTCAGCTCAAAAGGAGCAATGCAAACATGCTGCCTCCCAGTCAGGATCAAACATAAAATGATAGACTATTAATTGGCTTCTTCCGTCAAAAAGTTCCGATAGAGCCTGTTTCCCATTTGGTCCATCAAAGAGATACTCTATTAACGGCCACCCAAGGCATATCTCGTCTTTGCTGGCTAAGTTGGTCGCGCAAGATTGTGAACTCTTCCTTCTTGAGCAACTCCTTGCGGGAGTGTATCCATTCGTTCTCGGGAACAATCTTGTGATTTTCTAAATCAGCCATTATCTCCTCTTGCCCTGTTTCTCTATTTGAGCAAGTGCTGCATCTCTCTTATGCCATTGTTCGTAATCTGTGGGTAGATCTCTTCTTCGTTATATTGTGGAAATTTAAGTAAGCATATAATGCAAACATATGTTTTAGTCAAAGTAAGCTAGATGATCACGGAACAATGCCGCTTCCTGGAATTGAAAGTGTGAAAGTAAAAGGTACGAACAAAAAAGAAGAGAAGTTAGCTGTCAAGCTGTCTTGATGAGCTTCCTTAAATGGTCTGAATTCTTTGCAATCTCCTCATTCCATGTTTGTTCTGTATATCCATGAACTTCTATTCCATGTTTCTTCGCATTTTGTAATAATTCTTCTTCTGTTTGTCCATACATAGTGTGTGTACATACTGGATCTCCAGCGTCTTTACAATTTAGGCTTAAAGTCATCAAAAGATAGAATGGTACCTGAGAAGTTAAGTCTTATGCTTTTTAAGGTCGATAAGAATATACCATATGACATCACTGTGCGAAGACTGGAAATAGTTAGGCTTCCTGATAAACAATATGTTGATATGGCAGATGTAGAAAACTCAGTCGGTGGCCAAATCTAAAGGTCCTCCTTATTTTCTTTGATTTCGGGCTTACTTTTCTATGGTCAATCTTTTCGGACATATTAATAGGTTTTTGATATTGAACTCATCTGGAAAGCAATTAGATATATTGCTCTAGATTTTCTGGCTCCTTTACGTATAGCTCAGATCGTGTCTAATTCATGCTAGTGAGATTTGAAGATCTAAGGAAGGATTTTTGTATTGGATATATTTGAAACAAGATTTGTCGTTAAGAGATGTATATGAAAATGAAGATATAGAGACAAGTTGCAAAGAGCTTGATGATAATCAAAAGCCAGAGAATAAAGAACGCGCTTCTTACTGCTCTGGCTGATGAAGAAATGGTCAAAATTATGAATTGCGTTATGAATCAGTCGAAATCATTTAACGATATTACAGCAGAGAATAGAGATATTCCGCATACGACGGCTTTTAGAAAAACCAAATGGCTTCTTAACAACGAATTTCTTATAGTTGACAAAATCATAATCACGCCAGCTGGAAAGAAATTCAGTTTGTATCATAGTACGTTGAAGGCAATCAACGTTAAGTATGAAAATACTAATGTTATTGTAGAGGCAGATCAAAACTTCGACATTCCAAAAAAGTGGGTAGCGAACTTTTTTTCATTAGATTGAGCACTGAATTCATACGGTACAAACCAAACACCTGCGAAAACGAAATACATAATTAATTCTGCTGAAAGGCAAAATTTATGACTGTGTTACTTGAATAAAATAAAACGCTAAGGGAAAGGTCGAATCTCCATTGAAACTGCTTTCGGTGAAGAACACTTGAATACATATCACTTTGGGAGAAAACGATGATATACAATTATGAGATATCTATTGACAAGCGATATACTCCGCCTTTTAATTCAGGCGACAGAGAAGCTACAGCCGCATAAAGATTTCCTTGTTTATCAAAATTCAAACCCAACATGAATCCTTTGTTTGGAGGAATTGTTGGCCAAGATCCATATTTGCTTACGGTCAGATTATCTTTATTTATCTTGGTAACCTGACCTATTGGAGCCCAATCAACAAACACATTTTTATTATTCACCACGAGCCCTTCATGCAGCTGTCCTTTCTTTCTTTGGATCAAAGTTTACGACAACTGTAGTCTTAATATGATAATATCTGCTGCTGAGGCATTGTCTCGGCTACTACTATAGAAACGCCCGATATCAAAACAATAATTAGCTAAGCAAATAATAATAACTTTTTCAACTTCAAAGCATACATGTAGATTCTTTCAGATGTGCGATAACATTAGCAAATTTATCGTTTATCATATGCGTACATATCGATTACACCATCAGAATTATAAAAACTGAAGATTTGATATCTGGAAACAAACCATAAGACAGGTTCTACCTAGACTTTGAAAGAAAAGCTACTTTTTAAATAGCATTTTGAACGACTAAATGATATCTGCCAAGAAAATATACATCCCAAACCAACCGATCTACAATAAAAAAGGTGCTAGAAGAGGGCTTGTTTCCTATTGTAGTGATGGTGGTACGAAAGGAATAGATTTAGCTCAGCTATCTTGGTGATCTTGGTGTAGATAACAATAACACAAGCTTGTTCGTTAAGAATCAGCCGTCAGCTCAATCAATTAATTCACAACATCAACAACTATGTGTTCAGTATTCAAAAAAACTAGCCAGATATTCAAGCTTTCTATACCACCATATGAGTTGCCACCATATGAGTTGAAAGCAATTTTTCTGGTTTGCCTAACCATAGTCTTGTCATTGAAAATACTATCTACTTATGTTACTTATTTGCCTAATGAAATTGTTATTAGTTATTTATTGTAATATACAATAACAAAATGTCAAACGAAGCAGATGATGATGATAATAGTTATTCATCAAAAAATCCAATAGCAATAGCAGGACTAAGTCTTGCTTTATCTTATGAGAACGCAGCAATTGAGAGATTGGATAAGAGAATTTCTGAAAGCATAGTACCAGAAGTTAAAGAGAAGATAAAACGTCATCTTGAACAGACTAAAGAGCAGCAAGAAAGGCTAAAAGAGAGAATTAAAACATTGGGAGGAGGAATGGAGCCAACATCTGAGAAAGGTCAATTGCCTATCCCCCAACCACCGCACAAGCTAAAGATGATGATTGAAAGCAGCAGCTCAGAGAAAGAAAAAGAAGTTTGGGAATCGTTAAACGATTTGATAATAGAGAGAGCAGAGGCTATTATGTACAAAGGTGGAATTCAAGCACTAGAGTTGCTCAAGATAGACAAGAAGACCATCAAAGCATTAGAGAAGAATTTGAAGGAAGAACAAGCTTTCGGGGATTGGCTGGAGAAGAATAATCCAAGGATAGCAAGAAGACTATTGACAAAACAAATACACCAGAAAACGCATGGAAAGAAGAGGAAAACTACGCGGAGAAATGAAGAACAAGAAGTGTCAGTCACAGCTGCATAACAGTATAATATACTGTTCTTTTTATTAGACATACTAAACGTGGAGAAATCAGAAAAGTGCAGAGAGTGTAGCTAAATTGTCTTCAATCATCATAGCAGATATGACATTTGTTACTCCCAACGATGTGCCTATTCTTCGTTAATGTCAGCCAAGTATATTAAAACTAATACTGTCAAAGGAAGGACAAAAACACACAAGAAAAAAGATTACCATCATCAGATCTACGTGGTAAGAGTAATGTCCACCTATTATTGGGGTAGTTACGCGGTGGGTGCCATCCTTTACTGCGAGGTTTCACTTTTTGCTATGAGCGGATCATTGATATAATAGTGTTCAAGAGAACTATAACCTTCTGCAAATACTATCAGCAAGTCAGAAGTCACAATAAAACATACCCGTGTTCTTCCCAATAATTCAGAAGAGGAGTCTATTTCTTGTTCAATATTATCCTTTGTTAGAAATTTCTTCATTTCCTATGTATTGTAGGATGTGATCTTTGGTACCTTCCTTATCTATTGTGTTTGTTTTAAATACGGCGTATTTTGGTGTTATCAGTGAATATGAAACTTATGATCCTACAAAAATAATAATCGAAGATTCGAGATCAGATTGGACCACGTCTTGATTTTTGGCACTTTAATAAAACGAAATAGCAGGGGGCTCCAACAAATTCTTGGACTGGAACTCCAGCAGTAGGCTGAAGAGCAATGGGAATTAAAGCTGCAGAAGAATGTTTGGTTGCCAAATTAGACACTAACCTTATATCCAGAAATCGGATAAACTACTAGATCGATATTATGCCACACGCTACTGATAGTGATCATGAGAATACTTCGACGACACAAAATCCGCCAGAAGTGATGATCAGAAATACTCTTCCAGCAGATATTCCAAAAGTAGTTGGCTTACAAAAAGAATCGTTTCCATTTCTTGCGAGATACGGAAACATCTGGCATCCTGAAGAGCTTCAAAGCCATCTTCGAATTTTTCCTCAAGGACAGTTTGTTGCTGTTGAGCCCGATGGTACCTTGGTTGGTTCTGCAAGTACGCTTATAGTTTCACTTGATCCTGAGTATGCCGAGCACACATGGAAGGAAATCACAGCAGATGGTATATTTACAAACCATAATCCTGAGGGCGATAGCCTATATGGGGCAGATATCTCCACTCATCCAAAATACAGACATGAAGGCATAGGTAAGATGTTGTATAATACAAGGAAGCAATTAGTAACGAAACTGAACTTGCGAAGAATGATAGGAGGAGGCAGGTTGTTTAACTACTGCGAATTTGCAGGTAGGATGTCAGCGTTAGAATATGCGCAAAGAGTAGTTAAGGGAGAGTTAAGAGATCCTGTTCTCTCGTTTGAGTTGGATAACGAATTTAAATTCATCAAAATTCTTCCCAATTATCTGGATGATGTACGTTCTTTGAACAACGCTAGTTTTATAGAATGGCTCAATCCAAATAGAAAATAAGGTATCTAACTCTTACTTCCAAAATGCATCACGAATGAAAGCCTCGAAAGGCAAAGTGGAATGATAAAATAGTGGATAACTTTTACATCTGGGTGGCTGACCTATTCTAGAACAGTGCAATTATCCAGAAATAAGTATCGGATTGGAATAGTGTGGGTCTATTGTATCAGAATAAAAATGCATCCACATCAACAATCGTACAGACACCATTGTTGTCAAAATATTTTGTATGTTGTATTAGCTTAGGATTCTTAGAAATGTCTCATGTTTACTATAGTTTTTAAACAAGAATACGCTTCCTTAGAACCAACAATTACGAGAGCCGTCTTTTTCACATTCGCTTATATTTAAGCTATAAATGCTGTTACGAAAAAAACTACGACTAATGATTTTTCTCGGATCGAGTATAATAATATATTGAGTCATAACCGCTTCTAACCTGTTTATAGCATATACTGCAAGGTATGATTAATATCATGACGATCACCATCAACAATTTTTTTATCATCAGTCAAAGGCTGGTCATCATCCTGCTACTTTTCAATCAAAAATGACATAAAGTTATCATAAGATTTTCAGGGTTTTACTTTTGTATGCATGTCGGCAACTTTTCTGTTCTTACATACTTGTATTATAATAGCTTCCGGCCTTAACAATATGCCTTTGAACGATACTAGTTAATTTCCTTGGAGACACAGGTTTTTGCACAAAATCATCTACCATGATTGATCCTAAAGCCGAGGACGTCTCATTATTATTAAACTCAAATGCAGACATGAGCAAAGCTTTGATTGTAGGATTTATTTGCCTAATCCTTCTTATGAATTCAAACCCGGTCATCCGCGGCATCCTTATATCAGAGAGAACCAGCACGAAATTGTTGTAGTTTAACTTGAAATGCTCTAATGCCTCTAATGGATTAGTAAAAGCATAAACATGACTAACGCCTCCTTCTGCTTCTAGTGATCGTTTAATTACGCGAAGGATATCCAGTTCGTCGTCAACAACTAATACAGACTTTTGATCTAACCTCATACTCTAAACAGTTAGCAGTTATTATCTTATAGTACTATTTAAGGAGCCATTTTTGTAATATCATTGAGTTAGGCACTATGGTGAATGACAAGTGATATATATTGTATAGTAGTAGTGTTGGCTCTGATTGTTGTCCTAAATTATCTTGAAGTTTCTCATCCGTTGTGATAATTTTATTACGTTCCTACCCCTTATACTGAAATTCGAACTTCCTATAAAGAATATCTTAGTTATACTCTACTTCTTGGCTCGGGTAAGGTGGGAAGGAAGGAAGACGAAGCGACGCGATTTTGCCCAATAAATTAGTATCTAATCTCCTTCCTTTTCAGAGAAAGGTCTGAATTGAACATCAAAACCTGGGGAATTGTTTGCAAATTGCTTTATTGTAATCATTTTGCATATTCTATCTTGCAACCTTGAATGTTCAAACAATCTCTTTTTACAAATAGGACATATGGCTTTGTGATTCATTCACAATAATGAAACGATGATATAATAAAAGAGAGATACATTAGTTTGATCAAATAAGTTAGCAACATACTTATCTTTTATGACCTATCTGGATTAATATTCATGCAACCAATACCAGGCAACTTTATGTTCCAGCCAACAGTAGACCACATGATACCGTCTTCTAGCACGCGTTAAGTAGATTATTTGAAGTATCAATGTGCATTTTGCTTTAGAATATAAAGTAAACCCATAACTTCCTTAGTGGGTATATGTCGGTATTCTCACCTCACTAATTACACTATTTTGGGGACAATTATTGCAACTACCTACAGGTCATTGCTAAATGTATGTACAATCAACGGTGAAACAAAGAAAACAACATGGTACGAAGTAAAACAACAAGTATGGCTGAGTCTGTCTGCTTCTCCTTCAAAAAGAACATTAACAATAAGAAGGGGACAGAGAAATAATCTTCCATTTCAAGAAAAGGAAAACAAATTACCCCTAAGCAAAAACTAATTTTATACTTAAATGAAGCTTTATCGATCGAAAATATAGGAGTACGAAGGCTGCAATCACGAATAAAGCAGACAACAATAGAAAGTTCAAAACAGCGACTCGATCTTCACTTGGAAGAGACAATGGAACAACAGGATAGATTAAGACAATTAATTTCAGATCTTGGCGGCGGAAAAGTTGCTGCTACGAAGGCCAAAGCACAGTTGCCAATTCATACTCCTCCTAAATCGCTAACAATGTTAGCTGGAAAGATGATGACGGCTGGAGAGTTAGAGCTGAAGGCAGCTAAAGAGGATGCAGTAGTAGAGAATTCTGAGATTATACTTTATGATATGCTAATCCGAATGGCACAGCTGATGAAAGTGGAAGAAGCAATATCTGTATTAACTCAGAATCTAAGTGAAGAAAACTCTATGGCTGATTGGACTAAAACAAATACTCCTGAGACGATTACACAAGTGTGGCCTGAAATTGAGGCTTCTATTGCTATGAGCGAAGAAGAACACAGCAATTAGGATGACAATCCATGACAAGGCAATTAATACTGTCGAAGAGCAATATGTTATCCAAATGACCATAATACAACAATATTATAAAGAAGCCAAGAAGAATATTATATTAAAAGGGCCGACTCTCCCCAGGAGGAAGTAAACAAGGCTTATTCCGTCGGTTAGTATGCCTTTTACGTTGCTCTATAACAGGAACTTCTGATGATATCATCTGGCTGCAGCAGTTCAAGGACAATGAATAACCGATTGTTCCAGATTAAGACTAACCAAAATTCTATTGACATCTATTCTGTAATGTCAATTGAAATTTAATTTGATTATTGATGCAAATCAATCGTTTCCCTCAGACACCTTTTTGGCATGTCCGGATTTCAGGAAACTAAGAGTGTTCTTTATTCCAGTGTTTGACAAACCTCTGCTTGTTGTCTTCTATTTTGGAACACAGATGGAGAGTAAAGTAAAGCGAAAACCTGTCGCCAATTTTACCGCATTCTCCGCAGCTATATGTGTAAGACCTTGTGAAACCATGTGCTTCCCCTACGACGCATTTTGGAGGGTAAATGATTTCAAACCACCACCGTAGCCATGTAATTGACATAGGAACAGGTAGTTTCTGCTGCTCTCCTAGCCGTTTTGCCCAGTTAGGTGAGATGTCGCTCAGAGTTAATGTTTCCTGTTGTTGTCTGTTCTTTTCAAAAGCAATTTGCTTTTGTGCCATTATATTATAATGCTTCTCCTAATATTTCAAAATTGCGAGTATTAGGCGATTTCCCCATACTGTCATTTCAACGTTAAGATTCCGTAGGATTATGATCAAATCTTGCAAACATCGTTATCAAAAAAAGGATTGTGAATTCAGCAAAACTTCATATAGCATTATACCAGTAGATATAGCATGAACAGTGAAAGACTAAAGCCATTAAAAGTCGAGGCTATTTCGAATGGCTCCAAGCGGCTTATAGATGCCTTAAAGGTAAGTCTGTCATCTCCTGTGCAAACAGCAGTTTTAACAATACTTCGACGAGATATCGTACCTTTGGCTCTACCAGCAAATACCTTAAAGTATGGCCTACCAACCATCTTCCATTCCAAGGATGTCAGCAAGAAATCGATCCGTGTTCATAAGGCTATAGCAAGATATATGTTAGAACGCTTTAAACAAATGTCAATATGGTCAGATGGTCGTCAGATCTCCGTCAGATGGTCGTCAGATCTCCGTCAGATGGTCGTCAGATCTCCGTCAAACGACCCTGCATGTTCATTTTAAGCTTATTTCTTTTTTATTTCAGGCTTTAGTAATATTTTTTGGTAGATAAGAAATGGGATCAAAGATACCAAGGGAAATAAGACTCGAAGTTATCCGAAAGTGGCTGGAAGGTAAGACTAGAGATCTGATTGCCTATGAATTAGAGATAGGAGCTGGTACGGTAAGCGAGATAGTCAAGGAATATAGAAGTGGTGATTTCGATGCTGACTTGTTAAGGGAAGTTGCTTTAAATCTCAAAAACAGTGGATTGGATATACAGTCATTCGCACCATTGGTTAGGTTAAGAGAAGTACTAGAACAAAAGGAGTGGCTTCAAGGTGTAAGACCAGGACAACAACAAGAAGTAGAACAGAATGATGACGAGAATGATATTGACAGCCTTTTGGAAAAGAAGATGGAATCCTTTATTGTGAGCATCGAAATTTTTTGCTTTAAACACAATCTACCATTAAGGCAGTTTTTTGACCTTGTTTATAACCTGTATCTGGCAGCGGAAAAACTTGACATCCCTCTTGAGAGCTTTCCTAGCCATATTGAGGAGCTGAAGGCTCGTATAGAGAATTTATTACAACAAATAAGGTACTTTGAGTCAGAAAAGCAAATTGCACTTGAAAGGTCTCAGACAACAGAAAGGTTACTTGAAGAATTCAATATGAGCAGGCCGATGTTTGATGAAAACCAGAAATTAAAACAGGAATTAGAACAGGTAACAAAAGAAAGAGACAAATACAAAATAGAGCTGGATCATGAAAGAATCTGGAAACGAAAAGAAGAAGAATATGAGTGGTCAATTCCCGTACCAGAGCTGTATAAAGCCAAAAAAGATCTGGGCTTTAGAACAGGTATGTATTCGGAGCAGATGTTATTAAACCCAAAATATCTAAAAGAAATGCTGATGGATGTATATCATCATCCAAGCAAATATGTGGAAGTAATCGGCAAATTGATGGGACAGCATAATGTGAACACGAAGAGAGAAAAGATGGATAACATAGTAATCCCATTAATATGCATTCTTACTGACTTGGCGACTACCTAACCTGATAAAGATTCAGACTGTACTCTATCTATATATCTATCTATTTACAGTTATCTTTCAATAGGTTTAGAAGCAGCCTTGTGGTTTTCCCTTACCACGTATGTGGGTGGACTACTCCAAGGTAAGTAAAACATCATCATATGACTTGAG
>Ga0070711_100000553_pt1 | contig 19549 bp, 20 predicted proteins | sample LARL53metaG_FD_65452 | JGI IMG/M metagenome (GOLD analysis project Ga0070711, IMG submission 65452) | Corn, switchgrass and miscanthus rhizosphere microbial communities from Kellogg Biological Station, Michigan, USA - LAR L5-3 metaG | ecosystem: Host-associated > Plants > Roots > Rhizosphere ... | reverse complement strand
CGTCATCCCGCTGGAAGTCCCTCGCCGCAGCCAAGCTGGCGGAGGTGGATGCGATGATTGCGCACGCCGTCGCGATGAAGGCTACGCTCAGGCTCATCGCCAAGTGCCGTTGCGAATCCTGGGACCAATGCGGGACCGCATTGCTGTCGGCGCGACGAAGCTAGCTCATCTGGAGTCCGGTATTGCGACAGCGGACTCGCTGCATGGACGGCCGGCTGAACGAAGCCACCTCGGTATAAATTTCCAGCATGATACGCGAATGGCACCGGGACGACTACACGATCAGCACTGATCGCAGCCGTCTGGATCTCGACATGATCCACGGTTTTCTGTCTGGTTCATACTGGGCTCCCGGCCGCAGTCGCGCCCGTGTCGCAAGGGGCATCGAGAACTCCTTGCCGTTCGGTCTCTACCACCGCGATGAGCAGATCGGCTTCGCACGGGTAATCACCGACTACGTGGTGCTTGCCTTTCTTTCCGACGTGTTCGTACTCGATGCCCACCGGGGGAAGGGCCTGGGCACGTGGCTGGTCGACGTGATCACCAGCCAGCCGGAATTACAATCGGTGAGACGATGGCTGCTTGGTACCCGGGATGCACACGGGTTATATCGAAAATTCGGCTTCGATGAGCCCACTCCTGGCCGGCTCATGGAAAAGGTCGATCCGGAAAGTGACCGGCGAGATCTGCCCGGCGCTCCCTGAGGCCACGCCCTCCGCACCTTCCTGGCAGGCGCCGGCAGTGCGACTTTTCGTCAGATGCCCCCACCCTCCATGTCGCCTGAATCGCGCCCCCGGTTTCTCGTCCTCGGTCTCCCCCCGTGGAAGGCGGCGCTACTCCTGATTCCGTGCGCGTTCTGCGTCTGGGTGGCGGTGCTCACCGTGGGACTTGCTGGCAGTCGCAACCAGGTGCAAAGCGGGCTCCTGGTCGCCGCGCACTTCAGCGTGATGGACGACCTGCTTCGGCGCGAGGCAAACCCGCTGGATACGGGCCCGACCCCTGCCGCGGTGGAGAATTCCTGGCCGGTCATCCGGGCGCAGTTCGATAGCGCCCAGCGGATCCTCGAACACGATGCGCCGCTCTCGGAAATCATGGAGCCATTCGTCGATCAACTGCGTGTCGTCGCAATGAGCCTCGACAGCATCAACCGGGCGCTGCCTGCGCGCCGAGCTGCGGGTCCGGTCCGTGATGCCCTCCTTTCACGCGTCCGCGTGCTGAATGCGCGCGCGTCCGATCTCCTCGCCGCGACGAGGGAGCGGCTCCGCGCGCAGCTCGCCAAGCTGGTGGTCGACGTGGGTCGCCGCTGGAAAGCGCTGGCGCTCATCGCGGTGATCTCCGTGGTGCTGGCGATCGGCAACACGCTCCTGCTCGTCGCGTACGGCCGGTCGCTCGCGGGTGGCAGACGTCTCTCCATCGACCTTCGCCAGTCGCGTGCCAAGATCAAGGATCTCGAGCGGATGCTGCCGATCTGTTCGCACTGCAAGCGCCTCCGCGACGACGCCGAAGCCCGGAAGGAAGTTGAACTCTACGTGAGCCACCATCCGCAGACGATGTTCAATCTCGGCGTCTGTCCGTCGTGCTATGCGGCGTATGGTGCACCAGGGTTGAAGCGGCTCGTGCGGGACGAACCCGGAGTGGGGTAGGATCCGGGCAACGCCGCCCGAATGTCGATTCCCCGGGAACCGCGGGGCCGTTTCATGGGAGATGCGTCGATTGACACACATCCGGATTGCAGCGCTGATCGTCGGACTGGCGCCCTGTACGCGGGTATTGCCCGCGCAGGACAGTATTCCCCGGCACAGTACGTTCACGATCTTTTCTCACCGGCTTGCGGAGCGCCGCACGATCAATGTCTACACGCCGCCGGCGTATGATTCGACGCGGGAGTCCTTTCCCGTCCTCTACATGCCCGATGGCGGGCTTGCCGAGGACTTCCCGCACGTCGTCAACACCATCGACTCGCTGATCCGCCTCAAGCGCATCAGGCAGGTGATTGTGATCGGGATCGAGAATACCGAGCGCCGCCGCGACCTGACCGGTCCGACAGCCGTCAAGAGTGATAGCGAGATCGCGCCGCGGGTCGGGGGATCGGCCGCGTTCCGCAGCTTCATTCGAGAGGAGCTGATGCCCGAGGTACGCAAGCGGTATCGCGGGACCGACGAAACCACGATTGTGGGCGAGTCGCTGGCGGGGCTGTTCGTCCTCGAAACGATGCTGCTCGAACCGAAAATGTTCCGGCGATATATCGCGCTGAGCCCCAGCCTCTGGTGGAATCGTGAAGCACTCGTCAGGGCAGCGGCACGCCGGCTGGGCGCGTTTGACCAATCGCCACGCGCCCTGTACCTGGCGGAAGCCAACGAGGCGGGAATCCGGGAAGGAACGGCGGAGCTCGCCGCGATCCTGAAGGCGCACGCGCCGCCCGCCCTGACCTGGTATTACGTGCCGCGCCCGGATCTGGAACACAGCACGATATTCCGCGGTGTGGCTCCGGACGCGTTTGTCAGGGTCCTCAACTGAGAACGATCAGCCGGCTCGGGAGCGATAATGCGCGTCAGCGACCTCGAACGCCTCTTTGAATACAACTACTGGGCCAACCGGAAACTGTTCGAGGTCGTTGCGGAATTGACACCTGAGCAGTTCACGCAGTCGGTCGCCGGAAGCTATGGGTCGATCCGGAACACCCTGGTCCACGTTCTGAGCGCCGAATGGGGCTGGCTCGATCGTTGTGGCGGTCCTCCGCGCGGCGAGCGCTTGAATCCCGAGGACTACCCGACTGCGACGTCACTGGTGCGGGCGTGGGCACCGGTCGAACGCGACATGCGCGCCTTCCTGGCTGCTCTTGGCGACGATGATCTTCAACGAAATGTTGAGTTCTCACTGGGCGGGGGTCCCAAGCGCTCGGTGCCGCTCGGACAACTCCTGCAGCATGCGGCGGCGCACGCCATGCATCACCGCGGGCAGGTTTCCCTGCTGCTGCGAACGCTGGGTTACGTGCCCGGCAACTTCGACATGATCATTTTTGACAGCGTGGCCTGAAGGCCGGGCGATTCCAGTCCACCCGGTGCCAGTGGCTCGCCTCTCGTTGAAAGCGCCGCAGGTCGAGCGCGGTGCAGATCGCGATCGCCAGCACCAGGTCGACATTGATGTAGACGATGAAGTGCCAGGTATCGATCATCGTACCCTCGAAAGGTGGGCGGGATCAGCTCGGATCCCGCCCCGAGAAGTCGCATCTTCCACGCCATGGCCCACGTTTGGGGTGGCGCGTTGTCCCTGGCGGACCGTAGGTAGCTAAACTATTGTCATGATTGATCTTACATCTCAGAATCCTTCTGCTTACACTGTCGTGATATCAGACAGTACCGACTGGAATTGCGACACCTGGCTCCTGCCGAATGGATCTGTCGAGAACTCTGCGAGACACCGCGATGGGCGTGCGTGCTGTTCGACCTGCTGATCGACTGCGTGGACGGCGGTGCATCACTGGGTTTCATTTGCCCGTTCGTGCGTCATGCAGCACGATGGTGTATTACCGGAACCTGGGCGGGTAGGTGACGCACGCCATTCGACTTGCCGGCGCCGACGGTGTTGCAGATCCGGAGACGTTGTCATCCATCGTCGGGCCGGTTCGAGCCGTGTCACGCGCAGTGCTCGCCACATCCGGTTACTCCTCTGCACGGCACGAGCGCCTTGAAATCACCCTCGCGACCGGGGAAGTGCGGCAGCTGGTCGTCAAGCACCTCCGGCCGGCCGGCGACTGGACCGCGCGTCGAACCGGCGATCAGCTTGGCCGGGAGGCGTTGCTTCTCGCTGAACCATCGCTTGCCGGAGTATGGGACGCGATCGTGTGCCCGTATCTGGCGTACTGGTCCGGCGGTGGCGAGATCGGCCTGGTCATGAATGACCTCTCCCCGTTCCTGTTGCCGGATATGCGAGCGCCACTGAGCGAAGACCAGGAGGAACAACTGCTCATGGCACTCGCCGGACTGCACGCACAATCGTGGTTGTCTCCGGCACTTGCGTTGCCATGGCTTGCGCGAGCGGAGCACTACGCGGGCTTCCTCGACGCACCCAGCGCGGCGGGGAGCTCGCTCGCCGAACTTCCAGCGGCACTTCGCGAGCGCGTGCGGCGCGGTTGGACGGCTGCCGGCCGGCTCCTGCCGGCACCAATCGCTGCGGCGATGATCCGGCCGGCGGACGAGGTGGCAAGGGACTGGATGTCCTTGCCGCGGACGCTGCTGCACGGCGACGTCAAGGTCGCCAACTTCGCCTTGATGCCGGGGCGCAAGGTTGCGGCCTTCGACTGGGCGATGCTTGGCGCCGGGCCTGCCACGATGGACATCGGCTGGTATCTCGGCGTGAACGCCAGCCGGCTCGCTCGTCCGAAGGACGAGTTCCTCGCGCGCTACCGCGCGTTGCTTGCGGAGCGCCTTGGTTCACCGCTGCACGACGCACTCTGGGAATCGCTGCAACGAGTGGCTGTGATCACTGGCGCCCGGATGATGCTCTGGTCAAAGGCGCTGGCGCTCGAATCGGGCGGAGCCGGATCGCAGCAGGAATGGACCTGGTGGGTGGAGCATCTCGAGGCCGCGATTCGATAGATCCGCTTCGGCCAGCTTGAGGGGTTGCGTCCGGCAGAAGTACCTTGACCAGCATGCGGAACCGGCTGCAGGCGTCCCTGATCGAGCAATACCGGATCGAGCGAGAACTGGGACACGGCGGGATGGCGACGGTTTTCCTGGCCCACGATCTGAGGCACGATCGACCCGTGGCGCTCAAGGTCCTGCGCCCCGACCTGGCCCAGGTGCTCGGCGCCGAACGCTTCCTCCGCGAAATCCGCCTGTCCGGCCGTCTGCAGCACCCGCACATCGTGGTCGTGCACGATTCCGGCGACGCTGACGGCCAGCTCTGGTTCACCATGCCGTACATCGAGGGCGAGACGTTGCGGAGCCGGCTGCAGCGCGAGAAGCAGCTCCCGATCGACGAGGCGCTGCGGATCACCCGCGAAGTGGCCGACGCGCTTCAGTACGCGCACCAGCACGGGGTAATTCACCGCGACATCAAGCCCGAGAACATCCTGTTGAGTGGCTCTCACGCGCTTGTCGCCGACTTCGGGATCGCCCGCGCGCTTCGCAATGAATCGGATGAGCAGCTGACCGAGAGCGGGTTCAGCGTGGGCACTCCGCAGTACATGAGTCCCGAACAAGCGGCGGCCCAGAAGGATATCGATCCCCGCACCGACGTTTACTCCCTCGGCTGTGTGCTGTACGAAATGCTCGCCGGTGAACCGCCCTATACCGGACCGAATCCGCAGGCAGTCCTGGCCAAGCGGCTGAGCGAACCGGTTCCACACCTGCGCACGATTCGCGACGTGCCCGCCGCACTCGAGCGCGCGGTCACCAAGGCGCTGGCGCGCTCCCCAGCCGACCGGTACTCGACGGCGGCCGAATTTGCCGGTGCGCTCGATTCGAACCAGCTCATCGATCACGCCGGAGGCCCGGTTCCCGCTGCCGGACCCCGCACCATCCGGCCGGTCCGCCGAGCCGTCGCCGGTTCCCTCGCTGTCGCGGTCCTGCTGCTGGCCGCTTACCTGGCGATCCGACTGACCAGGCGGTCAGGCGCGGTGCCGCTGGCCTCCGTTGCCGTGCTGCCGTTCGTGGACCTGAGCCAGCAGCAGAATCAGGAGTACTTCAGCGACGGACTCACCGAGGAACTGATCACCGCGCTCAGCCAGGTGCCCGCACTTCGCGTGGCGGCCCGCACATCATCCTTCCAGTTCAAGGGGCAGAGTCCCGACGTCCATGAGGTCGGCCGGAAGCTCGACGTGGTCGCCGTGGTCGAGGGGAGTGTGCGGAGGAACGGCAGTCGCCTTCGCGTCAGCACCCAGCTCATCGGAGTGAAGGACGGGTATCAGGTCTGGTCGGAGTCGTACGATCGTGACACCGTGGACGTTTTTGCGGTGCAGGAGGATCTTGCCCGCTCGATCGTCGGGGCCCTTCGCGTCCGGCTGGCCCCCTCGCGCGACTCGGCGTTGGGCGCTCATCCGACTCGCAATCTCCAGGCCTATGACCTGTACCTCAAGGGCCTCTTCGCGTGGAATCAGCGGACCGGTGCCGCAATGCAGGAGGCCGTGCGCTACCTGGAAGCGGCCGTGGCCAGGGATTCGAACTTTGCGCGTGCGTGGGCGACGCTGGCAGTCGCCTACATCCTTTTCGTTCCGTATGCCGGCATCGGCTCGCCCGCCGAAATGTGGACGAAGGCGCAATCCGCGGCGAGAAAGGCGCTGGCGCTCGACAGTACCTCGGCGGAGGCCTATACGGCGCTGGGTTACGGCAACACCATCTACGCCTGGAACTGGCAGGCGGCCGAAGAGAACATGAAACGAGCGATCGCCGCCGATCCGAACTACCCGACCGGACACCAGTGGTATGGCGACTTCCTGATCGGGCGCGGTCGTCTCGCCGAAGGCCTGGCCGAAATGAGCCGCGCTCACCAGCTCGATCCGTTGTCGCGCCAGATTGCAGCCGAGTGGGGATGGACGTCCTACCTCATGCACCGATCTGACGAGGCCGAGGCGCACATCCGTCAAGTTCTGTCAATTGATCCCAACTATGCCCAGGCGCACTACCGGCTCGGTCTGGTCCAGATCCAGCAGCGTCGCTACGCCGACGCAATCACCTCCCTCAGGCGTGCTATCGACCTCGGCGCCTTCTACCCGCAAGTGGCCGCGGCGCTGGTGGCCGCGTATGCTCAGTCCGGCGATCAGGACGCGGCGCTGAAGATCGTGAACGATCTCGAATATCGGAGAACCCGGGAACTCGTGCCGCCGTACGAACTTGCGATCGCCTACGCCAACCTGGGTGACGCCGACCGAGGTTTCGATTGGCTGAACCGGGCGATTGACCAGCGCGACATCTACATACCGGAGAATTTTTTCGAGCCGCTTCTTGATCCGCTTCGAAAAGATCCGAGATTCGAACTGGTGCTTGCGAAGATGGCCATCAAAGGAGCGTCGAAATGAATACCCGCCGTCAATTCCTGATTCAGGCACCGGTCACGCTGTTGGCGATCGCAGGTGCCTGTCGCGAGGAGCAAAAGCCCGCGACGCCGGCGGCGGGCGCCGGGTCCCCCGCACCCGGCGCGCCACCGACGTTCGGCACCGCCGCTGGGTCGGGTCCGCCGGTGACGCCCGATACGTTCGCGCAGGCGGAAAAGCTGGCCCAGGTCGCGTTGACGCCGGCGCAGCGGCAGCAGGCGAGCGATTCGTGGCGCGGGTCCATGACGCCGTACCTCGAGCGCCGGACCGGACCCAGGAAACTGGCGCTGGGTGCTGGCGACTCGCCGGCTACGGTCTGGAATCCGCTGCTGCCGGGCGTGGCGGCGGGTCCGTCGCGCGACCGATTCGTGCGCAGCATGAGCAACACGATGGTGCGGCCATCGACCGACGACGCGATTGCGTTTGCTCCGGTGACGATCCTCTCGCGATGGATCGAGTCGAAGCAACTCACGTCGACGCGACTGACCAACATCTACCTGAGTCGGATCGAGCAACTGAATCCGAAGGTCAACGCGGTCATCACCCTCACGAAGGATCATGCCCTCGCCCGGGCGGCCCAGGCGGACCGGGAAATCGCAGCCGGCAATTATCGGGGACCGCTGCACGGCATTCCGTACGGCGTCAAGGACCTGCTCGACACCGCCGGCATTGCCACCACGTGGGGGGCTGAACCATTCCGGAACCGGGTTCCGGCGGCGGATTCGACGGTCGTTCGTCGTCTCGACGCCGCCGGCGCAGTGTTGATCGCCAAGCTTTCCCTGGGCGCCCTGGCGCTCAACGATATCTGGTTCGGCGGCCAGACGATGAATCCGTGGCTGCTCGAGGAGGGCGCGTCAGGCTCGAGCGCGGGGCCGGGCGCAGCCACTGCCGCCGGACTGGTGGGGTTTTCGATCGGCAGCGAGACGGACGGAAGCATCGTGAGTCCGTCGATGCGATGCGGAGTGACCGGACTTCGCCCGACCTTTGGCCGCGTGGCGCGGACCGGCGCGATGACGCTCTGCTGGTCGCTCGACAAGCTCGGACCGATGACGCGGTCGGTTGAGGACACGATGCTGGTGCTGCAGTCCATCACCGGCCCCGATGGGGGCGACGCGTCAAGTGTCGCAAGCCGGCTGGAGTTCGACGCGAGCGAGCCGGTCACCGGACTCAAGGTGGGCTACATCGCGCAGTGGATGAAGGAGAGCCCCGCCACGGACGTCGATCGCGCCGCGATCGAAACGATCAGGTCCGTCGGAATGGTGCCGACGGAGGTTTCACTGCCCGACTGGCCGTACTCGTCGCTGATGCCGATCCTCTTTGCCGAGGGTGCCGCATCGTTCGAGGAGATGACGCTCAACGGGCAGATGGACACCCTCAAGATGCAGGTCAAGGATGCGTGGCCCAATCTCTTCCGCCAATCGCGGTTTTTGTCGGCGGTCGACATGGTGCAGGCCGACCGGTTGCGGCGGCGCGTGGCCATGGAGATGGCACGTATTTTCACGCAGGTTGACTTGCTGATTGTGCCGTCGCTGCGGGACGAGCAGCTCACCATCACCAACTTCACCGGTCATCCGTCGCTGACGATGCGTGCGGGATTCGTGCAGGTTGCCGAAGCGCGGAGTGACTGGGCGCCCGACCCTGCGCACCCGTTGCCGAAGTTTTCGCCGCCGAGGCGCGTGCCCCACGGCATCACGCTGCTCGGACGGCTCTTCGACGAAGGAACCATTGCGCGCGCCGGCCTGGCACTGGAACGGTCATTCGGGGTGGTTGGGGAGCGGCCGCCCGGCTTCTAGCATTCGCGCTGCCTTCGGCGAGGCCGGAATCCGGAAGAGTTAGGATTGGTGCATGCCAGGACACCCGGGGATTCCCTTCGCCAGGATGCGGCCGGTACTGCTGGTCTTGTCGGCGCTGTCATCTGCGCCCGCGGCCGCGCAGCAACCAGCGCCGCATTCATTTCCGTCCGACTCGGCAGTTCTCGCCATCATCCGGCAGCGGGTGGAAGAGAAGCGCGCTGCCGGCATCGTCGTCGGCCTGCTCGAGCCGGACGGCCGCACGCGCGTCGTCGCGTACGGCGATGCCGGCCGCAGCCAGCCACCGCTCGACGGCAACAGTGTGTTCGAAATCGGCTCCATCACGAAAGTCTTCACCGGGACCGTGCTGGCCCAACTGGTCAACGAAGGGCGGGTGAAGCTCGACGATCCCGTGCAGATGTACCTGCCGCCAGGCGTGAAGGTGCCCTCGCGCAACGGCAAGGCGATCACCCTCGGCACGCTGTCGTCCCAGAATTCCGGCCTGCCGCGAATGCCGGGCAACTTTCATCCGGCCGACGCGTCAAATCCCTTCGCCGACTATACAGTGCAGCAGCTCTACGACTTTCTCGGCGCCTATCAGTTGACGCGCGATCCGGGCGAACAATTCGAGTATTCCAACCTTGGCGTCGGGCTGCTTGGGCACGCACTTTCGCTGCGAGTGCGCCAACCCTATGAGGAGATGGTCCGCGACCGCATCTGGAAGCCCCTCGGCATGAGCCACACGGCGATCGCGATGACAGCGTACATGAAACAGCACCTTGCCCTCGGACACGACGACTCCGGCAGGGTGGTGCCGAACTGGGACCTGCCAACCCTTGCGGGTGCCGGTGCGATCCGGTCGACGACGCTCGACATGCTCAAGTTTCTCTCGGCCAACCTCCACCCGGAGCGGGGACCGCTGGAGCGGGCAATGGAACTCGCCCGACAACCGCGGGCCCCGGTTGCGCCGCCGAACATGATGATCGGCCTCAATTGGTTCATCCAGCGGACGCCGGGCGGTGCCGTCGTCTGGCACAACGGTGGTACCGGTGGATACCGGACCTTTGCCGGCCTGGACCCCAACCGGAAGCTGGGCGTCGTGATCATGACGAACAGCGGTGGTGCCGGTTCTGATGATATCGGAATGCATCTTCTTGATCCGCAAATCCCGCTTGCGCCGAAGCCGGCTCCGGTCAGGCAGCGCAGGTCGATCGACTTGCCGGCGGCCGTGCTGGCGAAATACGTCGGCGTCTACCCCCTTTCGCCTGCGTTTTCGCTCGAGGTGCACCAGAAGGACGGCGTGCTCTACCTGCAGGCCACCGGCCAGGCTGCCTTTCGCCTCTGGGCTGAAGCCCCGCTCGAGTTCTTTCTCAAGGAAGTCGACGCTCAGGTTTCGTTCGTCGCCGATTCACAGGGCACGATCACGGGACTCGTGCTGCACCAGAACGGCATCAACGCGCCGGCGACGAAGGTCAAGTAGGCGATGCCCGGGCAGCAACTCTCCGTCGGCCAGAAAGCCACGCGGTCGCTCACGCTCACCGGGGAACACGTGCGGATGTACGCCGAGATCACTGGCGACCACAATCCGCTGCATTTCGACCGGGAGTTCGCGGCCGGTACGCGGTTCGGGCGACTGGTAGTTCAGGGCGGCCTGACGACCGGAGTGCTGCACGCTCTGGTGGCGACCGACCTGCCTGGTCCCGGCACGGTTTTCCTGAGCCAGAACTGGAAGTTCACGGCGCCGGTTTACATCGGGGATACCATCACGGCCGAAGCCACGGTGCTCAGCGTGCACCAGACGAAGCCGGTCACGCAGCTGGCCATCCGCGTCTGGCGGCAGGACGGCGAGATCGTGCTCGAGGGAGAGGCCTGGTGCTACCGGTTCCGGCCATCCAGCGAATAATTACCGGGGCGCCCGTTGAGTGGTCGCCTCATGTGATGCACGAGTCCGCCATGAATGTGACGTCCGTACCCCGGCAATGGTCCTGTCTGCAGGGCGAATCCCTCTGTGGCCCAACGACTTGAAATAGCTGATCGAGATGGCACCCCGGTTGCTCTGAGACAATGACGGGCGGATGTCGCACGACCGCAGTCGCGGGTCTGTCGGCAACCGTCGTCGATGTCACTCACAACTCGGACTGGCCCGATGATAGACCCTTATCTTCCCGCGCTGACCCTGATTCCCGTGCTCGTGTACGGCATGTCCCGCAAGCCGCACAGCGGGAGCGAGGTCCTCCCTGACTACATCGTGCCCCCCGGTGTCGACATGCAGCCGTGTTCGACCCACTGGGGCGCGCCGGCAGGAATAAGCCGGCTCAATCGAGACCTGCTGACGGAGATCAAGTGCCATCCGGACTATGTCGAGCGGGCGGTGCCGGCCTGCTGGTTCCAGTGGAAACCCAGGGACGCTCGCAAGCGGGCGCGGGCACAGGCGCGCACGACCGTTAACGGCGTGCTGCCGATCCGGAAGCATGCGATCGCGTTGAGTGCCGCAGGATAAGCCTGACGATTCCCGCCGAGACCTCGATGGGCCTCACGCTTCCATGAACATCCAGCGATGTCCCTCGAGGTCTTCCGCGCGATAACGGCGCCCAGGCGGACCTTCCTCGACTTCCGACAGGATCGTCGCACCGTGCTCCTTCGCACGCCGGAAGTGATCCGCGATGTTGTCGACATACACCAGCGCGCCATCGATCACCCAGGGCACCCGCGACCACCCACGCGCGCGCTCGCACGACTCACGATGGTGCCGCGGGCTCTGGTATTCCGGCGTCGGCGTTGCGAGCATGATCAATCCGTAACCGGTGTCCATCTCGCCGTGGGCTAGCCGCCCATCGTGCCCGAGCATGCGAGCTTGTTCGCGAAACCCGAACGCGGACGCCAGCCAGTCCATGGCTGCCGGTCCGTCTTCGTACGCGATCATTGGTATGACGCCGCGGGTCACGCTGGCCATGGATCTCTCCTGAGAAGTACCTCGCCGGCCGGCAGGCCACGATCACTGGACTGCCAGCAACACCTTGCAGTCACGCAAGTCTGGCCACCGCGTTTCGTCAACCACCGGACTGCTTGAGCCGCGGTCAAGTGTGTGGTGGCGCATTCCGGCTACGTCGTATGAGTGTTCTCCCGGAATCCGGCTGATCCGGGGAACTGTTTCCCTCCCAAAGGAGCCTCGGATGAATCTGCTGGCGGCCATCGCTGCATTCCTCATGTCGGTGCATTCGCCATCGACTCCGGCACAGATCATCCTGATCCGCCACGCCGAGGAGCCCGCCGATCCGGCGAATCCGCACCTCTCGCCAGCCGGGCGGGAGCGCGCCAAGAAGCTCGTCGGCTTCCTGACGTCCGATCCGGCCATGACCAGATTCGGATCGCCGGTCGCCATTTTCGCTACGGCAACGACCAAGGACGACAATGGTCAGCGCACCCAGGAGACCGTCGCCCCGCTCGCGAAGGCCCTGAAACTGAAGGTGCAGGTGCCTTTCCATGGCAAGGACTACTCGAAGCTTGCCAAGTTGATCCTCTCCGATCCGGCATATTCCGGGAAAACCATCGTCATCTGCTGGAACCACGAGGAGATTCCGCAACTCGCCGCGATGCTGGGCATCACGCCGGAGCCACCGAAGTGGAAAGGCAGCATCTACGATCGCGTCTTCCTGATCACGTACCGCGATGGCCGGGCGACCCTGACCGAGTTGCCGGAGCGGCTCGGCGGGAAGTAGCCGGCTTACGCCGTTACCGGAGCTGAACTCTCGCATCGACGTGATTGCGGCGATCCGCCGCCATGACGCTGGTCGAGATCCGGTTCGGCTTGCGATCCGCTACGCTGCCATGCGCGAGTCGCCGTTCGCGTTCCTGCGGGCCACGTGCCATCTGTTCTACGCTCGCGCCCGGCAACAATCGCTGCTTCCCGCCGCGCACGCCGGCTGGATCTCTGGCGATCTCCATCTGGAGAATTTCGGCTCGTTCCGCGGTGCAGACGGAGCGGCCTGCTTTGACGTGAATGATTTCGATGAGGCGGCGCTCGCACCGGGAACGTGGGACATGTTGCGCCTGGCGACCAGCATTCTGGTCTGGGCCAGGACCCGGCACCGGCTGGCGGGCGAACGGCGGGCGCTGGCGAAAATCTCCCTTCATGCCTTTGCCGATGCACTCGTGAGCGGCCAGTCGCGCCCGGCGACGGGGACAACGGCTGCGGGTCCGGTGCGGAGGCTGCTCCGCCAGGTCGAGCGCCGCACCGCGCAGGCTCGCCTCGACCTTCGAACCGAACGGCGCGGTGCGAACCGCATGCGGTGCCTCAGGCTCGATCCACTGCACGCGCTGCCGGCACTCCGACCAGAAAGAGATCGGGTGGCGCGAGGAATTGAACGATTCGCGGCGCGGCTTGCCGATCCGCAGGCGTTTCGCGTGCTCGACATCGCCCGGCGCGTGGCCGGACTTGGCAGCCTCGGTTTGCCGCGATGGCTGGTGCTCGTCGAAGGGAACGGTTCGCCCGATGGTTGCTGGCTGCTCGACATCAAGGGTGCTCGCCGTTCCAGCGCCGCTGAAGTCGTGCAAGTCCGCCAGCCGGACTGGCCGAGCGATGCGGCGCGCATCGTCGAGGTGCAGCGGTGGCTCCAGGCCGAGCCACCCGCGCTGTTGTCAACCATCGCACTGGGCCGCACGTGGTTTGTACTCAAGGCACTGCAGCCGGAAAGCGACCGGTTGCGGCTCGGCCACCTCGACAGCGAACCAGCGGCAATTTCGGAGGCGCTGCAGATGATGGGCCGTCTCGCCGCATACGGCCTGCTCCGGGGGGCCGGCCGGCGCCGCGCCGCAACGGTGCCGGACTGGGTCGACTTTGCCGCCAGATCCGCCTGGCGTCACGAGTTGCTGCATCGAGCCAGGGAACTCGCGCACCTGGTCCACTCCGACTGGGAGCTGTTTGCCGCGGGATACGATGAGGGGAAGTTCACCAGCCGCAACTGACGGCGGTCGGGCGCAAACGGGATGCAGCGTCCCCGGCCTTACAACCTTGCCCGCCCTGAGGGTGTCTCACTGATCCGTGGGAGTCTGCCGGTACGTCGCGGCGATGGGACGTCGGCAAGTCATCCCAGCACCGGGCCGGGAAATCCCGGAACCGGACACCGTGGTGAAACCAACAGCCGGTCACAGGCATCCAAGTCAATGAATGTTCGCGGGATACGCTCCGGGGCTCTTGGCACGACTCTTCCTTGTACGGCGCGCAATGCGGGCAATCGTTCACGACAGGGATGAAATGCTGATGGTGCAGGCCAGCAACGGCGACGCGACGGAGGAACTGCGCAACGCGCTGGGCACGCGCTACCAGCTGGTGCGCGAGCTCGGCCGTGGTGGAGCGGGCATCGTCCATCTCGGCCGCGACACGTTGCTGCATCGCACCGTGGCAATCAAGGCGCTGCGCCCCGAACTGGCCACGATCGCGCAGCACCGTGACCGCATGATTCGTGAGGCTCGCCTGACCGGCCAGTTGCAGCACCCGGGCCTGATGCCGGTCTACGATATCATCGTGACGGAGCGGATCGTCGCCTTCGTCATGCCCTACGTGGCAACCTCGGTGCGGCGCATGGTCGCGGCCCAGGGACCGGCGTCGGTTGAATCAACGCGTGCGATCCTTCTCGACCTGGCCGCCGTGCTCGGGCATGTGCACCGTGGCGGTGTGGTCCATCGCGACGTGAAGCCGGACAACGTGCTGCTCGCCGAGGAACGCGGCGATCGCCGGACCCTGCTTGCCGATTTCGGCGCCGCCTCCGTTCCGATGGCGGACTACGGCCCCAACGGACTGCCGGGACCCGAGGGGACGCCGTCGTTCATGTCGCCAGAGCAGGCGCTGCATCCCGACGCCGTCGATCATCGCAGCGATCTGTACGCCCTTGGCGTCGTGGGCTACTTCATGCTTGCCGGAACCTTGCCGTTCCGGAGCGCGGATGTTCGCGCAGTCATCGCCCAGCAGTGCGCGGAGCTGTACGCTCCGCTCGCGACCAGGCGGAGTGACGTGCCCGCCAGCCTGGTGGGAGCGATCGATCGCTGCCTCAAGGCCGATCCGGACGAACGGTGGTCGAGTGCCGATGAATTCGCCCGGGCGGTCAAGTCGCCCGTGAGGGGACCGCGGCCCTGGCGGCGCATCGCCGCGGTGGCCGCACTCACCCTGCGCCACGTCGTCATCGCCCACCACAGTTAGCGGCGCCGGCGGGGCGCGCCCGGGCGTGAAGCCCTGCGCCTAGCTGGGCAGCCTGTCCCGGGTCTGCATCAACGCCTCGATGGCATCGGCAAGATGCACCTCGCCGATGTGATGGTCGCCCCGCTCCACTCTCAGCCGCTGCGCGGCCATCAGGACATCGACGGCGCGGAATCCCTCGGGTACCTCGAACTTGTAGCACGCCAGCTCGATCTTCAGCCCGTTGGGGTCCTGGAAATAGATCGAATCCATGAAGCCGCGATCGCGCTGCAGAAACTCGATGCCGCGCTCGCGCAGACGATCCGGAACTTGTGTAAAGCTGGCCCGCGACACGTTGAACGCGAGGTGTTCCACGCTGCCGGCTTCCCGCGGGGCCGGGCGCCCCGCATCGCTGGTCGATTCGTTGGTGAACACCGTGAGCAATCGCCCATCACCAGGATCGAAGTAGAGATGGTTCTCGTCGGGCTTGCCAAGGTTGGGCTGCTCGAGCACAAAGGGCATCCCGAGCAGGCCTTGCCAGAAGTCCAGCGCGGTTTTCCGGCTGGAGCCGACAATCGTGATGTGATGGACGCCCTGAACCTGAAGTTTTTTCATGACGGTCCCTCGTCGGTATTCGCGTCGTGGGGCGTCGATTATGCGGCGTTGGCGTGCCCGAAGCAAGCGGTGGAGCGTCTCCCGACCCCGCTTAATCGGAACGCAAGGCGACGTTCGGATCGGCACGCGACGCCCTTGCCGCCGGAACAGCGCAGGCGACGACCGCGACGCCGAGCAGCAGCACGCTCACGGTGCCGAACACCGCCGGGTCTCGCGCCGACTCCTGAAAGAGGAGGGGCTGAACCCACCGCGCCGCAAGGAAGGCCAGCCCGCCGCCGACGAGCAGGCCCAATACCGCGAAGGCCACTCCCTGGCCGACCACCAGGCGGATGACATCGGCTGCCTGCGCGCCCAGCGCCACGCGCACGCCGAGTTCATGCATGCGCTGTGCGACGCCATAGGCGATCAGTGCGTACACGCCGATCCCGGCAACGACCAGCGCAAGGAGTCCGAACGCCAGGAACATGGTGGCCCCGAATCGCCAGGGCGCCTGTTGCTCGTCGATCGGATGGCTGAGCGGCATGGTCGTCACATAATCCTGTCCCGGCATGAGCCGCTGGAGGACGCGGCGGATCGGCTCCGTCTGGGTTGCGGGAGGGGCATGCAACCGCAGCAACAAGGCGAATCCGCTCGCGGGACGGTACTGGTCGATCGGCAGGTAGAACTGCAGCCTGGCATCGTCGGTGAGGCTCCGTTGCGCGACGTCCTCGGCCACGCCGACGACGCGAGTGCAGGGGGCCGTGTCAGCCTGCAGGCGGATGCATTGTCCGACAGCGTCCTGCGTCGGCCAGAGAATTTTCGCCATCGCCTGGCTGACCACGGCCACTAGCGGTGTTCCCGCGCGGTCGTCTGCGCGAAACCCGCGACCGCGCAGAATGGCGGTGCCCATCGTGGCGAAGTAATCCGGCGTCGTCACCGCATACGTGAAGCGGCCCAGTCGGCCCACGGAGTCGATCCCCGGTACATAGAAGTCCGTTGACGAGCTGCTGTAGAACGGCACCTGACCCACCCACGCGGCGTGCTCGACGCCCGGATACGCCTGGGCGGTCGTGAGCAGGATTCGCCTCAAGGCAACCTTGGCGCTGTCGCTGAGGGGTGTTCCCCGATTGTTCCGGACGACGAGAAGTATGCGGTCGGGGTCGAAGCCGAGACGAAGCGATTCGACCCGGTGGAGGCTGCGCACGAACAAGCCGGCGCCCACGAGCAGGGTGACGGAGAGCGCACCCTGGACGATCAGCAGCATGCCGCTCAGCCGGGTGCGTCCCTGCATCCCGGCCCGCGCTCCCGACTTGAGGGCAGGCGCCAGTTCGCTGCGCCCCGCCAGCATCGCCGGTACCGCGCCGGTGAGCATGCCGATCATCAGCGCGATCCCGCCGGTGACCGCCAGCGTCCGCCAGTCGCCGAGCACGCCAAGCGAGCCTGCGTCAAAGCCGAAGAAGCGGCGGATCGCCGCTCCGCCCCATTGCGCAATGAGCATCCCGCCGATGCCGGCGAGGAGGCTGAGCACGAGACTCTCGCTCACATGCTGCATCAGGAGTCGGCCGCGGCTGACACCGAGTGCCAGGCGCACGGCGGTCTCGCGGCGGCGACGCATGCCGCGCACCAGAAAGAGATTGGTCACGTTCGCGCACGCGATCAGCAGGAGAATGAGCGCCACGCCGCTCACCCAGAGTGCGGTCCTGGCCTGCAAGTCCGCGTCCGGTCCGGCGCCGACCTTCAGGGATGACGCGATCACCGTCGGGCGGGCGATTTCCACCGGTGCAATGCTGGGCTCCGCACTGCGCTCGTTGTTCCAGCTGAGCTGGTAGGCATGCGTCAGGTCGCCCGACGCCTGTTCGGCCGTGACGCCGGCCTTGCGTCGCACCATGATCGACAGCCAGCCCCAGTGATACGTGTTGTAGTACTCGCGAGACTCACCCGGGTTCGACGCGGCGTATGCCGTGATCGGCAGATACACGTCGGCCGGCGGTCCGTCGCTCACGCCCACGAAGCCGTTCGGTGCGACTCCCACGATGGTCGCCGGGACATTGCCGACCTGCACCTGGCGTCCGAGCACATTGCCGCCCGCAAACTCCGATTGCCAGAACCGGTAGCTGAGCACGGCGACGGGAGCGCCGTGCGGAACGCTGTCGTCTGCGGGGCCGAAAAAGCGGCCGAGGGCTGGTCGCATGGCGAAAAAGCCGAAGAACTCGCCGCTGACGGGGGCGACGCGGCGTTCGCGCGACGCGTCGCCGGTACCCACGGCAAGATCCTCCTCGGTGAACGCGGCATATGACGCAAACGAATTCGTGCCACGCTCGAGATCGAGGTAGCGCTTGTACTCGATCCCGTCGTGGATCGTCAGCGGACGGTTGCGATCCATGAAGCGGAGGTAGACGCGGTTGACGCTCGACGGATCCTTGAGGTATGGGTATGGGCGGAACATGAAGTGGTCGACGATGCCGAACATGGCGGCATTGGCTCCCACACCAAGGGCGAGCGTGAGGATCACGGCCGCGGCGAAACCGGGGGACTTTCGAATACCGCGGAGCGCCTGGCGCAGGTCCTGGGCGAGCACATCGACGACACCCAGGCTCCAGCGTTCGCGCGTCGCCTCGCGCACCCTGGTCACGTTGCCCAGCCGGTGGCGCGAGGCTCCGCCGTCGGCGCCCGCGTCGCGGTCCAGCATCGCCTGATGAAACCGCAGCTCTTCGGCGAGTTCGCCGTCCAGGCGGTCGCGATGCATCCGGTCCCAGATCCGGCTCAGGAATTCGCGCATGAAGCCTCCGGTGCCGGTGCGGTCAGGTCGTGCGGAGCACGGCCCCGATGATGGCCACCAGGTCGCCAAACCGCGACATCTCCACACCCAGGTGGCGCCGGCCGGCCGCCGTCACCGTGTAGTACCGCGCCCGCTGGTTATTGGGCGTCTGCCGCCACTCGGCCTTGATCCAGCCCTTCTGCCGCATGCGCTGCAGCGCGGGATAGAGGGAACCCTCCTCCACCTGGAGCGCTTCGTCGGTGAGGTACCGCAGCTGCTGGGCGATGCCGTACCCGTGCATCGGGCCGGACTCGAGAATCTTCAGCACCAGCATGTGGAGGGTACCGGGCATCAGGTCGTGGCGATGGGCGCGTTCGGCTGGCACATAGTCTCCCTATGGGATAGGTAAACTATGTCCTTGTCTGGACCCGGCGTCAACCCGCATGATCCGGCGGGACGGCCGGGCGATGATCAGGCCCGGCCTGGCGACGAAGCCCGGGTGACGGGCTCGCCGGTTTACGGGCAGCTGATCTTGCTGTCGGCCGTCGACGGCGCGCCCGCGCCCACCTGCACGGAGCAGCTGGTTGCGCCGACCGTGATCGTGGCGTTGCTGACGTTGATGGTGTAGCCGGCCGGGGCGGCGGCGATCGAAATGACATTGCCGATCGCGACGTTGAAGTTCGTGAAGTTCTGCAGTTCGGCGAGCGTGCCGTAGCGTCCGGCGTCAGCGAAGTACGCTTCCTCCGCCGTCTCCGCGTTGCGCACATCCGATCGCACGCTGGCCAGGGCGGCCTTGTCTCGCGTGGAGGCGAACCGCGGAATCGCGACGCTGACCAGGATGCCGATGATCAAGATGACGACCAGCAACTCGATGAGTGTGAAGCCCCTGCGATTGCGCGACATCGGTGTCTCCCCAGTGGTGATGGCCGCCCGGCGGTTTGAATTGCAGCGTTGTGCCTCGCCGCGTTGACCTAGCGCAACGGAGGTGCCACTCCCGCTGCAATTCCACAAGTCTTTGCCGTATAATGATTTAGCGAATGCGAGCAGGGCGCCGACGGTCCACCGGGGGCGGCACGTGACCAGCCGCCGCGGCGCACGCGCATCAGGTTGGGGTGTCGATGCAACGTTCGCGGCGTCGACCGCACTCTGCGGCGGTTGCCGCTAGTTTTTCGGTGCGCCGGTCGGTCCCCAACGTCGTCTGC
>Ga0070711_100000548_pt1 | contig 19604 bp, 21 predicted proteins | sample LARL53metaG_FD_65452 | JGI IMG/M metagenome (GOLD analysis project Ga0070711, IMG submission 65452) | Corn, switchgrass and miscanthus rhizosphere microbial communities from Kellogg Biological Station, Michigan, USA - LAR L5-3 metaG | ecosystem: Host-associated > Plants > Roots > Rhizosphere ... | reverse complement strand
CCCTGGATTTTGATCTCATATTCCGTTCCGCCAAGACCTATGAAGTCCGCATAGAAGAAGAACTGGTACTTCTGGTCGCCGTAGAAGAAGCAATGCCCTCTTTCTGGCCAACCACCGGCGTTGCAGATGTAGAAAGGACCATGGTCTCCACCAAACTCAATGAGATCAGCGGACCTAATATCAATGTGTGGTTGCAGTTCGATCATTGGGAAGCTGGTCAGTTCAAGAGATGACGCCGAGATCGAAACCAGGCCCAGCTAAAGCGATTATGCCGCGCTTTGCCAATTGGGCCGAATGTCCGCGCCTCTGAGGTTATCTGATCCCCGCGTGGGCGTGATGGCAAAGCCGCGCGACATCACGGGCGACTTTCAACTCGCTGAAAGGCTTCTCCCATAGGGTCACGTCAGCAAATCGCGCCGGGATCATCTCTTTGCCGTAACCTGTCGCAAATACAAAGGGTATCTGTTTCTTTCTTAGCACATCGGCAGCGCTGAATGTGTCGCGCCCGCGCAGATTAATGTCCACGACAGCCACATCGAAGTCCCCTTTTGCAACGCGATCATGCGCTTCATCCAAATCGCCGACACGTGCAACGATCTCCGCTCCGAATGACCGCAGCGCAATCTCTAAGTCCATCGCGAGAAGAGCGTCGTCCTCAATGATCAGGACGCGATGCCTTGCCAAAAGTTTCTCGACGGCGATCCTCGAGATTTCCGCCGGATCGCGACCGTCGGTTTGGCCAATTCCGATGATCTTCTTCGCAATAAGCTGAGTGATGGGATCGTTACGGTGTTTAACATCAAGCGTGCGCAACGTCTGCTCATACGCCGCTGCGAGGCGGCTGATTTCTTCAGGCCCTAGCGGGGAATTTTGGAGCAATCGGTAGATGGCCATTATCACCGTCCCCCAAGGAGTGAGAGTGACAAGGAAGGTCTATGACGCTACACCCGCTGGGAACGCGGTTCCAGACGATAAAGCCCGCGCCACCATGCGGAACGGCGGCGGCGCAGTGCGGTAGATAGCGGCGCCTCGGAGCAATTCCGTCAGTCCCGGAAGTCCTATCGCAGCGCGGTATCAAGACATGCGATCAGCTGCGGCATGGCAACCGGCTTGGCAAAGAAGCCGGTTGCCCCAGCCTTCATCGCGCCCGCGCGGACGCTTTCATCGGGGAATGCCGTGACCAAGATGAAGGGCGCGGCGTACCCCCGCATGCGCATGTTCGCCAGCAGCTCAAGGCCGTTCATCGGTGACATCTGCAGGTCCGAGATCACGCACGACGTGTCACTCAAACAGGCCGATCCCAGAAACTCCTCGGCCGACCCGAACGTATGCACGACGTAGCCAAACGACCGCAAAAAATTGCTCATCGAAGCGCGGACCGATGCATGGTCATCGACGACCGAAATGACCGAAGCCGTAGACAAGGATGCCCCTCCTGCCTGGGAAGGTGCCTTGCGAAAGCCGCCGCCCATCTGAAGGAGAAGGCCCCACCGCACGGGAAAGTGCAATCACAATTAGGTTTCCCTCGCAAGCCAGGGAACCGAATATGATAGTATTACAATCGGACTGGCAGCCGCCGATCTCGCGCCTTCCGATCCAGCGCTCACGCCCTACGACGAGGAGCACAGGATCGCGTATCTCCGCATGCTCGATGCCCATGCGGACGGCGCCGACTGGCGCGAGTTCTCGCGGATCGTGCTGCACATTGACGCCGAGCGGGAGCCTGATCGAGCGACGTGCGCGTTCGACACTCATCTCGCGCGCGAAATGGATGACCGGAGGTCGGGTGCCGGCATCTGCTGCGGGGCGGCGCCCCTAGCCCGGCGCGCGCGGCGGACTTCCGACATTGAGAAGCTGGGAAAGAGCCGTGACGAGCTGTGCCGGCGCGAATGGCTTCTCCAGAAGGATGCTGTTCGGCACGCCTTCTTCTGATGCCCACTGATCGGCCGCCGCTCCGGTCACGTAGACGATCGGAAACGAAGGATCTGCTGCCCTGACTTGCCTTGCGACCTCCCAACCGCTCAGGCGCCCCTTCAAGTTCACGTCGGTGACCAGCGCCTTGTAGCTTTTGGCGCCGCCCTTGAACAAGGTCAGCGCCTCCTCAGCGGACGACAGGATATCTGTGTTGAAACCAGCATCAATGAGCGCACCTTCTACCCACCCCTGCAGGGGATAGTCGTCCTCGATTACGAGAATGAGAGGCTCCTCCGACAAAACTACCCTCGACGCGTCCGACACGAGGGCTACCGGCCAGCCGAGGTTTAGTTCCCCCAGGAATGGTCAAAAGTGAACTCGGACTTGTCGGGGTTCCGATCGATGACAGCACGGACGCCGCCCTCTCGTTCGGGAGGATTATTTTCGGGCCTGCATGAGCCTCGGATTTGACAGAGGCCGAACAAGCACACGTCGGCCGACCTTGGGGCGGCTGTCTGCGGCGATCAACTCGGCATCGGGCAGAGCTTCGCAACATCGCAAATGATCTGCTCCGGATTGTAGGGCTTCTCCCACCGGATCACGTTTCGGAAGCGCGCGGGGATAACCTCCTTGCTATAGCCAGTGGTGAATACGAACGGTATTCCCTTGCAGTCCAACTGGTCGGCGATTGCATATGCGGTTTTGCCGTTCAGGTTCACGTCTATGACGGCCACATCAAAGCCGTCGCGACCGACTTGCTCAGACGCCTCGGCGAGATTTCCGATCGGACCAACTACAGCGGCGCCGCGCAAAGTCAGTGCCTGCTTCAGATCGTCGGCGAGTAAATACTCGTCCTCAAGAACGAGGACACGACAGCCGCGTAAGCAATCTGACCGAGGCGCCTGGATCATAGCCCCTCCCTCGAGCTAGGTCGTGATCCGCAGGCCGATGTGAACTGGGCGTTCGCCTTGTTCATACATGCGGCAAAAACTCCCACCTAAAGGTGAAGAAATTAGGACATTCTGACTTTGAATTTAGGATCGGCCGATGCGAGTCCAAAAATCAAAAGGAACCGCCGATTTTCGGGGAGCGCGACCTTCCGATGGACACACGTGCGAGCGGTTGGAAGGCGTCAAGTCTTGCCACCCGCCAGGTATTCCAAGAGGTTGTTGCAGGCGTTTTCAGCCTCACTGAACGTCTTGAAGGGCGATCCCGTCACCCGGACGGCTAGAGCGCCACGACGCCAGAAAGCCGGTTCTCTTTCCATGGAGGCCAGGGCCGGTGGGGCTCTCATAGCGGATCACGAACGAAAAGCCGTCGTCGCCGGTGGTTCTCCCATGTATCGATCCAATCGATTATCGATAACTTCCAGGGGTCTTGAGACAAACGCGCTGAATATCGAACGAAAGCTCAACAAATCAACGAGCCTTGGCTTTTACTCTCGCTCATAACGGTCTGATCGCAGCTTCGACTTCGACCGAACGGCAAATGAAATCAATAGCTTGTCATGGACGGCTCGTCATGCTGACGGAGTCGCGCCCCATTATCTGAGCATTGCCGAAGACCTTCATGCCGGCAAAGCTGCCCCAAGCTTAAGGCGCCGCACTTAACACCGGCCAAGTTCACTGCCCCGGAGCGTCAGGCCCACGTACCGCAAGGTTCCGAAATGTACTCCTGGCTAGCCGATTGCCGCACTCGCCAGGTGCGCTCTTGCCGAAGAGCTGAGGTTTCCTTGATGTTGCACACAGCGGCCCAACCAGACGAGAGCGCTCTGGCGGAGCTGTCGTTGACTGGTGCAAAACGCGTATGCCAAAGCGAAAAATTGACAAGCTCGCCCGCGTGAGGGCACGGCCAGATCCCGCCCAATGGGGCGAGGACGAAGTGATGACTCTTGTCGAGGCCGCTGCCGTGTTTTTTCCGCACGGTCCTTTGACATTGTCATCGCTGCGCAGGGCTGCGTGCGCCGGGACTCTTGAAATCGCCAAAGTGGCAGGCAAGGATCTGACAACTCCTCATGCCATTCGCAAACTGGTCAAACCATCATGCCGGGCCGCAAAGCCAAGCCGCCGCGACTCTGGTTCCGAGAAGACGAGGGATGCTGGGTCATCCTCGATCAAGCAGGCGGAAAGCGACGGCAGATCCGCACAGGCTGCGGCCGCGATGACACTGACGGCGCAGCGCAAGCTCTCGAAAAATACATCGGCTCGCGCCACTCGCCTACCATTGGGGCAACCGATGCTCGTCTCCTCTCGATAGCCGACGTCCTGACTTTTTACGAGACGTCAAAACGACCCACGTCGCAGGATCCGCGGAAACTCGCGGACCACGAGCTGTTGCTCATTCGCCTACTGGATCTGAACACATTCTTCGGCGCGAAGAAGGTCTCGGAGCTCAAGGCGCAGCTCTGTCGGGACTTTGTCGACTGGTCGACCGGCACCCCGAACGAAAACAACAAACCAGTCGGTATCCCGCCGCGCGACGGCACGGTGTCGGATCAAACCGCCCGACGGCGGCTTGAAGATCTGCGCGCAGCGATTAACGCCTACCATGCCGAGCATACGCTAAGTGTCGTGCCAAAAATCACGATGCCAGCAAAGGCGGAAGGCCGACAGCGTTGGCTCACGCGCAATGAGGCCGCACGTCTGTTTGGCGCAGCAATGGGCTATGTGTGGGACGTCACGCGGGGATGCTGGAAACGCAAGCTGGAGGGAAGCCTGTTTCGCCGTGAACGCTGGATTATCAATCGGCGCCGGCCGGCGGCCCGCTTCATCCTCGTTGGACTCTACAGTGCCAGGCGGGAGGAGACGATCCGCCGGACACAATGGCTGCCGACCACAACACATCGCTGGATGAATCTCAGTGCAATGATCTATCAGGGCCGAGGCAGTGGGGAGCAAGCCACCAAGAAGCGGCGACCGCCTGCGAAAATCGCCAATCGACTCCGGCCACACTTGGTGCGTTGGCGCATCATCGATGCGCGTCGTTCTGCCAAATTGCGCGCCGCAGGCCTCATGGAGGCCGGCGAGGAAATTCGTTTCGTCGTCAACCGCATGCATGATGGACGCCCTCTCGCGGGAAAGATCCGCTCCGCTTGGGAGGGCATCCTTGAGGATGCTGGCCTCGGTGAGGACGTGGTGCGGCACTCGCTCCGCCACACCGCCGCAACGTGGCAAATGCAGGCCGGCACCGATTTGTGGGAAGCTGCCGGATGGCTCGGCATGACCGTCGAGCAACTCGAGCAAAACTACGGCCACCACCATCCTGACTTCCACGAGGGGGCTGCGGAGGCCTTCGGAGGACGACGGTAGGCTATTCTGTCCGTCGACGATCGCTGAGGCGCGGGCCCGACCCCCCCCCGGCTGGTTGGGGTGCTGCCGTGCTAAAGACTACGCGGCCAGACTACCTGAGCGTTCTTTCCACATACCGATCGACCTCTGATTGCTGAGCGGCGACCGGATCCGGCCTCCGGCCGGGGCTCGAAAATTGTCCCATATCGGCGGTGTCGATGCGCGCAAAAGGCCATTTCGTTGCGCATTTCGTTGCGCGGCCAGAATCTCGAAATTATAAGCTATTGAAATAATGGTCGGAGTGGCAGGATTCGAACCTGCGACCCCTGCGTCCCGAACGCAGTGCTCTACCGGGCTGAGCCACACTCCGACTAAGACGGCGGCTTATAGCCTCCGCTTTTGTTCACTGCAAGAACCCGGCGTAAGGATTTCGCACAGGTGCAGACAGCCCTGACCACAAGGATCTTGTCCCCGGACCGGGAGGGGGTCGGCGCCGCCGCTGCGTGCCTAGCCGCCGGCGGGCTGGTCGCGTTCCCGACCGAGACGGTCTACGGCCTTGGCGCGGATGCGGCCAATCCGGCCGCGGTGGCCCGGATCTACCAGGCCAAGGGCCGGCCGTCGTTCAATCCGCTGATCGCGCATGTCGAAAACCTCGCGGCCGCACGGGCGGTCGGGCGGTTCAATGCCGATGCCATGCGGCTGGCGGAGGCGTTCTGGCCGGGGCCGCTGACGCTGGTGCTGCCAAAGGCGCCACACTGTGCGGTCGCGGACCTTGCCACCGCCGGGCTCGACACCGTCGCGATTCGCGTGCCAGTGCACCCGGTGGCACAGGCGATCCTCGCTGCATTTGGACAGCCTGTGGTGGCTCCATCAGCAAATCTCTCGGGCCACGTGTCGCCGACGTCTGCGGCGCATGTCGACAGCGACCTTTCGGGACGGGTCGACCTGATCATCGACGGTGGGCCGGTCGCTGTCGGCGTCGAATCCACCATCGTCGGATGCTTTGAACAGCCGTTGCTGCTGCGGCCGGGCGGCCTGCCACGCGCCGAGATCGAGGCCGTGCTCGCCCGCGCGCTGGCGCAGCCGCCGGCCGACGTCGCGGCGGAGAGCAGCCAGCCGCTCGCACCGGGCATGCTGGCCTCGCATTATGCGCCGCGCACGAGGGTGCGCCTCAACGCGACGAACTGCGAGCCAGGCGAGGCGCTGCTCGCCTTCGGCAGCGCTCCGATCCCGGGACAAGAGGCCGCCGCCGCAACCCTGAACCTCTCTTCGCGCGGGGATGTGGCGGAAGCTGCGACCCATCTTTTCGGTTATCTTCGTGAGCTCGATGCGACGCGCGCCAAAGCCATCGCGGTGATGCCGATCCCGAACGAGGGTCTCGGCGAAGCAATCAACGACCGGCTGCGCCGCGCCGCGGTCGAGAGGGGTTTTAGGAAACCAAGAGAGCAATGAACATCGCCCACGCAGCCGTGCCGCCCTTGTCGCCCGAACTGATCGCGAAATTCCGCGCCATCGTCGGCGACAAATATGCCGTCACCGATCAGGCCGACATCGTTCCCTACGTCACCGAGGAGCGTGACCTGTTCAAGGGCCGCTCGCCCCTGGTGCTGCGGCCGGGTTCGACAGCAGAAGTTTCGGCGATCTGCAAGCTCGCGAGCGCTAACAAGATCGCGCTGGTGCCGCAGGGCGGCAACACCGGCCTGGTCGGCGGGCAGACCCCGCACAATGGCGAGGTGGTGGTCTCGCTCAAGCGGATGGACAGGATTCGCGAGGTCGATGCCGCCTCCAACACCATGACCTGCGAGGCAGGCGTGGTGCTGGCGGTGGCGCAGCAGAAGGCCGCCGAGGTCGACCGCCTGTTCCCGCTCTCGCTCGGCGCGGAGGGCAGCTGCACCATCGGCGGCAATCTCTCCACCAATGCCGGCGGCACCGCAGCCCTCGCCTATGGCGTGGCGCGCGAGATGGCGCTCGGGCTCGAGGTGGTGCTGGCCGATGGCCGCATTCTGGGTACGCTGTCGAAGCTGAAGAAGGACAATACCGGCTACGACCTGCGCAATCTGTTCATCGGCGCCGAGGGCACGCTCGGCATCATCACGGCGGCGACGCTAAAACTGTTCCCAAAACCGCGCGCCATCGAGACCGCCTACGTGGGCCTCGCCTCGCCGGCACAGGCGCTCAGGCTTCTCTCCTTGTCGCAGAACGAAGCTGCGGGCACGCTGACCAGTTTTGAGCTGCTGTCGGACGTCGCTGTCGATTTCTCGATCCGTCATGGCATCGACATTCGCGATCCCCTCGCGTGCAAATATCCCTGGTACGTGCTGATGGAACTGTCCTCGCCGCGCGAGGATGCGCGCGCCACGCTGGAGGCAATTTTGGCGACGGCGCTCGAGGACGGCATCGTCGATGATGCCGTCATCGCCGCGAATTTGAGCCAGCGCCAGGCATTCTGGAAGCTGCGCGACGAGATGTCGGCGGCGCAGAAGCCGGAAGGCGGCTCGATCAAGCATGACATCTCGGTGCCGACCGCCGCGGTGCCGGATTTCATTGCGGAAGCCAATACGGCCGTCGTGAAGCTGATCCCGGGCGCGCGGCCCGTCCCGTTCGGCCATCTCGGCGACGGCAATATCCACTACAATGTCAGCCAGCCGGTCGGCGCCGACACCGCCGACTTTCTCGGCCGCTGGCACGAGGTCAATGCCGTCGTGTTCGAGATCGTGCTGAAAATGGGCGGATCGATCTCCGCCGAGCACGGCATCGGCGTGCTCAAGCGCGATGAGCTGCCCGAGGTCAAGGACAAGGTCGCAATCGAACTGATGCGGCAGCTCAAGGCGATGCTCGATCCCCAGGGCATCATGAATCCCGGCAAGGTGCTGTGAACGTCGCCACAGCGCCTGCCTGACAGAAACCTGTCAGAATGCAGCGATAGGGTCGCCTCCCTCATTCTCACCTGATTCCATCAACGGGAACGCGCTATGGATTCCGCCAGTCATCTGTCGTTTGCGCCGATCACGGACGACGACGTCACCAAAGTCATCGCGCTGTGGGAGCGTTGCGGCCTGACGCGGCCATGGAACGACCCCGTCGCCGATATCGCGCTGGCGCGGCGCAGCCCGGACGCCACCGTGCTGGTCGGCCGCGTTGCCGGCCAGATCGTGGGTTCCGTGATGGTCGGCCATGACGGCCACCGCGGCTGGGTCTATTACGTCAGTGTCGATCCGAACCATCGCGGGAGCGGCCATGGCCGCGCCGTCATGACGGCCGCGGAAGACTGGCTGCGCGAACGCGGCGTCCCGAAGCTGCAGCTTCTGGTGCGGCGGGCCAATGCCAAGGTGCATGCGTTCTACGAAACCCTCGACTATGCCGAACAGGAGACCATCGTCTTCGGCAAATGGCTCGATGGCCGCAATCCGACGCCGTGACACCGGCGGCCAAGGCCCCCATCCAAGGAATTTCCATATGACCATTTCCGACCGCGTCCGCATCAAGGACCAGCGCGTGCTGTCCGACAACTACGCCAAGGTCACGAGCACGACGTTCGAATGGCGGCGCGGCGACGGCAACTGGCAGACGCAGACGCGCGACGTCTTCGACCGCGGCAACGCGGCGACGCTTTTGCCCTACAATCTCAGGCAACGCACGGTGGTGCTGATCCGCCAGTTCCGCTATCCGGCCTACATCAATGGTCATGACGACCTGCTGATCGAGGCGATCGCGGGCCTGCTCGACGACGCCCATCCGGAGGTGCGGATCCGTGCCGAAGCCGAGGAGGAGAGCGGCTATCGCCTGCACGACGTCCGCGAGATTTTTGAGGCGTTCATGAGCCCGGGCGCCGTGACCGAAAAAATCCATTTCTTCGTCGGCGAGTATGAGCCGGAGATGCGGATCAATGCCGGTGGCGGGCTGGCGCATGAGGGCGAGGACATCGAGGTGCTCGAGCTCGGTTTTGACGAAGCGCTCACCATGATCGACAATGGCCGCATCGTCGACGCCAAGACCATCATGCTGCTGCAATACGCGGCGCTGAAGATTTTCAGGTAACACGCGAAGGGAAAACACCCTGTCGTCCCGGCCAAGCGCCACTTGGCGCGCGAGCCGGGACCCATACCGCGTGATGCTGCAATAGGGCACGGGGGCTGACGCCGCTCACGCATGACGGCCTGTGGTTCTGGATCCCCGCTCAAGTGCGCACAAGGCGGGGACGACGGCGGTGCGCTAAAACAAACTCCCCTGCCCGTCGTCGCCGCGTGGCGATGACGCGGCCTTGCGCGGCGTGGCTTTCTTCGCAGGTTTTGCCTCTTCCGCAGCGCGCTGCTCATCCGTGATCGGCAACAGCAGCTGCGCATCGTCATTGTTCGCGCTGTTGACCCTGGTCGAGACCTCGTGCCAGGTGAACTCGCCGGCCTCGGGCGGGGCGAGCAGCGGCATGATTTCCTCGACATCGAACGCACTGCAGTCGAGCCAGCGCGCGAAATCGGACACCGCAATCGACACGGGAACGCGATCATGCAGCGCCGCGAGGTCTTCGCTCGCGGGCGCGGTGACGATCGCGACCGTATCGAGCTCCTCGCCGTTCGGTCCCATCCACGTTTCGGCAACGCCTGCGAACGCAAAGGCATGTCCGTCGCGGCGATAGATGAAGAATGGACGCTTGCGGCCACCCGCCGCCTGCCATTCGTAATACCCATCGGCCGGGATCAGGCAGCGCCGGCGCTTCAGCGCGTTCTTGAAAGCCGGCTTATCCTTAACGCTTTCCGAACGGGCGTTGATCAGCAGCGAAAACGAGCGCGGATCCTTGACCCAGGCCGGCACCAGACCCCAGCGCATCAGGCGAAAATGCCGCGCTCCCTGCTCGATGATGACGACAGGCACAGGTTGTGTCGGCGCAACATTATGCCTGGGCGGGAAATTCGGCTGCTCGACATAACCAAAAATTAGCCGCAACGCGTCAGGAGGTGAGGTAATTACGAACCGTCCGCACATTATCTCGCCACAATCAGCCCGTCGTTCAGGTCCTTTTAACCCCAAGTGCCAAGACTGAAACGATGACGTCAATGGCTTCGACACAAGCGCGCAACGATCACATGATGCCGATGGGCCTCGACGAGGACCGGGCCGCCGAGCTGCGTGCCGCCAACATCAATCCCCGCACCGGGCTTGCCACCGATTACCTCAACCATTTCAATGAAGCGATCATGCTTCTTGAGATGATCCCGGACATGCCGGAATGCTCGGGCGACTTTCTGGAGTGGCGGCCGCTGTCCTATGCCGAACATTTCCACGCATCGAATTTCAAGGCCCGGGATCTGGCGATCTCGGCCTATGAGTCCGCCGATCCCGCGATCAGGGCCGAGTTCGACCAGCTCACTGGCACCATGACCTCGATCCTGACTGCGGTCGGTCAGGCCATGCGCGAGGCGAGCCAGGACAAGACCCGCGCAAGGCTCGCCGAGCAGGCCACCGCCTGGGTCAAGCCGCTGGTGATGGCCGCCGGTGGCGTGATCAATGGCGGCTCCGAGGGCGACGTCGACTACATCATGACGCATTGATGTCCGCGCCGTCCGACAGGGCAGCGGAGAGCCAGCCACAGCGCCCCCAGCTGGCCGTCAGTGCCGCCATCTTCCGCGACGGCAAGCTCTTGCTGGTCCGGCGGGCACGTTCCCCGGCCAAGGGGTTTTATTCGCTGCCCGGCGGCCGGGTCGAGTTCGGTGAATCGCTGCATGAGGCCCTGCACCGCGAGGTGGACGAGGAAACCGGCCTGAAAATCGAGATTTTTGGGCTCGCCGGCTGGCGCGAAGTGCTGCCGCAGGCGGCGGGTTCGGGGCACTATCTCATTTTGTCGTTCGCTGCGCGGTGGGTGGACAGGGAACCGGTGCTGAACGAGGAACACGACGATTTCCAATGGCTGGCGCCCGGGGAGATCGGCAGCCTCAAACTGACCGGCGGCCTCGAGGAGATCGTCGCGGCCGCACGCAAGCTGGTCGCCGGCTGAGACCGGCCGATACCGGGCTCCTCAATCATCTTGCGTCCGATGCCGGGCGGCGCCATACAATCGCGGTTGTGAACCCCTTCAAATCCAAGCCTGCGGCCGCCGCCCTGATCCTGCTCTCGATCTGCGCCCTCAACCCCGCGCGGGCCCAGGATGCCGCGGCGCCATTCGACGCCGACCTGCAGCGGCTGGCCGAGATCCTCGGAACCCTGCACTATTTGCGCGGCATCTGCGGCACCAATGAAGGCGGCAAATGGCGCAACGAGATGCAGGCGCTGATCGACGCCGAGACCCCGGCCGGCGACCGTCGCACCCGGATGATCGCAGGCTTCAACCGCGGCTATAACGGCTTTCAGCAGACCTACCGGACCTGCACGCCGGCGGCCCTCGTCGCGATCCGCCGCTACATCGACGAGGGCTCGAAAATCTCCAAGGACCTGACCGCCCGCTACGCGAACTAGCACGTGATCTCGCAGCCGATGTCTTGCGGAGACGGCAACCCCGTAGATTTACGGGCACTCATCCGACCTGTGAACGGTTTACAGCAGTCCAGGAAGACCATCGATTTGGGCGCGCGAAGCCGGCGCGGCGCATCGAAAATTCTTCCGATACAATCGTCGCGGACGACATTATTCGTTGTTCCAGAGCGGCTTGTTAGACTCGATTCACTGCGATCGCGGCCGTTAACCGTTCCTAAAGAAGTGGTTTAGCGGCCGGCAAAACGCGTGCTACATCTCGTTCGTTAACGCGGCCTGCCGCTGTCGCGCCTTCCGAGGTTCGTACCTCATGAATCCCGCTGTCCTGCGGAGTTCGGATCAGGCGAGGCACAGGCGAATCCGGGGGGGTTTTGGGGGGCCGCACCTCGCGCTGATTTCAACGACAAGAGCCTGCCTGTGCCGTTTCGTCCTGCCCGTGCTCCGCTGCCTGACCCCGACCAGAAGAAGGCGGCGCTCAGCTATCTCAACGAGGCCTGGGCGGAAGCGCGCCATGATGGCGTCGATGGCGACTGCCTCGCGCAGGCCAGCCTGTTCGCCGCGCTCGCCGAACTGGTTGGCACTTACGGCGAGGACGCCGTGGCCGACTATCTGGAAGGCATCCCCTCCCGCGTCCGCAACGGCGAGTACTCGCTGACGCTGGCGAGGCAGTAGCCGTCGCCGCTACTCCTGCCTTGATGCTGGCGCCAGCAGCACGTCCGTGACCTCGTCCGAAAAGGCTTTTCGGCGCCCACCGATCTCGACCCAGCGCTCGAGCGGGTTCGCATCCGTCACCGGTCGCAGGGCATGCGGCATGCCATGCGCCAGCAGTGCACGGGCGCAGCCAGCCCAGTCGCCGAACTCGGCCGGCTGGTTCAAGGACGCCCAGGACAGCGTGCCCATGACGTTGTCATTGTGCCCGTGCTGCTCGGTCCAGCTCGCGCCGTGTTGCAGGAGAAACTCCGTCATCGCGGCATTGCCGCGAAACACGGCCCAGTTCAGCGCCGAGCCGAAGAACGGCTCGTCCCCGCCGCGCGCCGCGATCGGCCAGCCGAGGCGCACCATGAGCCGGGCCGCGGCGTCACAACCATTCCAGACCATCTCGGGCAGATGACGCAGGCGTCGTTCCCCGAGTGCCTCGAACAGGCCCGGCTGCTGCGCCAGCAAGCCCCGCGCCACGGCCTCGTCGCAGCGGGCGCAGGCGGCGACAAATGCGTCCTCGACCCCGAGTTCCTCGCGCGCGCCGGCCTGCTCCAGGAGATCCACGATCTCCGGAGGCCCCGCAAGACATGCGTATGCGTACGCGCTCTGGCCGTCCGGTGTGCGGGCATGCGGATCGGCGCCGGCATCGAGCAACGCCTTCGCGATCGCGGGCGGCCGGCGTGCGCGGATGGCAAACAACAAAGGTGAGATGCGCTGTGCACCAGCTTCATTCGGATTCGCGCCATGCGCCAGCAACAGCCGCACCGCGTCGAGATTGGCATGAGCAACGGCGCTCGCGAGGATGTTGGGGTCTGGACGGGCACCATGCTCCAGCAACAGGCGAACGCATGGCGTACTGCCGACGGCGTGATAGAGCGACTCGCCGTCATTGGGCTCAGCACCCGCAGCCAGCAGCATCCTGACCATTTCGGGATCCTGCGCCTGCCCCGCCGCACCGTAGAGCGGGCTGAGCCGGTGCTCGCCCGGCGCTTGCAGCGAATGCGGCGGGAAACGGTTGCCGATCGATTGATTCGGATTGGCGCCCGCCGCCAGCAGAAGTTTTAGGCAGCGCCGGAGCCGGTCGCGATAGCGCGCGTCGTGCGCCAGCGACGAATGCGTCACTGCAATCAGTGGCGGCAGCTCAAGCGGCCCGCCCGGACGATCGACCCATGCCGAATCGGCCGCGATGGCCTGGTGGATGCGCAGCTCATCTCCGAGCGCGCAGGCGATCGTGGCATCGCTCTCCGCAAGCTTGGGATGCTCGGTCAGCATCCGCAGCGCCAAGCCAGGCCGGGCGCGGCCGTTCCCGCCGCTGACGTCCCCGGGATAGACGAGGCGGAGCCACTCGACCGCATCTGGTCTGCCCTGCACTTCCACTCGGTGTGTCCAATCCGCTAGATCGGTTGCCGCGGTCTCGTGACAAAGTCCGGGTCCAGAGACTTTTCACATCTCGACGCCGCGTTCTCATGGCGTCCGGCAGGACTTGTCGTTTCCATCCCAACGGCTTACGTTTTGTGGCAAGATGAAGAAAGACAATTTTACATGAAAGCCGCGTTCCTTCCCGATCGCGGCGTCGTCAAGGTGTTCGGCGAAGACGCGCGCAACTTTCTGGGCGGGCTGGTCACGACCGATGTCGAGCGGATCGCGCCCGGCAGCGGCCGCTTCGGCGCACTGCTGACGCCGCAGGGCAAGATCGTCGTCGATTTCCTGATCACCGAAGCGCCCGGCGACCAAGGCGGCGGCTTTCTGCTGGACTGCCCGCGCGCGCTGGCACAGTCGCTCACCGACAAGCTTCGCTTCTACAAGCTGCGCGCCAAAATTTCGGTCGAAAACCTCTCGGATGGCCTCGGCGTCATCGCCGCCTGGGATGGCGAAGCATCCGTGCGGCCCGATCTCGCCTTCGCCGATCCACGCCAGCCATCCCTCGGCTTGCGGATCTTCGCAGCCGAGCAGCTTGCGCCTGCCATCGCCGAGCAAATCAGCGCGGAGCTCGTCGACGCCAGCGCCTATGAGGCGCATCGCATCGCCTGCGGCGTGCCGCGCGGCGGCCTCGACTTCATCTATGGCGATGCGTTCCCGCACGAGACCAACATGGACCGCCTCCACGGCGTCGATTTCGACAAGGGCTGCTATGTCGGCCAGGAGGTGGTGTCGCGGATGCAGCATCGCGGCACAGCGCGAACCCGGATCGTGCGCATCGCGCTCGATGGGCCCTCGCCGGAAACCGGGACTGCGATTCTCGCCGGTGACAAGGCGGTCGGCACGATGGGATCGACGGCGGGCGAACGCGGCCTTGCGCTGGTCCGCATCGACCGCGTCGCCGATGCACTGGAGGCCGGCCTTGCACTGTCGGCGGGCGGGCTGTCGCTGCGCCTTGCCGACCCTGAGGCGCTGACGTCAGCGGCAAAGCCGTCCGTCGCATGAGCCGTTCCCCCCGCCTGCATCCCGACGGCAAGACGCGCTGCCCCTGGCCGGGCGAGGATCCGTTCTATGTCGCCTATCACGACACCGAATGGGGCGTGCCGGAATATGACGACCGCGCGCTCTACGAGAAGCTGATCCTGGACGGGTTTCAGGCCGGGCTGTCGTGGATCACCATCCTGCGGAAGCGCGACAATTTCCGCCGCGCCTTCGACGATTTCGAGCCGGCGAAGATCGCGCGCTACGGCGACAAGAAGGTCCACGCGCTGATGAACGATGTCGGCATCGTGCGCAACCGCGCCAAGATCGAGGGCGCGATCGTGAGCGCGAAGGGCTATCTGAAGATCATGGAAGACGGCCCGGGCTTCTCAAAACTGCTGTGGGATTTCGTCGACGGCGCGCCGAAGGTGAACCGCTTCAAGACCACCGCGAGCGTGCCGGCCTCGACGCCGCTTTCAATCAAAATTTCCAAAGACCTGTCGCAGCGCGGCTTCAAATTCGTCGGCCCGACCATCGTCTACGCCTTCATGCAGGCGACCGGCATGGTGAACGATCATCTCGTCGACTGTTTTTGCCATGAGACCTGTGGCAGAACACGGCGGGCGCCGCGCCTCAAGCACAAATGAGCACGACTCGGACCGCGCCGGTAAGCGCGCGCGCCTGGCAGCGCATGCTGTCGGGCCGGCGGCTCGATCTGCTCGATCCCTCGCCGCTCGATATCGAGATCGTCGATATCGCGCATGGGCTGGCGCGGGTCGCGCGCTGGAACGGCCAGACCAGCGGCGCCCACATCTTCTCGGTCGCCCAGCACACGCTGCTGGTCGAAGCGGTAATGCGCGTGGCCTCGCCGCGCGTCGACGACCGTGTCCGCCTCGCGGCGCTGCTGCATGATGCACCTGAATATGTCATCGGCGACATGATCTCGCCGTTCAAGGCGGTGCTCGGCGGCGACTACAAGGTGGTCGAGAAGCGGCTCCTGGCGGCAATCCATATCCGGTTCGGATTACCGCCGCAGCTTGGCCCGGAGATCGAAAAGCAGATCAAGAATGCGGACCGCGGCGCCGCCTTTCTCGAGGCCACCGAACTCGCCGGCTTTTCGGAGAGTGAGGCGAGGCGCCTGTTCGGCCGCGATCCCGGCCTGCCCGAGACCACGAAGCGCGACTATCTGACCCCCTGGAGCGCGGCCAAGGCCGAGAAGCGCTTTCTGGCGCGGTTTAACGGGCTGCTGCCAAACTGATCTGTGAGGCCGTTCCATCTGAAATCTTCACCCTCCGCTGCAGCGTGAACGGCCCGCGCCGCCGCTCCGTTAATCTTCTCAGTCTAACGGCTTGAACGGGCAGCCTAAAGCTGCTTTCACCGTGCAGTCCGCGCCGTTATATTCGACCCGCGCAAGACGAGATGATCATGATCCACGTTTGCTCGCTCGCAGCCCTGCCCGAAACCGTCCGCCTGACCGGTGCCAGCCACGTGCTGACGGTGATGGCCAATGTCGACCAGGTGCAGCGGCCGGTTTCCGTGCTGCCCGCCAACCACCTCAAGGTTTCGATGGACGACATCACCGAGGCGATGGATGGCTATGTGGCGCCCTCGGATCAGCATATCGCGCGGGTGCTGGACTTCGTGCGCGGCTGGGACCGCAGCGCGCCGCTCGTCGTCCACTGCTATGCCGGCATCAGCCGCTCCACGGCCAGTGCGTTCGCCGCGGCCTGTGCACTCAACCCGCACCGCGACGAGACCGAGATCGCGCTGCGGATCCGCGCCGCATCGCCGATTGCCGCGCCGAACCGGCTGATCGTCAGCCTCGCCGACAGGGCGCTCGGGCGCGACGGGCGAATGCTGCGGGCGCTCGACGAGATGGGCCCTGGTGCGATGATGGCCGAAGGCCGCCCCTTCCGCATCGAGCTCGAATGAGCGACACGCCGCTGAAGCCGATCGAGATCGGCCTGACCGCGGCGATCGTCGCGAGCGACGGCAATGAACCGCAGATTCTGACCGCACGTGGCGACGACCAGCTCACCGGCCTGCCGTTCGGTCCGTTCGATGCGATCACGCATCGCACCTTCGAGATCGGGCTGCGTGCATGGGTGGAAGAGCAGACGGGACTACGCCTCGGCTATGTCGAGCAGCTCTACACTTTTGGCGATCGCGGCCGGCACGCGCGCGAAGGTGAAGCCCATGTGGCCTCGATCGGCTATCTCGCGCTGACCCGGATCGCTGCCAATGCCGTGCAGGCCAAGGGCGCGAGCTTCGAGCCCTGGTACCGTTTCTTCCCCTGGGAGGACTGGCGCATCACGCGGCCCGAGATCATCGAGCGCGCCATCCTTCCGGAGCTCAAGCACTGGGCGGCGGAGAGCGAGGCGCCGGAGACCGCGCGTGCGCTGCCGCGCAAGGACCGGGTCCGCTTCTATTTCGGCACCGAAGGCGCGTCCTGGGACGAGGAGCGCGTGCTGGACCGTTACGAACTGCTCTATGAGGCGGGCCTCGTCGAGGAGGCGCGGCGGGACGGACGGCCCGCGGCGCTGGCACGCGCCAAAATGCCGACGCTCGGCACCTCGATGCGCTTCGACCATCGCCGCATCCTCGCAACCGCGATCGCGCGGTTGCGCGCAAAACTGAAATACCGCCCGGTGGTGTTTGAACTCTTGCCGGCCGAGTTCACACTCACCGAATTGCAGCGAACCGTGGAAGCGATCTCCGGGCGGCATCTGCACAAGCAGAATTTCCGCCGCCTGGTGGAAGCCGGCGCACTGGTCGAACCGACCGGCGTGATGTCGACACAAACCGGCGGCAGGCCGGCCGCGCTGTTCCGCTTCCGCCGCGAGGTTCTCCAGGAGCGTCCCGCGCCGGGACTGCGCGTGACCGGACGGAGATGAGGATTCACGCAGACCAGCGACCTGCCGGAGATAACACATGTTCGATTCGCCGGCCGATGTCGTGACCTTGCTGACCCTGGTGCTCGCAATCGCCGCATTTGCTTTCGCGGTCAGAACCTCGAATGAAATGGCAAGGCTGCGCCGTCGGCTCGAAGCCATCGAGCAGCGGCCGGCGGCAACAGCCGCGACGAGCGCAACGCCGCCGCCGATCCCTTTGCGCGAGGCGGAGCCCGCCAGCGCAGCGGCGGCCGCGGCAGACAAGGCACAAGCCGAGGCTGCGGCCGCAACCATCACGACCGAAGCACCCGAACCCATCAAGGCACCCGAAGCGGCCGAACCTCCGCCGAGCCAAGCGGCCGCCGCGCCGCCGCCGCTGGCGCCGGCCGAACCGGGATTCGAGGAGCGCATCGGCACCCGCTGGGTGGTCTGGATCGGTGGCCTGACGCTCGCGCTTGGCGGCTTCTTCCTGGTCCGCTATTCGATCGAAGCCGGCCTGCTCGGGCCGGCCGTGCGCACGGTGCTTGGCGGCCTGTTTGCACTGGCTTTGCTGGTCGCGGGCGAAGCGAGCCGGCGCAACGAGCGCGTCTCGACCATCGCGGCGCTGCCGACCGCCAACATTCCGGCCATTCTCGCCGCCGCCGGAACCGCAGTCGCCTTCGCAACCGTCTACGCGGCCTATGCGCTCTATGACTTTCTGGCGCCGGCATCGGCCTTCCTGCTGCTCGGCCTGGTCGGGCTCGGCACACTCGCCGCGGCGCTGTTGCACGGACCGGCGCTCGCCGGCCTCGGCATCGCCGGCGCCTTCGCAACACCGGTACTGGTATCGTCAAACGAGCCGGACTATTGGGCGCTCTATATCTATCTCGCGGTCGTCACCGCGGCGGCATTCGCGCTCGCCCGCGCGCGGCTGTGGCGCTGGCTCGTGATCACCACTATCGCCCTGGCATGGTCTTGGACCCTTCCCTGCCTCGATTGCGGTCGATCCATGGTCGCTCCCCACGACTTCCACGTGATCGCGGGTTTTGCGCTCGCCAGCCTCCTGGTGGTGTGCGGGTTGCTCTTCGGGCCGGCCCTCGACGAAAACCGGATCGAGCCGATCTCGTCCCTTGCGCTTGCCGCCTATCTGCTCGGCGCGACGCTGATCGTGCTGTTCAGCGACCACGCCGATACCGCGCTCGTCAGCTTCGCATGTCTCGTCGCCGCCACGCTGGCCGTGGCCTGGCGTGCGCCGGCCGCGACCGGTGCCGTCGGCGCCGCCGCCGTCTTCGTCTTCATCGTGTTCGCGGAATGGGCGGTGCGGGCGAATGCCGACATGCTGGTCGTGCCGGGCGGCCCCCTGCCCGGCATCGGGCGCGCGGCCACGGATTCCTCGGTGATGCTGCACCTCATCGCGGCGGCGATCTTCGCCGCGGGATTTGGCGCCGCCGGTTTCTTCGCCCAGGGACGCGCGTCCAATGCCGCCATTCCGGTGCTCTGGTCGGCGGCCGCGACCTTCACGCCGCTTGCGCTTCTCGTCGCGCTCTATGTGCGTATTGCGCATCTCGATCGTTCTATCCCTTTCGCGATCCTTGCCGTGCTGCTCGCCGCGGCCTTTGCTGCCGCGACGGAAGTTCTCAGCCGCCGCGACCATCGTCCCGGCTTGACGATCTCGATCGCGCTGTTTGCGACCGCAACGCTCGCTGCGCTGGCGCTCGCGCTGACCTTCGCGCTCGAAAAAGGCTGGCTCACCATCGCGCTTGCGCTGATGTCGCTGGGCGCGGCCTATGTCTCGCTCACGCGGCCGATCCCGTTCCTGCGCACGCTTGCCGCCACCCTTGCCGGCATCGTGGTCCTCCGGATCGGCCACGAGCCGCGGATCGCGGGCGACGACGTTGGCCCCACACCGATTTTCAATTGGCTGCTCTGGGGCTACGGCGTGCCGGCGCTGTCGTTCTGGACCGCAAGCCAT